>Ga0187893_10014170_pt1 | contig 10929 bp, 10 predicted proteins | sample MA1701074metaG_FD_139574 | JGI IMG/M metagenome (GOLD analysis project Ga0187893, IMG submission 139574) | White microbial mat communities from a basaltic lava cave in the Kipuka Kanohina Cave System on the Island of Hawaii, USA - MA170107-4 metaG ...
AGGAAACACAAAAAGTGCTATTTTGGTAGTGACTTATGTAGGGTAGCACACGCCACATACGCTGGCGTTATAGGCAACCAATTTGCGACAGTGCAAACCTGAACATTTGAGCTTTGAACGAGCAGACAAAAGCTAAAAATGCAACACATCATAGATTACATCGGCAGACATAAACGCTTCTTAATAATTCTTGCTGGAATTGTTTGCTTAAACTTGCGGACACAGACTCGACCAAGATTGACTCACTGATAGAAATGTGTAACAACGACTTTCGGGACGTTGTAATGCAAGCAGAGTACCCGAGAATCTTCAAGGACAACTTTGACGACATAGACAAGGCCGAGGAAAAAGAGATTTATTTGGCTGACTGGACAGACTATTCAAATTGGTTAAACAAATATTGAGGGTCGGCAACGAACCATTATTGATTACTACAAAGGTTTCGTATTCACATTTATCGAAAATTATACAACGCCTGATAGTCCGGAATTACCCGTGCATAATCGAAACCTGGCGCTTACGTTATTAGAATACCCGTTGATGTCGTAGAGTTTCTGTAAATTACTTCAAAGACTTCCTATGAAATACACTGTAATGATTTTCATTTGCCTGTTGCTTTATTCTGGTTTTTTGGATGCTCAATCAAATATGATGAAAGATGATCAGCAAAAATGGTGGAAAGAAGCTGTTGTATACCAACTGTATCCGCGAAGTTTTAAAGACAGCAATGGGGATGGCATAGGCGATTTAAAAGGAATTATTTCCAAACTTGATTACTTGAAAAGTTTAGGCATCACAGCTGTGTGGTTAAATCCCATTTACAGTTCTCCAAACGATGATAACGGCTACGACATCAGCGATTATCGAAACATCATGAAGGAGTTCGGTACATTGGAGGACTTTGATACTCTGATAAAAGGCCTACATGAACGCAACATCAAATTTATTATGGATGTGGTTGTAAATCACAGCAGCGATGAACACGAGTGGTTTAAACAAAGTCGAAGTTCCAGGACCAGTCCTTACCGCGATTACTATCATTGGTGGAATGCAGAAAGAGGGAAGCCACCATATCGTTATAGTTTATTTGATGTAAACCATGATGCGTGGATGTATGATTCCGCAACGAATGCCTATTACCTCCACTATTTTTCAAGGAAACAACCTGATCTAAATTGGGAAAACCCAAAACTCCGTCAGGAAATTTATGATATGATGAAGTACTGGGCTGATAAGGGCGTTGATGGTTTCAGATTGGATGCTTTTCAGTTTGCGTCCAAGGACATTACCTATCCAGAATTCCCGAAAGGCTTCGAGAAGAATTTTATTCAGTACTACGCAATGGGTCCCTATCTTCACGATTACCTGAAGGAAATGAATGAACAAGTATTCAGTAAATACGATGTGATGAGTGTGGCAGAAGGTGCCGGAAGAAATTTACAGGAAGCGCACGATTTAGTAGATGAGGATAGAAAAGAATTGCACATGGCATACGCTTTTGATGGTGTTGACATTGCCAAGCCTGAAGGCTATAGCCTGTTACACTTTAAAAAAGTCTTCAGCAAGTGGGATAGCGCCTTTGCCCAAAAAGGATGGCTGTCCATCTTTCTTGCTAATCATGATCAGGCACGATTAGTAACGCGGTATGGTAATGATAGTCCGCAGTTCAGAGAAGTCTCGTCAAAAATGCTTGCCACTTTTATCATGACCATGCGTGGAACACCGTATTATTATAATGGTGACGAATTGGGCATGACCAATATTCGTTTTGACAAGATTGAAGATTATCGCGATGTACCTACACTGAACGAATATCAATACCAGAAAAATACTGGCGGAGATATGAAGAAGTATTTGGAGTTCATCAAATTCAGTTGCCGCGACAATGGCCGAACTCCCTTTCACTGGAACAACAGTTTATATGCCGGATTCTCTACTGCTGAACCATGGATAAAGGTAAATTCCAATTACAAAACCTTACATGCAGAAGCACAGGAGAAAGATCCGAATTCACCCCTAAATTATTTTAGAAAGATAGTAGCGCTTAGAAAGAATAATCCTGTATTGGTTTACGGCAAATATAGCTTGCACGATAAAGAAAATCCTTCTGTGTATGCCTACACCAGAGAGTTGGACGGAGAAACGATGTTGATACTTTTAAACTTTAAAGAATCAATCTCCACTACAACGCTTGAGATAAATACAGGCAAGTTGCATTTAGTGCTATCCAATTATAACAATGCTCCAAGTAAGAATATTCAAAAGAATAAAATTACGTTACGTCCATACGAATCGATTATTTATATCGTGAAATAGCGACTTGTTTTATGAAAAAACTCATCCCATTATTATTTGTAATTCCCTTAAGTGGATGCAGTCAAACCAAACAACATGCCGACTGGGCTAATCTGAAACGATATGCTGTGGAAAATAAAAAATTAAATCCTCCAACAAACGAAGAAAGTCGTGTTGTATTTATGGGTAACTCCATAACAGAGAGTTGGAAAATGCGGACAGCAGTTTTTTTGCAAACAAATCTTACATCAACCGGGGTATTGGCGGACAAGTGACTGCACAAATGCTGGCTCGCTTTCAACAGGATGTTGTTGAATTAAAACCATCTGTGGTTGTCATACTCGGTGGCATTAATGACATCGCAGAGAATGATGGCCCGATTACCCTGGAAGAAATTTTCAATAATATTATTTCAATGGTGAAGCTGGCGCAGGCAAATAACATACAGGTTGTCGTTTCATCTGTTCTTCCTGCAAATAATTTTCCATGGAGGCCAGCCATCAAACCGGCTGAAAAAGTTATTGCACTTAACGCTATGCTCCAATCCTATTGCAGAAGCAACAACATCGTGTATGCCGATTACTATTCTAAAATGGTAAATGATGAAAAAGGGCTTGATAGAACATTGGCTTATGATGGTGTACACCCTACTCTGGCTGGATACAAAATGATGGAGCCTATTGTGGAGGAAGCGATTGCTAAAGCACTGGAGAAGTAAAATAAGCTAAAGGGATAGGAGTTTTAGGTACTCAATCCTAATTATCATTTTAAATTAGGATTCGGTTATTTTAAAAAGGATTTGTGCAGCGTATTAAAATTTGTTCAGCGCATACGATTATGAAAAACCTTCGCTGGATCGTCTTCATTTTTTTCTCTATCGCAGTGGGATTTTACCCATTCTTATATCTGTTGATAGATATGTCCGGTGGGATGTTGTCGGGTAAGCCGGCCGAATTGCTCCAGAACAAGATTTGGTACGCAGCTTTTTACCAGCATATTTTACTGGGTGCCATTGCGTTACTTGCAGGATGGTCACAATTCAGTAAACGATTCAGAAATAAAAATTTAAAATTCCATCGTGGATTAGGCAAAACCTATCTCATTGCAGTTGCTTTAAGCGGAAGTGCAGGTTTGTTTATCGCACTCTACGCAACCGGTGGCATCATTTCGATTCTGGGCTTCAGCGGACTTGCAATAGGCTGGCTCTTTACCTCACTTCAGGCATACCTTGCGATCAGAAAAAAAGATGTTGATCAGCACCAATACTGGATGATCAGAAGTTATGCATTGTGTTGGGCGGCTGTCTCGCTGCGCCTCTGGCTTCCATTATTCCAATTTGGGTTTGGAATGGATTTCCTGGTAGCTTATAAAATTATTGCGTGGCTGTGCTGGGTTCCAAACCTGTTAATGGCTGAAATCATTATCAGAAATATCAAGCCTCGCCAGGCAACAGCATGAAATCTTCCTCATTGAAACAGAAAAAATCCAAACCTCTATTTTTTAAAGTATGATAAAAATTATCGCTTTTGATGCAGACGACACCCTGTGGGATAATGAGTCCTATTTTCAGGAGGCTGAGAAGAAGTTCTGTGAAATGCTGGAGGACTATCTTCCGCACCACACCGTTCAACGGGAACTGCTTCAAACTGAAATTAAAAATATTTCGCTTTATGGATATGGCATCAAAGCCTTTATGTTGTCCATGATCGAAACGGCTATTCGCATTACGGATCGTACCATTAAAAATGAAGCCCTCGAACGAATGATTTCCATCGGACAGGCATTATTGCAACAGCCAGTGCAATTGATTGATGGCGTGGAAGAAGTATTAAAATCGCTCAAACCCAAATACAAACTGGTGATGGCCACTAAGGGCGATCTGTTAGATCAGGAACGAAAACTCAAAAAATCCGGACTCGCTCGTTATTTTCATCACATCGAAATCATGTCGGAAAAGAAAGAGCCTGACTTTGAAAAACTAATCAAGCACCTGGATGTGAAGCCGGATGAACTCATGATGATCGGCAATTCCTTGAAGTCCGACATCCTGCCCGTTTTGAATATAGGTGGTCATGGAATTCTTGTGCCCTATCATGTTACGTGGGCCCACGAAAAAGTAGAAACAGACGTAAGCCACGTTAACTTCAAACAAGTGGAAAAGATTCGTGATATTTTGATGTATCTGTAACACCTGAGCGTATTGGGAAACATCCTGCTTTGGGACTGGTTGTGACCCTTGCGATTAGATAAGATTTTTATTTTATCTTTCACACTTGTGAAAAACTAAAAAATGAGTCAGTCAAAAAATGAATTAAAGAAAGTATTGGGTGCCGGCTTCGGCATTGCCGTGATGGTGGGCGGAACCATTGGCGTGGGCATTCTCCGCACTCCCGGAACAATTGCCGGTATGTTGGATAACTATTGGCTCATCTTGGCATGCTGGGCATTTGGCGGGATATATGTGTTGTTAGGTTCTGGCCCCTTTGCCGAGATGGCCACGATGTTGCCTAAAGCTGGAGGACCCTACAATTACGTTAAGCGGGCCTTTGGCGATTACGCAGGTTATGTAACAGGATGGTTCGACTATATTTTAAACTCCATTGCCCCAGCGTATTTCTGTATTGTTATTGGTGAATACCTCGCATTGCTCTTTCCTTCCTTAAAAGGAAATGAAACCATTATGGCTTTAGGGTTTTTAACGTTGTTCTTTCTGTACCATTTAGGTGGAGTAAAGAATGGAAGTATCGCTCAACAAATAACGAGTGTTTTAAAAGTTCTGTTTTTCTCTGCGCTAATCGTTTCCTGTTTTGTCGTAAAAGTAGATCAGACGGCATTCACACAATCGGCTCCCTTATTTGAGGGAGGTATCCTGATTGGATTCCTGGTATCTATTCAATTGGTAATGGGGGCCTATAATGGCTGGTGGTCAAGCTGCTTTTTTGCAGAAGAAGATGAAGACCCGTCACGGAACATTCCAAAATCACTTTTCACGGGCGCTATCACCGTGATGGCGATCTACGTTATTCTCAACATAGCCTTTATGTATGTATTGCCGATTGGCGCACTAGCAAACTCACCTTTGGTTGCTTCTGATGTAACTCGGGCAGTGTTTGGAGATTCAGGCGCCACGTTTGTAATTGTAATTTCGATTGTATCGTTGGTTAGTATATTAAATGCATACATGATGATCCCCCCACGGATTTTGTATGGATTAAGTCGCGATGGATTTTTTATTCAGCAGGGCACAGCGGTAAACAAAGGTGGAACACCTGTGGTTGCACTTGTTCTTTCAGGGGTTATAAGTTTTGCACTAATCATTTTGGGATCGTTCCAGCAACTCTTCTCCCTCGCATCTTTCATGTCGATTGTGGTGATGGCGTTTAGTTTTTCATCGCACCTTAAACTGCGAAAATCTGAACCCAATCTTGCGAGACCATACCTATCCTGGGGTTATCCCTGGACAACCATTCTCGTGCTACTAATTACGTTTGGTTTGTTTATCGGATTTGCTATTGGCGATCCTTACAATTTAACGCTGGTGATAATATTGGGGATTCTTTCTTACCCGGCCTTCTTGGTTATAAGAAAGAAAGGAGTCTCATCTTAAATGTCAGACTGGTTTCCACAACCGGAGTATTTCTTCATACTCTTTAAATCGGTACTCACGAATGGGGCGGATTTTTGGCTCTGTTTCAAAGTGCGCTGCAAAAGCAACAGTTTGAGATGAATTATTCTGTTGAAGGAAAGGTGGCGAAAGTAATTTTGGGTTACTTTGAACTTTAATGTTTATTAAGAATGCTTATTAAGCGAATTCAATCGGAGGCATCCATCCATCTCGCAGTGACATTGATGATCACCGGAGCCAGTGAACTGATTCTGGTGCTTACTTCTCCTTTTTTATTTTTATTAGCGTTTACGATAGCAGGAGTGCTCTTACCAGTTCACTTAATTTACGTAGGGAAACAGAAAAAATTATCCGAGCTGTTACAGGCGTCATTGCTATGCTTTTTTCTTGTAGCAATAATAAAATCCATTTTTATCTCTACCGTCTTTCTTCAAGTTTCCTCATTATTAATTTGGGTACATACCATATCACTTACCGTCTTCGTATTTGCATCGCTTCTTACAAGTTGGATCTTAATCAAAATCAGAAATGGAGCCAACTAATTTATATATTATCGTTTCTGCAACTTTCGTTATTGCAATTGGCTACGATATCTACAGCTGGTCAAGAACGCGAATGTTGTCCTTGCCGGAAATGAGAATTAAACGTTTACAGGAGACTCTGAATTTTTCATTTATCGCTATAGGAACAATCTCTTTGTTAGCATCAATAGCTTTTCACATTAACATCTTTAATTATGCAAGGCCAATTGAATATAGTAATCACGGTGTAATTAGTCTTAAGGATTTTAAAGGATTTAAAAGACCAAATCAAACTTTGGATGGAGGAAAGGAATTTGCTTTCACAACCACTTCTATAGAATGGGAGAAAAAGAGAGACGAAATTAAAATAATGGCCTTGTTTCACCCCTCCAGATCTTATGTGTACAATGAGAATATTGTCGATAGACTACTTTTACAACATGAGCTGTATCATTTTCATATTACCGAATATTTTGCCAGACAGACTAGGAAAAGCATTGAAGAATTGCCAATTGCGCCATCCGAGGCCATGATCAAAACGACTCTTAAAACTTATAGCTTATTGGAGGAAACCATGCAATTAGAATATGATGAGCAGACCTATCATGGCTATATTTTAAAAGAACAAAAGAGATGGCAGCAAAAAGTGGATAGTTTATTAATTTCGCACCAAAATTATTCGAATACAACAATCAGACACTAACCCATGAATTCAAAAATATTTGCCTTTTTAATGATGTCCGTTGCCCTTGTTAGTTGTGGTGACAATTCAAAATTCCCAATAGAGAAGCGTTTCTGGACACCCGATGACTATGATTATACGATTCGACAAATCGCTTATGTAACTCCTGAAGACGAAGAATATCCGCGATTCTCCAATCCTGAAACTTCGATCGTCATACAGAAACTTCTCGATCCTCAAAACTACGAAGTGGTTTTAGATGATACTGAATTGGGTCTCAATCACAGAAACGATGTTTCCCAGGCTTTCTTTGATAAGATTCAGGATATGGAAAAAGCATATTCTAAAATGGATGTTCAGGATAAATATGTATATGCTCAGGAACTAATTGAAATGCACAAATTCGGTTTGGGCTTTCAACTCAAATACTTCAAGTTAGGAAATGAAAGAATCCTTGCGCAATCTGACGCTCCAGATGCGGCAAGAACAAAAGAAATAATTACCTCGAACGATCAGACCATTGTTCGAAATTTTACAATATACCTTGATCACATTGGAGACGAAAAGTATTACGAACCATACGCTCCGTTATTAGCGGAAGGAATTACCACACACTTCTTTTCTCTCATAGAACAATACCCAAATGCCAACTATGATGGCATGCTGAATAAAGCTAACCTTATTTTGAAGAAAGTACAGACACAAGAATTAAAGACTGCATTAACGAGTCTGATTAACAGATTAGAATCACGCAAAGGGGCCGAGGTGCCTAAAGAATAATTGCAATAAAAGAGCGCTATTCTGGCGCTCTTTTATTTTTGTTCATTCATTCTTGTTAAACACCCACAGGTTCGCGATGTCCAACCCACGTAAAGCGTTTGGTCACATATTCGGGATTGGTGAAAGATGCATTACCGGAAGGATTTCCTCCCGTAACATGAAAATCAGAAAACGCAGCATTCTGGTTCATGTAAATTCCACCTGTTAAATTAAAGGAAACCGGAGTAGCAGCTTGTGCCATTTCATCTGCAATCTTTTCTTTAACAGTCGCATCTGTCGTATAGGCTCCGCATGAAATCGCTCCATGTTGTAAGGCCATCTCCTGCGCCAACTGAATGGATTGATCTGTATTTTTTGTTTTGATTAACAATGCAATTGGTCCAAACAGTTCTTTACTGAATACTTCTTTCTTTGATGCATCAATTTCCATAATGACAGGAGTAGCCACACGCGCATTCTTAAACATGGGGTTCTCAAACGAGCGTGACTTCAACCATACTTTTCCGGGAAGTTTCTCGGCTTCAATCACCCGCTCACTGGTTTTTTTATTTTGAACGGCTCCCAACACAAATGGTCCCGCCTTTGGATTATCAATTAAGCCATTGATGTTGTCCGCAAACTTTTGCGCAAACTCATCAAAGCTTACAACTCCATTGGGAGTTTTAATTCCTCCTTCGGGTATATAAAAATTCTGTGGCGCAGTACACATTTGTCCGCTGTACAGATTAACTGAAAATGCGAGGTTCGCGGCAACTTTATCAACATCAGTCGCAGAATCAAGAATCACCGGGTTCACACCTGTCTTCTCCGTGAAAACAGTTTTGCCTGGCAATGCTTCAAGGTAACTTCCAAATACAGAGTTACCGGTGAAGTCGATAAGTTTTACATCCGCATGTTCAGCCAATTCCTTCGTAATCATTTTATCGTACGTATCAACCGCAAGCTGACACGTATTCGGGTCCAGGTTATTTTCAGCTAACACTTTTTGAATTTCTGCTACCACAATCGCAATCGGAAGTATGGCACCCGGGTGGGGCTTCACAATGACCGGGTTTCCAGTTACGAGGCTACCATAAATTCCGGTTACTGAATTCCACGTTGGGAATGTCGAACAGCCAATCACTACAGAAATTCCTTTTGGTACTGCGCGCCATTCTTTGTTTAACTGAATGTTGAATTTACCCATCGGTTTATCCCACACCGCTTTTGACGGAAAGCGTTGAAGTTCTTCGTACCCTGCAGCAATCGCTTCTAATGCACGATCAGCCGCATGCGGACCGGATGCCTGAAAGGCCATCATGTAACCTTGCCCTGTCGTATGCATGGTGGCATATGCTATTTCAAAAAATCTTCCTCTCATACGTTCAAGAGATTCCATCAGAATTCCCGCACGATCTTCTGCGCTCACCTTGCGCCAGGTTTGCTGAGCTGCTTTTGCATTCTTAATTAATGTTGAGACCGAAAAAGTAGGGTATGAAACACCCAGTGGTTCCTGCAAATAAGGTGATTCCTCCTGCCCTGCCCATGCTTCCGGGTTTGATTGCTTCAGATCATTAAATTTATTTCCAAGCATGGCTTTGAACCTGGTCTGTCCATCGGCATCGGCTGTTTCACCATAAATGGCTGGAGCCGGGTGTTCAGGATAGGCAGCATAAAAAACTCTGCTATGTAGTGCTTCAATTGCTTTGTTGATTACAGGCTGATGTTTTTTAAAAAGACTCATGAGGTGTGGTTTAATTATTTAATGTGCAGTCAGTCTTCGACTCCGCTCAGACTGACAAATGAAGATTACTTTTTATAACCAAAAACTTTCTTTAATAATTCGGTGGTACGAGCCACCGGATCTTTGCGTATGCTTTTTTCTTCCTTCGCAATCATCGTAAACAAACCCTCCATAGCTTTATCCGTTGCATAATCATCGAGGTTTGGGTTTACCTTATCCACTAATGGGATTTTATTATACCGTGATACCAAATCACCATAGTACTTTGTGGCATTTACTTTATTCAATGATGTTTGAATAAACGGTTTAAATTTCTCTTTCAATTGAGCCGAGGTGGTTTTTTTCAGGTATTCGGTAGCGGCATTATCTTCTCCTTTTAAAATTGCCCAGGCATCCTGAACGGTCATGGATTTTATGGCGCTGACAAAAATCGGTTTGGCTTCCCTGGCAGCATCTTCTGCTCCCCGGCTCAACGTCATGATAAACCTATCGACTTCACCTCCCAGTCCGATATCACGCAGGGTTTTCTCAACTTTCTTTACATCCGGAGGGAACGGAATTTTGATTTCAGGATTTTTAAAATATCCATCCAGTTGCGAAACCTGATCAGAACCTTTCGAAATACAATTTACAAGGGCTTCCTTCAATCCTTCTGCGACTTCTGCAGTCGTTAATGGCTGCTCACTGCCAATGGCCTTGTTTACTTCACCAATCGTCTGATTGATTTGTGCTGTTGTGCAGGCAGAGAAGCCCAACACCAGAACCAAGAGTATTTTTCTCATAACACGTTCGTTCATCAGGGGATAAAATTAGACGAACGTCCGTCAAATTCCTATTCGATTTAGCCTTGATATTCAGTGTGTAAGCATATCCGGATATATTTCCGAAATATTTTTACAACCTGCCAAGCCCATGGTCAATTCAAAATCGGCCATCAGGTTTTGCATGACTTCATACACACCTTGTTCTCCGGCTATAGTCAATCCATACACATACGGTCTGCCAACACAAACTGCTTTTGCGCCCAGTGCGAGTGCTTTAAAAACATCGGCACCTCCGCGAATACCGCTATCCAGTAAAACAGGGATTTTGTTTTGAATGACCTCAACAATTTTCGGTAATGCATCTAAGGTCGCAATCGACCCATCCACTTGCCGGCCACCATGATTGGAGATAATAATGCCATTCATTCCTGCATCCAGTGCTTTGCGGGCATCGTCAGGATGAAGTATGCCCTTTAACAAGATTGGTAATTTTGTTTGTTGCCGAAGCCAGGCAAGATCACTCCAGGTAGTTGCTGGAT
>Ga0187893_10014171_pt1 | contig 10929 bp, 12 predicted proteins | sample MA1701074metaG_FD_139574 | JGI IMG/M metagenome (GOLD analysis project Ga0187893, IMG submission 139574) | White microbial mat communities from a basaltic lava cave in the Kipuka Kanohina Cave System on the Island of Hawaii, USA - MA170107-4 metaG ...
CCTGATCACTCCGACGGGAACCGGAGTGGGCCGAGGTATCACAAGCTACGAGGCGAATGCTCGAGAGCTGAAATTGGACCTGCGTCTTTACAACGATACAGTGTTCGAGCCAGGAATGGTGATCTCGATAGAGCCGCACGTTCGGGAGAACGACATTGTATACCGGCACTGCAATTCCGTTATCGTTACGGAGACTGGATGCGAGGTCAGCTCGAAGCTTCCGCGCGGCGTTCTTTGGGTATAACGGATCGTGAAGGTGAACATTATAGTCTGCGTGAAACAGGTCATCGATTCGGAAGCACCGGCCAAGTCTTTCGCCATAGATGAGAGCGGTTTCCGTCAGGCAAGGAATGGCCTGCTCCTGACTATGAACCCTTACGATCAAAATGCGCTGGAAGTGGCGCTCGGTTTTCGCGACTGCGGTGGCGCTCACGTCACAGCGCTTTCGGTCGGCACCTTAGCCGCGCTGCAGACCTTGCGGCATGCTGTTGCGATGGGGGCTGACCGAGCGATCCTGATTGACGATCCAGGGTTGCTCGACTCCGACCCGTTCGGACTTGCGTATGGGCTCGCACAAGCCGTCCGGACAATCGGCAGCCATGACCTGATCCTGGCGGGATGCGAATCTTCTGACACCGGCGATGCGGTGGTTGGTCCTCTCCTTGCCGAGGAGCTCCGCGTCTCATGCATCACATACGCCTCCGCCATAGCGTTACTGAACAAAGGCGTGGAGGTGTATCGAAACACGTTCGATGGTGCTGAACGGATTGAGGCCAGGCTTCCTATTGTGGTGACGATCACCAGTAGCGCCGTCAATCTTCCGCGCTTTCCAAAGCTGCGTGACGTCATGCGTGCGGCGAAGGAAGATGTCCCGGTTTGGTCTGGATCAGATATCGGCCTAGATCCCGCTCGCTTGGGCGCGGCTCAAGCTCGAGCCGTAGTCACGGACCTTCGAATCACTGACCGGGAATCCAGGTGCGAATTCATTTCCGGGGACAGCGCCCAAGAGCAGGGCCGGAGGCTGGCACAGAAACTCCGTGGCATAGGAGTAATCTAGGTGCGAATCCTGATCACAGCGTTCGGGGCAGACTTCCTGCGTTCCCCAAGGGGCCTTCTCGAACTACTTGAGGCCGCGCGGCGCTTCGCAGGGGAGTCAGGGGATATCCTCGCGGCAATATTCGGAGACGACGTCGTGGGAGCGGCTGAAAGTTTGGCCTACTACGGCACTCCCAGAATTTTGCGTGTTGAGCACGAGCTTTTAGCGGATTTCGATGCGGAGTGCTACCTTACTGCACTGCAGCAAGTCTGCTCAACTTTATCTCCGGATGTCGTAGCAATGACATGGGATGCGGCTGGACGCGACGTCGCAGCCCGTCTGGCCTATCGCTTGCAAGGATCCGTGGTCACGGCAGCGACGAGCTTGACCGTCCACGGTGAAAGGACACTTGTTACCCGATCCATGTACGGCGGGCGAGCTGTCGGTGTTCTGAGTACTGGACTTAGACCGGTGGTCATTACGGTCCGCCCAAAAACATTCGAGCAGGCGACGCGCATTCCCGAGCGCAAGTCTGATGCTTCAGTATTCAGGCCCCGGCTTGACGCGCGGCTCCGTCGAACGCGTATTATCGAGCGCACGATGGAAGCCGTGCAAGGAGTGGGACTTGAAAGCGCACGCGTAGTTGTCAGCGGTGGCCGCGGATTGGGTGGGCCGGAAGCTTTTTCCGCTCTAGAGGAGATCGCCGCGTTGTTGAACGGTGCCGTTGGGGCGTCTCGCGCCGCGACGGATGCCGGATGGACTACTCCGAACCGTCAGATAGGTCAAACCGGAAAGAGTGTCAGCCCTGATCTCTACCTTGCCGTGGGCATCTCTGGGGCATCACAACACTTGGCGGGGATCACGAGGGCGAAAGTGATCGCGGCGATCAACTCAGATGAAGACGCACCGATATTCTCGGTCGCCCGCTTGGGGGTAGTGGGGGAGTGGCGAGGTGTTCTGTCCGGCTTTATCTCAGAGCTGCACGCGCCAGCTTGACCCACTCGTTCATGCTGGTTGCTTGCAGGGTAGATGCGTACCCGCCTTGGAGCTCGGTTCGCGCGACGCCGGTTCAGCGGTTATCGAGATGGACGGGTTTTACAAGCCCCAGGTGCCTGTACCGCCGGCATCGAAGAGTTTCCACGGGTGCAGCCAGTGTAAATCAACCTTTGGCCGCACACGTAGGCGTCTGGAGGTGGTAAAAAGAATGCTGGGTCGCTCTGAAAAAAAAGCCTGGTTTTACGTCTCCTGCGCGGAAACCAAGCAGATTCTGGTTTTCGAGCTAGACGAGAACGCGAGGCGGCTGAGTTTAGTGGAGGAGCATTCCGTGGCCGGGCCCGAGGGTCCGTCGCTCACAAGCATGCCGCTCGCGATTACACCAGATCATAGATTCCTGTATGCGGCTGTGCGGAGCGGGTCATATCCGGCCTCATCCTTCGCGATCGATCCTTCTAGCGGCCGCTTATCCTCGGTGGGGACGACGAATCTACCTTACAGCATGGCCTATATAGGGACAGATCGCAGCGGCCGGTTCTTGTTCGGCGCGTCCTATTCCGACGCGAAGGTTAGTGTCAGCGCGATTTTGCCTGAGGGCCAACTGCAGAGGGAGCCGGTCGCCTTGCTGAACACGCCTTCTAACCCGCATTCGGTAGTGCCCGATAAAGCAAATCAGATAATTTACATCACCTGCCTGGGCGAGGACCTGATCCTGCAGCACGGATTCAATAGCGTTACCGGGCACATCGAGGCGAACCGATTTGCTCCGATCTCTACGCGCCCTGGAGCGGGCCCACGGCACCAAGTGCTACATCCCTCGGGATGTTTGCTTTATGTCCTAAACGAACTGGATGCGACGGTGGCCAGCTACCGAATAAGCCAATCGCAAGGGCTGACGCCACTCCAGATTATCGGCCTTTTGCCGAGCGGCACACGCGTACGACCGTCGGCCGCTGACCTTCACCTCACGCCCGACGGAGGGCTGTTGTACGGCAGCGACCGGGGATCGAGCACCTTGACAAGCTTCATCATCGATCGCCGCTCCGGGCTTCTCAGTCGAACCAGTACTATCTCCACGGAGATTTCGCCCCGGGGTTTCAACATTGATCCCTCGGGTAGCTTCCTACTGGCGGCAGGCCAGCATTCTGATGCCGTGAGCCTCTACGCAATCGTGCCTCTGTCCGGCGGTCTCGAGAGGATCGGTCGATACGCAACCCGAACGAATCCGAACTGGATCGAGACCATCGGCTTTCAGAGAGCATCAAGCGGAACCGAGGCTCGCTGTCCGCCGCAGGATGCCTCTCGCGAGATTTCTTCTCTGGCGACCGGCGGATCGTCTGGTGCAAAGGCTACACAGTTGAGGTTCGCCCGCTGCGCCAGAGCAGACATTTGAAGCCCTTGGAGACGCTATGACAAACGAACTTAAAGGGGTGTTCTCTCCCGTCGTGACGCCGTTTGGACGGGACCTCAGTATCAATCCGGGCCTGTACGTTGATCATTGCCGATGGCTATTGTCGCAGAATTGTGGGCTTGCCGTGTTTGGTACCAACAGCGAAGCTAACTCGCTTTCGGTGTCCGAGCGGAAAGCCCTTTTGGAGACTCTCGTCGAGAATGGACTCCCGCCCTCCCGCATGATGCCTGGAACGGGGTGTTGCTCCTTGACTGAAAGCGTGGATCTCACCAGCCATGCCGTCCAGCTTGGAGCGGCAGGGGTTCTTATGCTGCCTCCTTTCTACTACAAAGGAATTAGCGACGAGGGCCTGTTCCGCCACTATTCGGAGGTGATTCAGCGTGTCGGCGCTGAACGATTGCGGGTCTATCTGTACCACATCCCGCCTGTCGCCCAGGTGCCGATCACCTTGGGGCTAATAGAACGATTGCTCCGGAGCTATCCGGGTACAGTAGTTGGCATAAAAGACAGTTCTGGAGATTGGTCCAATACCAAGGCAATGCTAGATGCCTTTCCTGGATTCGGCGTTTTCGCGGGGAGCGAGACTTTTTTGCTCAAGGTCATGCGGAACGGCGGCGTCGGCTGCATCAGCGCGACCGCCAACATCAATCCTGCGCGCATTCATGAGCTTTATTTGAATTGGCAGTCGCCGCGAGCCGAAACGCTACAAACGGAATTGGATTTGGTGCGCGCGGCCCATGTGAAATATCCGATGATTTCAGCATTGAAGGCAACAATCGAGGTTTTTTCTGGGGAGTCGACGTGGTCCAATCTGCGCCCTCCTCTCACTGAACTTGGCAAGCCGGACGCGAGGGCGCTCGCATTGGAACTTCGGAACCTTAGATTCGAAATGCCGGGGTTGTCCATTACGCGCGACCGGACGTGAGCGCCCCGACAAGCTACCCCGGCTGATCGCGCCATTGTAGAACAAGCTTGAGTAAACAGCCGAACAGCTCCTGGAACAGTCGAACAGGCTTGCTTGAGTCGAAATCGCGGAAGCAGTGCTAACTATGCGATGACGTCGTTGGAAACCGGTGGCAGGCATAGGAAACTGCCTACACGATCTGCGGTCTCCAACCATCCACAACAACCCCCCAACTGGCCAGCACGTTCTATCTCAAATAAGATCGTATGTGTTTCCCTGACAATACCTGTCAGCTTGAGCGCTCGCGGACAGCAGACCAATCCTGACGAGGTTGCGAAATGATCGAAAACTCGCCGAAATGCCGCAATAGGTGACCTGAGCGGGTTTTTCTGAACCAGGCGATATGAGAGTATTGGACTGGAAAGGAGAGAGACGATGGCAAGGAAGAGACTTGCGGCGGAGCAGATCGTGACGAAGCTGCGCCAGATTGAAGTGCTGCAGGGACAGGGCAAGGCGATTGCCATGGCCCGCAAGGAAGCCGGGACGACGGAGCAAAGCTACTACCGCTGGCGGAAAGAGTATGGCGGGCTTGGGGTGGACCAGGCCAAGCGCCGTGAGGGGCTGAAGGTCCCCGGGAAACAACCCAAACGGGCCCGTCTCTGGCTCAACGATGGGTCGTGTATCCGGTTGCGGCCAGAGTATCCCAACCATGACTGGAGCTTCGACTTCGTCGAGACCCAGACCCATGACGGGCGGCGGATACGGCTGATGACGCTGATCGACGAGTTCACCCGCAAGTGCCTTGCCGTCCGTGTCGCCAGGCGGATCAATGCCATTGGCGTCATAGAGACGTTGGCCGATGCCATGCTGTTTGAAGGTCTGCCGACCTACATCCGTTCAGACAATGGGCCCGAGATGGTTGCAAAGATGCTGCGTGAATGGCTGACAAGGCTTGGCACCAGGAACCTTTACATTGAGCCAGGGTCGCCGTGGGAAAATGGATTCTGTGAATCTTTTAACGGCAAACTCAGGGATGAATGCCTCAATGGGAAGATCTTCTACAGTCTTAGAGAAGCACAGGTCGTCATCGAGCAATGGCGCATCCACTACAACACCAACGTCCACACTCCGCGCTCGGTTATCGACCACCTGCACCTGTCACCATCGCACCAAAACCACCCCCTTTCGACGAGGCGTCACTCATGCAATAATCTCTGATTGCGTCTGGTACAAAATATCGGGCAGGCTAGCGAACTGAACGCTTGTTATGCAGGATAACCACATAGTGACGCAAACAGTTGCGATTTCTGGTCTCGGAGCGATCGGGTGGCCAATCGCTCAAGCGCTGGATCAAGGCATACCTGGCGTATTACTTATTGCCGTCGGGGCGAGAAGGCGGGCCGTTACTGAGGCGCGTGTGAGCGCTTTCGACAGCCCACCGAGGATTGTTTCGCTCGCCGAGTTGTGCAGTGCCGACATCCTTATTGAAACCACACCGTCGGATGTCTTCTTGGAGGTGGTCCGGCCAGCGATCCAATCTCGAAAGACAATTCTGGTTATGTCCGCCGGTGCCCTTTTGCGCAACATAACGCTTGTCGATGAGGCTCGAACAACTGGCGCCCGAATTTTCATCCCGTCAGGAGCCATCGCGGGATTGGATGCGGTCCGGGCGGCAAGCGAGGGAACCATTTACAGGCTTATACTGGAGACGAGGAAGCTGCCGCTCGCCTTTTGCGGTGCTCCTTGGGTACTGCAGCAAGAAATTTATTTGTCAGCGATTAGGTCACCGCGATTGCTGTTTTCTGGAAATGCACTGGAGGCTGTCGAAGCGTTTCCGGCGAACGCGAACGTCGCTGCAGCCCTAGCTTTATCGGGTCCGGGCTTTGAACGTACGGAAGTCCGTATATGGGCCGATCCCACACTTACCTGTAATGTTCACAGGATTCAGCTTGAGAGCGACTCCGTAAATCTAGACACGACGATCAAGGCGTTGGTTTCCGCCACCAATCCGAAGACTAGTGGCCTTGCCGCTTACTGCGCGATCGCATTTCTTCGCTCCGTAACATCGTGCGTTAAGCTCACATAGGCGCCGGGCGCTAAAGTGAATCCGATGGACCGCTTGGTAACATGTGAACATTCAAATACAGCTTAGGATCACTAGAGCGTCATGCAAAACTCAAGCGATTTTCTTATAGTCGGTGGTGGCTCCGCCGGATGCGTGCTCGCGAGCCGCCTCTCGCAGAATGGCGCGAAAGTCTTGTTGCTAGAAGCCGGACCCGACTTCCCGACTGACCGACCACCGAATGAAATGTTGGATATGTATTCAGGGTCTGCATCCTACCGAGCGGAGTGGCATTGGAAAGGTTTGCAAGCGGAGTATCTAGATCCTAGCGGGAAGCGACCGCCGAAGAAGCGCTCTTATGAACAAGCTAAGGTTATGGGCGGTGACCTGCTACTGAAGTTTCATCCGGCAGCTTTTAGAGTCTCCGGCAGTTGTATGCCCTCTTGGGCGGTGTGAGCAACAGGGCGGAACGCGGAGCCGTCAGTGAGCGCAGCGTGTAGCCCTGTTGCGGTGAGCTTGGCAGCGAAGGCTGCCGGTGTTTGATAAGCGAGTGCCGAGTGTGGGCGGCTGGTGTTGTAGTCGTCCACCCATTCAGCAATGGCTTTTCTTGCGTGATCGAGGCTGAAGAACAATATCTCGTTCAGAAGCTCGTCCCGCATCTTGCCGTTGAAGCTCTCGACATAACCATTCTGCATGGGCTTGCCGGGCATGATGTAGTGCCACTCGATTCTGTGGTCTCTGCACCAGGCGAAGATGGCATGGGAGGTGAGTTCCGTCCCATTGTCGCTGACAATCATGCCGGGCTTGCCCCTGCGTTCGATGATGGCTGTCAGTTCTCGCGCCACCCGATGGCCCGAGATCGAGGTGTCGGGAATGGCGGCCAGGCACTCATGGGTCACGTCATCGGTGATGTTGAGCACCCGGAACCTCCGGCCATTGGCCATCTGGTCATGCACGAAGTCCAGTGACCAGCGGGCATTGGGCCTGGCCTCGACAAGAATGGGAGCCCTGACGCCAATGGCCCGTTTGCGGCCCTTACGCTTGCGCACGCCAAGCCCTTCCTCCCGGTAGAGCCGATAGATGCGGTTGATGCCAGACGGTTCTCCTTCGCGGCGGAGCATGATGAACAGCCGGCGGTAGCCAAACCTCCTGCGCTCATTGGCAAGGGATCGGAGCCGCTCACGCAGTTCAGTCTCCGGTGGCCGCGTAGACCGGTAACGGATCATCTTCCGGTCAGCACCCAGGACGGAACAGGCCCGCCGCTCGCTCATCTGGAGCTCTTCTCTCAGACAGGCGACAGCTTCCCGCTTGGCCGCGGGCGTCACCATTAATGAGATGACCCGCCCTGTCACCCAGGTCCAAAATAGCGGAGCAACTTCAAAGGAGGTCATCACATGAAGGAACGCAACAAACCAAAGCAAGCTCCCGTCTTTGGCATCGACATCGGAAAGAACATCTTCCATGTGGTCGGTGTTGGTGTCAGCGGGCAGCCCGTCCAGAAGGTGAGGTTCAGGCGGGAGACATTGCTACAGTTCTTCGAAAGAGCAGCACCAGCTTTGATAGGCATGGAATCGTGCCCAGGTTCGCAGTGGTTGGCCCGCAAGCTTATCGCCATGGGCCATGAGGTGAGGATCATGCCTGCGCAGTTCGTCAAACCCTATGTGAAGACGAACAAAAATGACCTGATTGATGCTGAGGCCATCGCAGAAGCTGTAACCCGGCCGACCATGCGCTTTGCTGCCGTCCGCAACGTGGAACAAGTCGACCTGCAGGCTTTGCACCGCCTGCGCTCGCAGCTCGTGAGCTCCAAAACACGACTGATCAACCAAATGCGCGCCTTTTGCCTGGAATACGGCATCGCCATGCGGCAGGGTGCCGGCGTCTTCAAGCTGGATATCGGCCGTGTCATTGCTGATGAGGCTAATGACCTCACACGGACAATGCGCAGGCTGCTTAATGATATGAGCGCTGATCTCCGACACATGGAGATGCGGATCAAGGCAGTGACAACTGAGATTGAAGCCCTGGCCGCCAAGGATGATGTCGCCCGGCGACTGATGACCATTCCAGGGATTGGCACGCTGGGAGCAACCGCTCTCCTGTCTGCCATGGGCAATGCACAAAGGTTCCGCAAGGCGCGCGATCTGGCCGCATGGCTGGGGCTTGTTCCACATCAGCACTCAACTGGTGGCCGATCAAATCTTCTCAGCATCAGTAAGCGAGGAAATGGCTATCTCAGGCGATTGATCATCGCCGGTGCACGCTCCTGCTACGCACATCTTGACCGCAAGCGAGACCGGCTGGGGAACTGGATGAATGCCCTGGAAGCGCGAATGCATCCAAACAAGGCCATCGTCGCGGTCGCTGCCAAAATCGCCCGCATCGCGTGGGTGATCATTACCAAACCCGGTGCTCTCTATGAAAGGAAGGATCCACGCTTCGCATAGAGACCATCCAGCCCAGATTGCGAGGCCGGAGAGCATGATGACGAAACAGACGATCAGCGCCGCGTAAGCCCTGTGCAAAAAAATGGGCACCATGCCCGTACCATTTATTGGGAACGCTGCGTGCGAATCTCATCATGGCCTGGCCGCAACAGCGGTCCACTTGCGAGAGGCCGGATACATTTATGCAACTGTCCGACATCGGCACGAAGGCCCTTGCAAAGGCAGGGCGGGTCATACATTTTTTGCCAGCAGCGCCTTCAGCGCCGAGTTGTCCAGCATGGCATCCGCCAGCAACCTCTTCAGCTTGCTGTTCTCATCTTCCAGAACCCGAAGCCGCTTGGCATCAGACACGTCCATGCCGCCGAACTTGGCCTTCCAGTTGTACAGCGTGGCTTCCGAAATGCCGTGCTTGCGGGCCAGGTCGCCCGTCTTAACCCCAGCTTCATGCTCCCGCAGAACACTAATGATCTGCTCTTCCGTGAATCGCTTCCTCTTCATCGTCCGTCTCCTCTGCAGGGCCGGACTCTAAATCTATCTGGAGGAAATCTTCAGTGGCAGGTCAATAGTTGGCGGGATCTGAGCGTTCTTGTACGTAACTGAAAAATATCGAATAGTTTCGTCAAACCACACCTTGACATCGTAGGTGTTACAGACGAACCGAGGTGCTTTCGACCGTCAGTTTGAACCACTCGCCCGCGCAAAGTTCGTTAGCACGTTTGGAGTCAGCGTTTGCTCGCTGAACCCCTTTTTGGCGTCTTCGCCATGAAGATGTTCGGGCCGGAGATTGGTGTAGCGTCGCAACATCTTCCAGTCCTTGTGGCCAGTGACCAAAGCTACTTTCTCAATCGTGAGCCCTGCCTCGAATAGCCGACTGGTTGCCTCATGCCGCAGATCGTGAAAACGCAAATCGCGAATTTTGAGGACTCTGCAAGCACGGCGGAATGCTGTGCCCGTTGATTTGGGGTGATGAGGAAACACACGACCAACACCGCGTGTGACGATGCGTTGCTCCAAAAGAATCTCCCAAGCATCATAGGCTGTCAGATTGAGCATCGGCACCCGCTGATGATTTCCATCTTTCCGCCGAGGGTCCTTGCGATCGCGAACAGTCACAACCCGATTGTGAACATCGACATCTGACCATTCGATCTTGCAAATCTCTTCTTGTCTCATCGCAGTTGCAACCGCGAAGCGGACAATCCGACCCATCGGTATCAACTGGCGAGAATTGTTCTCGAAATATGAGGTCAGCGAGTCGAGTTCCTGCTGTGTGGGACGCCGATCGCGCTCGCAAGCATTTCCGATCAATCCAAGCCGAGAGAGTGCGGCACGAGCCAATCCAACTTCTTCAGGATATACTTCGATCCCGTGAACAGCGGCTGCATGTGTGAGCAGGGTACCAATAAATGAGAAATCGATAGCCAGTGTCGCGGGGCCAGCGCCTGCTTTTGCCCGCCTTTTCCCAAATTCGATCAGCTTGCTCCGTCGGAGGTCTTGGATACGCGTGGGACCGAGGGTGAGCTTTAAGGCTTCGAGAACGGCGGCTTTCGAGCGTCGTATTTGTTTGCCGACCTCCAGATGATCTGTGATGTGAAGGTCGATGATGCGGGCAAAAGTGCGAACGGTCTTCGGATCCGGTGATTTGGGGTCGATGCCCCGGTCGATGTTTCTTTCGACTTCGAGCGCCCACTGCTTGGCATCCTGTTGCCTAAGGAACGTGCCAGTAACATAGCGACCTTTCCGTCGGACCTGAGCGCGCCAACTGCCAGAGGGAAGCTTGACGATTGCAGCCATCCGTGTGCACTCCTAATTTCATGTGCAATATGTGTGCAGTGAGAGAACGAAACAGGCCTAAAAGCGGAGAAATCGTGTGCAAATCAGTGCACACGTTCTTCTTTCAGTCCATTATAGTGTAAGGCGAAATCGTTGAATCACAAAGGAAAAACGTTTGCCGTCGCCCCCATGATGGACTGGACGGACCGGCATTGCCGCGTTTTTCATCGAGAGCTGACCCGGCACGCGCTTCTCTATACCGAGATGGTGACGGCACAGGCTGTGCATCATGGCGACCGCGGC
>Ga0187893_10014172_pt1 | contig 10929 bp, 9 predicted proteins | sample MA1701074metaG_FD_139574 | JGI IMG/M metagenome (GOLD analysis project Ga0187893, IMG submission 139574) | White microbial mat communities from a basaltic lava cave in the Kipuka Kanohina Cave System on the Island of Hawaii, USA - MA170107-4 metaG ...
CCAGCCCTTCACCACCCCCGCCTTCTCCCAGTCCTTCTCCGCCAGGAACACCTGTTCCCACATCAGTGCCGCTGCTTTCCGGCAGCTTCGTTCCTAACGGCGTAGTTAGCAGTACCTTCGCCAGCTGGTCAAGCAGTTCGACCATCACTCGTTATAATTTTTATTGGTATATTTGCTCCAGCTCCGGTAGTTGTGGGCTTTACGCCGCAGGCATAAGCAAAAACTTCCAGCTTATAAGTGGCAGTAGTGGCAAATACGTTCGCGTTGGCCTTACGGCCTGCAACGCTGGCGGTTGCAGCGGCCAAAACTACACGGCGCTATATTTAATCGGCGGCGGTACTACCCCACCACCCAGCCCTTCACCACCCCCACCACCACCGTCACCGCCTCCTCCTACACCCCCACCACCCCCACCACCCTCGCCATCAGCTCCTGCCAATGCATTACCTCCAACGGTAGGCAGCACCTCTGTCACTAACTCCAACAATACCGCGCCACCGGCCGCGGCCGGCGCTTTTACCTCCGGTAACGTAATCTATGGACAATTCGGCACATGGAATTTGCCCGAATCGCCCCAGTCGCGACCGCAAGGTCAGTGGGGAAGCTTCAACTTTAGGTGGTATAGGTGCCCGAATACCGACACCTCTTCGTGCGTAGAAATAAACGGCGCGTCAGACAAATTCGATTTCGGTCCGGGCTGCTCAAACTGCAGTTGGATTAATTATCCCAATACTCAACCTCGGCCACTGGCTCTCAACTCCTTGTCTGCCAATCAATACATTAGATTTGGTGTCACGGCTTGCCAGTCTAGTTGCAGCACGCAAGTTCTTTCTCAGACTTACGGCCCGGTCATCCCTGTCTCGGCTTCCGGCCAAGCTATCTCGGCTGGCTTAGTCCGCGTCGGTGCCCGCAGCAGCAAAACAGTCTCGGGCGACGGCAGCGGAGCAGTGGGCGCTATAGTTGGCGTTATGGATACCGGCATCAAGCCCCACGCTGATCTAAACATAGTTGCCGAGCGGATCTTTACTAATCCTAGTGGCGACTGTTCGTCTCCAATATATAATACCTATTATGACGTCATTGGCGACGACAACGGCCATGGCACGGCAGTGTCAGGTGTAATCGGGGCAATTGATGATTCCTCCGGTGTGGTAGGTATGTCGCCTGGGGTTGGACTATATGCCTTGAAAGTCTTTGACGCCTCGGGTTCAGGTAGCGCCCAGGCGCTAATCTGTGCCATAAATCACGCCATCACTACCCGAACCGACTCGGATCCGAAAAACGATATCCGGGTCCTGAATTTTTCGGGCACCGGAACAGTTTTCGAAGATGCCTCGGCCACTTGCGCGAACACCGTCAATAGCATCCACTTGGCAGTATGCCGGGCGGTTAACGCCGGAATTGTTATTGTGGCTGCCGCTGGCAACAATAGTGGCGCCGTACTTGGAACTTACTACTTGGCTACTTTCCCCGAAGTTATAACCGCTACGGCTATGACCGACTATAATGGCGCGCCCGGCGGCGGCGCGCCGCCGATATGTAACGGCACCAACAATCTAGATGACTACTTTGCCGACTTTTCTAATAAGCCTGACTCTTTGGAGGAGTCTCACACCGTCGCCGCTCCGGGTGTATGCATCTATTCGATTAATATATTCAACTCTAATGCCCCCTACTGGTCAGGCACTAGTCTGTCGACGCCGATAGTAACCGGCACGGTTATGAACTGTATATATTGGGCTAACTGTAGCGGTACGGCCACTCAAATGACCAACAAAATATACAGCGATGCCTACAACTACACAAACAGTAACCAAAGCTACGGATATACCGGCGATCCCTGGCGGCGGGTTAACGGCTTCAGCTACGGGCCGCTGATAAACACCGCGCTCTACTAAGAAAAAAGTCTAGTCTGCCACTCGAGATTGTTTTAAAATTACTCGCTTGCTCTTTAAGGTGTTTAGAATAAAAACCCTGCGAGTCAGTTAAAATTGAATAGATGAAACTTGATAGGGGAGTATATGCAGGGCTCAACAAGGAGCAAAAGCGAGCGGTAGAAACCACCGAGGGGCCGCTGCTTATTTTGGCCGGTGCCGGTAGCGGTAAAACTAAAACGCTTACTCATCGCACTGCCCACTTAATTGCGTCACGAAGGGCAACGCCCTACAACATTTTAGCGGTTACTTTCACTAATAAAGCCGCCGGCGAAATGCGTGGGCGGGTGGCCAGCCTACTAGGTGAAGACCCGGATAATCGCTCGTTTATGCCTTACATGGGCACCTTTCACAGCATTTGCGTCCGGATTTTGCGTCGCGATGGCGAGGCTATCAGCGTGCCGCGCAATTTCATCATTTGGGATGAGGCCGACCGGCTGGCCGCCATCAAACAAGCTTCCCGCCACTCGGGCGTCGATGAAAAAAGCTTTCCACCGCGGCTACTGACCTCGCTGATAAGCAGCGCCAAGAATGATCTTATAAGCCCAGCGCGCTACGCCAACCTACCGCAGAGCCCGGCCGTGGCCGCTGCTTCTAAAGTCTTTCCCAGTTATGAATCGCTACTGAAAGAAAACGCCGCTTTGGATTTTGATGACCTTATAGGTCGCACCGTTCAACTGCTGGACGGGCAGCCAGAAGTGCGAGAACGCTGGTGCAAACAATTTAAGTACGTGATGATTGACGAGTATCAAGACACAAACGCCGCTCAATACCGCCTGGTTAAATTACTTACTGGTCCTCATAACAACATAGCCGTGGTGGGTGATGACTGGCAAAGTATCTATAGCTGGCGCGGCGCCGATTTTCGCAACATCCTTAATTTCACCAAAGATTATCCGAAATGTACGGTCATTAAACTAGAGCAGAATTATCGTAGCAGTAAAAATATTCTGGACGCCGCCCACTCTGTAATCACCAAAAATGACCAACGTAGTGATAAAAAACTTTGGACGGCCGCGGCCGGCGGCAGTCCGGTGCAGGTAATTCAGGCGGCGAGCGAGAGAGCAGAGGCCGAAACTATCGCCAGACGTATCCGCTCATCGGTAACAATCGGCGCTCGGGAATACCAGGACTTCGCCGTGCTTTACCGGACTAACGCCCAAAGTCGGGCTATCGAAGAGACTTTCATTCGCTATGGACTGCCTTATAAGATTGTTGGCGGCGTACGTTTTTATGACCGCAAGGAAGTTAAAGACATCCTGGCCTACATAAGGCTTATTTATCAGCCGCAAGATCAGGTAAGCTTTGAGCGGATAGCCAATACACCGCCGCGCGGTTTGGGTACGAAGTCCTTGCGGACGTTCAACGACTGGCGGGCTTCGTCGGGACATAGTCTGCCCGGAGCGCTGGAAAAAGCCGAGGATTGCCCGGGACTGACGCCGAGAGCCCGGCAGGCTCTTACTCAGCTGGCGGACATCATCTTAGCTGGCCGGGCGCAGATGGAAGAGCTAACACCCTCAGCTCTGATTGACGGCTTAGTGCGCCGGATTGACTATTTAAACTTTCTAAACGACGGTACACCGCAGGGTGAAGCCAGGGTTGAAAACGTCAAGGAGTTGCTGAGTGTAGCTGCCCAGTATCAGACTGTCGGGCTGGAAGGCTTTTTGGAAGAAGTCGGCTTGGTCAGCGAAATAGATAATACGACTGCCGGCGGAGACCAAGTAACGCTTATGACTCTGCACGCCGCCAAAGGCCTGGAGTTCCCAGCCGTTTTTATCACCGGTCTTGAAGAAACCATTTTGCCGCACAGCCGCGCCTTGTACGAGCAGTCTGAAATGGAAGAAGAGCGACGTCTGATGTACGTCGGCATGACCCGGGCTAAGCAGGAGCTTTATTTGACCTATACCACCGAGCGGACTCTTTATGGAGGCCGCCAGCACAACCCACCCAGCCGATTTCTGTCAGATATTGAGAGCACGCAACTGGCTGGTTTTGATGGCCCAATAGACGGGGTGGTCGATATGCCAGGTGAGACGCGCTATATTCCGGAGCTGGCTGAGGGCGACAATGTTCGTCACAAGCAATTTGGCCAAGGTACTGTTTTGGAACTGGACGGCGATACGGCTATTATCTACTTCAAAGGCAGGGGTGCCAAAAAGCTAGATATCGGCTTTGCCCCACTGGAAAAACTACGATAAGCCAGCGGGGGTAGTGAAATCAAGAAAAGCTTCTCTCACGGGCCTAGCTGGAGTTCGGGTGAGTTTGCTACAATTGCTAGATGTATAGATTGGGCGAAATTGATGCATTTTTCGAGCGGTGCGCGCGGGCGCCAGCCCATAGATTTTAATTTTCATGAAATTTAGATTTCGCCCCAAAAAGATGACCAGGAGTTATCAATCGCTCCATCGCCGGGGGCACCGCCGCTTTAAAAAACACCCCGTTATACTGCCGGTATCCGGAATGTTGGTGGGGCTATTAGCCGTTGGAGTTGTGTTTGTCAGCAGGGACAATCAAACGCTGGGTCCCAGTGATTCACACGTAGTTTATCTTTTCAATGAAGGCAAGCGTGAAGTTTTGCCGACCCGGGCCCAAACAGTCGGCGAACTTATCCAGAAACTGCCTCTTAAACTTATACCAGAGGATGTCGTAGAGCCGACGCTGGACACGCCGATTCTGGAGGATAATTTCCGGGTCAATATTTACCGCGCCCGGCCGGTAACCGTAGTTGATAGCGGTGGCGCCAAGATTGTCACTTTGACTGCCCAGCGTAGTCCGCGCGTCGTGGCCGAGCAGGCCGGGCTAAGGGTCAATGCCGAAGATATAGCTACTTTCAGCCAGGGCAGTATCAAAGAGAATATTATTGGCGAAAGGGTAATAGTTGGCCGAGCCACACCGGTGCTGCTAAACCTTTACGGGGCCCAGATCCCCACCTATACACAGGCCAAAACCGTCGATGGGCTGCTCAAAGAAAAGAAGATCAAGCTCGATAATGGCGAGAGTGTGGAGCCGCTGCTCTCGAGCATCATCACCCCTAACTTGCAGGTTTACGTGCTCAAAAAAGGCAGTCAGGTAGTTACCACCGAAGAGGCTATCCCGCCACCCGAGCAAATAATCGGCGATCCAAGTTTGAGTTTCGGTACTAGCGTGGTACGTCAGGCTGGCGCACCGGGTAAAAAGGCCGTAACTTATATTATCAACAGCGATGGCGGCGCCGAAAGCGGACGCCAGCTTATCCAGGAAGCGATAATTCAGAATGCGGTGCCCAAAATCATAGCCCGTGGCACGACCATAGCCGTAAGTAGCGACAAAGCCGGTCTGATGTCTGCCGCTGGCATCCGCGAGTCTGACCATGGTTACGTGAATTATATTATCAGTCGTGAATCGGGTTGGTGTCCGACCAAATGGCAAGGTGAATTCGGCAGCTGTCCGCCTTACCACGGGGTGCCAACTAGTGGCGGTTACGGCTTGGGGCAGGCGACGCCAGGCGGCAAAATGGCCAGTGCCGGTGCCGACTGGGCTACTAATCCGGTTACTCAGTTAAAATGGGCCAACGACTACGCCCTGCGGCGTTTTGGTAGCTGGGCGGCGGCCTACAATTACTGGCTGGCCAATCACCGCTGGTGAACTATGAGACACCCTTGCAGGGTTTCTCATCGCGCCGGGCGGCGGAATAAATCCGACCGCGCGGGCTACTCTTCCCGAAAAAGTTCTGTGCTGCATTCAGCTGCAAATGTCTGGCCTTGTATCCCACTCAAGCATAAAAGTCTGGACTTTCCTGCGTCAGACGCGGAATGAATCCGAATTCGCTCTGCCAGCGAACCGCGGTTACTACCTTTCCCTTAACACAATGCCAGGGCTGCTTATCCCATAATAATTAATATAGAATCGTTGTATGGATTCACCGCGGAAGAGTTTGGGGCAGCACTGGCTGGAAGATCAACCTACTCTTGAGTCAATCTGCCACGCTGCCGAACTCAGTAAAAGCGACACGGTCTTAGAAATTGGTCCGGGAAAGGGCAGTCTTACCTCTTGGCTAATGAAACAGGCCGGGCAGGTAGTGGCAGTAGAACTTGACGAACAACTAGTCGTTCAACTTTCTGCCATGTTTGGTGATAAAAACCTGGCAGTAGTTAATGAAGATATTCTACGCTTCGACTTCAGCCTTCTGCCAACTGGCTACAAAGTCGTCGCTAACATCCCGTATTACTTGACAAGCAACTTGCTAAGAACTTTGTCCGAATCTACCAATCCGCCAACTCTGATGGTACTGCTGGTTCAAAAGGAGGTGGCCGAGCGCCTAGCCGCTGCGCCGGGCCAGATGAGCATTCTGGGTATCAGCGTCCAGCTATATTACGAAACCACGTTGGGCCAAGTAGTCCCGGCGCACTTGTTTACACCACCGCCAAAGGTCGATTCACGAGTGGTAATTCTGAGGCGCCGGACCCGAGTGCTATTTGAAAATCTGGACAGCCAGCTCTTCTTTCGGTTAGTCAAAGCTGGTTTCGCTGCTCGGCGCAAAAAACTCCGCAGCAGCCTTAGCGCCGGCTTAAATCTGGACAAAAAAGAGACCGAACGGCTGCTTGAGAACGCTGGTATAGACCCCAATCTCCGGGCCCAGGACCTTAGCCTGCAAGATTGGCACCGACTTTCGCAAGCCTGCCAAGCAAAACGCTAATGTTATATAATACTTGCATCTACTCTATAAACACCGATAATAAAGACAAGGAGAAAACATGACTCAATTTATTAAAAAGGCTGGCCCAGGCTTGGCCGCGCTAATATTTGTGATAAGCGTTGGTGTCGCGGGCGTACCGGTTTTGGCCATCGAGGATGATGGCTCAGAGCCGGAAACCAGCCCAACCCTTAGTCACGACCCCAAAAAAAGGTACAAAGTTGACGGGGCGGACGATAACAAGGTCCGGACGCTAGTCGATAATTTCAAGCAAAGAGCCCAGGATTCGAACACCGACGAGCGCAAAAAACAAGTGTCTGACAGAACGGCCGACGGCCGCAAAAGAGTTTGCGAAAACCGTAAAAGATCAATTGATGTGCGCATCGATCGTACCGTTCAGTTTGCTACCAAGCATAAAGAACTATTCGACAAAATTTATGCTCGGGTTAAAGCCTACGTCAGTGATAAGGGCCTAATCGTGCCTGACTACGATAATTTAATTGCCAAGGTAGATGCCGCCCAGGCCGATGCCGCCAATAAACTGGCCGCGTTGCAAGCACTGGACCCAGAAATTGATTGCACCCAAGAAAGAGTGGCCGACGGACTATCGGCTTATCGAGAGGCCCTAAAAGACATGCGCGATTCGCTGAAAAACTACCGCGCCGCTTTAGGAGATCTCATAAAGGCTGTCCATGACGCTAAAAAAGCCAGTGATAATAGCTAAGGAGTAAATGATGAAAATACGACGACAAAACAATTCGGGTGCCGCGCATTTTTTGCTGCTAGGAGCATTGCTTATCGTAGCCGTCGCCGGCTTTGCCGCTTACCGAGTCTCTCAGAATCAAAAAGATGATGTCGCCAGTCAATCGACGACCGCCACTAGAGCCACCGTCCCCGAAACTATTCAAAACAACGACGATTTGACTCAAGCCGAAGCCGCCGCTAAGGCTGCCTCGGTGGATAGTGATTTAGATCCGGCTCAGCTGGACAACGACATCGATAGCCTGCTCTAAGCAAGTCTTAAGAAGTACAGCTAACTCTTACGAAGCGTTTTTAAAATACTCTTTCATGGGTGCCCAGTAGTATTTTTTCCAGCCGTCGGCCACGTCGGCGGCATATTTTTCAGGTAAACCGCTTTGCCAAAACCGCAATTTGCATTGCCCGTCTTTGTGCGGGGTGAATTCGACGATGAGCTTGCTGGGTTGATCTTTTGGCCAATCGTCATAATCATATCTCCAGCTTTGGACGATACGGTGCTTTCTATCGTCAATTTCTAAAGTCTGGCCAGTAGCCGCGCCCCATATATTAAACTTGCCGTCGACCCTGGGGTCAATTTTGGCGTCACCAACGCCACCACCGGTCATTAGACCATGCTCACGGCTGTCTAACCAGGCGTGATAGGCCACTTCGGGAGCGCATGGCAGAATCGCTGACTGCTTAATGCTTTTAGTCTTCACTAGCTCTCCTTACCAATGAATTTAAATATTCTTTACCCATCATAGCAAAATCACCCTGCTCCGCTCCCCTAAATACTTGACTAGTCAAGTATTTGGCTGGTAGCATAAGAACTATGAAAAAGGATGATATTAATCTGAAGGACCCCTTTCCTCCCCTGCTCCATTTGACGTATCTTTTACAACATTTGTCAGATGAGGCTTTGTCTGGTGAAGTTGGGGTAGGGCTTTCGCAGGTGCGGATAATGAGCGCTCTACACTCCGCGGTTCCCCGCTCCCAGCGGTTCATAGCAGGGCAGCTTAGTCAAACCGAAGCAAATGTTAGCCGCCAACTAAGAGCCATGAAGAAACAAGGCTTGGTTAGTATAGTTAAAAACAAAAAAGACGGCCGTCAGCGTGACGTAACGCTAACTTCTAAGGGAGTCAAGAAGTACCAAAAAGCCCAAAAGGTCCTGACCGCCCAGCAAAACCATTTTCTAAGACTCTTCAGTAAAGAAGAATCCCGGGCCCTAGACCGCGCCCTCGGCAATCTCGTAAAAGGCCTTTAGTGAAGGCTCCTAGAGACTCAGCAAAAACGCCTATCCCGATAAGACTGGGCAGCAATCTGCAACAAGTTGCCGAAAAAGTAATTAGATCAATCTAAAGAAAGGCAAAAAGGTGGGTAAAAATCACAAAGGCTTCAGCGTCGTAGAAGGACTGCTGATCCTGGTAATTCTGGGCATGCTCGGCGGGGTTGGTTACTATGTTTACGAGGCTCAAAAAGACTCGGATAAAAGTCTTAGTAGTGCAAGCCAGACTGAACTGCAGGCGCCGACTGAAAAAACAACTACGACAACAGAGACTCAAACTCAGCCCAAAGCTGTATTCACAGGTACGAGCTTTACGCAAAACGAGGAAGATGAATTAACAAAAAAACTGGTTGAACCCTACTATGCTTATAACGATCAAGATAAAACGATCAAGATACAAGATAAAGGGAAAGAAGGATACAGGAAAATAACTTCTTTCTCAATTGAAAAATACTCTGATGCAGAATACTCAGCCCAGCCATCATACGCAAAATTCGGATATGGTATTGACGTTATGCAAGAGGGCGACGTCAAGACAGGTTTCTTATTTGCTGAAAATAGAAAAATTGACTGGTGGATTCCTGAATGTGGATTCAATGGAGAATATGAGTGCGTCTATAGCGAAGAATTTAAGTCTAAATATCCTGAGATCGTAAAACAAACTCAGCAACCTTAAGCTTATTGTTTTTGAAAACTTTTGATGGTATAATACCTGTAGTTACCAAACAGGTAACTAGCACCTAATTCATCCGCTGTAATGAATTGACCGGTTGCTGTTCTTTTAACAATTTTGTGAAAACACGCAGTGCAGGTTTTTGCAAAATTGAGAGGAGGAAGTGACCTGAGGTTGAAAGTAAGCGTAGTTAGTAGCTTACGAAAATCGAACGTCGATTCCGACGAGGGGCTGAACTTAAGCTCGACGGTTGAACTTTAACAAGCTTGGATGGCAGGTCGGTATGCACTGAACGTTATCCGGTGCAAAAGGCTCACAAACGCCACAAAAAACTTGGTTGCCAAGCTAAAAAGCGCTTTCGCGCCTCAATACGCTTACGCAACTGCAGTAGCCTAACTATATAATAGGCTACCCATCGGTACTTTGACGTCAGATAGAAGTTCGCCGGTGTCATATTATCTGGCTGCAGCGTTCTGGAGTGGTCCGCCCTAGATCGACTAAGTGCAATGGACTTTAGCGCAAGTCGTTTTTGACCGTTTTTATGACCTGTGCTTAAGAAATTTCAAACGGTATAAGCCTGTAGACGCCAAGCCTGTTATCAATCGGACGCGGGGGTAGTGCCCGCCAGCTCCACCACAAAAAGCCGAACCATTCACTGGGCTTCGGCTTTTTTTGTTTACCCTAAAATTAGCTCGGAGCAGTCTTGGTCTTAATTTTCTGCGGCGTATAGTCCAGGTGTTTTTTGGCCCAATTAGCCATTTGGTCGAGTACAGGCATAAGGTCTTTGCCTTTAGGAGTTAATTTATACTCGGTTCTTGGCGGGTATTCTTTGTATTCCGTCCGGCTAATAATGCCTTCACTCTCAAGCATGCTTAGTCTCTGCGCTAACGTCCTGGAACTCAACCCGCCGCAACCTTTCTGGCAGTCGACGAAACGCCGGGAACCGTCTTTTATAGAATGCAGAATAAGAGCCGTCCATTTATCGCCTATGATGGACAGTGCGCTTCGGAGTTCATCTGTTTTGAGACTGGAATCATTCATACTTATCCACAACCTGTCTTACTTTATTAATAAAGATACTTTACAAAGTAAAGCGTGGTATTTATAGTTCTAGATAGCTTTACTTTACTTTGTACAGCATAGCACATAAGCAATTAAAAGGGAGGGAAAATACGTGTAGACGAATATTTAGCTCACGAGTCAGAGCCAAAAAGATTCAAAAGTTACGAAATAACTTCGGAAATCGAGGATGAACTGTTTGCCAGCAGGTTTTTCTTAAAACGGCGAATCTGGAGAAACATGCACAAAATAAGACGAGCAAACGCTCGCGTGGCCAGGGAGGAGTACAAAACTAGGAGTAAAGGACTAAGATTGGAGCACCGTCTCCAACAAAGCTAGGGAACAGACAGCAGCAGAAATTAACTTTAAGATTGGAGGCACATGAAAGCAGCCCAAATTAGCCAGTACGGTGGGCCGGAAGTTATTGAAATCCGCGAAATTGATAAACCAACGCTTAAAGACACGCAAGTGTTAGCGGAAGTGAAAGCAGCGGCTATCAACCCGTTTGATTGGAAGGTCCGCGCCGGCTACATGAAGGAAAACATACCGCTTAAATTCCCGGTGACGC
>Ga0187893_10014173_pt1 | contig 10929 bp, 7 predicted proteins | sample MA1701074metaG_FD_139574 | JGI IMG/M metagenome (GOLD analysis project Ga0187893, IMG submission 139574) | White microbial mat communities from a basaltic lava cave in the Kipuka Kanohina Cave System on the Island of Hawaii, USA - MA170107-4 metaG ...
TATTCTTATAACAGCGCGGGAGCCTTGATCGGGGTGACAGGCAGCGGCTACGGGAGCGTGACGACGTTTGTATCAAACATCGGGTATCGAGCGTGGGGCGCGCTCAAGCGGATAACCTATGGCAGTAGTCTGACAGTTGATTACAGCTACAACACCCGCTTGCAGATGGGGCGATATAATCGAGGGGGAGCGATAACCGATTACAGCTACTACAGCGACGGGAGAGTCAAGGACGCTCGACACACTGGCCTCGGCAACCCCGACTTTGATCGCTCGTACAGTTACGATCACGTGGGGCGAATGAGTGAAGGGTTGAGCGGGAGAGCGGCCAGAGGGCTGGCTGCTGACCCGAACGAGCCTGATCCTTACAAACAGACTTATCAGTATGACGCCTTCAGCAACCTGACGAGGCGGACGAGCGAGATGTGGAATCACGAGATCAACCCGTTCGTTGGAAATTATGTAAATGATCGGAACACGAGTTGGAGTTACGATGAAGCGGGGAACTTGAAGCAGGACGGGATGGGAAGGGTGACGACGTGGGATGTGGCCAATCGGGTGTCGAGGTGGGAGAGCGTCTTTGACACGATCACACAGAAGTACGACGGAGACGGGCAGGCGGTGAGGAGGGCGGAGACAAGGTCTGACCCGTTTTTCACGAGTACGAAATACTACCTGCGATCTAGCGTGATGGGGGGGCTTGCGATAGCTGAGATATATCCGTATGGAGTGCTGGTGGATTGCTATGAGAAAATCATTGCCACGCCATCGCCGCAAGTCCCGCGGCTGCGGCCAGTTGCTCGAACCGGATAGGCTGGCCCGCGAGATCGAATCCGAACTCCATGGCCGACAGCAATCGCGGGCGCGTGCCGAGCGCGTCGGCAACTGCGCTTTGCGCTTCCATCTGATCAATGTCGCCAAGCGTAAGCAGACAGTTCATCTCCACCGCAGCCCCGCGCGATTCTTCAACGCGGTCGCGATAGTAAAGCGCGAAGCGGTGCAATTCATCGATCCTCGCTTCAGGCTCGCACGCCGAGACCCGCACCATCACCGGCTCGCCGCCTTTCGTGATCACTCCGCTGAACCCCGAACGGTTGGCCGATATCATCATGCTCTCTCCCGTGGAGTCGGCCCACGCAAGCCACTGCGCCTCGCCCAGATGACGCGGCGCGATCAATCCCGCCTGCCAGCCTATGGTCTCGAATATCTCTTCATATTCCGAGATGACTGCTTCGCGTACTACGGTGACGAGGTAACGCTCCTGTCCGGCGTCGCGTGAAAGTCGCTGGCGGCTCACCCTTACTTCGGAAGCGGGCGCGGCTATCACACGCTCTATTTTCCACGAAAGCACTTCCGAAAGTTCCTTCCGGCTTGAAGGCTTGCTCTCAAGCGCGACGATTAGAGTTCGCGCCGAGCCTTCGGGAAGGGCGACTGACCATCGCTTTTTGTTGCCAAGTCCCGCCGCTTCGACTGTGCCGAGGAGGATATCGAGGAGTTCATCCCGGTTTTGAATGTTCGGTTCGTCGAAGGCCGCGTTCAGAATTCCGCGAGGCAATTCGGTAACGGCGCTCGACGCAAGTGAGAATGCGCCGCGACTCCGACGCAGATCGACTACCGAAAAGCTGTCATCCGTGAAGCCTGCCGCCGTCATCGGCGCGCGTGGAGTGAAAAGATATTTCTGAAGAACTGACATCTTTCAAGTGATGAGCGATGAGTGATGAGTGATGAGTGTTCACTTCTCATCACTCATCACTCATCGCTTCAATATTCCCTGTAGGCTTTGCCGTCTGTTCCTGTTCCCTCGGCGCTGCTGCGAACGTCGACCATTCCTTCTCCGCCTTCGCGCGAAACAGTGTCTTCGCCTGTCTCTACAGTCCAGTCGGCCTGACCCGTCATCGGATCAATCGGCACATCGCGAATATAGCCCGCCGTCGCGAGGTCTTCGACCGATTGCGGCAACTGCTCCTTGTCGGCGGCGTACATATCTATGGCCCGCCGCATCACGCGAAGGTTTTCTCTTAATATGGTCTCGTTCGCCTTGCGTTGAATCTGCTGATAGGCGCTGATGCTGACCGCCACGAGTATGACCATTATGGTCATCACCATGATGAGTTCGAGCAGTGTAAATCCGCGCTGGCCGCTGGCCGCCGCAGAATTCAATTTTCTAATAATATTTTTCATACCCGGTCACAACCGACGAGCGATGAATGCGTTTTACTCATCACCCATCACTCATTACCTGCAACTACCAGTCGATGTACTTCGAACCATTGAGCGCGGTCTGATCGCTTTTGCAGTAAACATCGAAAACATCCTCGCCGCCCCACGAAGTCGAATCCGGTTTGTCTTTGTAGGAGCGCAAGTCCCATTCCGTGTCTCCGGTCATCGGATTGATGGGAATGCGCCGCAGGAATTTTTTGACATTGCCGCTCGTTCCGACGACGTTGGCCGGTATGAATCCCTCGACGAGGATTTCAAGCGTTTTGGGATAGCCGCTCTGCGTTTTCCACTCTATGGGGATAGCCGCTCCGCCCGTCTGGTCGTGGAAGAGTTTGTAGGCATCTATAGCGCGACGCAGTTCCCTGAGCGCAAGCCTCAACTCTATCTCACGCTCGCGGCGCACTGAATTGCGAACCATAGGGATGGCCGCTGTCGTCAGCACGGCGAGTATGGTTATCACTATGATGATTTCGAGCAGCGTGAAGCCGCCCTGTCGTTTGCGCATCGCTTCATCTCACCTCGATCTGAGAGGATCGAAGTCTGACGTTGATCAACTGGCCCGCCGCTGTGCGCAGGAAGTTCTGACCCTCGTTGAGCGTGAGGGCCGATTGTCCCTGTCCCTTGACCGTGAAAATTATCAGCAACAACTGCCCCCGCGCCGGAACTCCGCCCGACCCCTGCGGGCGCTCCATCTGAACGCTGAGCAGTCCGTTTTCAGCGTGGAACTGAAGCGACGGATTGCGAAGCAGTCCGCCGTCGCGCACGGCTTTGACTTCGATCACGCTCGCGTCATAAGAGAGCGACAGGCTTGCGCTGTAAAGCTCGGTGGGGCCGTTGGCGATTATGGCGACGTAGAAGTCCTGCCCTTTAGTCGCCACCGCCGACGCGCTGCGCACGCTCAAAGCGACAAGCTGCTGGGTCGCATCTGTCCCTTCCTCGTCATCTTCATCATCATCGTCGTCCTCGTCATCATCAGGCGGAGGCGGACGGCGGGTCGCCCTCTCATCTTCAGGACGGGGTTTGGTTTCTTCACCGGGGCGAGTCCTTCCCTCTTCGCCCTTGCGAGGAGGAGGCTTGACTTCGACGCCCACATTCTGAACGACCATGTTTTCCACTCTCGGCTGAATGGTCTGTCTGGGAGGAGGAGCGACTACGACCCCTTCTTTTGTCTGTCCGCCAGGCTGCAATCCGGTCGGCACAGTTGTCGGAGTCTTGCCAGTATCGGCGGCAGGCGGCGCGGCTGCCGTCTGATTCTGCGCTGCTTCTTCCATATCGGAGAGGTAGAGAATCTCTTCTATAGTCAGGCGCGCGTTTGCGTCATTGGCTGTGCCTGCATCTTTTGCAAGATGATCTTCTTCAGTTATATCAGCCGCGCGCAGCACATGCGGAGTGACAGTTATTACCACATCGCTCTGACGATTCGTTGTGCTCGGAGTGGCGAAGAATCGCCCAAGAATCGGGATCAGCCCTATGATCGGGATGCCGCGAACGGATTTCGCCTCCTGATTCTGGCTCACTCCGGCGATGAGCGTCGGCTGACCGTCCTTGATGCGCGCGCTCGATTGCATGGTGCGCTGAGAAAAGATCGGAGTGAGTGTGTTGGGATTATCGACGGATGAAGATTCGATCTTCATCTTCATATAGATTTCGTCTCCGAACACCTGCGGTGTGACGTCGATGTTGAGACCGACGTTTTCATACTGAATCTGTTCCGCGCCGAAGCCGTTGAACCCGCTGTTGAAGTTGGGATTGAGCGGGTTATTCGGATTGTTTGGATTATTCGGATTGCCGGAAGTGGGCGGGGGTTGAACCGCCGTGATTCCGGTCGGAAACGTGGCCGTGCGAATAGGCACTCTCTGACCTATGCGAATGGCGTTCGGCTCGTTGTCGAACGCATGCACCTGAGTCGAGGCCAGAAGCTTGGCCTTGCTCTTGTCCTGAAAAAAGCTTATGAGGCTGGTAGGAATGCCGAGCGCGAATCCCTTGGCTCCCCTGATCATGTCCGTTCTCAGCGAAGAGCCGACGAATCTTCCCTGTCCGAATCCGCCCAGCGCTCCGAGATCGATTGCCGGATCGTTTCTGTTCGGATCGGGAGTGAGGAACTGGTTGCCGATTTGAATCATATCGCTGTGCGTGACTTCATAGATGTTCACATCTATGAGCACTTCCGCCTTGCTCTTGTCGAGCGAGCGGATCATCGAGGCTATCAGTTCCAGATTGGTGGGCGTATCTCGGACTATAAGGGCGTTGAGTTGTTTGACATTGACGATGTTTTTCGTCTGTAGAGACTGCTGCACGGCGGTGCGCACTTCCCCTGCGTCGGTGTTCTTGATGTAGAAAGTGCGCACGGCGTAAGGCTCGTAACGCTGACGCGCCGCAGGGTTGTCGAGCGCGATGACTATCGTGCGCGAGTCGAGTTGCGCGTACATGAGATTGTGGGTCTTGAGAATTATCTCAAGCGCCTTAGGGTAAGTGATATCGCGCAATTCGATCTGGAGCCTCTGGCTTCTCAACTGATTGACGACCTGCTGATCGAATACGACGTTGAGTCCCATGGTCTGACCGAGTTGTTCTATGAAAGACATCAAACTGGTAGGATCGCGCGAGATGACGTTGGTCTTCTGGAACTTGCGCGTGGCCGGAATATCGATGGCTCGGATAGAAGCTTTGCCTGTGTACTTAGTCTTCACACTGGGGTCGGATGCGGATTTGCTCTGGCCATTTTCCGGCTCAGTGGGAAGTCCGAGGGCTTCCATCATCCGTCGCATCTTCACCTTTGCAAGCTCGTTATTGCGGTCGAAGGCATAAGCCTGCCGGTATGACTGATACGCGGCGTTATACTCTTTCTTTTCGGCAAGCAGGTCGCCGCGCTCGACCAACATGACGGCAGCGTTTACCAGAGCGCGCTGAAGGTGCAACTGGTACTCGACGTTCGATGGCTTTTCGGCCACCGCCATTACGAATTTCTCGGCGGCCTTGTCCCACTGGCGATTCTCTTCAAACTTCAATCCTTCCTTGAAGTGTTTCTTGCCATCGGCAGCGAAAGCCGCCACGGGAGCCATCAACAAACCTGCCAGCGTCAGTGCCAGTACCTTCTGAAGCAAACCGCTCTTTGCCATAATTCAAGTCCTCGATATAAATTTCCGGGAGCGACTACTAAGGGTTAAACTACTCTACCACGCTCCGGTTTCAAAAAACAGTGGGCAGTGTGCAGTGTGCGGCGGGCAGTGGACAGTTATTATTCACCATCGCTGCCTGCGCTTTCATCATTATCTGGTTCGTCCATCATCGGTTGCCAATGTCTTGCGTATCGATTCATGTCTACGATGGCAACTGCCCACTGCCCACCGCACACTGCACACTATTCGACGAACGTGACGCGATTGATTTCGTGAAGCGTGGTCACGCCCGCGAATACTTTCGCCAGCGCAGATTCGCGCAACGAAGTCAGCCCCTCGCCTCTTGCCGCTCGACGCACTTCCGATCCGGGTCTTCGCTCAAGAATGATCTCGCGAATGTGGTCGGTCACGTCCAGCAGTTCATGAATCGCGGTTCGACCGCGATAGCCCGTGAAGTTGCACACTTCGCATCCCACGGCGTTGTAGAAAATCTCATTGCGATACTTGTTCAGGTCGAGACCCGATTCCGTCAACTCCTGATCCGAAGGCTCGTGCTGCCGCTTGCAGTGCAGGCAGAGCATACGCACGAGTCGTTGAGCCAGCACGCAGTTGAGACTCGACACGAAGTTGTAAGGCTCGACTCCCATGTTGAGGAATCGCCCGATGACATCGATTACGTTGTTGGCGTGTACGGTCGTAAATACCAGGTGGCCCGTGAGCGCAGACTGAATGGCTATCTGCGCCGTTTCGTTGTCGCGGATTTCGCCGACCATTATTTTGTCAGGGTCGTGGCGAAGTATGCTGCGAAGCCCTCGCGCAAAGGTCAGCCCCTTCTTTTCATTCACAGGGATCTGAGTGATGCCCTGAAGCTGATACTCAACAGGGTCCTCGATGGTGATGATCTTGTCTTCTTCGTTTTTGATTTCGTTCAGCGCGCCGTAAAGCGTCGTCGTCTTTCCCGACCCCGTCGGCCCCGTGACCAGCACCATCCCATAAGGCTCGGCTATGAACTTGCGGAACTTCTTCAAATCCTGCGGGGCGAATCCGACGACATCCAAATTGAGATCGTGGAACGATTCGTTGATCTGCTCTTTGTCCAGAATACGAATGACGCAATTCTCGCCGTGAATGGTAGGCATGATCGATACGCGGAAATCTATTTTGCGCCCGCGAATTCGCATGCGGAACCGTCCGTCCTGCGGGATGCGGCGATCAGCGATGTTGAGTTCGCTCATAACCTTTATGCGCTGAATGATCGCCTGATGATGAGAAATATCTATAGGGTCTGCCGCGCGATAGAGCGCGCCGTCGATTCTATACTTGACCATCACGTCGGAATCGCGCGTCTCGATGTGAATGTCGGATGCGCGGCGTTCGAGCGCGTTGAGTACGACCGTATCGACGAGCTTGATGATCGGAGCCATCTCCTCATCGCCCGCCAGTCGGTCGATATCTAAAACCTCTTCGCCCTGTTCCGTCTCGCGCAGGAGCGTCATCGCATCGGTGCGAAATCCGGCGGTCGCCGTCTGAAGTATTCGCGCCGCCGTGTCTCCGCGCTTGAGCGCCTCTTCTATCGCGGAGCGCGTAGCGACTGCCGTCTTGAGTCGGACGGAAAGCTGCGCCTCGAGCTCATCTATCAGGTTGAGGTCTGTAGGGTCGGCCATAGCGATGTGCAGAACATCGTTCTCGCGTCGAAGAGGCACGAAGTTATGGCGCACCATCAAATCTACGGGTAGGTCGTGGACGAGATGGTAATCAAGCTCTTCGGGACTGAGACGGACGAAAGGCAGACGGTAGCGGCGCGCAAGCTCTTTTGCCGCCGCTTCTTCCTGCCCCGCCGTGCCGACCGGAGTGATGGCCGCCGTGCCGTTAGGTTTGTTTATTTGCTCGCTCGGTTCACTCATAAGCATCTCCCTTGGGCAGTGGTCGGTGATCGGTATATCAATCACCTCTTTCCCATCACTCGACACCCTTCACTGCACCCCGCTCTGACCGAGGTTGCCGATCATGTAGAAGAGCGGCAGATACATCGCAAGAAGTATGGTCATCACCAGCCCGCCCATAAAAATGAGTATTACGGGTTCGATGAACGTGGTTATCGTGTTGAGTCTGACTTCCAATTCGCCGTCGTAGAAGTTGGCCACTTCGTCGAGCATTTCGCGAAGCGCGCCCGCGCGCTCGCCCACGCCTATCATGTCGAGCGCAAGCTCGCTGACCCATCCTGATTTCTCAAGGCTTTCCGTAAAGGGCTGGCCTTCGCGTATGCCTGCAAGCACGCCCTCGCTTGCGCGGCGAAGGGCGCGATTCGTGATCGATTCGCTCGCTATCTCTACAGATTCGGGCAAAGTTATTCCGCCCGCAAGCAGAGTGGCAAGGCTGCGCGTGAACTGAGCTATCGTCATCTGCCTTATCGTTTCGCCCGCGACGGGAATCCTCAGCATCCAGCTATCGATCTGAAATCTCCCCTGCGGAGTGCGTCGCCAGAAGAGAAGGAAAATCACGATACCGATCACCGTAGGCAGCAGCCAGATCAGATTCGCGCTGATGAATTCGGCGGTGCTTACGACCGCCACTGTGATCGCGGGCAGAGCTTCGGACTGTCCGGCGTAAAGCTGCATGAATTTCGGTATGACGTAAGTCGAAAGCACCATCACCAGAATCATCGAAGCCGAGATCAGCACTGTGGGATAGGTGAGCGATTTTTTGATTTTGCGTCGCGCTTCGGTGACGGTTTTCTGATAGCTGACATATCGAAGCAGAACTTCATCGAGCGCGCCCGCCCGCTCGCCCGCCAGTATCGTAGCGATGTAGATTCGCGGAAAGGTGTCGCCCTGCGCGGCGAATGCCTGCGAAAGCGCCAGCCCCGCGCGGACTTTTTCTTCCACGTCTTCGAGTACGATTCGAAGCTGTTCGCTCGGCACGCGCTTGCGCAGTATGCCTATGGCCTGAAGTATGGGAAGCCCCGCGCGCAGAAGCGCGGAGAGTTGCTGATTGAAGAGGAGAAAATCTTCGAGCTTGATCTTGCGCGGGCCTGTGTCGCGATTGATCGCGCTCATCAATCCGGCCCTGCCGCTCGCCGAAAGGGCGAATATGCGATAGCCTTCGCGTTCGAGCTTGGCTCTGAGGTCAAGCTCGGAGGTTGCTTCTATTTGGCGCGTCACGACTTCGCCCGTCGGAGCGCCCAGACGGCAGGTGAATTCAGCCATATCGATTATCCCGGAACCGGCCTGATGGTCGGTTGATCTTTAGAAGCTTCAGACAGCAAGCACGATGATAACATAACTCGCTTGCGCCGAACCAACTCTGTTGTTTCAACCACCTCTATACACGCTCGAATCCCCGTCGGGTTTCAGAAGTGTCGCGAATATATAGCGAATGATTTACCTGCGAAAAAAAATTTTCCAGCAATCGCGTTCGACGGCTGGTATAATGAGTCCAACGCAAATGACGAAAGTGGGCTTTCCTTCGGCCCTTGAAATTTGCGGCTCCTCGCTCCCCTTTCAAGCCGCATAGGTTGTAACGATCAAGGAGGTGTAGAACCGATGAACGAGATGAACGAATCATCGCCCGACTCTTCTTCCGCATCCTCGAAAGACCTTGTCGCTCTCCTGTCACAGAAAGTTGTGGGACAGTCAGCGGCCACCGAGTGCATAGTTCCATACATTCACATGTGTCAGGCGGGACTTGCTCCCGAAGGCCGACCCGCGGGAGTGTTTCTGCTCTTAGGCCCGACGGGGACGGGCAAGACGCGCACGGTCGAAGCAATAGCTGAAGTCCTTCACGGCAGCCCCAGAAATATTCTCAAAATCGATTGCGGCGAGTTTCAGATGGAACACGAAGTGGCGAAACTCATCGGCTCGCCTCCCGGCTATCTAGGCCATCGCGAAACGCCGCCTATGCTCACTCAACAGGCGCTCGGCGCGATAACGACTACGGATTGCGATCTGGCCATAGTCCTCTTCGACGAGATAGAAAAAGCCGCGCCTTCGATGACCCGCCTGTTACTTGGCATACTCGACCGGGCCGTGCTTAGGTTGGGCGACAACACGACGGTGAATTTTGAAAAGAGCCTGATCTTTTTCACTTCCAATCTCGGCGCGCGAGAGATGATGAAGGAGATAAGGCCCGATTTCGGATTTCAGGCCGGGGTCGCGAGAAAACGCGACGAGCTTGCAGGCAAGCTGGAAAACATCGCGCTCGGAGCCGTCAGAAAACGATTCTCTCCTGAATTCGTCAATCGCATAGATGCCGTAGTCACCTATCAGCCTCTTGATGACGAAGCTCTCTCGACGATACTCGATCAGCACATCGATGAGCTTCAGCATCACGTCAACACGCGGCTCGGCGCTCGATGCTTCACGCTCGAAGTTCCGGCGGAAAGCAAAGAATTCCTGCTCAAAAAGGGGACGAGCGAAGAGTACGGCGCAAGAGAACTCAAACGCACCCTGCATCGCCACGTCACTCAGCCCCTTGCCACGCTCGTCGCTACGGGGCAGATAGAACCGGGCGCGCGAGTGCGGCTCGATATGAGCGACGATAGTGAGAGCCTCGTCATTCACACGGTCACGGGCGAGAGAGCGAAGGCGGTGTCTCAAAAGCCGACTGTTCTGATAGTGGATGATAATCGCGACCTGCTGCTTTTCCTTGAGCGATTGCTCTCTCAGGAGGGGTGGACGCTGCTCACGGCTCAGTCTGCGAGTCAGGCGCGCGATATTTTCAATCATCAACAGCCCGATGTCGTCCTTCTCGATTACATGCTCGGAGATGATGACGACGGGGTGAAACTCGGATTGCACTTTCAGCGCGAGGTTCCTCAGACGCGGGTGATAATTATGACGGGCGGCAATCTCGCGCCTGAAGAAGAGATGGTCTGCCGCGAGCGCGACTTTCCGGTTTTATTCAAACCGTTTCTCGGCACCGACGTGTTGAATCTCATTCGCTCGCGCATCTTCAAAGTCTCAGCCGCTTAGACGAGCGATTGAATGCGCGAGTTCAACCACACGGCTTTCAATCGTTTGACAGGACGCGGATCAGACGGGTGGAGACGGATCAGCACGGATAAAGAACAGAGTCCGCGTAAATTCGTCTTGATAGGCTTTGATCCGCGTTCCAATACGGCCCGCACTGCTTCGTAGTTGCAGGCGATCAACTGTCGTTACCCGTCTCCCGCAGAGGACGGATTTTTTCTTCTTCAGTCAACCAGTTACCGGCCCACTTCCTCTGACTTCGATCTTTCCGTAGCGGAGGTGTAACTACTCAGCCGGTCAGGGTGAATGATCGGAGCATTGATTTGAATACGAGTTTATGCCCTTGTTTAGCTCCAGGGGAGCGACCTGTTTATAGAAGCGAAGCAAAAAAAATTCGTAGCTCCAGGGGAGCGACCTGTCCTGTGTTCGATCAACAGGTCGCTCCCCTGGAGCTACGAAAACGGATCAACCCGTTTCTATAAACAGGTCGCCCCTAACGGGGCTGAGTAGCTCGGCAATGTCACATTAGAAATCAAGTAGGCGACCCTCGATAATTTCTATGTTTTATTCGACTTTTTCGAGACCTGCTCCGATTTACCAGATGACGCACCACCAAGTCTACA
>Ga0187893_10014174_pt1 | contig 10929 bp, 10 predicted proteins | sample MA1701074metaG_FD_139574 | JGI IMG/M metagenome (GOLD analysis project Ga0187893, IMG submission 139574) | White microbial mat communities from a basaltic lava cave in the Kipuka Kanohina Cave System on the Island of Hawaii, USA - MA170107-4 metaG ...
CATCACGAAGATCGTCAACGAGGCCGGCGGCTACGTCGGCACCGTCGACAGCGACAAGCTCCCGAACGGCAAGGTGCGCGGCACGATCATCGTCCGCGTCCCGCCGGAGAACCTCGACAGGCTCGTCCTCCAGCTCCGCGGCCTCGGCGAACTCAAGAGCCAGCGCCTCGCCAGCCAGGACGTCACCAAGCAGTACACCGACCTCGAGAGCAAGCTCCGCGCCAAGCGCACGATGGAGACGCGCTTCCTCGACATCATCAAGACCGGCAAGGGCGAGATCAAGGACCTCATCGAGGCCGAGAAGCAGCTCGGCGTCATCCGCACCGAGATCGAGCAGATCGAGGGCGAGATCCGCTACTACAGCAACCAGACGTCGCTCTCCACGCTCACGCTCACGCTGACCGAGAAGGACATCAAGACCGCCGCCACCGCGACCGTCCGCGAACGCGTCACGATGGGCGTCGAGGCCGACAACGTCGAGAAGGCGTACGCCGACGCGCTCGCCGCCATCGCCGAGAAGAAGGGCCGCGTCACGAAGAGCGAACTCAAGAAGCTCGCCGCCGACCAGTTCCACGCCCTCATCCAGTGCGAGGTGTCGCCCGAGGAGTCGGGCACCCTGCGCGACCGCATCACGATGCTCGGCCGCGTCGCGCGCCTCGACGTCTCGACGCAGCAGTCGACCGACGGCACCGGCCTGCCGGCCGAGATCAAGGTGAAGAAGCTCGAGTCCGTCTTCGACCTGTCGTTCTACAACCTCGCCAACGTCCAGCCTCGCGAGACCGTGCAGATCACGCTCGCGTGCTCCGACGCCGAGGCCGCGTACAAGGCGGTCCTCGCGCGCGTCGCGAAGGCCGAGGGGCGCGTCATCACGAGCCACTTCAACCGCGCGAAGAACGACCAGAGCTCCGGCCTCGTCAACTTCCACGTCGGCATCGCCGCCGCCGACGCCGTCCTCGACGACGTGAAGAAGGAGGGCGAGATCATCCGCATGCAGGTGATCGAGAACCCGGACGCCGCGAACGTCACGCGGTCGAAGAAGGGCGCGCACATCACGATCATCGCGATGGGCGCCGTGCAGCCGCGCGAGACCGCGACGCTCCACATCGTCGCGAAGGACGTCGCGGCCGCCTACCAGGCGCTCCGCGCGGCGGTCGAGAAGTCGAAGGGCCGCATGCTCAACGCCCACCTCGACGAGCGCGACCGCCAGAACATCTCGGCGTTCGCCGACTTCGAGGCGCGCCGCGACGAGGACGCCGCGATCGAGAAGGCGCTCGCGGACCTGGGCGACCTCTACTCGCGCAACGTGCAGCGCGCGCCCGACAGCGACAACGTGGTCGACAGCAAGGTGCGCCGCCAGGTGACGATCATCCCGGCCTCGCGCGTGGTGCCGCGCGAGACGGTGACGTTCGGCGTCGAGACGACCGACGTGGACCGCGCCGTGGATCGCCTCGTCGCGCTCGCCGCGGAGCTCAGGGGCCGGACGGTGGACCAGAACGTCTCGCGCGAGCCGAACGGCCGCGTGACGGCGCGCGTGGTGATCGACGTGCCGCTCGCGTCGGCGATCGCGGCGCAGTCGCGGACGCGCGAGCTCGGCATCGTGCGCGCGCAGCAGTCCGCGCGGAACCCGCAGGTACCCGAGGGGGCGCTGGCGATGGCGCGGATCGACGTGACGCTCGCGAACGCGGAGCTCATCGTGCCGAGCAACGAGGGGATCGGCGCCCAGCTCCGGAGCGGGCTCTCGGCGAGCTTCAAGGCGATCTCGATCAGCCTGGTGATGATCACGGTCGGCCTGTGCGTGATCCTGCCGTGGGCGCTCGTGATCTTCGCCGTGTGGAAGATCGTGAAGAAGATGCGCGCCAGGCAGGCGGCCGCGGCGGCGCCTCCCCCTCCGGCGGCGGCGTAGCGGAGTCCGAGTCCCTTTGCGTCCTTCTCTGTTTTCTCTATAGTGCTTCGCGTGGACGAGAAGGAACTCAAGAAGCTCGAGACGAAGTACCAGAAGAAGACGGGCCAGGATCCGAAGGTCACGATCCCGCCGAACGGCGCCCCGACGGACATCCCGGAATTCATCAAGCTCGCGTCGCCGATCAAGGCGGCGCTCAACGAGGCGAAGAAGAAAGGCGACAACGCGCGCGTGGCGCACCTGCAGGGCCACATCGAGCTGCTGAAGCGGATCCTCCGCGCGCGGGCGATCCAGCGCGAGCTCAACCGCGTCGAAGGCAAGCCGAACGGGTATGTTCAACCCTGGCCGCCGCCGCCGTAGCCAGGGGGCCGCGCACTCCCACGCCGTAGCGCACGCCTTGCGGAAGAACTCGGGCACGGTCCGCCCTGATTAGGGAACGGCCCAGAACGACGGGAACCTCCCGGACAACGACGGGAACGGTACGGAGGAAGCACCCGCGATCCGTGGGTCTGCTGACGAGTCTCTTCATGCCTTCGAGAAACCATGCTTCAATGACGGCGTCCCCATGAGACCCATCCTCATCGACATCGGCATCCCGATCTACGCGTACGGCGCGTCGCTCACGGTCGCGTTCCTCTTCGGCGCGTGGTTCGGCGCCAAGCGCGCGCGCGCGCAGGGGCTCGACGGCGAGCACGTCTGGAACGTGGCGACGTGGTCGTTCATCGCGGCGCTCCTCGGGTCGCGCGCGTTCCACGTCGCGTTCGAGAACCCGGCCCTCCTCAAGACTCCCGGGAAGTGGCTGAGCATCTGGCAGGGCGGGCTGGTCTTCTACGGCGGCTTCATCGGAGCCGTCCTCGCCAGCATCATCTATTGTCGCGTGAAGAAGCTCGACTTCTGGCGGATCGCCGACGTCGTCGCCCCCGTCATCGCGCTCGGCCACGGGTTCGTCCGCATCGGCTGCTTCCTCAACGGGTGCTGCTTCGGGAAGCCCGCGTCGTGGGGCGTCGTCTTCACCGCGCACGACCAGATCCCGCGCCAGCCGACGCAGCTCTACGAATCCGCGGCGGGCGTGCTCTTCTTCTTCGGTCTGCTCGCGTACGAGAAGCGCTTCAAGAAGGCGCACGGCGAGCTCGTCGCGCTCTACGCGGCCATCTACGGCATCACGCGATTCATGATCGAGTTCGTCCGCGCGGACGACCGCGGGCGGACGTTCGCGGGGCTTCACATCTCGCAGCTGATCGGGCTCGCGGGGTTGGTTGCAGGCGTCGCCGGCTTCGTGTGGCTGCGCCTGAGGAAGTCCCCAGTCCCGAGTCCCCCGTCCCCTGTCGGGAAGAAGTGACTCCGATCAACGAAGAGATCGCCGCGCCCGTCGTCTGCGTCGACTCGCGACGGGACGGCGCGCGGCTGGGCACGATGCCCATCGAACGCGCGCTGGAGATCGCGCGCGGACGCGGGCTCGGCCTGATCATGCGGTCGCCCGCCGCGCTTCCGCCGCTCTGCGACATTCCTGCCTAATCTGCCGGCGAAAGCGCCTCCAGTTGCAGAGGAGGCCCCTTGCCGCGATCCACGTCGCTTGTGCTGCCGATGCTGGCCGCCTCCGTGTTGATCAATGTGGTGCTGCTGACCCGGCCCGCCCGCGCACCGCGCCTCGCCGACGCGCCGCACTCGCGCAGCGCGCAGGCGCAGCCCGCGGAACGTCCGACTCCGGTCGAGGCCGGGCCTGCCGCCCGCACTCCTCCCGCGACCGCCGCCTCCGCCGCCCGGACGACGACGTCGCGCCTCGACGTCGCGCTCGCCGACCACGAGACGTGGAGCCGCTTCTGGACGGAGCTCGCCAGGGTCCACGAAGCGGGCGAGGCGCTGGAGCCCGCGGAGTACCGCGCCCACGTCCTCGAGTCGACGGCCGACTTCCTCGCGGTCGACCGCGCGTCGTTCGCCGCCGCCGTGGCGCAGGCACTCGCGAACGTCGACGCGCTCGGCGCGCAGGAGCCGGTCGAGATGACCGAAGAGCCGGACGCGCAGGCTCTCGACGCGCTCTCGAGGCGGATGGCGGAACGCCAGGAGGCCGCCTACGGTCCGGTGCGGGCCCTGCTGGCTCCCGACTCGAACCGCGTGCACAAGCGGTTCCTCGCGCGCTTCGCGGAGTGGGAGTCGATGCTGCGCGCCTGGGGGCCGTAGCTCTAAGTTGCTCCTTCTCAGCGATGCTCTCCGTTGCATCGCATCGTCGTCGCGCCTTGCATCTGCAGCCGCGGCGCTCCGTCTGGCTTGGTCCGGGAGTTCTCAGCGCGGCGGCCGCAACCGCAAACAGCGCGACGTAGCCGAAAATCGTGACGGGCTGTCAAGAAACTCAGGAATGCTCAGCCGGTCAGGCGCGCCCGGAGGTTCTTCGCCAGCTCCTCCATGAACGCCTCCGTCGCCAGCCACAGGCTCGCCGGCGGCTCGAGGTCGCCCGCGACGCTCCGCGCCAGGTCCTTCGTCATCTTCCCGCTCTCGACCGTCGCGACGCACGTCTCCTCGAGCGCCGCCGCGAACTTCTCCACCTCGGGCGTGCCGTCGAGCTTCCCGCGGTGCGACAGCCCGCGCGTCCAGGCGAAGATGCTCGCGATCGGGTTCGTGCTCGTCACCTTCCCCTGCTGGTGCTGGCGGTAGTGCGCCGTCACCGTCCCGTGCGCCGCCTCCGCCTCCATCGTGCGGCCGTCGCTCGAAAGCAGCACGGACGTCATCATGCCGAGCGAGCCGAAACCCTGCGCCACCGAGTCGCTCTGCACGTCGCCGTCGTAGTTCTTGCACGCCCAGAGGAAGCCGCCCTCCCACTTGAGCGCCTGCGCCACCATGTCGTCGATGAGGCGATGCTCGTACGTCAGCCCGCGCTCCTTGTACTTCGCGGCGAACTCGCGCTCGAAGATCTGCGCGAAGAGGTCCTTGAAGCGGCCGTCGTACGTCTTCAGGATCGTGTTCTTCGTGCTCAGGTACACCGGATAGCCGATCATCAGCCCGTACGCGAAGACCGAGCGCGCGAAATCGACGATCGACTCGTCCGTGTTGAACATCCCCATGCCGATGCCGGGGCCGGCGAACTCGTTCACGACCCACTCGCGCCGCTCGCCCGCCTTCGGCTCCCACACGAGCTTGAGCGTGCCCGCGCCGTCGAGCTTCACGTCGGTCGCCTTGTACTGGTCCGCGTGCGCGTGACGCGCGACGACGATCGGCTTCTCCCAGCTCGTCACCAGCCGCGGCACGTTCCTGCAGACGATCGGCGCGCGGAAGATCGTCCCGCCGAGGATGTTGCGGATCGTCCCGTTCGGCGACTTCCACATCTTCCTGAGGCCGAACTCCTTCACCCGCGCCTCGTCCGGCGTGATCGTCGCGCACTTCACGCCGACCGAGTGCTGCTTGATCGCGTTGGCCGCGTCGACGGTGACCTTGTCCTCCGTCGCGTCGCGGTTCTGGACCGACAGGTCGAACACCTTGAGGTCGATCTCGAGGAACGGGAGCAGGAGCTTGTCCTTGATCCACTCCCAGATGATGCGCGTCATCTCGTCGCCCTTGAGCTCGACGAGCGGGTTCTTCACTTTGATCTTCATGGCGGCAGAAGATAGCAGGGCGCCACACATCGCGGCAACCTCGGCGTAGAATCTTCTGGAGGGACTTCGCATGCGATTCGCGCTCGCGCTTCTCGTCTCGATCCCGCTGCTGGCCCAGGATGACCAGGATCCGCAGCCGCCCGACCCGGGCGACAGCGGGCTCGAGTCGCTCGCGAAGAAGGCCGGCCGCGACGTCAAGTGGGTGAAGGGGCTCGAAGCGGCGCTCGCCGAATCGAAATCCTCCGGCCGCCTCGTCTTCGGCTACGTCTACGACCGCGACCGCTCGCAGCGCTTCGGCAACGCCTTCAAGGACCACTTCATGATGGCGGGGCCGCTCAACGACACCGACCTCGTCTGGACGCTCAACCGCAAGTTCGTCCCCACGCGCATCTACCTCGACAAGGAGGCGTGCGACCTCCTCCAGGTGCCGACGCCCGACGGCAAGGCGCGCAAGCTGCTGCTCTCCGACGTCGTCGTCCCGGGCGTCCTCTTCCTCGACGGCGAGGGGAAGGTCGTCTTCAAGTTCGACAAGATCGCCAGCGCTTCGAGCGAGCTCCTCTTCCACGCCTGCCACAACGTGCTCGAGAAGAACAAGTCGTTCGACCTCCCGAGCAGGGCGCTCGAGTCCGTCCGCGAGGAGCACCAGGCGGCGCCCGACGACCTGCGCGTCCACTACCGGCTCGGACTCGAGCTCGTGAAGGACGCGGAGTTCGAGGCCGCGAAAAAGACGTTCGAGGCCGTCATCGCGAAGGACGGGAAGAGCCGCGAGGCCGTCGAGAGCGCGTACCGCATCGCCGGCGTCTGCCGGCGCCTGAGAGACGCCGACGGCGCGATCGCCGCGCTCCAGCGCGCGCGCGAGCTCAACGCCGACGGCCTCGCGAAGATCGAGGGCGACCTCGCGCTCGAGGAGGCGCTGCTTTCGGTCAAACGCGCGCAGTTCGCCGGCGCCCTCAAGCAGCTCACGGACGCCGTCGAGAAGTTCCCGAAGTCGAACCGCGTCCCGGAGATGCGCTTCTATGTCGGCGCGATGCACTGGCTGCTCGACGAGGAGCAGAAGGCGAAGGACGTCTGGAAGGACGTCGCGAACAAGCACCCGCAGAGCCCCTTCGCGTACAAGTCGGCCGCCGAGGCGCTCGAACGCGGGCCGCTCGCCAACGGCTGGGAGATCCTCGAGTGGCTGCCCGCGGACTTCCTGACGGGCGATCCCGCGAGCACCGAGCGCAGGCGCAAGCCCGAGGAGTACGACGCGGTCGTCAAGGGCGGCATCGACTACCTCCTCCGCCAGCAGAAGCCGGACGGCCGCTGGACGAACATCAAGGGGCAGTTCGACTTCAAGGAGGCGATCACCGCGCTCGCCGCGCGCGCTCTCTACGAGACGCGCGACGCCGCTTCCGAGCCCGGCGCGGACGCGCGCAGGAAGGCGACCGCCTACTTCGAGACGTGGATGGAGCGGAAGGTCGCCGGCCAGGGCATGAACATGTGGCCGTGGATCGTCGGCACGCACCTCTACGCGCGCCTGGCCATGGACGTCGAGGGCGATGCAAAGGCGCCGCTCCTCGCGAAGATCGCGACCTGCGTCGAGATGCTGAAGAAGGCGCAGAACAAGGACGGCTGCTGGACGTACGCGGGCGCGGACCCGTCGACGTTCTCGACCGGCGGCGCCCTCGTCGCGCTCTGGGAGGCGAAGCAGGCGGGCGCCGACATCGAGGACGCGATGATCGAGCGCGCCTTCAAGGGCATGGCGAAGCTCAAGACCGAGAAGGGCACGTACCAGTACTCGTCGATCCGCGAGACGGACGAATTCGATCCGACGGACCCGCGCGGCGCCTCGGGCCGCGGCGCGCCGTGCTACCTCGCGGAGTTCCTGTGGAAGAAGTGCGATCTCGCGCAGCTCGAGCGCGCGCTCGACGACTTCGTGAAGTACCGCAAGCACCTGAAGGCCGTGCGGAAGGCGACCGACTGGCACGCCGGCAAGTACGCCAACGCGCCGTACTTCTTCTTCTACGACTACTTCTACGCCGCCATGGCCACGCAGCACCTCGCCGACGAGAAGCGCCCGGGCGTCCGGACCGCGCTGCGCGACGACATGCTCGAGATCTGCGAGGTGGACGGGAGCTGGCTCGACTGGCACATCGGCGGCAAGAGCTACGGGACAGCCATGGCCGTCATGATTCTGCGCTACTGCGGGAAGCCGTAGCCGCCCCGCGCTCCGTGAGCCGTGTTCCGTGCTCCGCTACTTCTTCACCTTCTTCGCCGCCTCGTCCAGCGCCTTGTTCAGCACGTCCGCCTTGTCGTCCTTGCCGATCGCGATCTTCTCGACCGGCTCTTCGCTCGCCGGATCGTAGACGAACGCGGCGGGGGCCGACTCGAGCTCGCGCGCCTTCAGCGCGTCCGCGCGGCCGATCTCCAGCACGAAGAGGAACTTCTTCGTCCGGTCGCCGAAGTCCTTCGCGAGCCTCTGCGTCAGCTTGACGAGGTCCGCGCTCTCCTCGGCGACGTAGACCGCCACCGGCTTCTTCGCCTTCTGGCCCGCGGCGAGCGCGCCCTTGAGCGAGTTCTGCCAGATCGACGGCCGGCCGGGATGCTTCTTCGCAAGTCCCTCGATCTCCTTCACGATCGGCCCCGCGTCGCGCGAGCCCATCTCCCTGATCTTCTCCCCCTGCGGGTCGACGTAGAGGACGGTCGGGTACCCCTGGACGTTGTACTTCTTCTGCAGCTCCTCGTTCTGCCCGCGCTCGGAGCAGTCGACGAGGATCGGCACGATGAGCTGCGTGGCCGCCACCACCTTGTCATCCGAGAACGCACCTGCGTTCAATCCCTTGCACGGCCCTCACCACGTCGCGGTGAAGTAGAGCATCGCCGCGCGGCCCTCGATCTTCGACTTGAGGAAGCCGACCGCCGGGTCGCGCACCCAGTCGATCTTGCCGCCGTGCTCCTGCGCGTAGGCGACTCCGCCCGCGAGGATCAGCGCGGGTAGCGTGAGAACGATCTTCCGCATGGGGCCTCCCTCGTCACGTACTTCACTATTATACGCCCGTCCAGCGCACTCCGCGTCGCGCCAGCTCCTTCCGCATGTACTCGTACGCCTTCGCATCGCTCCCGACCCGCTCCAGCGGAAGCACGCCCGTTCCCTTCCACCCGTCCGCCACCAGCCGCGCCGTCACCGCGCACGTCAGCGCCGTCGTCCGCGCCATCGCCGTCAGCCCGCCGTGGCGGCGCGACACCATCGTCGCGCGCCACCGGTCCACCTGCACGTCGAGCACGACGAGGTCCTTCGGCGGGTCGGCCGTGTAGCACGCGCGAAGGACGTCCGCCGCGAGCGCGCGCCGCTCGGGCTCGAACATCCCCATCTCGCGCAGCGCGACCATCCGCGCGATGTGCCCGGGCCAGCGCATCGTCTTCTCCGCCATGTCGCGCGCCGGACACGTGTCGAGCAGCGTCCGCAGCCCGTCGGTGTAGAACGCCTCGAGCTCGCCCGCCCCCGGCACCTTCACGCGCTCCACGCCCGAGCACGCCTCGACCGTCACGCGCCGCCCGCCGCGGACGATCCGCGCGGGCCGCACGAACTCCTCGATCAGATCATCAACCGACCACGTGATCACGTAGTCCTGCTTCCGGTTGGCCGCGATCCCGCCGACGCGGATCTCCACGTGGCGCGGCTTCCCGCCGATGCGGCCGATGACGAGGTTCGAGAGCCCCGGCGACAGCCCGCAGTCGGGCATGATCGCGATCCCCGCCTTCCGCGCCGCGCCGTCGAGCACGAGCGGGTCGTCCGCGAAGAACGTGATGTCGACGAGCGACCGCCGCGCCGCGAGCGCCGCCCTCGCGACCGTGAGGCCGAACCGCGACGGCAGCGCGCAGACCGCGAGGTCGAACTTCGCGATGAGGGCGTCCATCCCGCGCGACACGTCGAGCTGCATCGTGCGCACGCCCCGGATCGAGAGCTTCCGCACGTCCGCGACCGTCACGCGGTGCCCGCGCGCGAGGTCGCCCGCGATGATCCGGCCCTGCTGCCCGCCGCCGAGAACGAGGATGTTCATAGGGCCGGCAATCATCAGTCTTCAACCGACAATCATCAACAAACAAAAAGAGCCGGCGGTCCCGCAGGGCCGCCGGCTCGAGTGGTGTGGGGTGCTTGTGGTGAGCGACGCCGCCGCCGGGCGGCCGCGTCGACTCCGTTCGCTACGGGTTCCCGCCGAGGATCTTCGTCACCTCCTCCGGGACCTCGAGCTTCACGTTGTCGATCTCGCTGATCTCGTACGTGCGCGTCGACTTCAGGTCCACGTCCTGCTCGCGGATCTTCCCCTTGCCGTTGATGAAGATCTCGTACTTCACGATCGTGCCTTCGGCGTTCACCCAGAACTTCGCGGTGCCCGTGAAGGTGAACCCGCCGCCCTGGCCGCCGCCCCCGCCGCCGCGGCCGCCGAGCGCGCCGAGTTCCTTGGCGCCCTCGTCAGTCAGGTCGCCGCTGTAGACGGTGCAGTCGTTGTCCTTCTCGTCGGCCTTCTTCACTTCCTTCATCTTCTTCCCGAAGTCCGCAAGCATGTCGTGCGGCAGCTTGAGGCCCTGGAGGAGCCGCAGCCCGCGCGTCGCGCGGTTGCCGCCCTGCCCGCCCCCGCCGCCCTGCTGGCGCTCGTACTTCTTCCAGGTCTCGCCGTCCTTGTAGACGAGCATGTCCCCCTTCTTGTAGACCGTCTGCTCGCCCGACTTGATCTCGGCGGCGACGTCCTTGTCCACCTTCACGTCCGCCGGCTGCGCGCCTCCTCCCCCACCGCCGCCTCCGCCACCCGGCATGCCCTCGATCTTCGACGTCAGCTTCACGGCGTACTTCGACATCCCCGCGGCCTTCGCGGTCGCCTTGTCGAAGTCGTCATCCGGCGTCCACGCGCACAGCGCGATCACCGCCCCCAGCGACAGCACGGTCTTCATCGTCATCCTCCCCGTTATGAGGGTGGAACACGGGCTCCCGCGCGAAGTTGCGGTGAACCGCGCGGCGCTCCGCCTCGTCTCACGGGACATGCGCTTCGCGCGACTCGCCCTCGGCGCGGCCGCCGGACTGGCGCTCGCCGCCGCCGCGCTCCGGCCGCCGCCCGCCGACGATCCGCCCTGGCGTCTCGTCCCCGCCGCGCTCGCCACCGTCGCGCTCACCGCCATCGCCCTCGCGCGATGCGCCCACCGCCGGCCGACGCTGCGCCGCGTGCACCTGGACCCCGACCGCGCCGTCGCCTGGCTCGACAACGCGCGCGCCCGCGCCGAGGAGTGCGGCTTCTCGATCGTCGAAGCCGCGGGATCCCGCGTGGCGATGCGCGCCGCCTCGCCGTGGCGCCAGCACCTCGCCTTCGAGGCGGTCGACGGATACGCCTCGGTCCGTCACACGTACGACCTGACGCTCGCGGGCGATCCCGCCCAGCGCGCCTGGGCGGCGGATCTCGTCACGTTCGTGGC
>Ga0187893_10014175_pt1 | contig 10928 bp, 11 predicted proteins | sample MA1701074metaG_FD_139574 | JGI IMG/M metagenome (GOLD analysis project Ga0187893, IMG submission 139574) | White microbial mat communities from a basaltic lava cave in the Kipuka Kanohina Cave System on the Island of Hawaii, USA - MA170107-4 metaG ...
ACGATCATCACGCGCCGGTTCAGGTCGTCGGCGAGCACGCGGGCCGCTTCGCGCAGGAGCGTCGTCTTGCCGCCGCCGGGCCGGCCGACGAGCAGCACGCTGCGGCCGGCCTCGACCACGTCGCGCACGACGTCGATGGTGCCGTAGACGGCGCGGCCGACCCGACACGTCACGCCCACCATGTCGCCCATGCGGTTGCGCAGGGCCGAGATGCGGTGCAGCGTGCGCTCGATGCCGGCGCGGTTGTCCTTGTTGAATTGCCCGACGCGGGCGGCGACGTAGTCGAGGTCCTCGCGGGTCACCGCCGCGTCAGAGAGCGTGGTGACGCCGTCCGGGAACCGCGCCTCGGGCAGCCGGCCGAGATCGCAGACGACCTCGATGAGCGCGGGCAACGCGCCGTCGCGCACCAGAGTCTCGACCAGCCGCGGTGGCAGCACCGAAAGCAGCTCGTCGAGGTTGTCGGTTACTTCGATCCGCGTCTCTCGAACCCCCACCGCCGCCCGCACGGGACGCACCGTACATCAAAGCGGCGGCGAATGCGACTGGCGCCCATCGAGCAGCTGGCGCACCAGGCTGGACTCGCGTTGGAAGAACCCACCCGTATGGAACGAATCGCGCAAGCGCAGGTGGTGGTAGTCGAGGTGATGACCGAGCTCGTGCACGAGCGTGCGCAGGAAGGTGCGAAAGGCGACCACCTGCCCGCGCTTGGCGGTGAGCATCCACACGCTGATGACCTGCGACCGGCCGGCCGACTCGTACAGCCCGTGCAGCTCGCCGAAGCGATCCGACGGCCGCAGTGCCTTGACCTCGACGCGCAGCGAGGGCAGCCGCAACGCGCCGCACAGCTCGTCGCAGATGACCTGGGCGACCCGCTGGGTGCGCGGCCGATCGCCGTGCGCGAGCGCCCACTGGAGCAGCAAGACGGCACGCGCGCAGCGCTCCGACACCGGTACCGTGACGGCGTACACCGCGTCGCTGCGGTCGTACTCGCGCTGCTGCGCGCGGCTGAGACGGTGGCGGAAGTGCGGCATGATCAGCGCCGCGGCGTGCCGCCCTGGTCGCCCACACTCGAGGCCGCCCGCTTGCCGAGGTTGCGGAAGCCGAAGCCCGAGTCCTCGTCACAGGCCGTGAGCATGCCCACCAGCGCTGCGAACACCCACACCGCAACCAGCCGCATCCCAGCCGCACGGTGACAAATCGCCGGCGCTCACACAAGCGGCTGAACGGCGAACGCTCGACTGTCGAGGGCGCCGCGCCGTCGGCGCCGGGGGTGGGGTGGAGGGCCGCGCTCTGACCCCGCCCGGCGCCGACGGCGCGGCGCCCTCCAAAGATAGGTCGAGGACTACGGGCAGGCGCCGCGCGGGCTCACGCGCGCGCGGCGCGGGGACGCGCGCTGGTCAGTCGGCGGGCCGCTTCGCGCGGCGAGAAAGGCGAGTCGTACACCCCGGCGGCGTAGCCGCTGAACTCCAGCGCGGTGAGATCTTTGGGCTCGACCTCGACCATCACCTTCTGCAGGGCGGTCGGCGATTCGGACGGAAGCTCCGGCGCCGCCACCGGCACGTCGTCCGAGATACGCCGGTGCGTGCCGATATCGAGCGGAAAGATCAGCTCCGCGAACGGCAGCTCGAACGATGGCTTCCCGCCTGGCGCCACCCATCGCCCGCCGCGCCGCCGGACGAACCAGACGCGCGCCATCCGGGATCAGTGCGTGGTGACTGCGCCGCCGGAGCTGACTCCCAGCATTTGGCTGACCGCCTCGTAGGCCGGCGAGAGCAGGTGGTCGAGGGTCTCGGTCAGGAGGTGCTCGAGATCGGCGAGATCGTCGACGGTCAGGGACGACATATCCTGGTGCATGCCGTGCAGCGCCCAGATCGTGGTGCGCAGGCGGCTGCGCGCGTCTTCGAGGGAGCGCAGCACCTCTTGCCCATCGATCGGCCCCTCCTCGTGCTCTTCGGCCATTCCGTTCGTCCTCCAGCGCCGAGAGTCCCCCGGCTGCGTTCGACGCTGCCACGCACCGCACTGCAGTGCAAGCGCGTCTGCGCCATCACTCGCGCGTGCGCGCCATCGGCGCGCGGCCGCCGAGGACGCTGCTACTGTGCGGGTTTCGCCGGCGCTTCTGCCCGCGCGCCCGGCGGGCCGACCGGTGCGGCGCGGGCCTTGGCCTGTTCGAGCAATGCCTCGCGCACCTTGCGGACCAAGCGTTCCTGTTTCTGCACGCGCCGCTCGATGCCGCGAAACTCGGCGAGCTGCGTCCCCTTCTGCGCCAGGACCACGTCGAGGGTGAGATCGTGGTTCGCCTGCATGGCCGTGTACACCTCGATGTACAGCTCGAGCTCAGCTGACGAGACCTCATCCGCCTCGCCGTCGCCGGCCTCCTGGGCCTGCGGGCGCAAGCCGAAGAGCACAGCGCCGACCAGGAGCCCAGCGGCACCGACGCCAAGCACCATGCCGTAGAACCGAGATGCCATGAGGTCGCGGCTTCGATCCTCACCGACTACCTGGGAGAAAGCAAGCCACGGACGCTGAGCGGCGACGCTCGTGCAGCAAAAATGCGCATGCGTTTTCACGCGGCGCCGGATATCTGTCAGAAGATTCCGCTCATGTCGCCGCGCCGTGTCGTCGCCCTCGCTGCCCTCGCCGCCCTGACGATCGTCCCCGCTCGCGCGCTGGCAATCTGCACCGCGGTCCAGATCAGCATGCAGGAACCCGGCTGTATGCAGGGCAACATCAACTGCACCATCGCTGGCGACTACACGATCGAGGACGGGTGCGTGCTCAACTTCGGCCTGCGCAACGTCCGGATCCAGAGCACCAGCCGTTTCACCGTCGCGTCGCGCATGATGGTTATCCGCGCCGCGAGCCTCACCCTCGACGGCTTCATCAACGCAGTCGGCAGCACCCCAGGCACCCGCGGCGGCATGGTCGTCATCGAGACCACCGGCTCCGTCAATGTGACCACCGGCGGCGAGATCGATGTGTCCGGGAACCGCAACGGCGGCGAGATCATGATCCGCGCCGGCGGCTCGGTGTTGGTCAGCGGCAAACTGCAAGCCGACTTTCTCGACCGCAGCGCGGGCGGCGGCCTGATCCAGATCGACGCCGGCGCCATCATCAGCACCGGGATCAACAGCGTCATCAGCGCACGGGGCGGAGGCAACTCCGACGGCGGCGGCGAGATCGACCTCGACGCCGCTGGCGCGATGACCCTGCGCACCGATCTCGACGTGAGCGGGCTCGACGCCGGCTTCATCACGTTGCTGGCGGGGTCGACGCTGGTGATGCAGGGCGCCCTGGCCTCGGGCGGCGGCGACGCGGGCAGCGGCGGCTGCATCGACGTGATCGGCGGCGCCGGTGTGACGGTGTCGGGGGCCATCAGCAGCAATGGCGCCAGCGGCACCTTCATGAGCGGCGGATGCGGCGGCATCATTTGCATCGACGGCGGGTTCGGCAACACCAGGCTCGCGCCCGGTGCGGCGCTGCGCGCCGACGGCGCGTCGCCGGACGGCGGCGGCGGCAACATCACCGTGCTGGCGCGCGGGAACACGATCATCGACGGGGATATCACCGCGCGCGGTCCGACCGGGGAGACCTGTGGGGGGTGTATGTGCGTGGAGGCCGGCATCGACACGACCGTGAGCGCCACCGCGATCCTGGACACGAGCGGCGGCGACTCCGGCGGCGCGGTCGGCCTGCTGGCTTCGCGCAACATCACGGTCAACGGGCCGATCGCCGCCACCGGGGATCGCGCCGGCAGCCTCGGCGGCGACGTGACGATCCGCGCCGGCCAACTCGGCCCCGGAGCGCTGACGCTGAACAACTTGGTCGAGGTCAGTTCGAACGCGCAGTGCAGCGACGAAGCCGGCTGCGGCGAGGGCGGCGTCGCCGACATCTCCGCCTGCAACCTCACCATCACCCCGGCGGGGGCCCTGATTGCCCGGGGTCCGAACGGAGGTGACATCATCGTCAGCTCACGCGATCAGCTCACCGTGCGCGGCACGCTGAACGCCACCCGAACCATCGGCACGGGGCTGCAAGGCGTCACCCGCTACAACTACCGCGCCGGGCGCCCGCCGGTGATACAGGGGGCGAGCGTCAGCCCGGCGGCAGAGAGGCAGATCCTGACCACGTGTCCCAACCAGGCCGATACGATGCCGCCCTGCCTGAACCCGTGCCCCGTCTGCGGCAACGGCGTCGTCCAGTACCCAGAGACCTGCGACCTCGGCGTGACCCCGCCGTCGAGCTGCTCCGGATGTTCGGTCTACTGCCGTCTCGAGGAGTGCGACGACGGCCTCATCTGTACCGACGACACCTGTCACTCGCTCTACGGTTGCCGCAACCAGCCGACCCCCGCTTGCGTCGAGCCCACCCCGACGATCACGGGAACGCCGCCGACTGCGACCGCGACCCGCACCGCGTCGGCGACCTCCACGACGACGGAGACCCTACCACCGACCGACACACCCTCGACGACCCCCACCAGCAGCGCCACGGCGACGCCATCGCCCTCGTCGTCGCCCTCGATCACCCCCACGCCGACCGATACGCCGATCACCACCAGCACCCCGACGACGACGGCGACGCCAACCGACACGGCCACTTCGACATCGACCCCCACATCCACCTCCGCGGCCACCCCGAGCGCGAGCGCCAGCAGCACGGCCACCCCCAGCGCCGAACCGACGGCCACCCCGTCCTGCCCCGGTGACTGCGACGGCGGCGGCGACGTCACCGTCAACGAGCTCATCACCGGCGTGAACATCGCGCTCGGCAACAGCGGCGTCAGCAGCTGCCCGGCGTTCGACCGCAACGGCGACGGGATGGTGTCGATCAGCGAGCTCATCGACGCAGTCAACGCGGCGCTGATGGGTTGCTGACGACGCCGGGCCTGGCGAGAGCAGCGGCGGGCGCCGCTTCCGCGGCGCCATGGCCGCGCGGAAGCAAGGCCCTCGAGGTTGGATCAGTACTCGCCGTGCTCGCCGGGCGGGTTGCAGCGCGCGGCGAACACGGCCTGACCGCCCACCTCGCGGTGGTGATGGAGCGCCCAGCGCACGGTGGGGAACGCGATGTCCTCCCAGGGGATGTCCTCCCAGCGGAACAACCCGACCTCTTCGCTCTCCGGACCCGGCGCGACGTCGCTGAGCAATCGGGCGCGATAGATCACCTGCACCTGACTGATGCGGGGAATGTTGTAGACCGCCAGCAGCGCGTCGATCTCGATGTGCGCACACGCCTCTTCCATCGCCTCGCGCATGGCGCCCGCCATCGTCGTCTCGTGTGTCTCGAGATACCCGGCCGGCAGGGTCCAGTACCCACGCCGGGGCTCGATGGCGCGCCGGCAGAGCAACAGGCGCTCGCCGTCGCTGCACACCGAGCCGACGACCACCTTCGGGTTCTCGTAACTGATGAAGCCGCAACTGTCGCAGACCAGGCGCGGGCGGTTGTCGCCGGCGGGAACGCGACGTGAAAAATTGTCGGGCAGATGCGGATGATCGGCCATGGCCGGTAGAATCTCCAAGCCCGCCCCTCGACGCAAGCGTGGCACCGCTACTCCCCGTCGCCAGGAGATGGCCACGGGGGAGGATCCTTGAGTATCGTAGGCCGCCATGGACACCTGGGAGCTGATCGCCCGCGAGCACATCCGCGAGCTCGTCGCGAGCTACGCACATTGCGCCGACGGCGGCCGCTTCGACGAGCTCGTGGCGTTGTTCGCCGAGAACGGCATCCTCGAAACGCCGGACCGCCATCAACACCGCGGGCGCGAGGCGATACGCGCCTTCCTCGGAGCGACCAAAACCCGCCTCGCCGCCGCAACGACGTCGGCGCTCATCCGCCACCACGTCACCAACCTGCGCCTCGAGGTGGTCAGCCCCAGCGAGGCCACCGGCGCCGCCTATTTCTTCGTCATCACCGAGCGCGGCCCAGATCACTGGGGGCGCTACCGCGACCGCTACACGTGTCGCGACGGACACTGGCAATTCGCCCACCGACGCGTCCGCCTCGAGGGCCACGCGGCTGGCTCCTGGGCCGGTCAATAGACGACTTCCCCGATGATCCGGTCCCATCCGTATAGGGGCCGCCCTTGGGCGGCCCGGGGCGCGCGGAGCGCGCCCGATCCGATTCCAGCCGCCCTCCGGGCGGCACGGGCGCGCCGAGGCGCGCCCCTACACATTCTCGCGTGATCGCGGCGTGCGCACACCAAAAACGCTGGCCGACCGACTCTTCGGAGGCGAACCAGTCGACGACCCACGCCGGCGCTGGGTGCTGCGTTACGTGTCGGTGTCGCTGTTGCTCGCCGCGATCATCGTTGCGCGGCGGCCGGACGCGGTCACCCGGCCGCAGTTCTGGGCCGAGGATGGCTACGTCTTCTTCTATGAGAATCTCACGCTCGGGTTCCCGCGCGCGCTGGCGACGCTCTACCAGGGCTTCCCGTATCTCACCCACCGCCTGATCGCCTTTGCCGGTGGGCTCGTCCCGTTCGCGGCGGCGCCGCGCATCTACACGACCAGCACCATCGCGCTCACGGCCTTGATTCTGGCCAGCTTCTCGCTCCCGGGTTTCCGACATCTCGTGCACAGCGACGGTCTGCGCGTGCTCTTCGGGGTCACCGCTGTCTGCCTCCCGTACGACCGCGAAGTGCTGAGCACTCCGACCAACCTGGGGTGGTTCGTCGCAATCTGGCTCTCGCTCTTGTCCGTGATGCGGCTCCCCGCGGCACCGTGGCGAATCGGACTGCTCACTCTCGCCGGGGGCGTAGCCATCTTCTCGACGCCGCTCGCAGCCCTCAACCTGCCGCTCTGGCTGCTGCGCGCCTGGCACGGCCGGCGGCGCCGGGTGCCGGCCGAGGTCGTCGCCTCGCTCATATTCGTCGCGGCGCTTGCCGCCGTGGTCGTCGTCACGCGCAACCTCGGAACCGCGCGCAGTCTGGTGTCGATCTATCCAGGCGGCTTTCTCGCCTTCGTCGCCGATCGGCTGGTGGGGTTCGTCCTGTCGCCCGCGGCGCTGCGGGCGGTGCATGACGCCGGCACCGTTGCGGTTGGCGCGGTCGCGGTCATTGTTTTGGCCGTCCTCTTCGCCGCTGTGTGGGTCGGGCGCTCGCGCAGCCTGACCGCGGTGCTGGTCGCACTGTACTTCTTTCTCGGGTCGATGCTCCTCCTCCTGCTCGGGCGGCCGGTGCTGTTGCTGCTGGCGTGGCCGTCGGTCTCGTACCGCTACACGATCTTCCCGATGACCATGCTGGTGCTCGGCGTCGTCGCCGCGCTGGACGGCCTCCCGGCCGGCATGACGCGGCGCCTGGCAGGCGTCGCCCTGGCGGGATGGTTCGTCTGGGCCTGGAGCTCGCGCTTCGCGGTCAGGCCGTTCATCGACCAGCACTGGCCGCACCACGCGACCCGCCTCGAGCAGAAGCTCGCGTCCGGCTCGCGCGAACCGCTGATCATCCCGATGAACCCGCCCTGGGCGCCGCTGCGATTCGACGCGCCCGCCGAGTAGCGCCTGCTGCGCCGGCCGATACCGCGTCTCCAGACCGCCGGCGGATTCCGTCCTACCGGCGCCGGGCGCGCGCGCCGCCCATGCGGATCAGCTCGCGGTTGAGCGTGCGCAGCAGTGCGGGGCTGTCGCGGCGATGGTCGAACGCCGCCGGAATGCCGCCGGCGTCGGCGTAGCGCGCCAGCTCGACCGCGGCCCCCTCGAACGCGGCGCACTCCGCGGTGACGTCCGGATCGAGGTCGATGACCGGCAGCGTCGGGAAGGGGCGCGGGTCGTTGCGCCGCACGCGATCGACATCGAAGGTATCGATGAAATAGTTCGCCTCGGCGTCGCGGATGGTGAGCGGTTCGAGCCCGAACAGCCACTCGATGAACGCCGGCACCGAGCTGTGCTCGTAGAGCGACGGCGAGACGAACCCGCGCCGCGTGTAGGGGGAGATGACCAGCCCCGGCACCCGCACGCCGAGTTGGCCGAAGCCCTCGGCGCTGCGCTCGTCCTCGACGATCGGCGGCGGCACGTGGTCGTAAAAGCCGCCGTGCTCGTCGTAGGTGATGATCACCATCGACCGTTCCCACTGCGGCCCCTCGGCCAGGGCGTGCAGGATCGTCGAGAGAAACGCCTGACCACGGGCGAAGTCGTGAGGCGGATGGTCGTCGTTGCCGGCGGCGCCGAAGTAGGTGGGCTGGATGTGCACCACCGACGGCAGCCGCCCGGCGCGCGCGTCGTCGAGGAACTCGGAAATCTGCCGCAGGTTCGCTTCGATGCGGAGGCTGCCCCAGAGCGGAAGGAAGGTGAGATCGCTGTAGTAGTCCTTCCACGGAATGCCGGCGTCGGTGAGGCGATGGAAAATCGTCGGCCAGGTGAAGCCGGTGATCAGATCCTCCGGGAAGTCGTTGTTGATGCGGCCACCCGATTGTCCGGAGTGCAGATACATGCGGTTCGGCCAGGTGGGGCCGAGCACCGAGCAGAACCACTGGTCGCAGAGCGCGAACTCGTCGGCCAGCGCGTACATGATGGGGAGTTGGGCACGGCGGTGATAGCCCATGACCTCGCCGGCCGAGGTCAGCGGCAGCCCTTCTCCCATGAGGGTCGCGAGGTGCTCGCTGACGAAGCCGTCGTTGGCGCCCGCGTTCACCTGCCGGCGGCTGCTGAACCAGCCGTGTGGCGGGTCGGCGACGCAGCGCAGATCCATCGGAAACGGCTGCACCGTCGAGCCGTCCGGATGCGGGTTGCTGAGCCCCGGCACCAAGCCGTTGACGGCGCGACCCTCCTCCAGGCTGAGCGAGCCGAAGTAGTGGTCGAAGGACCGGTTCTCCATCATGATGAAGATCACGGTCTCGATGGCGAGCTCCTCGGGCTGCAGCGGGGTGGGCGTCGGGGTGGTGGTCGGTGAAGCGGTCGGGCTGTGGCTCGCGGTGTGCGTCGCCGTCCCGCTGGCAGTCGCCGACGCCGAAGCGGTCGGCAAGGCCGCCGCGGTGGGCGTCGCCGTGGCCGTCGGAGTCGGCCGCGCGCCGCCGTTGTCGTCGCCGCAGCCCACCAACCACGGCGCCAACGCCACCCCGCCGGCGCCGGTGCCGATGTAGCGCAACGCCTGGCGCCGCGTGATGGCGTGCGCGTTCACCCGCCTGGGCAGCACGATTCGTCGCATGGCTCCCCCTCCCGTGTTCCGAGCGTCCTCGCACCACACCACTCGGGCCGGTCAGAGACAAGCGCGTCACGAAATTTTCACACCGCGTTGCGCCGTGAGCGCCGACAGACCTATGGTCGATGCATGACTCTGGCTCCGACGTCATCGAAGCCGGCGCTGCTTCCGCTCCCGCCCCAGCCAGACCGCGTGCCATGGCCGACGCGGCGCTGGCCGCAGACCGATCCCGATCCACGGGTGGACCGCAACCAGCTCGGGCAGTTGTTGGACCGAGCGTTCAGCGACACCGAGCCGGAAGACCTCGAGCGGACGAATGCCGTCGTCATCGTCCAGCATGGCGCCATCGTCGCCGAGCGCTACCGCGTGGACGTCGACCCGGATCGCGCTTTCATCTCGTGGTCGATGGCGAAGAGCATCACCAGTTGCCTGGTCGGAATTTTGGTGCGCGACGGGAAGCTGGACATCTCCCGGCCCATGCCGGTGAAGGAATGGCCCGCCGGCGACCCACGGCGCCGCATCACTGTCGACCAGATGCTGCGCATGGTGGACGGTCTGCGATTCCGCGAGGCCGAGCACCTCGGTGACGGCTCGGTGCGGTACTATCCGGAGGACGAGTCCGACGTCATCCCGATGCTGTTCGGGGCCGGGAAGGAGGACGTCGCCGCCTTTGCCGCCACCCTGCCCTATCAAGCCGAGGCGGAGGCCCGCTGGAACTACAACAGCGGCGCCAGCAACCTGCTCGCACGCCTCGTGCGCGAGACCCTCGGCACCGACGAGGTCGGGATGCGCGCCTTCATGAAGCGCGAGCTCTTCGATCGCATCGGCATGGCGACCGCCGACCCGCGCTTCGACGCCGCCGGAAATTTCATCGGCTCGAGCAGCTGTTACTGCAGCGCACGCGACTTCGCCCGCTTCGGCTACCTCTACCTCCGCGATGGGCTCTGGGACGGTCAACGCATCCTGCCCGAGGGCTGGGTCGACTATTCGCGCACGCCGTCGCCGCAGTCGGACGGTCTGTACGGCGCTCATTTCTGGGTCATCCCCGGCAGCCTCGGGCTCTTCTACTGCAGCGGCGCCTTTGGCCAGCGCATTCTCATCAGTCCGAAGCTCGATCTCGTCGTCGTCCGCCTCGGAGTGACCGCCCCCCACAAGGTTGCCGCCGTCGTCCGCTACTGCAAGGAGCTGGTCGACGTCTTCCGGCCGACGGCGGGATGAGGGCCTCGCGAGCGACGATTACCGGGTCATACGAACACAGGGTTCTCGCCGAACGGCTGCAAACGAGCGCGGAATCGCTCGGAAGGAGCTACGCGCTGTCGCGCCCGCTCAGTCGCTCTGTAGCTTGCCGAGCAGGTCGCCGACGGCCTTCTCCACCTCGACAGTCTGGCCGCCGATCTCCATGAAGCGAGTCATGCGCGACTGCGCGTCGGGGGTGGCGAGCGAGCGGTTGAAGAGGTGCGCCTCTTCGATGAGGCCGGCTTCGACGGTGCCGTCGGCGGCGTTGACCGACGCTTTGGCGAGGGCGATGGCGCTGGCGGGGAACGAGGCGATGCGACGGGCGAGCGCGTCGACGAACGGGCGCAGCTCGGCGGGCGGCAGCGCGCGGTTCAGGTAGCCCCAGCGCTCGGCGAGGTCGGCGGGAACGTCGGCGCAGCCGAGGATCACCTCGAGGGCGCGGGCGCGGCCGATCAGGCGCGGCAGGCGTTGCGTGCCGCTGCCGCCGGGGATGATGCCGAGCGCGACCTCGGGCTGCGCCAGCACGGCGCGGCCGAGCGCCCCGAAGCGCATGTCGAGCGAGAGC
>Ga0187893_10014176_pt1 | contig 10928 bp, 8 predicted proteins | sample MA1701074metaG_FD_139574 | JGI IMG/M metagenome (GOLD analysis project Ga0187893, IMG submission 139574) | White microbial mat communities from a basaltic lava cave in the Kipuka Kanohina Cave System on the Island of Hawaii, USA - MA170107-4 metaG ...
AAACTTCTGACAGGACTGCATTAAGAGATTTGGATAATCTTATTGAACTAAATATTTTTGTGAAGGAGGGAGAAAAAAAGGGAACTAATTATAAATTGAAGCTTGGCGGATAAATGGCGGATATAATCAAGATTTGGCGGATTAATGGCGGATTAATACTAAATATTGAATTGCACCAATTGAATCATGATTGCCTCATAATTGCACCAACATCAAGAAGGCTAACGCCGCCAGACAGGCACACAAAGCCAACGGCACAGAAACCAATCTGCCAAAGAGCTTGCCTCCCGCTCTGTTTGGGTAGCAATCTTTAGGTTTACACAGACAGACGCATGTGGTTACACGCTCTTTCTAAATTCCAACAGCCGAAGTGTGCGACGCAACAGGTGATGAGAAAAGATATAATGCCTGGTACAAAATCCTCCCCTATATCTCCCCAAGCTTTTTCAGCAGGTCATCTTTTCTGCGGGTAGAAACTTCAATATCAGTTTGATCCAGCATGGTGACAATGCCACCCTTGCCTTTGTTGTAACTTTTTATGTAAGCGAGATTGATAAGATGTGAATTGTGTACACGAAAAAAATTATAATCGCTTAGCAGTTCTTCAAACTCTTTGAGCGTTTTGGCTACGGTGATCTTTTGTTTGTCTTTTAAAAAGATGGTGGTGTAATTAATATCGCTCTGGCAGCGGAGAATATCTGTAACCTGCACAAATACAAATCCATTCACAGTAGGTATGCTGATCTTTTTTGTTGTGCCCTGTGTATTTTTTAAATTATGCAGCAGTACATCAAGCCTTTCATTGGTATGCTTCTCATGCACTTTCTTTGAAACTTTTTCCAATGCCTGCTGCAGGTCATCCGCATCAACGGGTTTCAACAAATAATCAATGGCGCTGAACTTAAAAGCCTGCACGGCATACTTATCATGAGCGGTAGTAAAGATCACTTCAAAATCACGGGTGTCTGCCTGCTTCAACAAATCAAAACCTGTTTTGTCATGTATCTGCACATCAAGAAAAACAAGATCGGGTTTAAATTTTTTAATGGCATGTACACCATCCCCGACTGTCTGCAACGCATCCATTACATGCACATTGTTTTTATGTGTTTCCAGTAACTGCGTTATACGGTCTATACAATGCTGTTCATCATCTATAATAAGTGTGCGTAGCATAATTTAAAAACTTAATTCCAGCGGTAGTTTTACTTCTACTTTTGTTCCTTCTGCAAGATCGGTGAGCATTACACCCGCATTCGATTTTTTGAGTTTATTAATAATATCTATTCTTGCTTTGGTAATTTTCATGCCAAGCGATTTTTTATCCGGCCTGGTATCTTTTGCCGCTGCTTCCCGGCCAATGCCATTGTCTTCAACGGTGCAGTTAAGCATGTTCTGCTGTTTTGTAATATTGATGATGATCCTGCCATTACCTTTTTTTTGCGAAAGCCCATGCCATATACTGTTCTCCACGAACGGCTGCAGTATCAGCGGTGGTATCAGTGTGTTTTCAATATCAATATCCGCTGCTACATTTATTTCATAACTGAAACGGTTGTTCATTCTTGCAGACTCCAGTTGCATGTACAATTCCAGCGCTTTAAGATCATCCGCCAGCGGCACTTCCTTTTGCTCAGAATTTTCGAGTATCATGCGCATGATCTTTGCAAATTTGGAAAGATAATGATCGGCATTTTTCAGGTCGTTCCTGGAAATATAATCACTGATGGAGTTGAGTGAATTAAATATAAAATGCGGATTCATTTGGGCACGCAGCGCTTTCATTTCTGTTTCGGAAACCTGTGCTTTAAATTCAGCGGCAGCCTTTGATATTTCCGCGTCCCGGCGGCGTTTATAAAAAACAAAACTGCTTACTGCGCCCAGCAATAAAATGCCTGTTCCCGCCATTACTGAATTTTTTATTATGCGCTGCCTGTTTATTTCAGCGGCAGCCAGCGCCTGCTGCTTTTCATTCTCCGCTTTGGTTAATACCTCTTTTTTTTCAAATTCATACTGTACGCCTTTTCTTGCAATTTCCATGGTGCTCTTATCGCTGAAGATGCTGTCTCGTAATGCTGTAAACTGTTTATGATATTCCAGTGACTGCTTATAATCTCCCTTTGCTTCATATAGCTCACTAATAAGGCCAAGGCTGTTTGATATTTCGTACAGCAAGCCGTTTTCTTTTGCAAGTTTTAAACCGGCAAACTGGTGTTCCAGCACTTTTGAATATCTATCGGCAGGTTTTATTCCTTCTTTTTTCAGTAATGCATCACTGCAATGAAGCAATACGGCACCGATATGGTTATGCAATGTACCGATGCTTCTTTTGTTGCCCAATTCTACAGCTATGTCCATCGCTTTTTTAAAATAAGGAAGCGCCGTTTCATATTCTTTCCTGTCTTTATAAATAATACCAATCTCTGCAAGGTTGGTGCAGATCTCGATACGCAGGTCCAGTTCTTCACTTATTTTTAAAGCCTGCTGAAAATAACCCAGCGCCTTATCGCCGTTTTTCAAACCATCATAAGCAATACCCATATTGGTAAGCGTTTTTGCAAGGCCTTTTTTATCGTTTAACTGCCTGTAAGTATCTAATGCCTTTTCATAATAACCCAATGCATGACTGTAGTCTTCAATATCCTTGTATATCATACCTATATTGGAAAGTGTCATTGCCGTTTCATTTGTGCTGCCGGTGGTTTCATATTTAGACAAAGCTTCGAGGTAATAATCTATGGCTTTGGGGTAATTGGAAAGATTGCGGTAATTGGCGCCAATGCTGTTTAATACATTGGCCATTCGTTTCTGTTCACCCAATGCTTTATAAATGTTCAATGCTTTTTGATGTTGCAGAATAGCTGTGTCATAAGCGGAAATATTAAAATAAGCCAGCCCTTTTCCAAAATAAGTCCTTGCCAAACCCATACTGTCTCCGGCTGCTATAAATGCAGGTATGGCAATGTCAAGTGTTTTAAGCACCTGGCTGTACTCATCATTATTCATGTAATTAAGCGCTTTGGCAAAATAAGCTTTGCCAAGTTGGGGAGCGCCGAGTTTTTTTGCCAGCAGGATGGCTTCATCGGCGGCGGCTATGCCTTTGCTTATATCAACCTCTGCATAAGTATTGGCGAAGCTTATCAAAAGGTTTAACCTGACTGTATCCTGTTGCGGGTGTTGCTCAAGCAAAGCGGCTATTGAGTCGGCTGGTTCACGCTGCGCTGATGTGATGATGGCGGAGCAGGAGCTAAGAAGAATAAAAATTATCCTCTTCATAGTTTACGGTTTGGCTTAGGAAAATGATGGGCAATATAGCGTTCTGTCAACTGCTGATTAATGAACAAAGCGTACAAGGGAGTCCACGACAAGTCGGGATTAATATGACACAACGAAAGCCTTATAGTAATTCAATCGCCGGCCACAAAAAAAATCTCTTTCCCACAATAAGCAGTTAATAAGAGAAAAGATAAAAATTATTACGCAATTATCCGTTATGTTACTGCAAATAATAAACAGGATGGTGCAAATAATAAACCCTGCTTGACCTGTCTCATCTGCCGGTGTAAGTTCGTACAGGATAATCACAAAATACCTGCTCATGGAAACTCACACTAAAACGCCCCTGGTAAAGTTCCTTATTATAGCGGCTTTTGCATGCGCTGCCATTTTTTTCTTTTTTGGTTTTTACACAGTTACGGTAAATGAAACAACAGTGCACACGATTAGCGGAATTGATATCATAAACGGGAAAGACCTGGCTAAACCTGCAAGTCCGGCATATATTGATGCACTACGGCTGTATAAGCCCCGGCATTTTTCTACCGGTATATGGGCGCTGATAGCTTTGATATGTGCAGTTGCGGGCATTTTTGTTTTCATTAATGAGACTGGCAGTTCAGCATTTGCCGCAACCTTGGCAGCCGGTATTGGTGTGGCCTCACTAACCATTTTGAAATTTGTGGTTACTGCTGCTTATAACGCAGGTACGGAGCCGCAGGGTGTTACCATTTCATTCCAGTTTGCTTACCAGGCTGCATTACTGGCATTTATTGTGGCTGCTGTTGCCGGCTATGCCTGTCTTTCGCAGAAGATACGTGCCATGCCAAAAAAGGAAAGAAAAAAAGACAGGGTTATAGGTTCGCTTAGTTTTCCATTTATTGAACATAAGAATTAAAAAGATGCAGCAACAAAATATTTAGAAACAAAAGACATGAACATTTTTTTGGTACCGGGCATTTGTACGTATGGCATCTTCTGTTGCGTCGCACACTTCAACTGATATGCTTTATTCAACAATATAAACAACAATTAAATCTTAACGACATGAAAACAATACAAACCAGCGGCAAGCAATACAATCTGTACTGGTCTTTCGGTAAAGTAGAAGGTGGTGCCAGTAAGAATATGGAAACAAGGGTACATGGCAGTGGTGGTGGCAGTAATGGTTATGGCTCCACAGCACCCGTAAATATTTCCTCCACTACAACCATTCACGACCAGTTTTTTCTAAAAGACAAAACGGGGAAAGAATCTTCTTTTCAACTGCAGGATTTTAATGTAGCCTGCCGGGAAGGAAACGAACTTTCTGTTATCTGGGCCATTAAAAAAGGGGGCAAAACCGGGCCATATATAGTAGTGCACAACAGAACCACTTCTGATACTTTTTTCCAGGAAGCAGAACTTAAGAAGATTTTCCGGTACCCTGTTTATTATCCGTTGGGAGCAACACTACTGCTGCTCTTCATTGGGGGTGTAATAGGCTATGGAATTGCCTTCATGCTTTTCATCGCTATATGGATAGCATGGGTTTACCTTGGTTCGAAAGAAGTAAAAAAATTTAAAAGCGAAACCAATTTCAATGAGTTTACATAGCCTGATTTAAAAAAATGATGTACCTTTTATTAAACGCATTTTTATGAAAACGATAATCAGCATTCTTATCATATTTCATTGCTGCAATTTAGCACATGGTCAATCCACATTAACAACAGGTGCGGCAACACTGTTCAGCAATTGCATGTCAAAACTTTCCAATGATGAAAAGAACAGCATTTACAAACTATTGGGTTTCGTATTATCCGGCAACAAAGACCAGCCTTTTGCATCAGATAAAGACAGCAAGGATTATCCTTTTGCCGTAATAGTAATGCCCACCGACATGAACAAAGATGGCAAGGAAGAAATATTTGTTTTGTTTGGCAACTCTTTCACATCCGGCAATACAGGTTCCAGCATCGTATTGTATATAAAGGATGCTAAAGGTGCATACATTGCTCATCTTGGCTTTCCGGGTACCACACCAGATGCACTTGCTACTGTAAACCAGGGATATCCTGACCTTTTGATTGGCGGGCCCGGTTTTGAATATCCTGTATGGAGGTGGAATGGCAAGACATATGATTTCCACAGGCAAGTAAAAGATGCAGATTATGCAAAACTCAAAAAACAAAATGTTGAAGAAGTAAGCAAAGCCTATCAACTAACTATAAAATAGTAATTGACTGCTTATAGAAACTATTATCATTGCTGCATAGCATTGTTGCTGTACAATCGCTCATGAATCATTAGTCCACAGAGGCACATGAAACCCGCGTTCAGACCGGCTTCGCCGTGCCGACCGATGTACTACAGAGGAAGTGTGCCCAGATGCAGCGCACAAATCTAACTCGGGGTCTGCGACGACGCAACAGTTTTTTAATAGCAGCACCGAAGCCCGGTACAAAATTCTTTTCCAAATCATGTAATTCATTATTGCTGTTATATGCAAAAACAGCAACAGGCTATTTTTTGCATTATATAAAAAAACAATTCACTCAAAAATTTTAATTATGAAAGCTAAAAAATTACTTGCCTTTACGGCAGCAATATTTGTTGCACTCACCATTCAGCATGCTACAGCCGCAGTGTGGCGTGTAAACAACAGGTCAAACTATAATGGCACAAGTTTGTGGGGAGACAATTTTGGAGGGTCGGCGGCTTACCCGGTGTTTAATCAACTGGGGCAGGCTGTAGCTTTTGGCATTGTAAATAATGGAGACACGCTTCATGTAGAAGGTTCTACAGAAACCTATGCTTTTGCAATTATTACTAAAAAGCTGGTTATCATAGGTACGGGTTATTTCCTTACTGACAATCCCAAAACCAGTAATAACACGCTTGAATCCAAAATTCAAAGGATATATTTCAATGCCGGCTCCGAAGGATCTCAACTTATCGGAATGAGTGTAGTTTCTGCCGGCAATACGGCAGACCGCAGGGTATATGTAAATGTAAACGGCGTAACCGTGAAACGCTGCAGGATTGAAGCAGGCATTGAGTTTGGCTTTTCACTTTCAGATGTGTATATACTACAGAACTTCTTTCCCAACACGTATGTCTCCAATGTATTTTTTACAAACGGCAATACGGGGTTTTTACCGCCCACCAATATTGTATTCAACAATAATATCTGCCAGAAAACATTAACATGGAACAGTTCCACTGAAGTGTGGCCCATCCTTCAATGCAACAATAATATTTTTGACGGCCCTGACAATCTCGGCACGCCCAATCTTAAATTTTCTACCGGTGAATTCAGAAATAATATTTTAATGCCGACTAATGCGATAGTGGAGATAAGCGCATCTGCAGGCACCATAGCTTATAATATCGGTACTTTATCTACACAGTTTGGAACAGCCGATAATAATCTTGTAGTGCCTGCTATTACTTCACTTTTTGTTAGTTCAGCATCGAAAGACGGCGCTTATCAAATTGCCAGTGGGTCACAGGCAGATAACAGCGGATCCGATGGTACAGACCGCGGCTCCTTTGGTGGTGCAGCCGAAATAAACCGGTACACGCTATCGGGCCTTGCTGCCATTCCTGTTGTGTATGAAATAACTACCACAGGTGTAGCCACACCATCAGGATTACCGGTAACCATAAAAGCAAGAACCATAAAATAATAACACATGAAAACAATTTCAGCAATAGTATGCCTGTTGCTTGCCACACTGTTTTCATACGGGCAGGATGTAACACAAATAGAATATTTCATAGATACAGATGCGGGTGTGGGAAAGAATACATTAGTAAATGTAACACCCTCTGCTGACAGTGCATTTCTCTTTACTGCAGACCTCCAGGGCGTATTACCAGGGTTTCATAAATTATATGTACGCACCAAAGACAGTAACGGGAAATGGAGCATTACCACAAGAAGGCAGATCGAAGTGGTGGCACAGCAAACAAAGACAGATGTATCTGTTGGCGAATATTTTTTTGATACTGATCCCGGTTATGGAAACGCTTCACCAATAAGCATAGATACAAAAGACTCCATCATTTTGCAGAATTTTACTGCATCCGTTACAGGCTTGTTACCAGGCTATCACAAGCTATACGTACGCGTAAAAGACAGCTATGGAAACTGGAGCCAGACATGCAGGCGCAATGTGGAAGTAATTAATAGTGATGAAACCACGTTAATATCAACCGTGGAATATTTCTTCGATACAGACCCCCGCTTTGGAAATGGTGACCAAATCATTTTACCTACCCCGCTGGCAGATGGCAGTTTCAATATTACAATACCCGCAAATAAGATTCCGGGAGATTCTGCCACGCTGTTTGTAAGGGTAAAGGAAAGCATCAACAGCAACTGGTCTATGACACTGATCGCGGATACGACTGTGGTTCTGCCATTGACTTTACTTGACCTTACTGCAGTGAAAGAAAATAACATGGTTCGGCTATACTGGCAAACAAACCATGAGGTTAACACTTCTCATTTCAATATTCAGCGGAGTACCGATGGCGGTAATTTTATCACTGTTGGCCGTACCAACGCAAAAGGCAGCAGCACCGTAACAAACTCATACATTTATACGGATAATATCAGCGGCGTGAAGAACAGCAAATTGTATTACCGCCTGCAGATGGTTGATAAAGATGGAAAAGCTGCTTATAGTAAGATCATTCTTATAACGATAAATGAAAATGGTCTGGAGATAAGCATAAGGCCAAATCCTGCAAGAAATTTTGCAATCATTGTAACCAGTTCGGCTAAAGGCAGCATCGTAATAAAAGATATTTCAGGAAGAGTGATGCTGCGTCAAAGCATTTCAAATGCAGGCGATCAGCGTATCAATATTTCTGCTCTTGCAAAAGGAATTTACATGGTAAGCATTATTGATGACAGCGGAATTAAAACGGGAAAGCTAATAATTGAATAATTGATATTAACAACAAAAGCCGGGATTCATCCCGGCTTTTGTTGTTTGTTTAAGAAGCTGTCTTAGCTATTAGTTTTTTGATACCAGCTAAAGTTTTTTATGGCATCATCGTTGCGTCGCAATCACTTTATCTGCACATTTTCATGGCAACAACGGCGCCATAATAAAATCTTTACAATTGACTCAAACAGCTTCTAATTGTAATTTATAAACAATACTATTGATACAGTTTTAATTGCTCAATAAGATTAAAAAAAAGCACCCCGCATTGCTTCGCGGCGGGATGCTGTATTTATTGCTGAAAAAAATTGTAGAGCACAAGAGTGCGACGCAACCATGCATCATAGCAGCAATAAAGCCGGGTACAAAAACATTTCAATTATTTACTTTCCGTTACCAGCAGCACTGCACTTGTTCTGCGGCCATTTACATCAGGGTTAATACCCACATTCATTAAAAAATCCCCGCTGTACACTTTGCTTTCATCAATAGTGGTTTTTGTTCCGGGATATAAATTAATCTCTTTGATGCTGTATTTTTTTTCTGCATCAAGTCCATTTAACTGAACGGGTCTTGCTGAAAATTCATTTACACGGGTATTGTGCATATAGGTAAACATAATTGCATTGCTTTTATCTTTATCAACATACAAAAAAGATGCAAAAGGATTTTTGTACGGACTTGCCAAACGGTATTGCTCACCATGCCATACAATATCTTTAAAGCCGTTATAATTTTTTACAGCCTGCCGGCAATAAGCAAGATCATTTTCACTTAAGTGGCTTGCAACAATATCAAACCCAAGCTTGCCCATACTGGCAACATCTGTGCGAAACTTAATAGGTTGTTTACCCCAATCGGTAACATGGCAATCTGTTGTAATGGAAGGAAAAAAATAAGAATAATTCCATTGCAGAAAAATGCGTTCGATTGGTTCCGTATCATCACTGGGCCAGAACTCCGTAAAGTATTTCAGCAGTTCATAATCACCACGGCCACCGCCGCCGGAACATAGCATCATTGGCACTTTTGGATACTTTGCCCTTATGCGCTGCAGCACTTTATACAAACCGTTTACATACTCCACATACAAATGCGTTTGCGGAATTTTATTCCTATTCAGATGCGCAGAATAGGCATTATAGATAACAGCGTTACAATCCCATTTTATAAAAGCCAGTTCTGGATTTTTTGCAAAGAGATCATCCACTACGTCAAAAACAAAATCCTGCACTTCCGGATTAGAAAGATCCAATACAAGTTGATTGCGGTAATATTTTTCCGGGCGTTCAGGCTGGCGTATTACCCAATCAAGATGTTTTTCATACAATTCACTTTTTGGATTTACCATTTCCGGCTCTAACCATATTCCAAATTTTACACCGGCAGCTTTTGCTTCCTTTACCAAATAGCCAATGCCATGCGGTAATTTCTTTACATTCTCCTGCCAGTCGCCAAGGCCCGATACATCTCCGTTGCGCGGATATTTATTACCAAACCATCCATCATCTAACAAAAACATATCAACGCCCAGCTTCTTTGCATCTTTGAACAAAGCAGTAAGTTTTTCTTCATTAAAATCAAAGTAAGTTGCTTCCCAATTATTTAATAAAGTAAGCCGCTCCCCTTCTCCATCCAATACACGATATTTTCTTGCCCAGCTTTGTAATTGCCTGCTTGCCTGGCCTGTACCATTATCAGAAACAGTGTAGATCAGCGAAGGTGTTTTAAATGATTCACCGGCAGCCAATGTATAAGCAGACGCATAAGGATTGATGCCAGCAATTAATCTAAGATTTTTATAAGAATCAATTTCAAAGTCGAGTTTATAATTACCACTCCATGCAAGCTGACCGAGCAATATAGTTCCGCTGTTTTCTTCCGCGGGTTTACCAAATGAGACTATAAAATTAGGTGTGCCCAGCAGCATAGCACGTGTACCCAATTTGCTTTCAATAACACGGTTGCCCTGTAATAATTTTTCTTCCAGCGGCTGCATTTCTGTAAGGTATTCTCCCTGGAAACTGGTAAGATAAAAATCTTTGCCGGGCAGAAACAAATTGGCGGATGCATATTTCTGCAGCACTACAGCAGCTTTTTCATTGTTCACAATTTCGCTCCATTGCTCAATTACATTTTCTTTCTTCCATGTTTTATAAAAAAGATTTACTGAAAGTTTATATACAGGATCCTGCATGTGAATGGTTGTAAGAATTGAATTTTCATCCACCACCATTGATTCGTAATTAATATACTTCAGATCAAGTGATGGGTTGCCATCCGCATGTGTAACCTGTATGGCAGGTTCAGAAAGGTTCCATGTGCCGGCAGGTGTATAAGCATTATTATAAATCCCTGCATTGTCGCCTGGAAATTTAAACATTCCGGCAATAGATCCATAATCCGTTACTTCATGCATGCGTTTGCCGCAATAAACCATGCTTAGATAATTGTCTTTATCAGCCTGCAGTACAATGGCGTGGTCTGCGGTTTCAATGGGAATGAATGTTTGAGCAATGAGCAAATTAGAAATAAGCAAGCTTGTTAGTATAGCAAGGAGGTATGTATATTTCATCCAAAAAAAATTTGGCAGTGAATATACATTGTTTTTATTATGAGCCGGGCAGATGGAATTTTATTTGGCTTCCGTTGCGTCGCACACTTCCTCTGAAGGTAATTCTATTCAGCATGGTAAGGTCACGAAGAACACAA
>Ga0187893_10014177_pt1 | contig 10926 bp, 7 predicted proteins | sample MA1701074metaG_FD_139574 | JGI IMG/M metagenome (GOLD analysis project Ga0187893, IMG submission 139574) | White microbial mat communities from a basaltic lava cave in the Kipuka Kanohina Cave System on the Island of Hawaii, USA - MA170107-4 metaG ...
CGGCGATGACCGAGAGGGGTTGTTGGCCGGGTTGGACGCCCTAGCCCAAGGCCAACCGGCCGCCGGTGTGGTCCAGGGTGTGGGCGCCGCTGGGGGCAAAGTCGCGTTGCTGTTCCCAGGCCACGGCCCGCAGTGGATCGGTATGGGATTGGAGCTGTGGGAGGCCTCGGCGGTGTTTCGTGAGCGGATGCTGGCCTGCGCTGAGGCGCTAGCTCCGTTTGTGGACTGGTCGTTGTTGGGAGTGTTACGGGGCGAGGGCGATGCGCCGTCGTTGGAGCGGGTGGATGTGGTCCAGCCGGCGTTGTTCGCGGTGACTGTGTCATTGGCCGAGCTGTGGCGCTCCTATGGTGTGGTGCCGAGGGCGGTGGTGGGCCACAGCCTAGGCGAGATCGCCGCCGCGTGTGTGGCTGGTGGGTTGTCGCTGGCTGACGCCGCTCGCGTCGTGACGCTGCGCGGCCAGGCGCTGGTGAGCCTGGCGGGCCACGGTGGGATGGTCTCGGTGTCCCTGCCAGCGGCACAGTTGAGCCCCTATCTGCTGGACCGCTGGGAGGACCGGCTGTCAATTGCGGCGTTCAACGGGCCCGCCTCGACGGTGGTCTCAGGTGACCCCAGGGCCTTGGACGAGCTGTTCAGCGAGCTGACCGCGCAGGAGGTCCACGCCAGGCGGGTCCCGATAGGCTACGCCGCGCATTCGCGGCAGGTCGAGACGGCTCGGGAGCGGTTGCTGGACGGGCTGTCGGGGATCACCCCACGCTCGGCGGAGGTGCCGTTCTACTCGACGGTTACCGGCGGACTGTTGGACACTGCTGAGTTGGACGCCGCCTACTGGTATCGCAATCTGCGCCAACCGGTGTGTTTCGAGCAGGCGGTGCGTGGGCCGGTGGCGCAGGGTTACCGGTTGTTCGTCGAGGTCAGCCCGCACCCGGTGTTGAGCGCAGGCGTGCACGAGATCCTCGACGAGGCCAGCGGCCAGGGGGTGGTGGTGGGGTCGTTGCGTCGTGGGGACGGCGGGATGGGGCGGTTCCTGACGTCTGCGGCTGAGCTGTTCGTGTGCGGCGGCCCGGTCGACTGGCAAACCCTGCTTGCGGGTGGGCAGCGGGTGGAGTTGCCTACCTATGCGTTCCAACGGCAACGCTACTGGCTCGAGGCTCCCGTGGTCACGGAGGATTTGGGCGCGGTGGGGGTGGGGTTGGCGGGTCATCCGTTGTTGGGTGCGGCAGTGGGGTTGGCCGAGGGCGGCGGGGTCTTGTTAACCGGTCGCCTGTCCGTCCGGTCTCAACCGTGGCTGGCCGACCATGAGGTCGCGGGGATGATGGTGCTGCCAGGCACCGCCTTTGTGGAGTTGGCGGTGCACGCGGGCGACCAAGTTGGTTGCGACCAGATCTCCAAGCTCGTCCTAGATGCCCCATTGGTGCTGGCCGAGGACAGCGCGGTACAGCTTCAGGTGACGGTGGGCGCACCCGACGCAACCGGGCGGCGCGAGTTGAGCGTGCACACACGACCCGACAGCGAGCAGGACGCAGGGTTGGCAGCTGGGTGGACACGGCACGCCAGCGGCAGCCTGGCCGCCGGATCCCAGGCGATGGAAGCTGCGGGCGTTGATTGGGTTGACCCGTGGCCCCCGGCGGGGGCGGCGCCGATCGACATCGATGACCTGTATGACCGTCTGGCCGAGCAGGGCCTCTGTTATGGGCCGGCATTCCAAGGACTCCGCGCGGCGTGGCGGCGGGGCGAGGAGATCTTCGCCGAGGTCACGCTGCCCCAACAGGTCGAGGATGAGGCGGGGCAGTTCGGGTTGCACCCGGCGCTGCTGGACGCCGCGTTGCACCCGTTCGGGCTGACCCCGCCCGCCCAGGACACCGCCGCGGAGATGGGAGTGAAGCTGCCGTTCTCGTGGGCTGGCGTGCGCCTGCACGCCAGCGGGGCTTCGGTGTTGCGTGTGCGGTTGTGGCAGGTGGCCCCGGACGCGGTCGGATTGATGGCCACCGACCCGACCGGTCGGCTGGTTGCCTCGGTCGAGTCGCTGGTCTTGCGGTCGCTTCCCGCCGAGCGGCTACGTGCCGCGGGCGACGGGCATCACGAGTCGTTGCTGCGCATGGACTGGGCGCACCTGCCGGTCGAGCCCGTCCCCCCACCAATGGCGGGTCAGTGGGCGGTCATCGACACCAACGGGGACGGGCTGGGGTTGGCCGTCGCGTTGCGGGCCGCCGCGATCGTCGTGACCACGTACCCAGATCACGGGTCTCTGGCCGCGGCAGTCGCTACAGGTGCGCCGGTTCCCCAAGTCGTCGTGACCGCCTGCGCGGGACCTGACCGGGCCGATGGCACTGAGGCGGGTGTGGTGGGACAGGCGGCGCGCGCAGCCACAAGCCGGGTGTTGGCCTTGCTGCAGGCGTGGCTTGCCGATGAGCAGCTGGCAGAGTCTCGGCTGGTGGTCGTGACCCGCGGCGCAGTCGCGGTGGGCGATGAGGACGTGACCGACCTGGGATCCGCGCCGGTGTGGGGACTGGTGCGCTCGGCGCAGTCGGAAAGCCCCGGTCGGCTGGTGTTGGTGGACATGGACAGCCAGGGCGATCTGGAACGCTCCTATGCGTTGCTGCCGAGGGTACTGGCATGCGGTGAGCCGCAGGCGGCCGTGCGTGGCGGCGAGGTGTATACGCCCCGGCTGACCCGCCTAACCCCCGACGCAGCGCCTGCCGGTCAGCTGTTCGATCCCGAGGGCGCGGTGCTGGTCACCGGCGGCACCGGCGCCCCTGGCAGGCTGGTCGCTCGCCATCTGATCACCCGGCATGGAGTTCGACGGATGGTGCTGGCCAGCCGCAACGGGCCACATGCCCCCGGCGCCGACCGACTGCAGGCGGAGCTGGCTGAGCTGGGCGCCCACGTGACGATAGCGGCCTGCGACGTCACCGACCGTGCCGCCGTGGCGGGGTTGGTGAGCTCGGTGCTCGCCGAAGGCCGGCTGAGTGCGGTGGTGCACGCTGCGGGCGTGCTCGACGACGGGGTCATCGCTTCATTGACCCCAGCCCGCCTCGACCGGGTGCTGGCGCCCAAAGTAGACGCCGCGTGGCACCTCCACGAGCTCACCCAACACCTGGACCTATCCGCGTTCGTGCTGTTTTCCTCGGCCGCTGGTGTCCTCGGTAGCCCAGGCCAGGCCAACACTGCAGCGGCCGACACCTTCCTGGACGCATTAGCCGCACATCGGCGGTTACGTGGGTTGGCCGCCACCTCATTGGTATGGGGTCCATGGGCCGCGGGCACGACCAGGGATCCGGGCGAGGCCAACTTCGCATACATGACCCCCCAGGGTCTCGCCCCGCTGTCGGTCGAGCAGGGGTTGGTGCTGCTCGACGCCGCCCTGGCCACCGGAGAAGCGGTAGTCTGTCCGGTCCGCTGGGACCCAGCCACGCTGCGCGCTCAGGCGCGGGCCGGGACCTTGCCGGGGTTACTGCGCAGCCTGGTCCGCTCCTCGGGCTCGGTGCGGCCAGTTGCCTCCGCCGGCGGCCAGGCCGGGGGCACCGACGGTTTGGGCGGGTGGGCGCGGCGTGTGGCGGGACTGTCCCAAACCGACGGCGAGCGGGTCCTGGCAGAACTGGTGTGCGCCCAGACGGGAGTGGTGCTAGGCCACAGCGGACCGCAAGCGGCGGAAACGGTGCCGTCCGGGGGGGAGTTCCGGGAGATGGGGTTCGACTCGTTGATGGCGCTGGAGCTCCGGAACCGGCTGAACGCCGCGACCGGGCTGCGGCTGCCCGCCACGCTGGCGTTCGACCATCCCACCCCCGCCAGGCTGGCCGCCCATCTGCGAGTACAGCTGGCTACCTCGAACGAGTCCCTCAGCGTGAGCGCCAATGGGAAGGGACAAATCCCTAATACTTCAACGGGGGCACCAGATGCTATCGAGTCGCTATTTCGACAGGCCTGTGACTCTGGGAAAACACACGAAGGCATAGAGCTGTTGATGGTCGCCTCCCATCTCCGCCCTGCATTTGATGCCACATCAGGTCTCGAGGCGGCTCCGAGCCTCGTCCAACTCTCCCACGGCACCACGCAACCCGGTTTGATCTGCTTCCCCGCGATCACTCCGCTCGCGAGCGCCCTCCAGTATGCTCGTTTTGCCTCGGCCCTCGACGGCCTCCGAGATGTAACGGTTCTTCCCGAGCCGGGATTCGCTGGAGAGGAGCGTCTTCCCGCCTCCGTCAGCGCTGTCATCGACATGCAGGCCGAAGCTGTTCAGCGGTGCGCGGCTGGCGCTCCATTCGTGCTCGTTGGGCACTCCTCTGGTGGATGGATCGCCCATGCGGTAACGAGCCGTCTCGAGGAACTCAGCGTTTTCCCGGTTGCGGTCGTGCTACTGGACACCTACTGGCCCCGTAGCGAGGCGTTGCTGCGGATGGAATCCACAATAGTGAAAGAACTTTTTGAACGGGAGAAAGCGTTCGGGTCAATGGATGGCGTACAGCTCACCGCCATGGGTGGGTATTTGCGCATATTCTCGGACTGGACGCCGTCGGCTATCGCCACTCCCGTCTTATTCGTACGGGCCACGCAAGCCATGTCCAAAAGCGATGATGATTGGTGGGCTGCCTGCGAGTTCGCTGACACCACCATAGACGTACCCGGTGACCATTTTACGATGTTGGAGGGCCACGCTCGTTCTACCGCACAGCCTGTCCATGATTGGCTTCTGGCTATGTCTGCACATTAAAGGATATGGGTGCGGCTCCAGGGAGCTTTGGGTTCGCCTAGTCGTTGCGCGTGCGTCCAGTTTGCCGGCCGGACCAGCACGTCAACGCCCACCCCAGGGCGATCGGCAAAGTCGTTGGGTCTCGTGAGCGCGTAGCGGCATGCGACTGTGTTTCGGTGACTGCAGGCGTGTGTGAGGTGGTCGTGTGGCGTGATTGCGTGAGGAGATCAGGGTCAAAACGCGGAGGACAGACGTCAGACCTGTGTGAGGGCGCGCCGAATCGAAGGTCGTGGCTGTCGTGGCAGAGGCTGGGTTACAGGCCGAGCAGCGCGAGTGCCCGGCCCTGGTCGCGGCCGGCCCAGCGCAGCCCTCGTGCGATGTTGGTCTGTCCCGCGAGGCGCAGCGCGCTGATCGCGAGGTTGCGGAGTGTGGCCATAACCTGGGGGCCTGACCCGGTGCGGACTTGGGAGCGGTCCTCGTCGAAGGTGACGTCACGGACCCAGTGCAGCTTGTTCTCGATGCCCCAGTGGCCGCGTACGTACCCGGCCAAACGCGCGGGGCCCGCCTTGTCGGGTGTCAGGCTGGTCAACCCGTAGATGGCCTCGCGCGAGCGCGCCGAGCCGTCCAGGTTGCCACCTCACGCAGGACGCAAACGCCTGGGTTGCGTGCGGGAACCCGACCTGTTCAGCAGTGGTGGTTACGGCTTGGATGGAGCGTTGCTCCACGCGGCCGTGCCCACGGTCAGCCCACGTGTGGTAAGGGGGGGAAAGACCCCTCGAACAGGGCTTCGATCTTCGCGAGGTGCCTGGTTGGTTGCCTTTGACCGTAAAGACGTAGTCCGCGTTCTTCTCGGTGACCAAAACTCCGCGTGGTCGCGTTGGGTGTGCAGCGCGTCCGCGGTCACGACCGCGCCGGCCAAGTCCAGCTTCTCCAACAGCGGGCGCAACTCGGTGATCTCGTTGGTTTTGTGACAGACCTGGCGTTGGGCGATGACGACGCTTTCCTTGTGGACCAACGCTGAGAACAGGTGCACCGGGCGGCCGTCAGGTTGCTTCGCGCCGCGCAGGCTCTTGCCGTCCACCGCGACCGCCTCGTCCGCCACGCGCCCGGCTGTGACCTGAGCGGCTAGCCAGGCGCCTACCGCAGCGTCCAGCTTGTCAGCGTCCACGCTGTGGACCGCTCTGCGCAGCGTGGCCTCACACGGCGCGACCCGCCGGCCGGTGGCAGGATGGCGGCGCGCGTCCAGGGGGGCGGGCGGGCCAGCGCCTCCTGCGATAGTTCCCCCGCGTACTCGCCGATCGCGGTAAAGCTGCGCGCGCCGGCAAGCGTCGCGGCCGCCGCGACCGCGAGCAGCGAGGCCAGCCGGTGGCGGACCCCGCGCCGCGCACGCGGGTCAGGGACCCCCTCGAGCGCTTCGAGCAGGCCGCCGGGCCCGTCTAACGCCAAGCTGTTCAGGTCGATCACAGGTCCTCTTCTCACACTCGACGCGGCAAGCAGCGGAGGTCAAACGCCCCCGACAAGATCCCCAGGGCGTCGCGGCGTAACGGCCGCGCCCAGGCCAGCTTCGGGTTGCCGTGATGCACGTAGGCGCCTGCGTTCCGCCGATAGCCCAGGGTCTGGCCCAAGGCGGTGAACCCGGCCGCCGCGTAACAGCTGCCCTGATGGCGGGCCGGGTCGGTGAAGGTCTCTGCTACCAGCACCGGATGGCCGTAGCTGGCCTGGTAATCGCCCGACAGGCGCCGCAACGCCCGGGCTAACACCGCAGACGCCAGGTTGGGCCGCCTGCCCTCGGGCAGGACACAAAACCGCTGGTTGTTCACGACATAACGCAGACGGGCGAACTGCGACTCCTTCGACCAGCCCACCCACCGGTCCCTCGGCGCGCACGCTAACGCGGCGGACCCGAAACCCAACACCGCGACCCACCCTCCCTGTTGGGTCGCGACATAGCGCATCGTCTCCCCGACGATGCGATGGCCCAACCAGTGATGCTCGTCCAAACAGGCGTTGAACCGATCGACCTCGTCACAGCCGATGGGCCGCACCACCAAACCCTCACGCACGCTGTCAGCCACGCACGACTTCTACCAGCCACCGACGCGCAAAGCCAGCACCCCAACATCCAGCCCGGTCAACCGGCTACATCACCGACTTTGCCGAGGCCCTGACGCCCACCCTCACACCGAACTCGTCGGGCCGGGCGAAGCCCCGTCCGTGAGAAGTGGGTCGCAGCGTTCTCTCGCCGCCCTATGCCCTCGCTGCTGTGCCAGCGCCCGCCGACCTCGCTACGTTCACGGGTGCAGCTGCCGTGTCACAACTTGAGTGGAGCGTGTAAGCGCGCTTGTGTGGGACGGGGGTTCATCACTGGCTCATGTATATGCCGCCATTCGGCGAGAGCACCTGACCCGTGAGAAACTTGGCCTCGTCACTGGCCAGATATACGGCTGCCCAGGCGATGTCGTCCGGCTCGCCTTCGCGCCCCAGAGGCGTCTGAGCCACTACGAATTGGGAGTACTCCGGGCCAACCGACCTGGTCATGTTGGTACCGCCGATAAATCCTGGGGCAAGTGCGTTGACGCGAATATTCCGGGTGGCGACTTCGCGGGCCAGTGAGCGCGTGAAGCCGAGGATCGCGCCTTTGGCCGCGCTGTAGCTGGTGCCGCTGACCCATCCAGATGTGCCCGCCACGGAACCCATGTTGATAATGGTGCCGGACTGCTGGGGCCCCATGAGCTTGAGGGCCTCTCGGCAGCAAAAGAACGTCCCATCGACGTGCACTGCCAGGATCCGGTGCCAGTCCTCATCACTCATGTGAACAACACTGTCTAAATGGGTCGTGACGGGTCCGCCGTCGGCGACCTCGGCGGCCCGTTGCATGACGCGCCCGATATTTCCCTCAAGCAGCTCAGGGCGGTGCTCGAAGCCGTTGATCCCGGCATTGTTGACAAGAATGTCTAGGCGCCCGACGTCGCCGGTGACCTGGGTGAACATCGCACTGACAGCGATCGAGTCCGCCACGTCCGCAACGATCGCGACGCCGTCCAGGTCCTCAGCGACCGCTTCAACAGCGGCCTTGTTCACATCGTTCACGATCACGACAGCGCCCTCATCGCGAAAGCGCCGCGCGATGGCGGCACCGATCCCTGAGCCCGCCCCGGTAACAAGCGCCACTTTGCCCTCCAGACGCCCGGCCGGCGTTATGTTCGACATGTTGCGTCCGTTCGCTTGTAGGTGTGTCGTCACCTCTAGATCGCGGTTCGTGGTCTCGCACCGCTCGTCGAACAGTGCTCGGTCACTTCGCGGATGGCTCTCAGCAGTATTGCCATCAGCAAGCGCAGATCGTCCGGACTCATCGTGAGCGCCGGCACCACCGCGATCACGTCACCGAGCACCGAGTTAATTATCAGACCGAGTTCACGTGCACGGTAACAAACCTGCATACTGATGTGCGCGTCAGGTGGGAACGGCGTGCGTGTTGCGGGATCTTCGACAAGCTCAATCCCGGCGTACAAGCCGCGCTGGCGGATGTCACCGACGTGCGCAAGACCTTGGAACGCCTTGAGTTCCACGGCCAGGACGCCAGCCAAGGCGCGAGCGCGACCGACCGTATCCTGCTGTTCGAGCACGTCGAGGTTCGCGAGCGCAACCGCAGCCGCGAGTGGATTGCCCGAGTAGGTGGTGCCGTTCAAGAACATCCGGCCCTCACCGAGAAACGTCTCAAAAATCTCAGCTGTGGCAAGCGTGGCCGATAGCGGCAGATATCCACCGGTCAGGCCCTTACCCACCGCGAGCAGGTCAGGTGCCACGTCCTCGGCCTCGGACGCGAACATCGTCCCCGTACGCCCGAACCCCGTGAAGATTTCGTCAGCGATTAGGAGCACTCCGTGCCGGCGTGTGATCTCCGCGACCCGGGCGAGATACCCGTCGGGAGCCGCGACCCCCCCCGCCAAGCCCTGGATGAGCGGCTCGACGAGTACCGCTGCCACCCGGTCCCCCTCGCGGGCGAGCACATCCTCGAGCGTATCCGCGCACGCGAGACCGCACGACGGATAAGACAGATCGAGCGGGCATCGGTAGCAATACGGCCTGGCGAACGTGCGAGCGGGAAACATCAACGGCGAGTAGGCAGCGCGGTTGAACCCGACGCTTATCGTTCCGAGCGTGTCACCATGGTAAGCGCCATCCATCGACACGAACAGCGTCCGTTCAGGCTCACCACGAAACTGCCAATACGCATAGGTCATCTTCAGCGCAGTCTCCATCGCCCCCGAGCCGGATTCGGAGAACCACACACGCTCTAGTCCGGGAGGCGCGAGCCGCACCAGCCGCGCCGCGAGCTCCGCTGCCGCGGGGTGCGTCAGGAGGTACGTCGACGTATGCGCTACTCGCTGAACTTGCGCTATCAGGGCCTCATCCAATTCGGCACGTCGGTGCCCATGCGCAGTCGCCCCGAAAGAGGCAGTTCCATCGAGATACCGCCGTCCATCGGTGTCGATGAGCCAGCATCCCTCCGCTCGTTCGATGACCAGCGGCTCACCGGCCATCCACTTCTCCATGTCCGTATACGGGTGCCACATGTAGCGCCGGTCAAGCTCGCGCAACCGTTCAGTATTCATTTGACTATCCTATGCAGTAACATCTTCAAAACAGCTACCAAGTCGACGCCTCGTACACACTTGCCGAGACGCTTGGGAATCGGTTTACTGTGTCCTGGTGAAACATCGCGCTAGGCGCTGTAGCTGGGCGTGACAAACGGCGAGATTGCTGTGTGCGTATGGAGCGTATCACAAGGAGAAGAACCTATGGTAGCCCTACCCGGCGATGCGTGGATCCAACGCTTTCATCCTGCTCCACAGAGCAGGATCCGTCTCGTGTGTTTTCCTCATGCCGGAGGCTCGGCGAGTTTCTACTCGCCCATGTCTGCCTCGCTCTCCCCTGGCGTGGAGGTACTCGCGGTCCAGTACCCGGGCCGGCAAGACCGCCGAGCGGATAAACCGATCGGCAATATTCCCGAGCTGGCGGATCGCATATTTGAGGTGTTACAGTTGCACGTCGATCGCCCGCTGGCCTTCTTCGGCCATAGCATGGGTGCAGTCGTCGCCTTTGAGGTCGCTCGGCGGCTCGAGCAGAAGGCGAACACTGCGCCTGTCGTACTCTTTGCCTCGAGTTGGCGCGCGCCCTCGAAGCATCGTCACGAAGCAGTACATCTTCGTGACGATGAGGGCTTGGTGGTGGAACTCAAATCGCTGAACGGTACCGATGTGAAGCTGTTAGATGACGAGGAACTGCTACGCATGATCCTGCCTGCGGTGCGTAGCGATTTCAAGGCACTCGAGACCTATACCTTCTCGCCTGGACCGATGCTCAGCTGTCCCATCTCGGTCTTTATCGGCGAGGCAGACCCCAAGACCACCGTGGATGAGGCACGCGCGTGGCGCCAGCATGGCAAAGGTGGGTTTCATATACGCATCTTTCCTGGCGGTCATTTCTATCTCATCGCCCATCAGGCGGCAGTAATCAAGGAAATCTCTCGAGGTCTTGAAGCCTATACGTAAACGCACATAGCCTGATCCCGGCGATCCAGGCGGTGCCAGATTGCCGGGATCAGGCCACCTGCCATGGGGGCCTGACCCATTCAACGCCCGACTTGGACGTCTTCGAGGATGCCGAGCGCGTCGGGGACCAAGACGGCCACGGAGTAGTAGGCGGTGACGAGATAGGAGATGATGGACTTCTCGCTGATGCTCATGAACCGCACGTTCAGGCTGGGCTGGTACTCGTCGGGAATACCGGTCTGGTGCAACCCGACCACGCCCTGGTCGGCCTCACCGGTCCGCATCGCAATGATGCTGGTGGTATTCGTCTCGCTGACCGGGATCTTAGTCGGCAGCAACGGCACCCCACGCCAAGCCGCTACTTCGTGCCCTTCCCATTCAGTATTTTCCGGATATACACCTCGTTGGTTGCACTCGCGCCAGAAGGCTGCGATCGCACGCGGGTGCGCGAGGAGGAACTGTGTTTTGCGCCGTCGGGTCAGCAACTCGTCGAGGTCGTCAGGGGTCGGTGGGCCCGAGCGAGTCGGGAGACGTTGCGACAGGTCGGCGTTGTGCAACAGGCCGAACTCGCGGTTGTTGATCATCTCGTACTCTTGACGCTCACGTAACGCCTCGACCGTCAAGCGCAACTGTTCCTCGACCTGGTTCATCGGATCGTTGTACAGATCCGCCACCCGAGTCTGC
>Ga0187893_10014178_pt1 | contig 10925 bp, 9 predicted proteins | sample MA1701074metaG_FD_139574 | JGI IMG/M metagenome (GOLD analysis project Ga0187893, IMG submission 139574) | White microbial mat communities from a basaltic lava cave in the Kipuka Kanohina Cave System on the Island of Hawaii, USA - MA170107-4 metaG ...
ATCTCTGTAATCATCGCGTTCCGAAATGCGTTGTGCTATCTCGATCGTTGTTTGACAGCTGTTGCAGCATCGCATCACCAAAACTATGAGTTGATACTGGTTGATGACGCCTCGACGGATACCTCTCTCGCGGTTGCACGCCGCTACTCGGACCTTGTCATCCCGTTGCCCTCAAGATGCGGCCCAGCAGCCGCACGGAACCGTGCAGCGGCGCTCGCGCGTGCAGAAATTCTATTCTTCGTGGACGCTGATGTCCTGTGTTTTCCCAACACACTGGATCTCGTGGAAGGAATCTTCCAACAAGATGCTGATCTGGATGCAGTGATAGGGTCTTACGATGATGATCCTCCAGAAACCAATTTTCTTTCGCGATACAAGAACCTGACCCACCACTTCATTCATCAGAAAAGCTCAACGGAGGCTTCAACGTTTTGGACAGGATGTGGTGGCATTAGGCGGCACGTTTTCATGAGCATGAATGGGTTCGATGAGTCCTACCGCATGCCCAGCATCGAGGACATCGAGCTAGGATATCGCCTCAAGCGCGCAGGCAAAAGAATTCTCCTCTGCAAGCACCTGGTAGTAAAACATGCCAAGCGTTGGAGTCTGCCCAGCTTATTGCACAGTGACGTCGTTGCGCGCGCTGTCCCGTGGACTGTTCTGCAGCTCTCATACGGTGAGATTCTCGACGATCTCAATCTTGGGCGGACTCAGCGCGTCTCAGCATTCCTGGTATGTCTCGCGGCGCTTTTGACAGTGTTGGGGCTTCTCCAGTCGTGGTTTTTTTTTGGAGTCATCTTATGCCTCATTCCAGTGCTACATTGGAACCGTGACCTCTATCACTTTTACTACCGCTGTGGGGGCATGGGGTTCGCGTTGCGCGCAACCGGGATGCACTGGGTGTCGTACCTCTATAGTGCTCTGGGATTCAGTGTGGGCTTTCTTAAGCACAAGCTCACGCCCTGATCCACAGCTCGGCGCAGGTGCAGTCATTCTTTGATTCAACGGACGTGAAACCGTACACCGTCAACGAGACCTTACGGAAGGTGCGTTAGCACTGGGCACTGAGAACTGAGGTTCTGTAGGCTGCTTGCACAATAAGTAATCCTTACTTCAACGGCTTACGAATACTAGATCGGTACCGGAAGGGCGAAGCTGTATCCAGAGCCTTGGGTGTGTGCGCTTTTCTTACTCTCGTGCCCGCCTCCAGCGGAGATAGGTGAAACCTGAAGGGCTCAGAACCCGGGAGTAGTGCTCTGACAGATCTCGCTGCTAGCTACGCCCAACCGAAGAAGAAGCTGCTCTATTTGGCGGTCTGTGATCCTGATTTGGAGGTGACGGGGGCGACTGTGCGAATGGGTGCTTTCGTCAAGCACTTGGCAGCCTATTACGAAGTTACCCTAATTTCCATGGCGGGCTCAGGTCATCACGTGGATCCTTTGGTCGCAGAACGTTTTCGAGATCGAGACAATCGACTGGGCGTGACCGAGCGCGTACGGATCCCTTTTTCACAGCCTGGTTACTTTCTTTTCAGCCCCACATTCTACAGGAAGGCTGATCGGCTGCTGCGATTCGGGTCCTTTGACTATCTCCTGGCCGATTACGGACTGGCCGCCACCTACGGCGCTCTCTTTGCGCGCCGCTATCGGACCCCCCTGATTTACAGCTCCCACAATGTCGAGTACCGCTTGTACTTAAACCGGAGCCTATCCGACTTGCGGCGCGTCCTGCTCATCCCCTACGTTTATTTGGCGGAGCGCTCAGCATGCCGCGCAGCGAAATTGGTTGTGGCGATTTCCGAGGACGACCGAGAAGCGTTCCTCAAATGGGCTTCTGCCGAATCGATTGCCGTCATTCCCCAAGGTTTCGATCCTGAAATCTACAATCCTTTCTATCCGCCGCCACCGGATTCACCGTCCGTAGTACTGTTCGTTGGAAACTTCGGCAGCGACCACAATCGGCAGGCTGCGCGCCACATTGTGAAAGAGATCGTGGGACCCGTCACTAGCAAAAGGAAGGACGTAAAGTTTCAGCTTGTCGGCGCCAATCCGCCTACTGGGCTGGAAGGTCCGGGAATCGAATGCCCTGGTTTCGTCGATAACCTTGTTCCTTACCTGCGTCGCGCTAATTTGATCATTGCACCGATGCGGTTTGAACAGGGCATGTCGACAAAAATCATCACCGGTCTCGCCCTCGGCAAAACCGTTCTGACCACTCCCGAGGGAGCGGGTGCGATTCCGCGAAAGTACAAGCAGATGGTGGTTTCATCACTGGATGTTTTCCCTTCCAAGATTGTCGAGCTCTTAGCGAGAACTCATTCGAAGGATGATGCGGACTTCGCCACACTTTGCAAGGACTTCGGTTGGCCCAGCGTGACGGCTGCGTTGCACCGGCGGATTGAAGAATGCTGCGCACCATCTACTGGAAATCCACGCTAAGGCGGGCTGAGAAAATCTCATGGCGATGACGTTCGGACACCTGGTTAGAGAGATCCCCTCGGTAGCACGAGATGTCTTTGAAAACCACGTGACAAAACATTTCAGAGTGATCGCCCCGACCGTTCTGCATGTGAACGTCAACTTACGCTGCAACACCACCTGCGCCATGTGCAACATCTGGGAACTTAAGTCACCGCACGCGCTGAGCCTCGAGCAATTCGAGTCTATTTTTGCGGATCCTGTCTATCGAAAGGTTGAGTACATCGTCCTGGCTGGCGGTGAGCCCACGCTCCGAAACGATCTTGCCGAGATCGTTGCGCTCTTGCACAAGCATATGCCACGGCTCAAGAAACTCATGATTCCCTCAAACATCATGAGCCGGCCCAGAATTCAGAGGCAGTATCCTCTGATTGCCCGCTACTGCTCCCAGCACCGAATTCGTCTAACCCTCGCGGTCTCCCTCGATGGCATCGGCGAAACTCACGACACGATTCGTGGGGTAAAGGGTGCGTTTGCAAAAGTGATGGAGAACCTCTCCTTTCTGAAACAACTGCAAAAGGAGGTGCCCTTTAATCTGAGCATTGACCCGACCATTTTTTCAATGAACGTGCACGAGGTGCAGAAGCTCAAGGATCTGGCCGAGGAACTGGATATGCCAATTACCTTTCAGATTGCTGCAGTGGCCGACGATTACTATCACAACTCTGAGCTGGAGCAGGTCCTGGCAATCAATGACGAGAGCCGTACGAGCCTTACCAAGTTCCTGAAACGTCGAGTCGCCGAATCATCTTTTCTGGATGCATTGGCGTACTACTACGCTGAAGTTGTCGAACACTTGCAAGGCACGTCGAAACGGGGCCTCCCTTGCCCATTTGCAAACCAAGGCTTGCTTGTCAACCCTGACGGGTCGCTACAATACTGTCACAATAGCCGCCCGATCGGGAATGCTCTGCAGAAGCATTCTGGCGATCTCTACTACGCGCCTGAAAACCTGGCCTATCGAGACGCGGTGCGAAGAGATCTCTGCCCGAGTTGCCGAATGTCGTGCCTGTTCTTCGTCAGTCTGAGGAAAGAGGTGTTTCCGTTCCTCTCGTTCCTGGCGAAAAGAACCGCGGGAATCCATCGTCTCCGCTGGCGGAAGACACGAACGCGTCGGTCAGGCTCACCACAATAAGGAGCGGTGGTCCAGCCGGGAAAACACATCCACCAAGGATAACGTCTTTTGGCTACCGGATTGAATCCCAGTCGGCGACGTCGAGTTCTCCTCATCAATTATGACTATCCGGACATCAGAGCCGCGGGCGTGATCCGGACTCACCAGTTCGCCAAGAATCTTCCAAATTTCGGATGGGAGCCCATTGTTGTGACGGCACAGCCCAATCGGGAAGAAAGTTTTGAGGGCTTGAACGGTCATCGGCGTGTCACAGCAGTAACAGTCGCACCGCCGAAACTCCTGACACCGTTTGAAGCGAGCCCGCAACCATTTGCAATCGCCTTCAGTGACGCACAACGCCGGCACCTGCTGGAACGGACGGCCCGATTCATGGGGCAATGGGCAGTGCCCGACGGCAAGGTGGGTTGGCTGCCTGCAGCCGTGAATGGCAGCCTGCGGATTGCAAGCCAGCATGATATCGATGTGTGTTTCTCGGTGTCTCCGCGTCCAACGTCACATCTTGTCGCTCGCCGCGTCGCGCGCTCCCTGGGAGTTCCCTGGGTAGCGGACTACGCACTCCCCTGGAGCGATGCCCACTGGCTTTCCAAGCAACCACGTTTCATTCGCTGGCTCAATCAAAAACTCGAAGGCTCCGTGATCGGCGCAACGCAGCGCGTCACAGTGGCGTATCAAGACATTGCTCGTACTCTGGGCACGAGATACGGACCGGCCTGCGAAGAAAAGATTTCCGTTGTTTCAACTGGATTCGACGATGAACTTTTCGATCAGGACCGGAGGCCCTCGGGAACAGGATTCACCATGATTTACCCAGGCAACCACTTCTGTGAGGACGGCCGATATGGGAATTGTTTTCTCAGGGCTGCAGATGAATGGGTGGCACTGGAGCCCAACCGCAAGGACATCGTGAGATTCGTTTTTCTCGGGAAGCCTGACGACGAACTGAGACGCCAACGGGATGCTTTGGCACATCCGCAAACCTTCAGCTTGGAGTCGCTGGTCACACATCCATCGTGCATCCAGGCGATTCTATCTGCGAATGCCTGCCTGGTGAACACGGTAGGCAATCGAATTCCGGCCAAAGTCTATGAATGCATGCGCGCTGGAAAATGGATCCTGGCTCTAACCGGACAAGGGTCGGACCTGGAAGCGCTGCTGCGTCAGTACTCCCGAGGAATCTGCGTTCCCGCCGCAGACTCGGTAGGCATTCGGAGAGGTCTGCAGCTTGTGTTCGACCGATCGCGATCACAAAGTCCCGAGCCGCTTCCACTGGATCGATCGCTTCAGGTGCATTCTTGCAGGCACAGTACGGCTTTGCTAGCCGGCATTTTCGAAGCAGCACTTCTTTCACGTGCCGGTGTATAGCTCCGGTCCACGAACAGTCGGGAAAAACTCATGATGAGTTCTTCATTAGAAGGCACCTCAGTTTCGTCGGCCGCGATCCTCATGGTGCTCAGCAAAGCGGTTTCTCACTTGTGTTATCTGCTCGTTGCTGTGATCCTGGCACGAGCGCTCGATCCCGTAGAGTTCGGAACCTTTAATCAGGTTTGGCTAGTCAACAAGACGTTAGTCTTCCTCTTTGCCTTGGGCCTTCCCATCAGCATCAATTACTTTCTGCCGCGACTGAAGGAAGACAGAATCAAAGGCTTTGTTCTTCAAACCATGCTGGGCCTGGCGATTCTGGCAATTCCGTTCTCAGCAGCAATGTATCTGCTTGCCGGAAAACTCGCACAGTATTTCAACAACCCAGCACTCGTTGGTTATCTGCGCCTCTTCGCGATCTTCCCGCTGGTCACGATGCCAACCGTCGCTACTGACACGATCTTGATCGCCCTTGGGCGAACCGGCAGGGCTGGATTGTTCGAGGTAGTCACAAAAGGGGCAATGGTTCTCGGGTTGGCGGTAACGATAGCGCTGGGCGGGCGGCTGAGTGCGGTTTTGTGGGCCCTGATCGTGTACGGAATTGCTCAATCGCTTCTCGGGGCCGGGATGATCTGGCGTGCGATGCCAGGCATGAATCTTCACTTTTCGTTTGCAGAGTGGAAGTCGCAGCTGGCCTTTGCAGTCCCTCTGGGTGTTTCTGCCTGGTCGGGAGTTCTTAACTATCAAGTTGACAAGGTTTTGGTTGCGCTGTTTCATTCGCCCGCGGTGTTCGCTCGATATTCGGCTGGAGCATTCGAAGTTCCTCTGGCAGGCGTTACCTCAGTTCCCGTCCAGTCGGTCACGATGCCACAGCTCTCGAAGAAACTCGGCGAAGGAGACAAGCAGGGTTTTTTGAACCTATGGCATCAATCGATGCTCAAGCTGGCCCTGGTGATTTTTGGTGTCGCAGCGTTCCTGATGGTGTTCGCTGAGCCAGCTGTGACGATGCTGTTCGGCGGCCAATACGCGGCCAGCGCGCAACCCTTTCGAATCTACCTCCTCTTCCTCCCGATGCGGATCACGCTTCTTGACCAGGTCTTAGCATCGCTGGGTGAAACTCGCTTCGCCTTGAGATCGCAGCTCGCAGCCCTGATGCTGAACCTGTGCCTCGGCTATTTGCTGGTTCGATATGCTGGCTGGGTCGGCCCTGCGATATCCGCAGTGCTGGCGGCATACCTGAACTCAGCCTTGCTCCTCTCTGCGATTAGGAAGGGTTTGCAGGTGAGTCTTCAGAGACTCATTCCTTGGCGGGCCTTAGGTCAGGTAGCTTTTGTGGCCTTCGTCGCGGCAGCCGGAAGTCTGCCATTTGCGTTCCTCGAAGTCGGTAACCTATGGAAAATGGGAGGCGGTTTTGTGATCTTCGCAACCATCTACCTGTTCGGGAGTCTGCGGACCAATTGCATCACCGCGAGTGACCTTCAATCCCTGCGCACCTGGCAGTACTTCCGACCGAGGTCTGCAGGGACAGCGAGTCGGTTTTAGAAATGGCTTTGGCAAACAGCTATTGGGATCTGGTCTCCTATAAGCTTCGCTATATTGGCTTGCGCAACACTCTGCGAGTAGCGAACCTGGATTTTTGTGAAGGGTTCCTATATCAAGTCTCCAAGCGGTTTCCTGGTGTTACGACCTCACCACGGTCTGTTCAAATCGAATGTACAACTCGATGTAACCTCAAATGCAGTTTCTGCGAGCTTTCCTATTGGACAGAAAAACCCGCCGATCTCCAGTTCGAGAACATCAAAAAGATGACTGAGCACCTTCCAAAGCTCAAACGCGTCGATCTGACCGGCATTGGCGAGTCGTTAATGAATCGGGAGTTTTTTCGAATCGTCGAGTTTCTGAAATCTCGCGGAACCTACGTAACCCTTAATGACAACTTCACGATGATGACCGAGAAGGTTGCGCAGCGGCTTGTCGAGCTCGAGGTCGACCAGATCTTTCTATCGTTGGATGGAGCCACCAAGGAAACCTACGAGCGAATCCGCGCCGGAGCGAATTTTGACAAGGTCATCGCCAATGCTCGGGGACTCGTCAGGATAAAGCGCGCGATGCGAAAACAGCGGCCGGAGGTGAAGGTCAACACGGTCGTGTGCTTGACGAACTACAAGGAGCTGCCGGGCATCCTCGAACTGGCACATGATATCGGGATCGGTATGGTCCAATTCGTCAATGTGATTACCTTTGAGGACACTATCAATCTTGACACCCGGCGAGTTCAGCAAAATCTGTCCAGGTCTTTGCAAACGACCCTTCAGCGAGCTCGAGAGCTCCGCATGGTGGCCAAGATTGAGCTTTTCGATAAGCTCCCGGTTCGTCAGTGCGACTTTCCATGGAAGAGAAATTTCGTGACTTATGACGGTCAGGTCCATCCTTGTTGCTATACAACCCAGACTGGCGACCGAAAGGCACAGAATCTCCGTAGCTTCGGCGATCTGATCGACCGTTCGTTTCAGGAAATTTGGAATAGCAAGGCCTATTCGACGTTTCGCAAGAAGTTGCGAAATGGGGTCCTTCCATACCAGTGTCAGCACTGCCCGAAGTACTCCGGCGAGCCGGACACGCGAAGTGTCCGGAACTGCGATTCTAGGGGCACCAGGAGGGACCTTCGTCCTGAATAGCACGGAGAAGAAATGCCTTCGCCAGTCGGGCACTCACTAGCGGGCTATATCATTCATCGAGCCATTCCAAGTCAAGGATCGGGATGGCAACTGATGTGTCTCTACATCTTTGTCACAAACGCCCCGGATTTGGATTTCATTCCAGGACTGTTCTTAGGTAACCCTAGTCGGTACCATCATGGCATCAGCCATAGCCTCGGATTCGCGGTATTGTTTTCAATCGGTCTCAGCCTTATCCGGTTCCTCCTGAGAAGGGATCGTTTTGCAAGGAACTTCGGGATTTTTTTCCTGCTCTATTCCTCTCATCTCGCGTTGGACTATCTGAGCACTGACGCTTCACCGCCGCACGGACAACCTTTGCTTTGGCCTTTCAGTGGCACCTACTACATCAGTTCGGTAGCTGTCTTCCCAGATATCAGAAGAGTCTCCACTTCCAGCCGGGATTTCGTGATCAGTCTTTTCAGTCTTCACAATCTTTGGGCAGCTTGTCTCGAAATACTGTTGCTGTTCTCCGTCCTCATAGTTGTAAAGGTGGCGCAAAGATCGGTCCAGAAATTCGGGAGAGCGCGCTCCCTGGCAGATTGCAGGGCGCCCAGCGATTAGGGCGACCAGGATTATCGCTTCGCCGAGGGGATTGCGATCGCCGTTTAGCAGTACAGCTGAACCTGATCGCTGACGATATCCCTTTGAAAGCAGGATTGAGTTCTAGTGGAGTGCAAGATTGGAAATCGCCAACACAACCCCTGCCATCATTCCCGATGGCATTCAAATCGCCACAGGTGGAAACGAAAAGAAGAAGGTGCTGATCGCGGGGGCAGGGCCGGCTGGTCTGACGGCCGCCTACGAGCTATGCAAGAGGAAGGCTACTCCGATTGTCTTCGAAAAAGAAAACATCGTCGGAGGCCATGCCCGCACCGATCAGTTTCGGGGATATCGATTCGATATTGGGGGTCACCGATTTTTCACCAAGATTCCTCAGGTCACTCAGATCTGGCAGGAGGTTCTGGGAGATAAGTTCATGCGGGTGCCACGGCTGTCCCGCATCTACTACAACAAGCAGTTCTTCTATTATCCCCTGAAGCTAAGCAACGTGATATTGGGCCTGGGGTTGTGGAACAGCTTCCTGATCGTAATGAGTTTCCTTCGGTCTGTCCTTTTTCCGTACCCGCAGGAGGACAACCTCGAGGAGTGGGTAAGCAATCGCTTTGGCAAACGGCTGTTCCGGACTTTCTTCAAGACTTACACCGAAAAGGTGTGGGGAATACCCTGCGATCAGATACGTGCAGAATGGGCAGCGCAACGCATCAAGGGACTTTCTCTCCGGACTGCGGTCGTGAATGCGGTTCTAGGTGGACGCGGCCAGAAGATCAAATCGCTGATCGAGGAATTTCATTATCCGGAGTTAGGTCCAGGGATGATGTGGGAAACCATCCGGAATCTGGTGAAGGGCCGAGGAGGGCAGGTTCATCTAAACCGGGACGTCCTGGAGATTCATCGTCGTGGAAACCGCGTCGTGGGGCTGACGGTGGGTAACCACGAAGTCCAAGAATACGTCGAAGGTACTGATTTCATTGCGAGCATGCCCATCACCGAAGTGATCGAAAGAATGAATCCACAACCAACTGAAGAGGTCAAGGAAGCAGCCAGAAACTTGAAATATCGCGACTTTCTCACGGTCTGCGTCATCGTGGATCATCCTGACCTCTTCCCTGACAACTGGATCTACATTCACAGCCCGGAGGTAGTGATGGGAAGACTTCAGAACTTCAAGAACTGGAGCCCTCACATGGTTCCTGACCAAAACAAGACGAGTTTGGGCGCTGAGTATTTCGTGAATGAAAACGATGCGCTATGGAATATGCGGGACGAGGAACTCATTGAACTCGCCAGCCGCGAGCTGGAAGCAATCGGCCTCACCAAGGGAGCACGGATTGAAGGAGGCGCTGTTTACCGACAGAGGAAGGCCTATCCTGTTTACGACGAGACCTACATGGGTCACTTGGATGTGGTCGAACGTTTCATGAAAACGCTGGAGAATCTTCATATGGTCGGGCGCAACGGCTTGCATAAATACAACAACCAGGACCACTCGATGCTGACAGCCATTTTGGCTGTCGAGAATATTTATGGTGCCAACCACGACATCTGGCGAGTCAACAGCGACCAGTCGTATCAAGAAGAAGCGGTGGAAGAAAAGGAAAGTGTTTCCTGAGGCGTGCTGATCACTTGAGTGACCGTAGATTTCGCAAGCTTTGGGAACTGACAAATCCCGGTCGATTTTCCGCAATGCAAGAGTATAGAGTAGTGCCCACGACTTCTTGGCACAGACGATGAAGATCCCTCTTGAAAACAATCGATCAGTCGCGGAAGCTTCGAGGCGAACAGGCCTCCCCGCTTCGGTAGTCCTCGTATTTGCGCAGCTCGACGCGTTGGCTTTCGGTCTGGCTCTGGCACTTGTCGCGGGGCTTTGTGTCTCGGTTGCGACAGTGGTCCTGCTGATTAAGGGCGGCCAAAACATAGGGGCTACGCTTGGCTTGCTCTCCCACTACTTCGTCAGTTATCGGGTCAGTTTCATGGGCTCGCTCATTGGGTTTCTTTATGCCTCGGTGGCCGGGTTTCTGGTGGGCTTTTCCTTTGCCCGGATGCGAAATTACCTTGTGTACACCTACTTGATCTTTCTGCGGCGTCGGGCAGAGCGGCAAGTCGCGAGCGACCTGCTGGACCGAATGTCGTGAAACTCCCTCAACAGGAGAACATGCCTTGAACGAAAAGCTGGTTCCTGAAGAACGCATCATCGAGCAGGTCGTGATCAAGCTCAACGCTACAATGACCGGGCTGCTTCTCGGTTTATTCTGCGGTGGGTTGTTGTTCTTAGCCACGAACTGGCTCGTCTTGAAGGGCGGTCCTAGTCCCGGGCACCACCTGAGCCTCCTCAGCCACTACTTCCCGGGATACTCGGTCACGTTCGTTGGTAGCATTTTAGGGTTCATCTACGCCTCTATCGTGGGCTTCGGCGCAGGGTACCTCTTCGGTTCGGTATATAACAAGCTGGCCCGATAGGATGAACCACCTGCTGAATGGCTTAGTCTCTTACTGCCGATCCCATCCAACTGCTTGCATTATCCTAGAAACGGCAGTTGAAACAGGTTAGGTAGCCGCGGCAGCCAGCAGCGGCGGCGGTTGAAGAATCTTTCCGCGCAGGAAACTCTTGAAAGCGGCACTCAGCATCAGCCGCCAGATCTGGGCTTGGGTCAACTGCTCCGCGTTTGTGATCAA
>Ga0187893_10014179_pt1 | contig 10925 bp, 5 predicted proteins | sample MA1701074metaG_FD_139574 | JGI IMG/M metagenome (GOLD analysis project Ga0187893, IMG submission 139574) | White microbial mat communities from a basaltic lava cave in the Kipuka Kanohina Cave System on the Island of Hawaii, USA - MA170107-4 metaG ...
CGAAAATGGGACGAACCTGTCCGCTACCGGACAGACACGAGACGCCTCCTCGCGTGGTTGGTGTGTTGGGGAAAGGGTTGGTTAACGCGAGGAGGCGTTTTCTCGTTTGTTACTTAGACGGACGAAAGCCGCAAAGGTTTTGTTCCGCCCCGGTGAGAGTTTACAAATTTTGACACCCCCTCGCGCCCGGCTGCGTGGTGCGTCATAATCGTTCTCCATGCAGGCTCGAATTCATTTACTGATGACCGCGATGGCGGTTGCCCCGGCGGCTTTCGCCGAAACACACCAGGTGAAGGCCACTCGTTTCTTCAATTCCTTCGATCACCGGCATCCTGTGCTGGCGAAAATCCGCTCCGGCGACACCGTCGTCACTAAGACCATCGACGCCGGCGGCTATGATGAGGCCGATCGCAAAACCGGTGAGCGCGGCAATCCACTCACGGGCCCCTTCTATATCGAAGGCGCCGAAACCGGCGATGCACTTATCATTCGCTTTGACCGCATCCGCATGAACCGCAACTGGGGCTATTCCGGCTACCGCCTCGGCCTCTTCTCACTCGCGCCGGAATCGATCGAGGGGCTATACCCCCGAACCTTCCGCCGCGGCGCTGTATTTCCCGACCGTGACGACATCGTGCGCTGGGATATCGACCTTGATAAGAAAACCGTTCGCCTCAAAGAACCGGTGAGCAAGGTGCACCGGATGGAATTTGCGGCGAGGCCAATGCTGGGATGCGTGGGCGTGGCCGCCGCCGGCGTTTTCGCTCCCACTTCCGGTATTTCCGGACCTTACGGCGGAAACATGGACTACAACGAGATCATTGAAGGCGCCACGGTCTATCTGCCTGTCTATCATCCCGGTGGCCTGCTCTTCATCGGCGATGGCCATGCGTTGCAGGCCGACGGAGAACCTACAGGCACCGGCGTCGAAACATCCATGGATGTCACCTTCCATGTCGAGTTGCGAAAAAAAGCCGGGTTGGATAATCCTCGCGTCGAGAACAGGGACTACATCATCAGTGTGGGGAGCCAGCCGGAGTTTGTCAGCTCACTCGACCGCACGATCCGTATTGCCACCAGCGACATGGTCAACTGGCTGGTGCGCGAATACAAGATGGAACCTTGGGCGGCTCATCTTCTGGTCGGCTATCAGGGGCGCTATGATGTGGTCACTGTCGCCGGCTCGATTGCGCTGCGGATTTCCAAGGCATCGCTTCCCAGGTAAACCGGTAAGGAGTCACAATGGAAATCCAGGTTCCCTTCATGCTGAGACTTTTTCTGCTCGGCGTATTGACGGCTCCGCTGGTATGGCCGCAGCCAGCGGACATGATTCTGCGAAACGGCAAGATCGTGACTCTGGAGAGTCCGGCCGTCGTCGAAGCCCTCGCCATTCGCGGCGATACGATTCTTGACACCGGCACGAACGCAAAGATCGCAGCACTGGCCGGTCCCAAGACACGCACCATCGATCTCAAGGGCGCGCTGGCGATCCCCGGATTCATTGAAGGGCACGGCCACTTCATGGGAGTGGGCCAGTTCAAACGCAGCCTGAACCTGCGCTACACGAAGAACTGGAGAGAGATCGTGCGCACGGTTGGGGCGGCAGCAAAGGAGGCCAAGCCAGGCGAATGGATTCTGGGCCGCGGTTTTCATCAATCGAAATGGGACGCGCCCCCGTCGCCGAACGTGCAAGGCTTCCCCGTCCACGCCGAGCTTAGCGGGGTGTCCCCAAACAACCCGGTACTGCTCACCCATGCCAGCGGTCATGCATCGATGGTGAATGCCAAGGCGCTGGAGCTTGCAGGCATCACCAGCGCGACAAAGGACCCGCATGGCGGCGAGATTCTGCGCGAATCGAACGGCAACGCCACTGGTCTGCTCAATGAAACGGCGCAAGGATTGGTCCGCAAGGCATATGGCGCCTACCTGGCGGCGCGAACATCAGCCCAGCGGGAGTCGGATGCAGTTCTTGAAGCACGGCTTGCGTCGCAGGAATGTGTTTCGCACGGCATCACCAGTTTTCAGGACGCCGGCTCTTCCTTTGAAACAGTGGACCTGCTGTCGCGGCTGAGCAGCGAAGGGCAGATCGGCGTGCGGCTGTGGCTTATGCTGCGGGTGAGCAACGCCGATCTGCGCCAGAAAGGCGCGGCATACCGGCGCATTGATAAGAACCTGACGGTGCGCGCAATCAAGCGGGCCGCCGATGGCGCGCTGGGACCGCGCGGGGCATGGCTGCTGGAGCCTTATTCGGACCTGGCTGATCGCACCGGAATGAACGTCGAGCCCGTGCCGCAGATCGAAGAAACCGCTGCCTGGGCCATTGCCAACGGGTTCCAGTTGTGCGTCCATGCGATCGGCGATCGCGGCAATCGCGAAACGCTCGATCTGTTTGAGCGCACGTTTCGCAAGAATCCGTCGATCAAAGATGTGCGCTGGCGCGTCGAGCACGCCCAGCATATCGCCGCCTCCGACATCCCCCGTTTCGGCCAATTGGGAGTGATTGCTTCGATGCAGGGCATCCATTGCACCTCCGACGCGCCCTACGTGCTGGCGCGGTTGGGCCCAAAGCGCGCCGAAGAGGGTGCATACGTCTGGCGTAAACTGCTCGATTCGAATGCGGTTGTCACCAACGGTTCGGACGCGCCAGTGGAAGAGATTGATCCGATCGCCAGCTTCCACGCCACGGTGACCCGCAAACTCAAGGACGGCTCCTATTTTTATCCCCAGCAGAAGCTGACGCGCATGGAAGCTCTTCGCAGCTATACTCTGGCAGCCGCTTATGCGGCCTTTGAAGAGAACTCGAAGGGTTCGTTGAAGCCCGGCAAACTGGCTGACATCACCGTGCTTTCAAAAGACATTCTCACCGTCGCCGGCGACGAAATCCTCGAAGCGAAAGTGCTCTACACGATCATTGGAGGCAAGATCGTCCACCAAGGAGGAAAATGAAGTCAGACGGGTGCGTCGGCTGATTCGCCGCATCACTTTCGCCAGAACGCCGGCGTCCAGATTACCAGCGCGGTATAAAACTCGAGCCGTCCTCCCAGCATGCAGCCGCTTAGTACCCACTTGGCCAGCCCGGGCAGATGCCCGTAATGCTCCGATGGGCCGACGCTCCCCAGACCCGGGCCAACATTGAACATTGCTGCCGAAACTGCCGAGATGCTGGTCAGCACATCCACGCCCACGGCGGCCAGCAACAGGCACGAGGCAAAATTCACGACAAACGCCAGGTACACCAGGTTGAGCACACTCTGTACCGCCGCCTCAGGCAGTACGTCATTACCCAACCGGATCGCAAATACACCGCGACGCTCCACCATTCGCCGGAACTCCCGGCCCACTACCTGCTTCAACAGCAGAATCCGGGCAACCTTCAACCCCCCCGCCGTCGACCCGGTGCAGCCGCCCGCAAACATCAACGCCAGCAGGATCAACTGTGGCAGGGGCCGCCACATCTCGAAGTCCTCAGTGGCAAAGCCCGTCGTCGTGGTGATGGAGGATACCTGAAACAGCGCAGCCCGGATCGCCCGTTCCGCGCCAAGCCCGCTCTCAAACCCCAGGCTCGCCGCTATCACCACCGTCGCCGCCAACACAAGCAATAGGTAACCCTGTACCTCGAAGTCCCCGAAAAACCGCGACGGCTTTCGTTCCACCCACAGCCGGTAATGCCTGGTAAAGTTGATCCCCGCCAGCAGCATGAACGCAATGATGATGTATTCGATCGCCGGACTCTGGAACCCCGCCACGCTTGCGGTGCGAGTGGAAAAGCCACCCGTTCCGAGTGTCGAGAACGTGTGGCAGACCGCTTCAAACGGCCCCATTCCCGCCCAGCGCAGCGCCCCGTACTGAACCAGCGTCAAAGCCACGTAGATCTTCCACAAAGACAGCGCCGTCTCAGTGATACGCGGCTTCAGTTTCTCGGATTTTGCGCCGCTGAATTCGGCGCGGTACAAATGCATGCCCCCAATGCCCAAAAGCGGCAGTACGGCAACACCCAGCAGAACGATCCCCATCCCGCCAATCCAGTGCGAAAAACATCGCCAGAACTGCAGTGATGCAGGAAGCACTTCCACTTTTTCGAGAATGGTGGCTCCCGTCGTAGTGAAGCCAGAGACAGATTCAAAGAAGGCGTCCACAAACCCCTTGAAATGCGGCGAAAACCAGAAGGGCAGGCATCCGAATAGCGATACGTTCAGCCATATGACGCAGACAAGCAGGATGCCTTCCCGTTGCGTCAGATCCGTTTCCGGCCGCCGGAACATTTGCCTCAGCAGCGCTCCCGTGCCCGCCGTTAAGGCCAGCGAGTAGCCAACAGGGCGTGGATCGTCGCCTGCACTCAGGAAACCGAACGCCAGCGGCGGCAGCATCAGCGTTCCCAGGGCAAGCAGGAATTGGCCCAGGATGTAGCCGATCGCCTGCGCCCGGATCAAGCGCGATCCCTCGCCGGTTCCGCTTTTTTGCTTTCGAGAAAGGCGGATTCCAACTTCGGCACCACTTTCTCCAGCGCGAAGAAAATCACGCGGTCGCCCGCTTCGATTTTCGCCGACCCTCGCGGCACGATCACTTCTCCGTCGCTCCGCGCAATGGCGCCGACGATCGCGCCTTCCGGCAGGCGCAGCTCTCGCAGATACTTGCCCACGTACTTGGACCCCGGCTGTGCGATCAGCTCGATCGCCTCCGCCTCCTCGTCCCGGAACGTGGTCACTGACAATACCCTCCCCTTGCGCACGAATTGAAGGATACGGTCCACGGCGGCCAGCCTCGGGCTCACCGTTGTGTTGATCCCCAGCCGCTGCGCCATCGACAGGTAGTTCAGGCGGTTCACAAGGGCCACCACTTTTTTGGCCCCGAGCTTCCGCGCCAACAGGCCGGCGATGATGTTGTCCTCGTCATCGCCGGTCAGCGCCAGAAACGCGTCCACACCCTTGATGTTGGCCTCCGTCAGAGTCGCTTCATCCGTGCCGTCGCCGTGCACGACCACAGTCTTCTTCACCAGCTCCGAGATCTTTGCACAGCGGCGGGCGTCACGCTCAAACAGCTTCACGGCGATTCCCTGGCGCTCCAGCTCCTGCGCCAGCCGGATGCCTACCTGCTTGCCGCCGAGGATGAAGACGCGCTCGATTGACTCCTGCGGGTCGATTCCCATGAACCGGTAATCGGCGTCCAGATCCTGTGCCGTCGTCACTATATAGACATGATCGCCCGCCTGAACCACGTCCTTGCCATGCGGGATGATCACCTGCGAGCCGCGGAAGATCATCGCGATCAGCGAATTCTGCGGCGGGCCGGCACGGTCCAGCTCCTCCATCGTCTTGCCGGCCACCCAACTGTTTGGGGCGATGGTCATGCCAAACAGCTTCACTTTGCCCGCCGCAAAGTCGATGACATCGGAAACACCCGGTACGCGCAGTACCGGCAGAAGACGCGCTTCGATTTCCGACTCCGGATGAATGATCAAATCGATGTGCAGGCCCGTCTGTGCGCAGATTCGCCGCCAGTGATCCACCTCGTGCGAGCGGACTCGCGCCACCTTGACTTTCGCCTTCGATTCCACCTGCGCCGCCAGGCACACCAGCAGGTTGATTTCATCGATGCTGGTGACGGCGATCAACATTTCCGCCTCGGCGATCCCCGCCCGCCGAAGCGTCCGTATGCTCGCCGCGCTGCCCTGGATGACCTTGGCGTCGAGCATTTCCTCGAGGTGCTCGCAGCGATCTCCATTTTCCTCGACGATCGTAATCTCGCTGCCTTCGCGGGTCAATCTCCGCGCAATCAGCAGGGCTACCTCGCCTCCGCCGGCGATCAGAATCTTCATCGCTTATACGTTCTTAACCGGACGCACCGTTCCGCCGGGACGTCCGTAGGCGTGCCTGCGGGCCGTGAACTTCGCCTCGCCGTATTCTCCGAGCCCCACTGTGCCGGCGATTGCATCCGGAGTCGCGCGGCCCACGAACTCATAACCGATGCGGGTACCCTCGTAGCGGTGCGAACTTCGGAACCAAACTTCGTCTCCCTCAACCGCGCCGCTCAGATCGCCGCGCAGGAACTCGCCGGAATGCGTGCCCACCAGCCGCGCCTCTTTCTGCTCAAAGACCAGCGAGTGGTCCGCCTTGCCCAGCACATACTCGATGGCAACGTCCCATTGCCCGCTCAAGTCAAACGCCGGCGCCCGGCGAGGAGCGGGAGCCTGCCTGGACGCGCTCCCCAACACTTCCTGAATCCTGCGCGCGGCGATCTTCTGATCGCCCGGCATCATCATATAAGGCATTACGGTGAGGGAGCTTTCCTTGACTCCCGTGCGCCGGGAGCCGGCGGATCCGCCCAGAATGATGCGCGGGCTGCCATCAAGGAGCAGCTTTTCAGCCTGCTCGCCAGAGATGCCGAGAGCCTCGCCGTCCCAGCGGATCTCCAGCCGCGGCGCATTGTTGGAAAGGCCGTTCGGTTGAAGCACGCGCGTGGTCACCCCCGCAACTCGCGTCACGGCACCCGCGATCTCGTCGAGCCAGCTTTCCCACTCCTTCCATTCGGCGTCGTGGTTGCGCTTCACCCACGCCTCAACCGCCGCCAGCATTCCCATGATTTCTTCTTTGCCAGCCTTCATGGGACGGCCGTAGGCATGGTGCGGCGCCGAATGCAGCCACGCCGCCCGCACCAGATCTTTACGCCCCAGCAGCAGGCCCGCCGATTGCGGCCCCCTTAAGCATTTGCCGCCGGAGTAGGCCACCAGGTCCGCGCCGCGCGTCAGGTGCACGTTTGGAATCGTCAGGCGCTCGGCGGCGGCGTCTACCAGCACCGGTACGCCCCTTTCCTTGGCAATCGGCGCCAGCACGGGCAGGCCCAGCGCGCCGCGATCCTCCGGTGAAGCCAGCACCATAACCATTGCAGTACGCTCGTTGAAAGCTCGCCGGTACTCTTCGACGGTACGGACGTCGATGATCGACACGCCAACGGCCCGCACTGCGTGGTCGTAGACGTTTCGTGAATATGCGGGTGCGATCACTTCGTTCTTCATGCCCCTGGTATCGGGCAGCCGTTGCAGCTTCTCTGGATCGGCGCCCGCGACGGCCGCCGCCGTGGAATGCGCCAGCGCCGCCGCGCAGCCGCAAGACACCATGCCCCATTCGGCCTGAGTCAGCTCCGCCAGCCGCTTACCTACGGCATCCATCAGCTCATCCAGATGCACGTAGTGGCGCGAGGCCGCGTCCATGGCCGCTTTTACATCCGGCAGCGTCTGCGAACCGGAGATGATCGTGAACGTGCCCTTGCAGTTGACCAGGGGGCGAACGCCGATCGAGTCGTATATATCCGTCCCGATTCGAAGCGGACCGCCGAACACCCGGCGCGGGAGAGCCTGCAAAGCAGCCAGTATCCCGGCGCCGCGAAACAGATCGCGTCTTGGAAATTTCATGGCAAGACAACAATAACAAGGCTGATCGCATGAAGCAATCAGTCCCGGCGCGGGGCGCGGGCCGGATCCATACGCACTGCTCTCTAGGCCGGCGGCGCCGCGCGGGTTCGCACAGGGGATGGCAGCCTCCGGCAAGCCCATCCCGCTCCCAGACCCCCGGCAAGACGAGAATGTTCGATACCTTTGACCCCATCGGCGAAGCCACCTCCACGAGGTGGCTAAGCGCGGAGAAGTAGATTTTTTTCATCGTTGCGCTTTCAAAGGGCGAATTCTTAAAGCGCCTCTTCGCCGCGCGCACCAGCCCCCCTTGCTTTAAGTTTCCCGACGAATTAAGATCTTTCCAAAGCGGTTAGTTGCCCGCATCGTAGACCGATTCTGAAACTTGGCTGGAGGTTTAATCTATGCCCCGCATGATCGCTGCCTTGGTCGCTTTGCTTCTTTTGCCGTTCTGGTCCGCTTCCGCACAAACGGGCCAAGGCATTATTGTAGGACTCGTCAACGATTCCACCGGCGCCATCATACCCGCCGTGCGGGTACGGGCCGTCAACAAAGCAACGGGCTTTGTCCATAGCGCCGAGACTAATCAGGAAGGGCTCTATCGCCTCCCTTATCTGGTTCCCGGTTTCTACGAAATCACGTTTGAAGTCCAGGGGTTCAAACGCCTGGTGCGATCGAATATTCAAGTGCGCTCCACCGAGACCGCGCGCGTCGACGTGGCGCTGGAAGTCGGAAGCGTCGTCGAATCGATTGAGGTCGGCGCGCAGGCCGCGCTCTTGGAAACGGAAACCTCGATGACGGGGCATCTCGTCACCGGAGTAGAACTCACCAAGCTTCCAACTCCGCAAATGAAAGTCGAGTCGATGCTGTGGTACGTTCCCGGCGTGACGTCACAGCAGGGTTTCGGTCACGTCGCCGGCTCCCGGTCGCGGGCTTTCGTCATGGCCAATGACGGTGTCTCCGGCATGACACCCGGAACCGGGAGCATCGGAACCGGCCGCAACATGTCCACCGGCCAGCACGCCATGGAGGAGATCAAGATACTGACCACGGTGCTCCCGGCGGAGTATGGACACTCCGGCGGCGGACTCATGAACATTACATACAAGAGCGGAACCAACCAGTTGCACGGCCTGGCCGAAGAGCGCTACATGGCGCGTCATTTCATACATCGCAACTATCAGGACGCCAACCGGCCCATCAATGTGTTTGGATTCCATTTAATGTCGGCGCTTCTGAGCGGGCCTGTCAAAATCCCCAAGCTTTACGATGGCTCCAACAAGACATTCTTTTTGTGGGCCTTCCAGCGGCACCATGAGAAAGCTTCCGAGAACAACGATCGCGATGTCCCCACGGCCCGCATGCTGGCCGGCGATTTCAGTTTCGACGGCCTTGGCGATCCCATTTACGATCCCGCCAGCCTGCGCCGCGACGCGGCCAACAACTGGATCCGCGACGCCTTTCCGGGAAACCGGATCCCCTTGAATCGCGCCGACCCCGTTTTTAACAAGTTCATGAGCTTTAATCCCTTCGTTGCGCCCAACAACCGCAACAACCAGATGTTCACCAATCGAAGCGGCGACCGCAATGCGCTGAGCGCCGACACGATCTTCCGCTCCTATCGCACCTCCTTTGACACAAAGCTCGACCACTCCTTCTCGGATCGCCACAAGATCTTCGGCCGCTATTCGATCTTCCGTCATCGCTCCTTTAACGGGCGCTGGCAGGTGAACGTGCAAAACCCCATCTTCGACTTCAACCGTACGCCGATCCCGATCAACCAGCATCAACTGGTTGTGTCCGATTCGTTCAATATCAATCCGCGCATGATCAATGAAATCCGGATCGGAGGCAACCGGCGCATCTTCACGCGGCAGCCTGAGAGCCTCAACCAGAACTGGGCCGGCCAATTCGGCATACCCAACGTGGGGCCGGAAACAATGCCGATGTTCGTCTGTGCGGCGAATTTCACGGCTCACTGCGGTGGCTCGCCGGGAGGCGTGGGAAGTTCAACCGGCGTCTCCGGACTGCGCACGATGTTTTTCGACTTTCCGGGCGGCGGCGAGGTGCAGGTGAACGAGAACCTGAGCTTGCAGGATAACCTGACGATCGTGCGGGGACGGCATATTTTCAAGACGGGCTATGAGTTGCTTCGCACGCGCCACAATGTACACGTGGGCGCCCTCCCCTCCGGCGCATACTTTATGGGGGGTACGGAATTCCCGTTCCGCCCCAACACGGGGCACCCGTTCGCCTCCATGATGCTCGGCGCCGTACAGCGGGCCGAATTCACTCGTGACATGGCGACATGGCTGCCACGGTGGTGGAGCCACGCTCTGTATTTCCAGGACGACTGGAAGCTGACTCCGAAACTCACGCTCAACCTCGGCCTGCGGTGGCAGTATGAATCACCCTACGGCACGAAATTCGGCCAGCAAAGCCAGTTCAGTCCCACGGCCCGCGACCCATTGACCGGACGAACGGGCGCGTTGCTGCATCCGAAGAACGCGCTGGCAAGCCGCGATTGGAATAATTTCCAGCCGCGCATTGGTCTGGCCTGGTCGCTCCATCCCCGTATCGTGTTTCGGGGCGGCTTCGGCATGAATGCGCTCGATCTGTGGACCAATGGACTTACGGAAAACTTCGAGGAATACCTTGCCACCGCCGCCGTGGAGCGTGAGCCGGGCAATCCCGATATCGCGTTCTATCTTCGCAATGGTCCTCCCCCAGTCCGGTTCAACGTTCTTCCGGACGGGACCGTGCCTTTCATCGGGACCAATTTCGGCGCGCGCACGGCTTCTTATTACGACCCCGGCATGCGGATGCCATACATCATGAACTGGAACGCGGGCTTCCAATGGGAGATGGGGCGCAACATGCTGGTTGAGTTTACCTACCAGGGATCGGCCGGTGTCGGCCTGCTGAACCGCTGGAATATTAACGCCATCCCGCTTGACATCTCCAGCGACCCGGTCCGCCTGGAGCAGATACGCCGCGCCGCCCAGGATTTCCGTCCCTATCCGCAATTCGGGAATATTTTCCTGAACAGTAATTTCGGGCATTCCAGCTTCCACTCCGGCACGATCAAACTGGAGCGGCGCATGCGTGGCGGCATGAGCTTCACCAGTTTCTATACGTACGCCAAGTCCATCGATGAAGCTTCCGACGACGGCACGGCAAGCGGGGTTACCTACTACAACAGGCGCCTGGAAAAAGCGCGATCCACTTATGATGTCCGGCACCGCTGGGTCAGTTACGCCTTGGTCGAGATGCCCTTCGGCCGCGGAAAGCGCTGGCTGAACCAACCCAATTGGTTTCTCAACGGCGCGCTTGGGAATTGGGAGTTGAACGTCATCCAGACGCTCGAACAAGGAGTCCCCATGACCTTCAGTTTTGCTGGCTCTCCGTTTAACTATCTGCCCATGAACCTCCGGCCGGATATGGCCCCCGGCCAGACCTATGGCGACATCCGCCTTCCATGGAATTCCAAACACCCCTGCCGGCACAATGTGGCCTGCGC
>Ga0187893_10014181_pt1 | contig 10924 bp, 7 predicted proteins | sample MA1701074metaG_FD_139574 | JGI IMG/M metagenome (GOLD analysis project Ga0187893, IMG submission 139574) | White microbial mat communities from a basaltic lava cave in the Kipuka Kanohina Cave System on the Island of Hawaii, USA - MA170107-4 metaG ...
GCCTCGCCGAAGCCTACGTCACGCTGCGCGACCCCGATCCCGCCCGCCCGCATCTCTGCTTCTGTCTGGCCCGCGAATCCGCCCTCCGCCCCGACGATCAGGCGCTGCTCAAGTGGCTCGTCACCGAAGTCGCCCCGCTGGAATGCGACCCCTCGGCCGCGTCCGCGCCTCCGGCCGGGCCATAGTCGGCTCGCACTTCGACGGACGACGCGTTGCCTCCCGCGCACAGCACCGCCCCATCGATCGTTCAGCCCGGCCGCAACGCGTGGAGAGAGTCGCCGGTGGACGATGCCGGCGTGCTCGTCGACGCGAAGGACTACTATCGGGCGTTCTACGAAAGCGCGCGCGGGGCCCGCCGCTCCATCCTCATGTCGGGCTGGCAGTTCGACAGCGGCGTCCGCTTGCTGCGCGGCACCGAGGCACCGCTCGGGGCGGAGGTGCGCTTCCTCAAGTTCCTCAACGGACTGTGCCACCGCAGGCCGGAGCTCGAGATCTACATCCTGGCGTGGGATTTCCACATCGCGCTCGCGCTCGAGCGCGAGTGGCTGCAGCGCTTGTACTTCCAGTGGATGACCCACGCCCGCTTCCGCTTTCTGTTCGACGATTGCCCGGTGCCGGGTGGCTCGCATCACCAGAAGTTCGTCGTCGTCGACGGCACGCACGCCTTTCTCGGGGGCATGGACGTCTGCGAATCGCGCTGGGACGACCGGCGACACCGCGGCGACAACCCACTGCGCCGCTCGCGCGGCGCCCAGCACAAGCCGTATCACGATGTGCAGGCGTACCTCGCCGGGCGCGAGGTCGCCGCGGTGCTGGCGGAATTGTTCTGGGAGCGCTGGCGCAACGCCGGTGGCGAGCGTTCCGCGCTGCCGGTCGACGAGCGGGCGCTCGCGCCACCGCCACCGCGCGGTCTGCTCCCGATCGGGAGCGAACGGGTCGCCCTCAGCCGCACGCAGCCCTGCGCCGAGGGCGAGGGCGACTGGGTGCGCGAGGTCGAGCGCTTGTTCGTCGACGCGATCGCGGCAGCCCAGCGCCTGATCTACATCGAAACGCAGTATCTCAGCAGCCGGCGCATTTGCGACGCGCTCGCCGAGCGCATGCAACGCCGCCCCCGGCTCGAGATCGTCATCGTGGTCAACGAGCGTGCCGAGGCGCTCAAGGAGGAGCTCGCCGTCGGGCTCCGCCAAGCGGAGATCCTGGAGCGCGTGCGCGCCGTCGCGGCCTCGACCGGTCAGGCGTTGGGTCTCCACTATTCCGTGTGCGACGGCCCGACCGAGTCGTTCCGCGCGACCTACATCCATTCCAAGGTACTCATCGTCGACGATCGCTTCCTCAGCGTCGGCTCGGCGAACATGACCAACCGCAGCATGGGCATCGACAGCGAGCTGCACGCATCCTGGGAAGCCGCGGCCGGCGACGGTGCACGTCTCGTCCGCGCCATCCGGCGGATCCGGGTCAGTCTGCTGGCGGAGCATGGCGGGTTCTCCGGCCCGACCACCGTGCGCCAGCTCGTGGCGCATGACGGGCTGGTCGAGCGTCTGAATGCGCTCAGCACGGCGCCGGGCGCTCGCCTTCTCCAGCACGGCCCGCCCCGTCCGCTGCAGGCCGCGGCGATGGAGGTGGTCGATCCCCAGAGCCTCCCGTTCGATCCCGACACCTCGCCCGAGGCCGGCACGGAGCCGCCGCTCGGCACGGACGAGCCCGACGATGAGTCGAGTCGTGCGTCGATTACCGGGGCCCTCGGTTCGATGGGACAGGTCGTCAGGCGCTTTCTCCGCCGCGGGCCGCCCGTCTCCACGTCGGAGTAGCCAGTCGCCGCCCACGTTGCGTCGACGCTTGACCGGAGGGACTGGCTTGCCGAATCGCGCGCGCGATGGGCATCCAGACCGTTCGCGGCATGCTCCCGGCCGGGAGCTGGACCTACAGCAGTTGGCGTCCGCCGCTTCTCGCCGCGGTCGTTGATCACCTCTGGGCGTATTCCGGACCCACCTCACATCGCCGGAAGCGCGCTCTCCCCAACGGCAAGCTCGAGCTCCTGCTCAACTTCGGCGAGCCGTATCGGATCCTCAACGGACGCGGTACGGAGCGCTGCCGCATCGCCTGGCTTGGCGGCCAGCAGCAGGGACCGCTGCTGGTGGAGCAGCCGGCACGCCAAGACGTGATGGGTGTGCGTCTCCGGCCGGCGGGGGCGTACGCACTGCTGTCGCGTCCGATGCGCGATGTCACCGGGCTGTCGGTCGATCTCGCCGACCTGATCGGCGGGGCGGCGGGTGAGCTGGCCGAGCGCTGCGACGCGGCCGGCTCGGTGGCCGGACGCTTTCGAATCGTCGCGGAATGGCTGGTCGGACGGTTCGCCCAGACCCGTGGAATGGACGAAGCGGTCGCCTGGGCCGTCTCCCGCATCGACGCGAGTGGCGGCGCGGTGCCGATCCGTGACCTGCGCGCGCAACTCGGCGTGTCGAAAGCGCGGCTCGCCGGCCTGTTCCGCGAGCAGGTCGGCCTGACGCCGAAGCTCTACGGACGCGTCGTTCGCTTCCACCACACCCTCGGCATGCTGCAGGAGCATGGTCCGGGAAAGCTGGTCGACGTCGCGCTGGACGCTCGTTTCTACGACCAGGCGCATATGAACGCCGAGTTCCGGGCCCTCGGTAGGCTGACCCCGGGCGAGTTTCTGGCCGCCCGGCACCCCGTCGGCGACGGCAGCACGGCCAGCGAGGGGCCTCCCGCCGCCTGACTTTTCTCCAAGACCTCGCCTGCGCATCCGTCTAGGGAGGACTCATGCCTACCCAACTCCCCCCGCCCATGGTGCTGTATCAGCTGGCGACGGCGCACTACGTCTCGCAGGCGATCTACGTCGCCGCGAAACTCGCAATCGCCGACCACCTCGCCGACGGTCCACAGGGTCATGACGCGTTGGCGAATGCGACCGGCACGCATGCCCCGTCGCTGCGCCGCGTGCTGCGCCTGCTCGCCAGCGCCGGCGTGCTGGTCGAGCGCGAGGACGGCCGATTCGAGCTGACCGCGGTCGGCTCGTTCCTGAAGAGCGGACCGGGCTCGTTCGGAGCCATGGCGCAGCTGTTCGCCGGGCCGCTCGGGTGGGGGTCGTGGGGCGACCTGCTGAACACCGTGCGCACGGGCGAGATGGCACTCGCTCGCGTGTACGGCGTGGATGCGTTCGGATACTTCGCCGACCACCCGGAGGAGGGCGCGGTATTCGACGAGGCCATGGGCTCGTTCACCGCGATGGCCGCCGTCGCCGTCGCGGCCGCGTACGATTTCTCGTCCATGCGGAACGTCGTCGACGTGGGCGGGGGCGAGGGAGCGCTCCTGACTGGGATTCTTCGGGCGAATCCCCAGCTCCACGGCGTCGTCTTCGATCTGCCACGGCTCGCGCCGGGCGCGCGGCGATACATCGACGCCGCCGGGCTCGCCGATCGCTGCACATTCGTCAGCGGGGATTTCTTCCAGACCGTGCCCGCGGGGGCGGACGCCTATCTGTTGAAGCACGTCATCCACGACTGGGACGATACGCGCGCCGCCAACATCCTCCGAACCTGCCGTGCGGCGATGGGGCCGCAGACCAAGTTGCTGATCGTCGAGGGAGTCTATCCCCCGCGCATCGACGGCTCGCCAGAGAGCGCCGGGGCAGCCCGGAATGACGTCAACATGATGGTGGTCACCGGTGGCCGCCAGCGGTCGGAGAGCGAGTTCCGCGAGCTGTACGAGGCTGCCGGCCTGCGCCTCGCGCGAATCATTCCGACCGGGATGGCGTCGGTGATCGAAGGAGTGCCGGGATAAAGAAGAAACGATTTTCACCGCAGAGACGCAGAGGCGCGGAGAGGAGGCTCTGCGCAAGACGGCCGTCTCCGCGCCTCGGCGCCCTCTGCGGTAAAAAATCTCCATGATCGATCGTCTGCGCGCCCGTAACGAGTGGAAATTCTTCGCCGCTCTGCCCAAGGCCGATGCACGCCTTGCGGCCGCGTGGTGGCTGGTGCTCATCGCGCGCGGCCTGCTGCCGGCGGCGTTCGCCGTGGCGATGGGCGAGCTGGTCGGCGCCGTGCAGCGCGGCGACGGTCTGGCCGCGCCGCTGGCGTTCGTCGGCGTGGTGTTCCTCCTGTTGCAGGTGCTCAACCCGATCCATCAAGCGATCAGCTCCGTTCTGGGCGACCGGACCGCCGCCTGGTTGTACGACCGGTTGACCGAGGCCTGCGTGCGGCCGCCCGGCATGGGACATCTCGAGGATCCCGCGCTCACCGCCGACCTCACGGTGGCGCGCGACTTCGATCTCGGCATCACCGGCCCGCCGTTGCACATCTCCATGGACTTCATCGCGGGTGGGCTGGTGGAGCTGATCGGCGGCCTGGCGTCCGCGCTGGTTTTGGCCGCGTATGCCTGGTGGGCGCCGCTGGTGTTGGCGGGCGGGTGGCTCGCCACGCACTGGCTGCTGCGCGAGAGCGCGATCTGGAGGGACCGCAATACCGACGAGGTACGCGGCGCCCAACGCGACGCGGACTACGCGTTTCGGCTGGCGGTCGATCCGGCACCGGCCAAGGAGCTGCGGCTCTTTGGCCTGGCCGACTGGATCATCGAACGATTCGCCGCGCGCCGCACCCGTCTGCACAAGCTCCAGTACGAAGCGACCCGACTACGCGAGCAACCGGTCACCTGGAGCTTACTACTGGTGCTCGGCGCCAACCTCGCGGTGTTCTGGTCGCTGGCGACCGCCGTCGTCGGCGGCGATCTCACCCTCGGCCAGATGGTCATGTTCGCCCAGGCCGCCGTCGGCGCGTCGGCGATCGGATTCGGCGGTCTCAACTGGGCCCTCGACGGATCCGCGGCGCCGGTGGCCGCGGTGCTGCGCCTCGAGGCGGCGATGGCGTCCGCCGGCGCGCTGTCGTCCGGCACCCGGCCCGCGACCAATGTGCCCGCCGGCGAGATCCGCTTTCGCGATCTGAGCTTCGCCTACCCAGGTGGCCAGCCGGTCCTGCAGCACTTCGACCTGCGCGTTCCCGCCGGGTCGTCGCTCGCCATCGTCGGCCAGAACGGCGCCGGCAAGACAACGCTCGCCAAGCTGTTGTGCCGGCTGTACGACCCGCAGTCGGGCGGCATCGAGGTCGATGGCGTCGACCTCCGCGACTTCTCGCTCCACTCGTGGCGCGAGCGCGTCACCGCCGTCTTCCAGGACTTCGTTCGCCTCGAGCTGCCGCTGCGGGACAACGTGGCGCTTTCCGGCGCACCGGACGAGGTGGTGCGCTCGGCGCTGGCGGCGGCCGGCGGGGCGCAGCTGGCGGACCTCGACACCGTGCTGGCACGCGGCTACGCGGGCGGCACCGATCTGTCCGGCGGTCAGTGGCAGCGCGTGGCGTTGGCGCGCGCCCTCTGCGCCGTGCAACTCGGCGCTGGCGTGGTGCTGCTCGACGAGCCCACCGCGCAGCTCGACGTGCGGGGCGAGGCCGAGATCTTCGATCGGATTCTCGCCGCCACCCGCCAGTGCACCACCATCCTCATCTCGCATCGCTTTTCCACCGTCCGGCACGCCGATCGCATCTGCGTGCTCGAACAGGGCCGCGTCGTCGAGCTCGGCACGCACGCGGAACTGATGGAGCAGGGCGGCCGCTATCGCACCATGTTCGACCTGCAGGCCAAGCGCTTCCACGACGAGGCCGACGAGACCGGCGCGCTCTATGAGAGTCTCTGAATGACCCGAACAACGGGTCCCTTCGGTTGGTTGGTTTCGCGCCCTGCTGGGACCGCGGGCGACCCGCCCGCGGCTCGTGCGCCGGCAGGGGCGCGCGATTTCGCAATTGCGCCCATGCACGGATGTAGGGGCCGCCCTTGGGCGGCCCGTAGGCGCGCGGAGCGCGCCTCTATTCGCAACAACAGCCGCGCTCCGCGCGGCTATGGGCGCGCCGAGGCGCGCCCCTACAGCCGTGCTGCCGCGGTCGTGAGCACATCGCGGGGCAACATTTGGCCGACAGCATGACCACCCGTGACGATCTGCCGCCGGCGCTCTCGTCCATGTGGCGGCTGTGCAAGCTGGGCTATCGCCACGAGCCGCGGCTCATGCTCGTCGCCTTCGTGTTGTCGCAGCTGTCGGCGCTGCCCGACGCGCTCATGGCGGTGTGGTTCATGCTGCTCGGCAAGGGCGTGCTCGAGCAGCGCTCGGAGCTGGTCCTGGTCTCCGCCCTCGGCCTCGGCCTGTCGGCGACGGCGACGTGGTTTCTCTCGACGATCAGCACGCGCCTGCAACGCCGCTTCCGCGACAAGGTGACGATCGCGCTCGAGTCGCACGTGGCCCGCTTGCAGGCCTCGGTCGCGACCATCGCGCACCAGGAGCGCCCCGAGCACCTCGATCGGCTGGCGATGCTGCGCGATCAGGTCTTCGTGCTCGATCACATGTACATGTCGCTGTTCTCCACGTGCGGGTGGTTTCTCCGTCTCGGGGTGACCGTGGCGCTGCTGGCCTCGATCCATCCCGCGCTGGTGCTGCTGGCCGCCTGCGCCGTGCCCGCCGTATTCACCTCGACCTGGCGGCCGGCGGTGGAGCGCGCCGTGATGGAGCGCGGTGCGCAGGCGAACCGTCTGGCGCGACACCTGTTCACCACCGCGACGACGGCCTCGCCGGGCAAGGAGGTGCGGGTCGCCGGCATCGGCCCCAGGCTCATGCGCGAGCGCCGGCGCGCGTGGGAGCGCGGCCACGTGCCGATCGCGGCCGTGCGGGCCGGCTCGGCGGCGTGGCACGCACTGGCCTGGGCGGTGTTCAGCGCCGGGTACGTTGCCGCCGTCGTCTTCGTCTCGTCGGGGATGGGGGCGCCGGCTGACGACGTCCTACTGGTGCTGGCCGCCGGGGCGCGCTTGTCCGCCTACGTCGGCGCCACGGTCGGCGAGCTCGGGTTCCTGCGCGGGTTCTGGATGGACGGCTCGCGACGGCTCGCCTGGCTGGAGAACTATGCGGAGGGGCTGACTGCGGCGGCCGATCTGCCGGTGCCGTCGGTGCTCCGCACCGGCATTCGTCTCGATCGCGTGTCGTTCGCCTACCCGGGGACGTCGCGGTTGGTGCTCGACGACGTGTCGCTCTCGCTGCCGGCGAGCTCGGTGGTTGCCGTCGTCGGGGAGAACGGCGCCGGCAAGACCACGCTGGTCAAGCTGCTGGCGAAAATGTACGAGCCGACCGCGGGCGCGGTGCTGGTCGACGGCGCGCCGCTGGCCCGCGTGCCGGCGGAGCAGTGGCGGACGCGCCTGGCGGGTGCCTTCCAGGATTTCTTCCGCTTCGAGCTGCGCGCGCAGCAGAGCGTCGGCCTCGGCGACGTGCCGAGGGTGGAGGATGACGCCGCGGTGACGACCGCGGTCGACCGTGCTGGGGCCAGTGACGTGGTCTCGCGCCTGCCGTCAGGCCTCGGCACCCAGTTGGGCCCGACGTGGCCTGGCGGCGTCGACGTGTCGTTCGGCCAGTGGCAGAAACTGGCGCTGGCGCGCGGCTTCATGCGCGACCGGCCGCTGCTGCTCATCCTCGACGAGCCCACCGCCGCGCTCGATGCCGAGACCGAGCACGCCTTGTTCGAGCGCTATGCCGCCGCCGCCCGGGGCGGCAGCGATGCGGGCCGCATCACCGTGCTGGTGTCGCATCGCTTCTCGACCGTGCGCATGGCCGACCTCATCGTCGTCCTCGACGGCGCCCGCCTGGTCGAGGTCGGCACGCACGAGGCCCTGATGGAGAAAGGCGGCCACTACGCCGAGCTCTACGGCATCCAGGCGGCAGCGTACCGCTGAGAGACAACCTCACACGGAGGCACGGAGACGCGGAGAAGGACATCAGAATACCGTGTCTCCGTGCCTCCGTGAAATTCTCAGGATGCTCGGGCGGAAGCCGCGTATTCGACCATCGCCCCCAGGACGCGCTGCACCGCCGGGCGGGCGGCCACGCGGTCGCGCCATGCATCGAGCCGCGAATGACCGTCGCCCCACGGTGCACCGAGAAACGTGGCGAAGCTCTGCGCCATGAAGAACGCGATGTCGGCGTACGAGTAGGTTCCGGCCAGGTACTCGCGTCCGTCGAGCAGGCGCTCCATCTCATCGTAGTAGGCGTGGATGGCCGCGCGGGCGGCGTCCGCCTCGGCCGGCGTTGCGCGCGTCCGTTGCGGCATGATCGTGATCACGTGCGGAAAGAACACCTCGTCGGAGCGCAGCTCGAGCAGCCGCGCGCGGGCGCGCGCGCGCGGCTCGCGTGGCCACAGTGCCGGCTCGGGCGCGACATCCTCCAGGTACTCGAAGATCTGCGTCGAATCGAAGAGCTCGAGGTCGCCGTCGACCAGGACCGGCACCTGCTGCTTGGGATTGACCCGCGCCACGACGGGATGCTTCGGCTCGTACAGCGTCGTCAGGTTGAACGGGACAAACTCCCGCTCGCAGGCGACTCCTTTTTCGAGCACCGCGATCTCCGCCTTGGCGCCGAACATGCTGAGCGGTCCGGAATACAACTTCATCGCCATCGCTCGGTCCTCCCGCGGTCTGGGTCGCGAAACCATATGCGCGCCGGTTCCGCGCACACAATGGAGCCACTTCGCCGCCATTGCGTAGGGCCGGCTGCTGGATCAGCTTTTTCCTCCTATGCTGTCGATCCGGCGTCGCTTCGTTCGACTAGAGGCAAAAGGAGACAATTCCGATGGCCCAGGAACACAACGACTTCATCTGGTACGAGCTGATGACCACCGACCAACCGGCGGCCGAAGCGTTCTATCGCGCCGTGGCGGGCTGGGAGATGGCCGACGCCGGCCAGCCCGGCATGCGCTACACCATCCTGTCCGCCGGAACGCGCGGCGTCGGCGGCATCATGAAACTCCCCGCCGAAGCGTGCGAGGCCGGGGCGAAGCCCGGCTGGACCGGATACATCGGCGTGGCCGACACCGACGCCGAGGCGAGGCGCATCGTCGAGTCCGGCGGCAGCATCCACCGCGGTCCGGATGACATCCCTGATGTCGGCCGTTTCGCCGTCGTCGCCGATCCCGGCGGCGCGGTGTTCCAGCTGCTCACCCCGCTGCCGCGCGAGCAGGAGCCTCCGCCGATGGATCGGAAGGCACTCCGACAGATCGGCTGGCACGAGCTCTACGCCGGCAATGGCCAGGAGCGAGCCTTCGCGTTCTACGCCGCCCACTTCGGCTGGAGCACGCTCGATCTGATGGACATGGGCGAGATGGGCAAATACCGCATCTTCGGCGCGGACGGGGTGCCGTTCGGCGGCATGATGGACAAGCCCGCCGACACGCCGACGTCAGCCTGGGCCTTCTACGTGAACGTCGACGGCATCGACGCCGCCGTCGAGCGCATCAAGGCGAATCGCGGCCAGGTGCTGATGGGCCCGCACGAGGTGCCCGGCGGGACCTGGATCGTGCAGGCGCTCGACCCGCAGGGCGCCAACTTCGCGCTGATGTCGCCCACCCGCTGAACAGGCGCCGCGAGACGTCGTTTGGGTAGTCGCGGGGCTTGTCCCCGCCCCCACCGCGGTCTGAAGTGACTCGAATGAAATTGTGGCCGGCGCAGCCGGCCCTACAACTCGCACGAACAGCCCTGGGGGCCGGCCACAAGCGCCGGCGCTACCCGGATTTTCCACTCCGAGGAACCTGCAACGGGGCGGCGGGAACGCTGGTCGCCGGTTGCTGCAGCGCATCCGGTTGGGCGCGGAACAAGATCCACAGCGCCGCCGGGAGCGCGGTGAAGTCGGCGAGCATCGACAGGACGAAGGCGAGGGCGGCGAGCATGCCGAACTGCTGCATCGGGGGCAGCTCGGCGAGGCCGAAGGCGAGAAACCCGCCGGCGTTGATCAGCGTGGCGAAGACGATGGCGCGGCCGGCGACCTCGAGGGTGTGGCGCATCGCCCGCTCGACCGTGCCGTCCTTCCGTCCTTCGAGGAAGTGGTAGAAGAAATGGATCTGGTCGTTCTCCGAGGTGCCGAGCACGGTCGAGGCGATCAGGATCGTCGCGATGTTCAGCATCATGCCGGTCAGCCGCATGATCAGGAACATCACCAGGATGGCGAACAGTGACGGGATGATCGCCATCAGACGGGCGGTGCCGTTGCGAAACACCACCAGGAACGCGCCGAAGATGACCGCGACGGTCAGCGCGAAGCTCTCCACCAGGGTGGGCACCAGGTTCTGCGCCATCTTGGCGTTGAGCGGCGCGAGCCCGACGGTCTCCATGGAGAACGCCTCGAGCGCCGGGTTCTGCGCCACGGTCTCCTGCCAGATGCGCCGCACCGACGCGTTCAGGCGGCGGAAGCCGGGGTCGTCGACGACGTGCGAGATCACCGTCACCTGCGCCTGCGCCAGCTCATTCGGCTGGACGAAGCGCTGCAGCATGGCCTCCTGCGGCAGCAGGCCTTCGAGCTGGCCGGCCATTTCCTCGACGCTCGCCGCATCGTCCGGCCAGCCGTCGCCCTGACCGCTCAGGTAGCGGATGATGCGCAGGATGCTGGACGGGCCGATCGCGGCGCCGACGTCGGGATCGGCCTCCAGCGCGCGCTGGAAGCGATGCAACGCGGTGAGCGCCTCGGGCTCCGAGACTGCCCCGAGATTGCCCTTCAGCCACACGTGCGTCACCGAGAGGCCGGGCGTGATCGGGCCGAGCCGCTTGATGTCGCGGTAGAGCGGCGCCGAGTGGCTCATGTATTCGACCGGATCGGTGAGCAGCGGCATCGGCGCGACGAGCCCGGGCAGGCCGAACAGGCTGACCGCGCCGCCGGCGGAGAGCGCCAGGGCTCCGACGACCAGCGGCCAGCGCCAGCGATAGCTGAAGCCCGGCAGCCACAGCGCCAGGCGTTCGAAGCCGATGCTGGCGGCGCGCTGTTCGAGCTGGGTGGGCGTACGCAGGATCTTCTGCAGGGCGGGAAAGAGGGTGAACATGATCACCCACGAGGCGGTGAGGCCGA
>Ga0187893_10014182_pt1 | contig 10924 bp, 10 predicted proteins | sample MA1701074metaG_FD_139574 | JGI IMG/M metagenome (GOLD analysis project Ga0187893, IMG submission 139574) | White microbial mat communities from a basaltic lava cave in the Kipuka Kanohina Cave System on the Island of Hawaii, USA - MA170107-4 metaG ...
TATTCCCAAGCAAGCCAAAGATAAAATGGCCATCTATCAGCTGTTCTTGCAGCATATTATTTGTTCGCTCAAACCTGGAGGCAAAGCAGCTGTAGTCGTACCTACAGGTTTCTTAACTGCACAATCCGGCATTGACCTAAAGATACGTCAAAAACTTGTTGATAATAAACTGTTAGCGGGAGTGATATCAATGCCAAGCAATATTTTTGCCACAACTGGCACAAATGTTTCCATTCTTTTTATCGATGGTAGTAATAATGGAAAAGTGACATTGATCGATGCCTCCAGCCTTGGCACTGAAATCAAAGATGGAAAGAAACAAAGAACTGAGCTCTCTGAAGCCGAGGAAGCCCAAATTATCTCTATCTTTACCAATAAACAAGCCTGTGATGACTTCTCTATCGTTGTCGACTATGCGGACATCGCCCAAAAAAACTATAGCTTCAGTGCTGGCCAGTACTTTGATGTAAAGATCGAATACATCGAGATGGGTGCTGAGGAATTTACTACAAAAATGAAAGGCTTCACGACAAGCTTAGATCATCTATTTAGGCAATCCAATGCGCTCGCGGAAGAAATTAAGCAAAAATTGAACGTGTTAAAATTATGATAAAACTTAAGCACCACAAATTCAGCGATCTTTATGCCATGAGTTCAGGTATATCCTCAAAACCTGAACAAGCGGGTCACGGAGCTCCATTTCTTTCATTTCAAACTGTATTCCATAACCACTTCATTCCTAAAGAACTTACTGATTTAATGAGCAGCACTGAAAAGGAGCAAGAAACCCACTCCATATGCAAGGGGGATATTTTTTTGACCAGGACCAGTGAAGTTATTGATGAACTTGGAATGAGTTGCGTAGCTCTTGAGGATTATCCCAAAGCAACATTCAGCGGATTCCTGAAACGATTCAGACCAATCAAAGATAATATTGCTTATGAAAAGTATATGGGGTTTTATCTTCGCAGCCAACTGTTTCGAAAGTCCATGACAAACAATGCTACCATGACACTCCGTGCTAGCCTTAATAAAGAAATTGTCTCTTATTTAGATCTATACCTTCCAGAATACGCAACCCAAAAAACCATTGGTGACTTCCTATTTTTACTTAATTCCAAAATCGAATGCAATAACCGAATCAATGCTGAGTTGGAAGTAATGGCCAAGACCCTTTATAATTACTGGTTCCTGCAATTCGACTTTCCTAATGAAAATGGCATGCCATATAAATCCTCCGGCGGCAAAATGGTCTATAACTCCACCCTGAAAAAAGAAATCCCCTATGGATGGAATGTGCTATCCTTATGCACAATAGCCTCGTGTATTCAAAGAGGAATAAGTCCCTCATATGCGGATAGATCTTCTATTGTTGTCCTTAATCAAAAATGTATCAGAGACCATAAACTAGATTTTTCTAAGGCTCGATTCCATGATGCGCATCGAAAATCCGTACCAGCAGAAAGATTTATACAGAATGGGGACATCTTAGTTAACTCAACAGGGGTCGGCACTCTAGGAAGACTTACACAGGTATGGGGTAGTCCGACTCGGATTACCATTGATTCACATATCACACTGATACGTCCAAATGTAACTTTGGTTTCTCATGCTTTTCTTGGATATTCAATGATTCATCGGGAAAAAGAAATAGAGAGCTTGGGGGAAGGTAGTACAGGACAGACTGAATTGTCCCGTAATACGTTAGGCGCGCTTGATATTTTATGTCCTGATAATTCTATTCAGCAAAATTTTTCTATAATTGTCAGGCCCAACCTAGAACTAATACACAAAAATATTCAAGAGAACCAAAAACTTTCTCAACTTCGAGATTGGTTATTACCAATGCTCATGAATGGCCAGGTTACGGTTCAATAAATGTCTACTGTCAGTATTTCCAAGAAAATCAATTTAGTGACCCTTTTAGATCATGATTGGAAGCCACTTTCATACGAAAAAGCTTTGAGAGCTTTGGCAAAATTATTAATGGAATCACCACTAGAAGAGTTAGTGCAAGCCTTGGCTGAGATTAGCAGCGTATTGCATGAAAAACCTTCCGAAGAAGCAGAAAACTACTTACGTCAGCGATTTTCCTCAAAAGAAGTCATAAACGATATTTGTCCTCGAGATGACGAGGAAACCATCAACTATTTGTTTCCCTATAATGCTCTTTATATTTTGAATACACTTTTAAAGTTCAATATTCAATTACCTCCTGAAGAACCATTTGTGAAAATCCTTACTGTATCCGAAAGACCTTCTTTTGAAAGTAGTCTACGAATCCATGTTTTACCTATAGCCGAGATTTTTTTATTGGCTAATCAGTTGGTTCTTTACTTAGAAAAAGATTTGCAAGGCGTTGCATTTGATTACTCTAGAACTCGCGATCAAGAAGAAGTTTTTACAGCTCTTTCAAAAGCCAAAAATTTATACGACACGCCCTATTTTAATGACCAATTTAGTCGTCGATTTGGCTATACGATAGCTCAATGGGAATCCTGTATGTTTATATTATTAACCGCAGTGAAAGTTGCCAAGCCAGCTATAATCGAACTTGATGGTTCATTTAACAATGTGCAAGACGAAATTGATAGAAATCGCGTCAAAATTCTTGCGAAGATGCTTACTTTTGAAGCAAAGGGCATAAATACAACCATTGATGACGTCAGCCGTATATTATGGGATGATTTTGTACTTGATGATTGTTGTAGAAGTAAGCCTTTTTTGCAGGTTGGCCAACGCTATATTTGTATAAGGCACGATCTTCTAATTTCTTCTGCAGGCAATTTTCCGTATCACCATCTCTTTTCCATTATGGATGAAAATGAAAAAGAAGTTCTACTCAAACAGTTTGGTGAGGCTTTTGAGAAAAGATATATCCCGATGATCTCTGAAAAAACATTTGGCCAGCGGATTGAGTCTTATACATTTAGAAAAAAGCCATATCGTGGAAATAAGTTAGAAGATTTATTTATATCTATTACCGGCCAATCAAAGTTAATATTAGAAATAAAAAGTGGCCGCGCAAATGATTCAGTTAAGAGAGGCCTAAAACAAGCTTTAATAGAAAAATACATTCACTTAAAAAGTTCCTCAGGAAAACCGAAAGGCATAATTCAAGCACTTAGACAAGCTGGCAAATTGCGCCACGATGGATTTTCGGGCGAGATATTCACAGGGATTGTATTCTATAACTTACCTTTTAACGAGGAATTCGATCAGTTAATTGCACAAGAAATCGAACCTACAAAAGAACATAAAGAATATCAAAGCCATCCTCTTAATTTCCCTCCGATTTGGATGGATATTTTAGCTTATGAGCTTTTGCTTTTAGCGGTGCAACAAGGCATTGATCTATACGAAATGCTCAAAACATTATCTGCGTTGCCGCCTTCAGCTACTCGACGAAAAATAGTTAGTATTATGCAAAATTCAGGCCTAAAGATATCTATCCATCATTTGTATGCAGAAGAAATCAAAAGACTCCAAGCTGATTGCCAAGCAATGCTTTTACCGAAGTCCAAAGCAAGATATGAGACAAATGAAGACTAATACTAGCGAGAAGAGAAAATTTAGGAACTGTGTAATCATATGAAAGCTCAAGAAGGAATCTACGCTGCATCTCAGCTTATTTTAGACTATCACGTTTCTTTAGGAGATTCTATTGACGGCCATGTATTGGCTACCCCAAATGGCTCCGGGACTTTTGTCAAATTCTCTGTTTTGAATGAAACTATGTTCGGAATTCTGACAGCCGCCCATATAGCAACACGACTAAAAATTACGACAAAAGATGCACACCAGTTTATAGGAATATCAAAACCGCATCTACATGAGACCCTTGGATGCCTTACCCCATTTCATTTCATCTTTGGCAATACAGATATTCGACACTTCCATTCAGAATCGAATGAAGGCTATTTACCTGATATTGCATTCATAGCTCTTGGAAATGACACATTTTGTCTCAAACATGAAATATTCACCAAATCTAAATTTTATGACTTGGATGCCAACATAGAGTTTGGATTCGAAGAAGATCTGAATATATTTTCAACATTCTTTCGAGGCGCATGTAATGATGATGAAATAACCGAGGATGGTCTTTTAGCAGAAGTTTGCCTTGGTGGAGGAGAAACAATACATTTTGATAATGAAACAAAAATATCCTATTGGAAGATTCCAAATTCTAGCAAAAAAACTATTGCAGGCGCATCAGGGGCAGGATTTTGGAGACATAAAATTGATAAAGATAACCTGCAAACCTCCCTTGAAGGTGTTATTATAGCTGAAAGCCTTCTATATGATTATGTCGAGGCCATTTCTCCATCATATCTATATGACACCTTTCTTCCGAATTTAAGGAAATACAGCATTGATTTTCTGAAGGAGCAGGTAACTAGCCCGTAAAGCTTCTGCACTCCTATGCAAGGGTAAAACCTACAAAACCCAGAATATGCTTAACTCCACTACGGACCATCCATGGACCATATACGCAAATCAACCCACCTCAAATGACATCAAATCACAGTAGACGAAAAGGTGCCCACACTGTAATATAAACAGCAGTCAGCTACTGCAACATGCGGTAGTTTAAGGTGGACATGCGGACTCATAATCCGTTGGTCGCAGGTTCAAGTCCTGCTTGCCCCACACTTTCATAAACACGTGTGAGCACTATTTAGCTTGAATGAATATCATTCATAAAAGTAAGATTTGCTAGCGCGGTGCAATGGCGGTGCAGTAAAGAACAGTCTTTACCAACACCCATCCAACCGCTCGAACCCTCTACAATAGGTTACGAGCTATGGCATCAATATATAAACGCAAAAACAGAGACGGCACAAGCTGCTGGCGCGCTGTCATCCGCATTAAAGGCTACCCCACCGTCTGCAACCACTTTTGCGTCAACAGTAAATGCCGGCCTTACGCTTCTTTACTGGCACGTAGGGGACAGAATACGTAAAGAAATCTTACAAGATACACGTGCGGAATATGGGCGATTAATTGTCGTGACAGTGTCACGACAATTGGCATTGGAATACGGCAACGGATTCACAGATAAAAACTTGCACCGCATGATACAGTTTGCGGAGATTTTCCCAGATGAGCAAATTGTCGTGACACTGTCACGACAATTGAGCTGGAGTCATTTTCTTACATTATTCCCTCTCAGAGATAGTCTACAGCGTGATTTTTATGCTGAAATGTGTCGGATTGAAAAATGGAGCGTCCGTGGTTTACGTGATAAAATCGACTCCATGCTCTTCGAAAGAACAGCCCTATCAAAAAAGCCAAAACTTGTTGTAAAAGCTGAGCTAGAAACCCTGCGCAAAAAAGACCAAATGACTCCTGACCTGGTCTTTAGAGATCCCTACATCTTAGAATTCCTCAATCTTAACGACCGCTACATCGAAAAAGACCTCGAAGATGCCATCATGCGCGAGCTCGAGCAGTTTCTGCTAGAGCTCGGAGGCGGATTCTGCTTTCTTGCCAGGCAGAAGAGAATCATTGTAGACGACGAGGATTTTCACCTCGACCTGCTCTTTTTCCACAGAGACCTCAACCGCCTTGTAGCCATTGATCTTAAGCTTGGCGACTTTAAGCCTGATCATAAAGGGCAAATGGAGTTATACTTGCGCTGGCTTAACAAACACGAAAGGCACGAAGGCGAGGAGTCGCCAATGGGCATTATTCTCTGCGCCGGCAAAAAGGGAGAAAGGGTTGAACTGCTGGAATTGGATCGTTCGGGCATCCATGTTGCAGAGTACCTGACAGTTTTACCTCCCAAAAAGATCCTGCAGGAAAAGTTGCATAAAGCTATCGCACATGCACGCAAGAAACTCGAACGACAACCTAAAGACCCGAATGAAAAAATACGAAAACCTAGCAGAAGCAAAAGCAGTACTAAGAGATCTAAAAAGCGAACTTGATAAACTTGAAGAAATAGCCCTGAAGTATAGCTCTGAGTCAGATTGGAATAAACGTAAAGCTCGCCATTGGCTGCATGGAGCGACAGAGACCAATGAAGCCCTAAAGATCAGCTGGCAAAGCTCTACAAAGAGCTGATGGAGCTTGACCTTCAGGGAGTGCTAGAGGGCAAGGACGTGCGCAAGGAAGAGCTTGATAAGTTTGGTGCAAAGTTTCAGGCCTTTTTGAGAAACCTTTCGGCAGAAGAAGTAGATGCTGGTACGGCTTTGGCAATCCAAAGAGTTCTCAAGTTATACAAACAGCTTTCAGGAGCGTGAGTGACAGGAGAAAGTATGCAGTGACAAAAAGGGGTTCTGGAGGTTCTTAAAGCAATTGACCGGTCAATGGCTTTGGCACCTATCACTTTTTCTTGCTCGCAAATTTCGCTTGTATATTATATACTTCTTGGCCATGCTTCGTTATGCTATAATTTTATTTTTTGCACCCATACTGGCCTGCTGTAATGAGTTTGAAGAGCTGGTTGCGAGATCTTGCGCCTTTGCCCACCGCGTTCATTTTCCCACAAAAGACAATAGAATTGCCGTTATTGGAAAACAGAATATTGCCAAGCAGGCAAAAGCAGTGAGGATGCTCATACATCCAAAAACCCACACTCTTTTAGAAAAATTTCTTAAGTACAAAAAAGCACATGGCTCTTGCATTGAAAAAGCTGTCTATCAAGACATGGATCTGGAAGCATTTATTGCTCGCCTTATTGAAAAAAGGCCGCTTGCGTTTTTGACAAAAGAAGACCATTACCTCCTTCGCGACGGCAAAAGTAAGGGCTCCGGTGGGTTTGAGCGCATAGGAACAAATCACGAAAAATACCCACTAATTTTCAAGGACTATATTTCGTATGAAGAAATGCAGCTTGGTGCGCTTATTGGGGTATCAGTACCTACATACTTTATTAACGATGGTGATAGGTATAACCGTGCAGTGCCGCAAGAGCCCGGCACCTTTGAGCAAAAAGGGATCTACACAGCGTTAGTGGGAGCTCGCTTTGAAAAGCCAGGCCTTATGGAATGGCAGCACATGGTAGTCACCAAAGAGCAAAACCGTCGAAAAAATGGCTATGGTGCAAACAACATTGCTAATCCCCTTCTCCTTCTCTGGGAAGAGTTCTATGGTTTTACCTTTCCGACGTATCAAGAAGCTCTCGACGATACTACGGGCCGATTTATCCCCATAGATGATGGCTTTTTTGACAGCGCAGTCTATAAAAAGCGACTTGAATATGTCATAGAACCCTTTTTACGTGATGCAAACGATCGAGCAGACCGTGCCGATAAAAAAGCATATGTCCGTGTATTTGGCATTGGCCTTGGCGTCTGGAAACTTATCGATGATCAAGTCATTCTTATGCTCCAGGTGTATGCAGACCTACTTGAAAACGAGAGCTTTCCCCACATCTCTGACATCGACTTCAGCCACTTTCGCGCCGAGCTGCCTCAAGAGAACATAAACGGCATAAAATTACACTTTTCTAAGCACAATCCTGCCCGCATTTTAGAAGGAAACGATACTGGAAAATTGTTAGTTTCCTGCTATGCCTGGGATAGTAATGCCTATCCTGGCAATGAATACTGGCTTGGCCATCTTACCGCCTCCGGCGATCCCGCTGCGGCTTGCTGCTCAACTATCGCTGAACTACAAAATCCTGAAATTAACAGGTTTCATACTCCTCGCTAAGCTCGAACGGCAACTAGAGATCAAAAAAGTGCAAGATGGGCCGCCAGGGACTTTACAATCGCTACTTTATGCCATTATAATCACGGTGCACTAGCGGTGCAACGCGGTGCATACGCCACCCATAAATTCCAGCAAAAACCAGTAGCAACCAATTCACAAGTCATTTAAGATGGAGTTCATAGCGGTTGGATGGTGCTGGTTCAGGAGAAGTTCTCCCGCCCTCATAATCCGCGGGTCTCGAGGTTCCGAGTCCTGCTTGCCCAAAATTTTCATACATAATAAGGGTGATAATATGCAGTGTAGTACAGGCATTCCAATGACGCGCATACTACCAGTTGACAAGATTGGCGACCTAGTTTGTGACGCCAGCTTAACTTATAAAAGCCCTGGTTTTGTAGACTGGCAACGATTTAGTTGCAAGTTATTGTCAGAGTTGCCATGGGCTTCTTACGAAGAGTATCGCGAAGCTTTTTGTAGCGAAGCATCCGAAGCTGTGAAACTCACAGCCGTAGCAATTGAAACCATGTATGCTGACCACTTTTCTTCGCGCATTATTAAGTGGGGGACTGCATCGGTTGCCACTCTCAGTACAGGTTATCTTGCTTCCAGATGGGGTTTTAAAAAAACTGCAGGTGCCGCGTATGCAACAGCTTCCCTCTGCGGAGTTATAGCCAGTTTTTACATCGGGTTGCGCAATTTTTGCTTGTAATCTAGCCTGAGTTCTTTACAAGTTAGGGAACAAGAAGAAAAAGAAGAAGATGACCTTGATGAAGAAGCAATCAGCATGGATTTTGACAAGCGCCACATCTCCTATTCTCTAACGCCGACCTATGCATCATCCAGCCTAGTGAGTGTTTTTGTCGAGCTATACCGGTACGGTACTGGAATGCCTCATGGCTGCTCTCATTATACTTCGTACAATTATTGGTTTGATGGAAAAGAGATGCAGGAAATAAATCTAGGCAGCTTATTTTTATCGGACAAAAATTTCGCTGATTTTCTTACACAATTCTGCCTCAGCTCTTTGGAAAAGGAACGTATTGGCTATTGCGATACCCCTATCGAAATCACCCTAGAAGACGTACAGATCTTTACCCTATCGAAAAGTGGCTTGACAATCACTTTCAGGCCATATCATATAGGCGGATGGGCAGATGGTCCCTATTCAACTACTATACCATTCGAAAGCTTGAAGTCCTTCATAAATCCCCAGGGACCGCTCAGGGAATTTCTATAGCCGCGGCACACTCATGGCACACTAGCACCCTATATTTCTCAACAAACGCCAGCAATCTTCAGTTGATCAAATACTACAAACCTCGTTATAGTTGTGTTTTCAATAACGTTCCACCTCTTATTACGTGCAAAACCAACGGTCGGCATTTCCGCAGCAAGAGGAACATAGCGCGGCTTATTAACTGCAAGATAGCCCGCAAGTTTATCTAGGGGTATTTTTGCAACATCATCGGCCTGACACACCGTTTGACAGCAAAAACCAAGCCTTGAAAAGAAGTTGACATAAAACCTGGAAATTCTATATACTAGTAGATAGATAAGGAGTTTTGCATGAAAACCGATCGCAGAGAAGAAATATTAGACGTTGCCGAGCAGCTGACCCAAACACAGGGCTTAAATGGGTTTAGCTACTTCGACATCTCAAATAAAATAGGCATAAAAACATCCAGTATTCATTATTATTTTAAGACAAAAGATGATCTAGCCGTGGCTTTGATTAAACGGTATCATGATAACTTCAAACTTCAGCTCGATTATATTGATGCCAACAGCTCCTCTCCCAACGAGAAACTGATCAAATTTGCCGAAATTTTTAAAAACCTAGCTACCAGTAAAGATAAATTTTGTCTTTGCGGCATGCTGGCGGCTGAATTATCAGCTTTATCAGGTGAATCTCATAAGGAGCTGATACGGTTTTTTCAGGCATCCAGACAGTGGCTCGCGAACATCTTTTCGATATGTGGATCGAACCATCCAGAAGTTGATGCAAAGCTCTATCTTTCACTTTTAGAAGGAGCGCTCTTAATTGCACGAGTTGAAGGCCAACCTGGGATGATTGACGAGGTCGCAAACTCATTTACCAAGAAGTTTGTGGTTTAGTAATTTTTTTATAGATAAATTCTACCTACTAGTAGGTAGAATAAAAGGAGAAAAACATGAATAAGAACGTAGACAAAAACAAAATAGCACTAATTGTTGGTGGCTCCTCAGGTATGGGCTTAGAGACTGCCAAAATACTTCAAGAACAGGGCTACACCCTAATGCTTGTTTCACGTCACGCCTCAACGAGTGAATTAGGAACCGCTGTTGAAACTGCAGATGTGGACTTATACAATAGTGAACAGGTAGAGGCATTTATTGCTCAGCTTGCAAATGAATCCCGCCATATCAAATATCTGATAAATGCAGCAGGCTACTTTAAACCTGTTAGTTTTTTAGAGCATACTGCGCAGGACTATGATATGCAGATGGATATCAATAAGTCCCTCTTTTTCATTACACAAGCTGTTGCCAAAAATATGAAGACACATGGTGGCGGCTCGATCGTCAATATTGGCTCAATGTGGGCACATCAAGCAGTAAAAGCAACCCCCTCATCGGCCTACTCAATGCAGAAAGCAGGACTTCATGCTCTCACCCAACATTTGGCGATGGAGCTTGCAGACTTCGGCATACGTGCTAACGCAGTTGCGCCAGCTGTGGTGCTTTCCACTATCTATAAATCATTTATAGAAGAAGACAAAATCGAGGCAACCCTTGAAACTTTTAGTAAGTTCCACCCCATTGGCCGTATAGGAACAGCTAAAGACGTCGCCAACGTAATCGCGTTTCTTCTCTCTGATGAAGCAAGCTGGATTACAGGGACGGTCGTGAATGTGGATGGTGGAGTTATGGCTGGACGCAATTAAAAAAATAATAAAAAGGAGAATGAAGTGATTGCAAAGGCATTGCTTTTGGCATCTTCGTCCCATCCAAATCAGATGGTAAATCAATTCTAGCCGGTGTAGGGCACATTGGATTTGTCGCTAATGACAGTAAAGTGGCTGACATTGCCATAAGCGTAGGTGTTATGTATCGTAAGAAACACTATGGAAGAGACCTCATGGCAAAAGGTCTGGAATTAGCAAAAAATGAATTGCAGGCATCATCGTTAGAGTTCGTCACTCTAAAAGACAATGTAGGCATGTTAAGACTCGGAGATAGTTTCGGATTCTCCATGACCTATAATTTCGAGGATGTGAGCGGA
>Ga0187893_10014183_pt1 | contig 10923 bp, 4 predicted proteins | sample MA1701074metaG_FD_139574 | JGI IMG/M metagenome (GOLD analysis project Ga0187893, IMG submission 139574) | White microbial mat communities from a basaltic lava cave in the Kipuka Kanohina Cave System on the Island of Hawaii, USA - MA170107-4 metaG ...
GAGCGGAACTTGACGCCGACCTCGACCGCCGAGTTGTCGTTCTCGGCCGCCACCCCCGGCACGGTGGCGTCGCTCCAGATCGAGCAGGGGCAGGCCCCCGGGGTCCGGGTGGTGAACGTCCAGGTGAAGGGCGCGGCCATGGTGTTGCCGGCCGGGTCGGTGGCCCCGCTGACCCGGGCCGTGAACGTGGTGGTGGGCGCCAGGTCGGCCGTGGGGTTGAGCGTGGCGGTGCGGCTGGCCGCGTCGTAGGTGACGGTGGCGGGAACGACGGCGTTGGCCGGGTCGGTGAGAGTGAACACGATCGTGCCGGCCTGCACCGGCTCGCTGAAGGTGGCCGTGACGTTGTCGGACTGCGTCACGGCCGGCGCACCGGCCACCGGCGAGGTGGACACGACCGTGGGCCGGGTCGTGTCCGGGCCGGTCGAGCCGGTGTACACCACGTCGACCCAGTAGTTGCTGGACCCGAAAGTGCTGGTCGGGAACGAGCTGGCGCCGTAGGCGTACACACCGTTGGGCCCGTCGGTGCCGTTGGCCAGGGCGGTCAGCGGAGGCGTCACCACCGCCGACGTGAAGAACCCGGAGTTCACCGCGTAGTTGCCGCTGGGGGCGTGGTAGGACGCCACGTAGGTGGTGCTGGCCGTCACCGCGACGGGGCTGGCGAAGCTCACCTGCTGCCAGCCCGAGGCCGTCTCGCCGGCGAAGGTGGCCGACGCCAGCTTCGTGCCGGTGTTCGTCCACAGGCTGCCGACGTGGGTGCCGGTGTTGGTGGCGCCCTTGTAGAAGCGGATGCCCGTGACGAACCCGTTGGCGTCGGCGCGGAACTTGACGCCCAGCTCGACCGCGCTCGGGTCGTTCTCGGCGGCCACGCCGGGCACGGTGGCGTCGTTCCAGATCGAGCACGGGCAGCCGGACGCGTTCCTGGTGGTGAACGTCCAGGTGAAGGGGGCGGCCATGGTGTTGCCGGCCGTGTCGGTGGCCCCGCTGACCCGGGCCGTGAAGATGGTAGTTGGGGCCAGGTCGGCGGTGGGGTTGAGCGTGGCGGTGCGGCTGGCCGAGTCGTAGGTGACCGTTGCCGGCACCGCGGCGTTGGCCGGGTCGGTGAGGGTGAAGGCGATCGTGCCGACCTGCACCGGCTCGCTGAAGGTGGCCGTCACGTTATCGGCGGTCGGGACGGCCCCGGCTCCGGCGGCCGGTGTGGTGGAGGCGACGGTGGGCCGGGTGGTGTCGGGCCCCGTCGAGGGGGCGAACACCACGTCGACCCAGTAGTTCGCGGCATTGAACGTCTGGTTCGGGAAGGAGCTGGCGCCGTAGGCGTAGACGCCGTTCGGCCCGTCGGTGCCGTTGGCCAGGGCGGTCAGCGGCCCCGTGGTCACCGCCGCCGTGAAGAAGCCGCCGTTCACCGCGTAGTTGCCGTTGGGCGCATGGTAGGAGGCCACGTAGGTGGTGTTGGCCGAGACGGCCACCGGGGACGAGAAGTTCACCTGCTGCCAGCCCGAGGCCGTCTCGCCGCTGAAGGTGGCCGTGGCCAGGCGGGTCCCGGTGGACGACCACAGGCTGCCCACGTGGGTGCCGGTGTTGGTGGCGCCCTTGTAGAAGCGGATGCCGGTGACCGTGCCGGCCACGTCGGCCCGGAACTTCACGCCCACCTCGACCGCGGCGGGGTCGTTCTCGGCCGCCACCGCCGGCACCGTGGACGGGCTCCAGATGCTGCACGGGCACCCACCCCCGCCGCCGGGCGTGCCGGCGATGGTCACCCCGACCGAGGTGGTCGCCGTCTGGATGCGGGCGCTGTCGTCGGCGGCCCGGCTGCGGATTGTCACGGGCCCCGGGGTGTTGGGCACGGTCCAGGTGTAGCTCCAGCTGCCCCGCCCGTTGGCCCGGCGCCAGGTGGTGCCGCCGTCGGTCGACACCTCGACACCGCCGACGATGCCGCCTCCGCTGTCGTTGGCCGTTCCGGTGATGTTGACGGTCGCGCCGGGATTGACGGTGGCACCCGCGGCCGGGGTCGCGATGGTGGACGTCGGTGGGGTGACGTCGGTGGACGCGGTGGCGGCGACCAGGCCGGCCTGGCGCGTCGCCGGCTGGGTGCCCATGTCGGCCAGGAGGTTGACCGTCGCCTGTTGGATCCGGATGTCGGCGCCGGCGCTGCCGCGGTCGTGGTTGGCGTCCAAGCCCCACGACCACTGGACGGTGCCGGCCCCGAAGACCAGGGCGCCGCTGGCGTGGCGGTACAGGGTGAGACGGTGGGTGGCCGTCCCGGGGCCGTAGCTCGAGCCGAAGTCCTGGAGCTTTTCGGCCACGTTGACCGTGGTGGACGACAGCCCGATCAGGCCCGGTGGTCGGAACCCGTTGTCGAGTTCCTCGTCCCATTCGTAGCCCAAGGTGCCGTCCGGCAGCGTGGCCGTGGCCCCGGGGGCCAAGGTGGCCACCGAGGTGTTGCGCCAGAACCGCATCTTGCCGTCGGCCTCGGGCACCGTCATCGAGTAGGTGCAGCAGTTGACGGTGAAGATCGTGCCGGTGAGCGCGTTCTCGGGACGGCCGCCGTCGGACGGCGGGCTGAAGCGGGGGTCGCGCCACGTCCCCGTCCACTCCGCGCTGGGGTCGATCTTGGCGCCGGCGTGGGTCTCCTTGTAGCTCACCAACGTGCGGTAGGCGGTGCCGGAGCCGTCGATGCTGGGCTCCCACCTGGTCTTCCAGAAGACCTCGTTGCCGGTGAAGAAGGCCAGGTTGACACCGGCGTTGCGGGCCGCCTCCACGTTGGCCCGCTGGTTGCCCGACCAGTACTCGTCGTGGCCCACGGCCATGAACACCTTGTGCTCCAGCAACTCGGCCCCCAGGCGGTCGGTGTCGACGTTGGTGGAGTAGCTGACGCTGTAGCCGTTGGACTCCAGCCAGCGCACCATGGGGTACTCGGCGTTGAACACCCAGTCCTCGGCCGCGTTGTCCCGAGTGGTGAACGGCCGGTTGTAGCTGACCTTGTAGGCCCGCCCGGCCGGCGAACCGGTGTACAGGCTGTTGCCGCCGTACTGGTTGTAGGCCTGCCAGGTCGCGTCGGAGGTCTGGAACAGCACGTCGGCGCGGCCGTCGTCGTCGCGGACGACGAACACGACGTGGCTGGCGCCCGAGGGCCCGTCCTCCCTGACCAGGCGGGCGAAATAGATGCCCGAGACGGCGGTGGCGGGCACCGCCCACGAGGCCGACTCCGCCCAGTTGCCGCAGTCGATGAGGCCGGTGGCGGCGTTGTTGAGGCACGACGGCTGGTTCTGGGGGAGGGCGGCCGACGGCTGCACCGTGGCCACCCGGCGGGCACCCTGGCCCCCGTAGTAGCCCATGCGGTAGATGTCGAGCCGGTAGTTGGTGGAGGGCGTGGAGACCTTGAAGCCCACCGTCTGGCCCTGGTCGACGCTGATATTGGTGGCGAAGCCCTGGATGGTGGCGCTCCCCGACCCGCTGACGTCCCATTCGCTGGCCGGGTTCCCGGGAAGCGAGTTCTCGCAGACGATGGCATTGGCCACGGGGGGCGTGCAGTGGCTGGACGCCGGGGTGGGCGTCGGCAGCAGCGCCAGGCTGGCGGCGACGAGCGCGACGGCGGCCGGCACGGCGCGCCGCCTTCGGGAGGAGCGCGCGCGCACCGCTCCCGCACTTCGCAACACGTCAGCAGTTCCGCTGGTCATCTGCCCCCGAATCCGGTTCCGGTTCCGGCGCATCCGCCCCGCCGCGGCTGATCCGCCCCTACACCGCCGAGTGAAGCATAAACGTGACCAGCCGCAGAACGGCCCGGGAGTGCCTCATTTCACGGTCCTGGGCCGAGCTTGTGACTTTGGTCCTGAACTTGTATCGCGCTACTGTCCGCATCCCAAATGCCCGAGCCCAGCGCCACCGCCGGCATTCCCCTGGTCGACCTCGGCGCCCAGCACCGCCAGATCGCTCGGGAGGTCGTCGCCGGGTTCGAAAAGGTCATGTCGGCCACGTCGTTCGTCCTCGGTGACGAGGTGGACGGCTTCGAGCAGGAGTTCGCCCGTTACTGCGGTACGGCGCGTTGCGTGAGCGTCGCCAACGGCACCGATGCCATCGAGTTGGCCCTGCGGGCCGCCGGGGTGGTCGCCGGCGACGAGGTGGTGATCCCCGCGAACACCTTCATCGCCACCGCCGGCGCGGTGGAACGAGCGGGCGCCCGGCCGGTCCTGGTTGACGTCGACCCCGACTACCACCTGATGGACGTGGCGAAGATGGCCGGCCGGCTGGGGCCGGGGGTCCGCGCCGTCGTCCCCGTCCACCTCTACGGCCAGCAGGCGCCGGTGGAAGCGATAAGGGCGGCCCTGGACGGGTCCGGCGCCGTGATGGTCGAGGACGCCGCCCAGGCCCAGGGCGCCGTCCGCCACGGCGTGGGCATCGGCGGCGCTGGCCTGGCCGCCGCCACGAGCTTCTACCCGGGCAAGAACCTCGGCGCCTACGGCGACGCCGGCGCGGTCGTGACCGACTCCGACGAGATCGCCGAGCGACTCCTCCGGCTCCGCAACCACGGCACCGAGTCCAAGTACGAGCATGTGGAGGTGGGCTTCAACTCACGTCTCGACACGCTCCAGGCCGTCGTCCTGCGGGCCAAGCTCGCGAGGCTGGCCGGGTGGAACGAGGCCCGGCGGGCCGCCGCCCGGCGCTACGACGACCTCCTGGCCGGCCTTCCGGGCGTCCGGCTCCCGGCCACGATGGCGGGCAACGAGCACGTCTTCCACCTGTACGTCGTCCGCGTCCCCGACCGCGACCGCGTCCTGGGCGAGCTCCACGCCGCCGGCATCGGCGCCGGCATCCACTACCCGCGCCCGGTTCACCTCCACCGCGCCTACCGCCACCTCGGTTACGGGCCCGGCGACTTTCCGGTGGCGGAGGCGGCGGCCGGCGAGATCCTGTCGCTCCCGCTGTTCCCCGAGATCACGCCCGACCAGCAGGAACGCGTGGCGAAGGCCGTGGCCCTCGCCCTGTAGCAGCAGCGGCGCCGGGACCGCCGGTCACACCTCGTCGGGCAGGAACACGACGTCCACCCAGTAGTTCGTGGCCCTGTAGCTCTGCGTCGGGAAGCCCCCCTGGGCGCCGTAGCGGTACACCCCGTTGCCCGGCCCGCCGTTCCCCGGGAGGGCGCGCACAGGCCCGGCGCCGGCCGCGGCGGCACCGAAGTACATGGCGTCGGCCGCGTAGCGCCCGTTCGGGGCGTGGTAGGAGACCACGTAGGTGGTGCCGGTGGCGACGGGGACGGGCGCGTCGAGCGTCGCCTCCTGCCACCCCGGCCCGGTCCGACCGTCGAACGCGACGGTGGCCAGGCGCTCACCGGCGTCGGTCCAGAGGCTGCCGACGTGGGGGCCGTCGTTCCCCTCCCCCTTGTAGAAGCGGATGCCCGTGACCTGGCCCGGCACGTCGGTCCGGAACCGTACGCCGAGCTCGACGGCGTCTGGGTCGGCCGCGCTCGGGACGGCGGGTGTCGCCCCGCCCGGCCAGATGCCGGTGGGACCGGCCGGCGCGCCTCCGCCTCCCCCGGCCGACGGGCGGGGGGCGGACGAGAACAGGTGCTCCTGCGGCACGACCTCCCGGGCCTGGCCGGCGCTCGACCACCACAAGCCGATGCCGGCGGGACCCTGGCGCCGCGAGTATTCCAGCTTGATGCTCGTCGCCTGGCCGGCCTGGAGCGGCACGGGCACGCTGACCAGCTCACCGACGGGGCGGTCGGTCCAGGAGTCGAGGACGAGCGCGCCGCCCACCCACAACCGGACCGCGTCACCAGCCACCACGGTGAAGGTGTAGGGCTCGGAGTAGCGGGCCTGGACGAAGCCGGTCCACCGTGCCCCGAAGGGCCGGCCCTCCTCGAGGAGCGTCCGGTCGGGCTTGCCTCGGCCCCACGCGAAGTCGATGGTCGGGTCGAGCCGGTGGTTCTGCCGGTCCCCGAGCGACGACCACCTGAAGTACTCCCCCTTGAGCCCGTCTCCGGCCACCGGCACCTCGGCCGGCCGCGACGTCGCCAGGGCGGGCAGGGACTGGTTGAACGTGGGCAGCACGGTGTGCGAGGCGCTGTTGCCCACCGCGTCGTAGGCCACCGCGGTGAGCGAGTGGGTCGGGAGCGGGTTGGTGACCAGGTCGGCGGACCACACGAACCCGTAGGGCAGCGTCCGGTCGGTGGCCACCAGCGAGCCGTCGTCGTAGAACTCGACCCGCTCCACTGCCCCGGTATCGGCGGCCTCGGCAATCACCACGAACCCGTCGGCGACCTTCTCGCCGCTGACCGGCGAGGTGATGCCGACCGTCGGCGCGCTGGTGTCGGTGACACCACCCGGAAGCATCGTCACACGGGCGTTCCACGCGGGGTCGACCATGCCGGGCCCCTCGCGACGCCGAACCTCCAGGTGGCCGTGACGGGCGTCTCGGACATCGATCACGCTCCGCTCGTGGACCGGGAGGAACCGGCCGTCGGGAGCGTCCATCACGAAGAAGTCCCTGGCCGGGTCCGGGTCGTGCCAGGTGTTGTTCTCCAGGTACCACTTGAGCGGGCCGGTGCGGGCGTCGAGCGCCGGCGAGAACTGCTTCTCCCAGTCGGTGAACAGCACGACACCGGCTTTGCGATACCCCTTGAAGCTCGACCCGCTGACGATGCCCGAGGTGTTCTCGATGTCGTCCTCGATGCCGCGGCGCCCGGCCAGGCTGATGGCGAAGTCCGACTGGCCGGCGGCGTCGATCTCCACGTTCTGGACGCGGATCTGCAGCCCGGTCTCGGCCGAGGCCCGGAAGAGCAGGAGCTGCGTGCGGTGGTCACGCCCGCCGTTGCCGTAGAGCGTCGAGTCGACGAACTGGTAGTTCACGCCGTAGGCCCCGGCGAAGATGCCGGTGTCGCCGTTGTGGTAGCCGAGGAAGCGCTCGATGGGGTGGGCGAAAGAGGTCACCTGCCATATCCACGCGCCGTGCACCCGGTTGTTGTGCCCGACGTTGCCGGTGAAGGTCCACACCGCACCGTCGCCCTCGCCCTCCCGCCACTTGTAGCCACTGGACCCGCTGTTGCCCTGCACCCCGACGGCCACGTTGTCGCGCATGACGTTGCGCTCACCGGGAGCCGCCACGAACGCCGCCAGCTGCTGGCCCTCGTAGGCGGGGATGGCGGTCAGGCGGCCGATGAGGCAGCCGGCCACGACGGTGTCGTGCGTCTCGTCACCCTCGTCCCAGGAGAAGCCGTCGCCGGCGATCCCGTAGCCCACGCAGTCCCGGAACGTGATCCCGTGCGAGGAGTGCGGTGCATAACCGATGTTCCCGATGTCCCGCAGGACCGTGCCGGTGACCGAGGACCCCCTGGAACCGTCGCCGGACTCGTGGAAGTGCAGCCCGTAGCGCCCGAGGACGGGCTCCGAGACGGGCCCGTTGGCGTCTTCGCGGCCCCGGAAGCGGCGGGGCCCCATGTACCGGATTCCGGCATGGTCGACCGTCTGGGGCTGGGGGGAGTTGATCCACACGTGGGCCCGGCCGCTCGGGGTGCCCTCGATGCGCACGTTGCGGGACAGGTTCACCACCTCGGCGGACCACGTGCCGTTCACGACGGGGTGCGGTCGGGCGGTGGGGCGGTCGAAGGTGATCGTCGACCCGTCAAGGCCGGTGATGACGGCCTCGTCGAAACCCGCCCAGCTGGCGTCCCCGACGTTGGGGGCCTCCGTCGGCGTCAGCGTGATCTCGTCGCCCACCCGCCAGCCCCTGGGTACCTCGCCGACCCGGATCTTCGTGGCCCCCGCCGCCACCTCGCCGGCGACCTTCGTCCACGCCGTCTTGCTGGTCCCGACGACGTCCAGGCGGCCGCCCTGGACCCAGAGCCCGACGTCGGACGAGAGGACGGCCTTCCCCCCGCCGACGAAGGCGGATTCGTCGACGTCGACGAACCTCAGGACCTGGTCCACTTCGGCCGAGTCGGGCCGCATGGTGAGCGTCCCCTGGACGACCACGTTGCGGGAGACCGCCAGGGCCGTCGACCGGCTCGGGTGGAAGACCAGCTCGGCCGCCGGCTCGACCACCACGCCGCCCGCCGCCCCCGACACCAGGTCGAAGACGACGCGGTGCCCCGTCGCCACGACGACGTCGACCGACGGCGAGGGCACGCGCCCGAGGGCCCACGTCGCCGGGTCACTCCAGCGCCCGGAGGCGGCGGAGGTGACGGTCGGCGCCGCGGACGCCGGGGAGGCGGGCGTCGGCGCCGCCAGCCCGGCCGCAGTCACCAGCACCGCGAGCAGGAACCGTCGAACCGGGCGCGAGCGCTGTCGCATCAACTTCCGGGATTCGAGCTGCCTAGGGGGCCGGGACCCGGACCGGCGAATAGGCCCCGGGGACGAGGAGCCGCGGCGAGCCGCCGCCGTCGACGGGCACCGCCCAGGTGTCGGTCGTCGCGCTCCGGGCGTCCCGCGGCACCGCGTAGGCCACGGTGCGATCGTCCAGCCACGCGGCCTGGTCGTCGACACTGCGGGCCTCGGCCAGCGGGCGCTCGGTCATCGTCGCCAGGTCGAGGGCGTGGAAGCGCCACACGACCGGTCCCAGCCCACTGCCCGTCCGCTTCTTGAACACCAACTGCCTCCCGTCAGGCGAGAGCGACGGGCACTCCACGTTCTCACGCAGCACGCGGACCTGGCGCTGGCGGACGTCGCCTTCGACCAGATAGGTCCTGCCCCCGGTCCCGAGCGTGGCATAGAAGCGCTCGCCGCCCGCCGCGAAGGTTACACCCCAGAAGTTGAAGTCGGGCGCCCGAATCGCCTCGCCGTCGCGCAGGACGGTGAAGTCCTCGAGGTTGGCCAGCTTGTCGCCGCTGGCGAGGTCGATGAGGGTCGTCTCGGTCGAGAAGCCGGCGACGGCGTAGGAGTGGCCGCTCACGAAGACGGTGACGGAGCCGATACGCCCGTCGGGCGACACACGGGTTCGGCTCGGGATGCCGCCGAGGGTGAGGTCGTTGAGAACGGCGAAGCGTTCGTCGAAGATCGACACGCCGTACCTGGTGTAGACGCCGCGGTCGGCCCACACGCACAGGCCCCGGCCGCCGGCGATGTGGGTGACCTCACAGTTCAAGTCGGTGAGGGTGCGCGGCCCGGCGGGGTCGTCTGACGTGACCAGCGCGAGCTTGCCGTAGGTATCCCCGAGGGCGGTGCTCCGAAAGGCGAGGTAGGGCTGCGACCGGACCTCGTCGATGGTGCCCGGACCGCTGGCGACGGCGACCGCGGGAGCGTTCCTGTCGGCCCGCTCCTCGCGGGCGAGTGCCGACATGGTGTAGGTCACCGCCAGGACGGTGACCAGTGTGCACAGGGCGGTGAAGGCCAGGACGCGGCGGCGGCGCGACGGCCGCCGCGGATGGGTTGCGCCCGCGCCTTCAGCCGGCGGTAGCAGGTTGTCCCTCATCTCTGGTCCCCGGTTGGTTTCGCAGCAGGACCGCGGCCGCGACCAGCGCGCCGACGAGCCCGACCGAGAACCATCGTAGCGCCGCGGTCGGGCCGGCCCAGGTCCAGACGGCGCCGAAGAGCACCGACGCCACGAGGCGGGCGGCGGCCACCGCGGTGGCAACGACGGCCAGACCACTGGTTCGGATATCGGCCGGGACGACCGAGCTGACCAGGGCCATCAGGACGCCGTCGGTCGCCGCGTAGTAGACGCCGAGGAGCGCCAGCCCGGCGACCACCCCGGCGGCGCCGAGCCGGGGCTGCAGCAGGAGGGCGTAGACACCGAACAGCAGGAGGTGCCCAGCCAGGAGGACGCGGCCCCGGCCGGCCCGATCGGCCAGCCGGCCGACCGGCGCGGCGAGGAGGAGGTAGACGGCGGCGGTGCCGACGTAGAGCACGGGGAAGTAGCCGAGCCGGAGATCGGTCTGGCGCTGGAGTGTGAGGTAGACGAACGCATCGCTGACCGTCGCCAGCGACAGCAGCGCTCCGGCCATCACCACGGCGCGGAAGCGACGATCGCGCAGGAGGCCAAGCGCCCGGCGCAACGACGGCGGCCGTGACACCCCGGGCGAGGCCGGCCCTGGGACGCGGTTCTCGACGAACAGCCCAAGGATCCCGAGCCCGACCACGGCGGCGCAGAAGCTGATCACGAACACCAGGTCGAAGGCGCCCGGCACGACGGTCAAGATGACGAAGGCGAGCAACGGGCCGGCCATAGCCCCGATCGTGTCGAGCGCCCGGTGGACACCGAAGGCCCAGCCCAGCGCGGCGGCCGGGCTGCTGAGGGAGACGAGGGCGTCGCGCGGCGCGGTCCGGATCCCCTTCCCGGTCCGATCGGCGAACAACACGGCGGTGATGGCCACCCATCCGTTGCCCACCGCGAGCAGCCCCAGCTTGCAGAGCGCCGACAGGCCGTAGCCGGCCGCCGCCACCTCCTTGTACCGGCGCCGCCGATCGGCGACGAGGCCGCCAGCCAGCCGCAGGAGCCCGGCCACGCCCTGGTAGAAGCCGTCGAAGACGCCGAACTGGAGCGGGGTCCACCGCAGCTCGAACGTCAGGTACAGCGGCAGGATGGCGTTCACCATCTCGGAGGAGATGTCGGTGAACAGGCTCGTGAGTCCGAGGAACACGACGTTGGGCGCCACCTTGCCCCAGCGCCGCCCCGTGCCCGGTGCCGGCCGGCCGACATCGGGCGCGCGGGACAGGTACATCGGACGCGTCACTCTAAAGCGGCCACCTCCTCGAGAAGCACCGCCCAGGCATGGCCGACGGGGCCCATGGCGAACCGGTCGAGGCACCAGCGCCGGGCCTCGACCCCGAGGCGGTCGCCGCCGTCGAGCGCGGCGCCCAGGGCAGCCACCAGCGCCGGCTGGTCGCCGGCCGGGACCAGCAGGCCGGTGTGGCCGTCCCGCACCACCTCGCCGACCGCTCCGACGCCGGTCGCCACCACCGGCAGGCCCATCAGACCGGCCTCGATGGCGACGGC
>Ga0187893_10014184_pt1 | contig 10923 bp, 9 predicted proteins | sample MA1701074metaG_FD_139574 | JGI IMG/M metagenome (GOLD analysis project Ga0187893, IMG submission 139574) | White microbial mat communities from a basaltic lava cave in the Kipuka Kanohina Cave System on the Island of Hawaii, USA - MA170107-4 metaG ...
CGAAGCGGTCCTGACGCGCGCGGCGACCGGGGGCCTGGCGGCGCTGCCTGGCAACGACAGTTATGGTCGCCCCGCGGCGATGATCGACCCGGCCCGCCGCTGGATCGCCGCATCGGCGGTGGCCCGCGCGTTCGTCTATGATCCGGAGCGGGTGGCCGACGCCGACGCGCCCGGGCACATCGAGCAGATGGCCCGCCCGGACGTGGCCCGGCGCCTGGTGCTCGCCGACCCGACCGGCGGCGCGGCGGCGTGGCACGCGGCGGCGTTGTTCGCCGCGCTCGGCGAGGAGCGTGCGCTCGAGCTGTATCGGACGTTGTACGCCAACGGCGCGCTCGTCGTCGCCAGCGAAGAGGCCGTCGTCACCGCGATCACCGGCGGCGAGCGCTCCATCGCGCTCACCGACAGCGACCGCGCCTTCGCCGCGCAGGCGGCACGTCCGCAGCTGGTCATCGCGTTGCCCGACCAGGACCCCGGCGACCGCGGCGCATTTCTGCTCCCGTCGATGCTGGCACTCACCACCCGCGGCGCCTCCAACCCCGCCAGCGCCGCGTTGCTGGAGTTTCTGCTGTCACCTCCGCAGGCCCGCCGCATCGCCTTGACGGCCGACGCGATCCTGGTGCTCGATGATTCCGCCGAGGTTCCCGCCGGGCTGCTCGGCATCAGCGCGCTGCGCGTGATGCCGGTATCGTACGCCGCGCTGGCGACACGTCTGCCCGCGGTGCGCGCCGCGCTCGCGCGCCTGGCCGCACCGGCGTGATCGATCAATGCCGCCCGAGAACTGTGGAGGGCGGGGCCGGCGGATCGCATCGGCGACGCCGGATCGCGGGCACGTCGCGATACCGGAGCGCCAGAGCGGTTGCGGCGGCGCGGCTAGGACGCGGTCAGGGCAGCAAGGGTGCGCAGGATGCGCGCTTGGGTGCGGCGCAGCAGGCGCTCGAGGCGCTGGCGCTCGGCGGGCGCCAGGCCGACCGGGTCGAGGGCGCGCAGCTTGCGGCCGAGGCGGCGGAGCGAGCGGGCGATCTCGGCGACCTCGTTGCGCCCGAGCGGTTCGCCGGCCTGCTCGGAGCGGAATCGCTGCACCGAGAGCTTGCGCAGGCGCGCGAGCCGCCAGAGGACATCCTGCTTCTCGGGCGAGGGAGCGCGGGCCACCGAGATGAGGATCTCGCGCGAGACGTCGGGGCTGGCGTGATAGGCGCTCTTGATCGCATCGGGCAGGCGGCGCAGGGCGAGCGTGTTGCTCACGTAGGGGCGGCTCTTCCCGATCAGCTCGGCGAGCGCCTCGTGCGTGTAGCCGTACTGCTCGATCAGCGCGCCCAGCCCCTCGGCCTCTTCCAACGGCGAGAGATCCTCGCGCTGCAGGTTCTCGATGATGGCGATCTCCAGCGGGTCGTCGTCGCGCACGAGGGCGGGAATGACGTTGAGCCCGACCAGCTGCGCGGCCCGGAACCGGCGCTCGCCGGCCATGATCAGGTAGCCGTCACCGTCGCGCTTGACGATCACCGGCTGCAGGATGCCGTGCTGGGCGATCGACGCGGCGAGCTCGGCGAGCGCGTCGGGGTCGAAGTGGCGGCGCGGCTGCGCCGGATTGGGATGCACCGCGCTCACCGGCAGGGCGGTGAGCACCGTGCGTGTCTTCCGGTGGATCGTGCCCGCGACGACGGTGCGGGGCACTACACTCTCGCCCTCCGCCATCCCAGGACGGATGATACGCCCAGCCGAGCGGAAATCACAAGGCTGGGGAGCCGCAGATTACACAGATTGCACGGATACCGCGTTGCCACGGATCCGTGCAATCCGCGCAATCGGCGGTTACCCGATCTTGCCCTGCAGGAAGAAGGCGATCACGAGGGCGTAGATCGCCAGCGCCTCCATGAACGCGATACCGATGATCATCGGGGTTTGAATGCGGTCGGCGGCGTTCGGGTTGCGGCCGATCGATTCCATCGCCGCCGCCACGGCGCGCCCCTGCCCGAGGCCGGCGCCGACGGCGGCAATGCCGATCCCGAGCCCCGCCGCCAGCGCGATGTAGCCGTCGCTGGCCGCGGCGGCGCTTTCCTGTGCCAGGGCCATGCTCGGCCCCAGCAGCGCGAGGACGGTCGTCCCCACCAACCACGAGAGTTTCTTGCGCATCGTCTGTGTCCTCCTTTCGATGCGGACAATGGGGTCGCTACCGGCCACACCTCTCTGTCCTCCTCGCCACACCTCGGCCTCACGATCCCTGGGTAGACAACGATCAGTGGTGCGCGTGCGCCTGCCCGTGGTCGTCTTCGTGATCGTCGCCGTGCCCGCTGACTGCGAGCGAGACGTACACCAGGCTGAGCAGGGTGAAGACGAACGCCTGGATGATCGAGACGAACATCCCGAGCATGTAGAACACGACCGGCACGATCAGCCGGGTCAGGTCGGTGAAGATGTCGAGCACCAGATGGTCGGCGAACATGTTCATCAACAGACGCAGATTGAGCGTCAGCGGCCGCAGGAAATTGTCGATCAGCTCGAGCGGCAGCATGAGGATGATCAGCCACCAGATCGGGCCGAGGAAGTGCTTCAGGTACGAGGGGCCGTGCGCCTGGAACCCGTAGTAGTTGTACATGATGAAAGACGTGATCCCGAGGCCGAGCGTGGTGTTGACGTTGCTGGTCGGCGGCACGAAGCCGGGAATCAGCCCGATGAGATTGCTGGTCAGGACGAACAGGAACAGCGCCCCGTAGAGCGGCGCGTACTTCGCCCCGTCGCGGCCGACGATGCCTTCGACGAGACCGGTGAACGACTCGACGAAGATCTCCATCGCATTGCGGGCCGTGAACGTGCCGTCGGGTACGGCGGGATCGGCGGCGGCCGCCAGTTGCCGCCGCGCCACCAGCGCGGTGCCGAGCAGGATCGCCGCCACCAGGCCGGCGGTCGCGGTGTGATCCGGCAGCTCGTTGACCCCCGGGATGATCGACATCCACGTGAAGCCGTGTTCGGTTCCGCTGGCCATTCGTCCCTCAGTTGTGTGCGAGCGCCGCCGGCTGGCGCAGCGCGGTGATGACGCAGGCGACGAGCAGCTGCGTGGCGCCGACGCCGAAGGCGAGCGGGTCGAGCGGCACGCGCCAGAACAGCGCCGTGAGCAGGCCGACGAAGATGGCGAACTTGCCGAGCATCGCCGCGAGCACGAAGCCCGGCTGCCGCCGCTCCCCGGTGAAGAGCCGTGCCGCCAGCTGGCGCATCAGCCAGACGTTAGCGCCCATCACCGCCCCGCCGAGCAGCAGGCTGAGCGGCGCCAGCCAGCCGGTGGCGTATGCCACGCACACCGCCGCCGCCAGCAGCCCGAGGTGGAGCCGCTCGATGCTCTGCAACTGCAATCCCATGGAAAATCCGCTATCGGCTAGTTCTTTTGATCGACCAAAGCAAGAGCCTCAGCGCGCCGACGAACCCGCCCAGGGTGAGCAACAACGTGAACAGCGGCGCGGTCTGCAGGTAGTCGTCGAGGAAGTACCCGACCAGCAGGCCACCGACGATCGAGCCGCTGATCTGAAAGCCGAGCGCCAGGTAGCGGCCGCTGTTCAGCAGCGTGTCACGGTCGAGCCGCACGATCCGTGTTCCGGCGCGCCAGCGCTATGCGTTCTCGGCCAGCGCCGCGGCGGCGGCGCGCACCGTGGCGTCGATGTCATCGGCACTGTGCGCGAGCGAGATGAACGCCGCCTCGAACTGGGAGGGCGGCAGGTAGATGCCGCGGGCGAGCATACCGGTGAAGAAACGGCCAAACGCGGCCGTATCGCAGGCGCGCGCCTCGTCGGCATCGCGGACCTGCTCGACCCCGAAGAAGAGCGTCCACATCGATCCCCGGCGGCTCACGCAGGCCCGGCGTCCGTGGCCGGCGAGCGCCACCCGCAGACCCTCCTCGAGTTGGGCGCCCAGGGCGTCGAGCTTCTCGTAGGTACCCGGGTGATCGAGCTGGTCGAGCGTCGCAATGCCGGCGCTCACCGCCAGCGGATTCCCCGACAGCGTGCCGGCCTGATAGACGGCGCCGACCGGGGCGAGCTGTTGCATGATGTCGCGCCGACCGCCGACCGCCGCCAACGGGAGGCCGCCGCCGATCACCTTGCCGAGACAGGTGAGGTCGGGTCGGATGCCCAGCGCGTTCTGCACACCGCCCCAGGCCAGGCGAAAGCCGGTCATCACCTCGTCGAAGATCAGCAGCGCCCCGTGCGCCGCGGTCACGCGGCGCAGGCCTTCGAGGTATCCGGGCCGCGGCGCGACCAGGCCCATGTTGCCGACCACCGGCTCGACGATGACGGCCGCGATCGACTCGCCATCGGCGCGCAACCGCTGCTCGATCTCGTCGAGATCGTTGAACCGCGCCACCAGCGTCTGGCTGGCCGTCGCCTCGGGAACGCCAGCGCTGTCGGGCACACCGAGGGTCAGCGCGCCCGACCCGGCGCGCACCAGCAGCGCGTCGGCGTGGCCGTGATAACAGCCGTCGAACTTGATGATCTTGGGCCGACCCGTGTACGCGCGCGCCAGGCGCACCGCGGTCATCGTCGCCTCGGTGCCTGACGACACCAACCGCACCTGCTCGACCGCCGGCAGGGCGCCGGTGATGCGTCGCGCCAGCGTGATCTCGCGCGGCGTCGGCGCCCCGAAGCTCGTCCCGGCGCGCAGCGCGTCGTTCACCGCGCGGAGCACCGCCGGATGTGCATGGCCGAGGATCATCGGGCCCCACGATCCGACGTAGTCGATGTATGCGTTGCCGTCGACGTCGGTGATCATGCAGCCGCTGGCCCGCTGGATGAAGCGCGGCGACCCGCCGACGGCCTTCCAGGCACGCACCGGGCTGTTCACGCCGCCGGGAATCTGCGCGCTCGCTTCGCGGAAGAGCTTCTCCGACGTCTCGCTGCGCATGTTCGCGCGCTAGCACCGCCGCGCGCGCCGCGTCAATCGACGCGGCGCGACGCGCGCGGAGAATATTTTTCTTGCCACCTCGCCGCGAACAAGATAAATGCTCCTGCCCGCGCACGATCTTGGGGGGCTCGTCCGCACCAGCAGCGCCGTCGAACCGCCGACTACCTGTGGATTGCGTTGTGGAGAAACTGTCTGTCGCACCACCAAGCGTTCGATTTGCAAGGCAGTTCTCGCTCATCAAGACCTGTTGACAACCACCCTACCGGCGTATGGAAAAGGCGTGGCGTCAGAGTGTCGAATCGATCCTGGCGGAGTTGGCGGAGTCCGATCTGCGCGAGGTCGTCGGTCGCCTGCGTGCGGTGGCCAAACGCCACGACACGCTGATCGTCGAAGCGCCGAATCGCCTCGCCGCCAGCGTGGTGCGCGAGCGCTGTCTGGAAGCGCTGCAGCGCGAGCTCGAGCACGCCAGCGGCGGTGAGTTGCGCCGAATCACGCTCACCTTGCCGAGCGCAGCCCAGCAGGAACTCTTCCCAGCGCCCGCGCCACTGCCAAAACAGGCTGAGAAGGCCGTTACCCGCCGCGCTGACCTCCTCCCCAAGTATACGTTCGACAATTTCGTCGTCGGCGCGAGCAACCAATTCGCCCATGCCGCATCGACGGCGGTCGCCAATCAACTGAGCGACCACTACAACCCGCTCTTCATCTACGGTGGGGTGGGACTCGGCAAGACCCATCTGGTCAACGCCATCGGCCACCACGTGTTGGATGCCAACGTGCAGGCGCGTGTCGTCTACCTGTCGGCCGACTCGTTCATGAACGAGCTCATCGCGGCCCTGCGCCGTGACCGCATGGACGAGTTCAAGAACCGTTTTCGCAAAGTCGACGTGTTGATCGTCGACGACGTGCAGTTCCTCGCCGGCCGCGAGCGCACCCAGGAGGAGTTCTTCCACACCTTCAACTCGCTCTACGACAGCCACCACCAGATCGTCCTCGCCTCGGACAAGTTCCCCAAGGAGATCCCAGACCTGGAGGAACGCCTGCGCAACCGGTTCGAGATGGGGCTGATCGCCGACATCCAACCGCCCGACATCGAAACCCGGGTGGCAATTCTGGAGAAGAAGGCCGAGCTCGAGGGCATCGAGCTCCCGCAGGAAGTGGCGATCTTCCTCGCCACCAGCATCGACTCCAACGTGCGCGAGCTGGAGGGATCGCTGACGCGCCTGGGAGCCTTCGCGTCGCTCAACAAGTGTCCCATCACCGTGGACTTCGCCCGGCAGGTATTGCAAAGTGTCCTGCGCGACCGCGGCGATCGCGTCATCACGATCGAGTCGATTCAGAAGGCCGTCTGTGATTTTTTCCGTATTCGCCCGAACGACCTGCGCTCGAAGCGGCGCACGCGCACCGTGGCGCTGCCGCGGCAGGTGGCGATGTACCTGTGCCGCCGCTATACGGACGCCTCGTTTCCGGTCATCGGCGATCGCTTCGGTGGTCGCGATCACTCGACCGTCATCCACGCCGCGCAAGTCATCGAACGCCGGGTACGTGAGGATCCGACTTTCCGCGCGACGGTCGAACGGCTCGAGCGCCTGCTGGAGCGACCCGGTTGAGCGTGTCATCAGACGCGCACCCGGCGCAGCGCCGACGCCGAGGGATGGGGTGGCTGTGTACAACGTGCGGAGACGGGGTGGAGTGGATGTGAGTGCGGCGGTGAAATCGGCAGCGGGACGCGTCGGCTCTCCGCGACTCTCCCCACGCCGGGGCTGTGTTCGGCATACGCGCGCAAGCGTTTCACCATATCCACACGCACTACTACGTACTGGTCTTCTCTTCTTTAAAAAGACAAGAAGAAGAAGCGTGGGAGCATGTCGGCAATGAGCATGGAATTCACCATCGAGCGCAATGAGCTACTCGCCGGACTGTATCTGACCCAGGGAATCGTCGATCGGCGCACAACCATTCCGATTCTGGGCAACGTCCTCATCCGGGCGGCGGGTGATGGGGTGGTGGTGGCTGCGACCGATCAGGAGATCGCCATCCGACGTCAGTGCACTGCCACGGTGAAGCGCAAGGGAGCGCTCACCGCCGGGGCGCGCAAGCTCTACGAGATGGTGCGCGAGATTCCCGAGGGCCCCGTGGCCATCCGCGAGCAGGACAACCACTGGATCGAGGTGTCCGCTGGGAAGTCACGCTTCCGCCTGGTCGGCCTCGATGCCCGGGAGTTTCCCGCCATGCCAGATCCTCCCTCTGGCGAAGCCCCGCTGCGCATCCCGGGTGACACCCTGAACGAGATGATCGAATACACGATCTTTGCCGTCTCGGCCGACGAAACGCGGGTGAACCTGAACGGCATCCATGTGGAACGGGACGGTACGGAGAGACTGCGCATGGTTGCCACTGACGGGCATCGTCTCGCGATGGTGACCCGCGCGATCGAACAGGTTGCGTTGCCGCGGCCGCTCACGATTCCGCGCAAGGCGGTGATGGAGCTGCGCAAAATCTTGGAGAGCGGCGACGAGGTGGTGGAGTTCAGCGTGGACGGCGGCGTCGCCCATGCCCGCCGAGGACGCGTCGCCATGTCGATGCGCCTCATCGAAGGCGAGTTTCCGGACTATCACCAGGTCGTACCGGCGCGCTCTGAGCGGATCGCCTCCGTCGATGCCGCAAGCCTCTTCGCCGCCTTGCGGCGGGTTTCGATCGTCTCGAGCGAACGTTCGCGCGGCGTCAAGCTCCAGCTCGACGGTCAGAAGCTGGAGCTGACAACCATCAACCCAGATGTCGGCGAGGCCGCCGAGGAGCTCGACGTCGAATACGACGGCGAGCCGGTAAGCATCGGATTCAACGCCCGCTACCTGCTGGATGTGCTCTCGGTGCTGCCCTCCGAGAAGCGCATCGAGATGGGCTTCAACGACGAGGTCAGCCCGGGTCTGATTCGGAGCGCAGGCGACGCAGACTATTGTTATATCGTGATGCCGATGCGGCTCTGATCTGGCCCCCCGCGCAGACGCCGTCACCCCCCGCTCGGCGGCGCCCGGAAACGCTTCCGGCCCGCGGCGAAAATAGAATCTCAAGTGGCTGATTTATCATCGATATAATCGGCTCATGCAGCTTTACCTCAGGCCCTCGTCGTGGTACGTTGTGACGGATAACAAACGGCGGATCAGAGACGTGGCGTCGGAGCAGGGAACAGCGGGTGAAGGGGCGGGGATGGGGTCGGAGTACGGCGCCGATACAATCACCGTCTTGGAGGGGTTGGAGGCGGTCCGCAAGCGGCCCGGCATGTACATCGGCGATACGGCCGAGCGCGGGTTGCACCACTTGGTTTTCGAGGTCGTCGACAACTCCATCGACGAGGCGATGGCCGGCTTCTGCCAAAACATCGCGCTCACGCTGCACATCGATGGGACGGTGACCGTCGAAGACGACGGCCGCGGCATCCCGGTCGAGATTCACGCCAAGGAGGGCATCTCGGCAGCCGAGGTGGTGCTCACCAAGTTGCACGCCGGTGGCAAGTTCGACAGCGGCGCCTACAAAGTGTCCGGCGGCCTGCACGGCGTCGGCGTGTCGGTCGTCAACGCACTCTCGGAAACCCTGGCGATGGAGATCAAGCGGGGCGGGAAGGTCTACGCCCAGCGCTACCACCGCGGGAAGCCGGAGGCTCCGTTGGCTGAGATCGGCACCTCGAGCCAAACCGGCACGAAGGTCAGCTTCACCCCCGACGCGACCATCTTCGAGCGCACCGACTTCAGCTTCGACATTCTCTCACAGCGTCTGCGCGAGCTCGCCTTCCTCAACCGCGGCGTGCGCATCGTCATCGAGGAACAAGCGACGCAGAAGCGACATGAGTTCCTCTACCGCGGCGGCATCGAGGAGTTCGTCCGCCACCTCAACCGAGCGAAGACGCCCATTCACGGCGGCGTCATCTCGCTGGTCGGCAAGCGCGAGGACGTGGAGATCGAAGCCGCCCTGCAGTGGAACGAAGGGTACGCCGAGAGCATCTTCTCGTTCGCCAACAACATCGGGACGCAAGAGGGCGGTACGCACCTGACCGGCTTCAAGGGCGCGCTGACTCGGACGCTCAACGCCTACGCCACCACCGCCGGACTGCTCAAGGCTGGCGAGGCCCTGCAGGGCGAGGACACGCGCGAGGGTCTCACCGCGGTGATCAGCGTCAAGGTGCCGCACCCGCAGTTCGAGGGGCAGACCAAGACGAAGCTCGGCAACAGCGACGTGCGCGGGTATGTGGAGGCGCTGGTCAACGAGAAGCTCGGCGAGTACCTGGCCGAGCACCCGGCCGACGCCAAGCAGATCGCGCTCAAGACGCTCGACGCCGCGCGCGTGCGCGAGGCGACGCGCAAGGCCAAGGAGCTCGCCCGCCGCAAGGGCGCGCTCGACTCGGCATCGTTGCCCGGCAAGCTGGCCGACTGTCAGGAGCGCGACCCAGCGCTGTCCGAGCTCTACATCGTCGAGGGCGACTCCGCCGGCGGCTCGGCCAAGCAGGGACGCGACCGGCGCAATCAGGCGGTCCTGCCGCTGCGCGGCAAGATTCTGAACGTGGAGAAAGCGCGCTTCGACAAGATGCTCTCCTCGCAAGAGATCCGCGTGCTCATCACCGCGCTCGGCACCGGCATCGGCAAACCGGAGGACAAGGATCTCGCCAAGCTGCGCTACCACACCGTCATCATCATGACCGACGCCGACGTCGACGGGTCGCACATCCGCACCTTGCTCCTGACCTTTTTCTTTCGGCACTTCTCCGAGCTCATCGAGCGCGGGCACATCTTCATCGCCCAACCCCCGCTGTTCCGCGTGAAGAAGGGCAAGAGTGAGCAGTATCTCAAGGACGAGAGCGCGCTGGATGCGCACCTGCTCGAGCTCGGCACGCGCGATACCGAGCTGCGGTCCAGCGGTGGCGATGTGCTCGGCGGCGAGGCTCTGCGCAAGGTGATCCGCCAGCAGATGCGGTTCGACCGGGTGCTCGACGTGGTCGCCCGCCAGCGCCGCAACCGCGAGGTGGTCGCCGCACTGGTGCGCGACCCGGCGCTGAATGCCGCAGCCCTGACCGACCGCCAGGTGTTGGCCGGCATCATCGACCGCGCCCGTGCCCGCCTCCTCGCCACCGCTCCCGACCTCGAGCCGCTGCACGTCGAGCTGGCCGACGATGTCGAGCACGGTGCCGTACGCATGACGGTGCGCGTGCGCCAGAACGGCAGCGCCCAGGAGACGCTCATCGACAGCCCGTTCTGCGCCGGTCCCGAGTTCGCCGAGCTGCAGCGCCTGGCCGCCGATCTGCGCATCGCCGGCGAGCCGCCATTTGCGATTGCCGTCGGCGACAAAGCCACCGGCGCGCCGAGCCTCAGCGCGGCGGTGGCCGAGATTCTCGCCCAGGCCCGCAAGGGGCTGGACGTGCAGCGCTACAAGGGCCTTGGCGAGATGAACCCCGAGCAGCTCTGGGCGACGACGATGAACCCGGAGACCCGCACGCTGCTGCAGGTGCGGGTCGAGGACGCGTACGAGGCCGATGAGATCTTCTCGACGCTGATGGGCGACGAGGTCGAACCGCGGCGGCGCTTCATCGAGGACAACGCGCTGAGCGTCAAGAACTTGGACATCTAGCGGCGAGTCGATATTGGAGGGCGGCGCTTCGCGCCGCCCTCCAAGAACACGGAGTAGGTGGCGGTGGGAGCGGAGGAGGCGCCGATTCGGGAGAGGTCGCGCGCACGGCCAACGGCGATGTCCGGCAGTGGGGGTTCGCCCGAATGGCTCCGAAACGCGTGAGGTAGGGCCACACGATGGAGACCAGCGGCAACGGCAAGAGCAATCGAGTTCCGGTCGCGATCGAAGACGAGATGCGGCAGTCCTTCATGGACTACGCGATGTCGGTCATCATCGCGCGCGCCCTGCCCGATGCGCGCGACGGCCTCAAGCCGGTGCACCGCCGCGCGCTCTACGCCATGTACGACCTCAACAACGACTGGAACCGGCCGTACAAGAAGTCAGCGCGCATCGTCGGCGACGTGATCGGCAAGTACCACCCGCACG
>Ga0187893_10014185_pt1 | contig 10922 bp, 8 predicted proteins | sample MA1701074metaG_FD_139574 | JGI IMG/M metagenome (GOLD analysis project Ga0187893, IMG submission 139574) | White microbial mat communities from a basaltic lava cave in the Kipuka Kanohina Cave System on the Island of Hawaii, USA - MA170107-4 metaG ...
CGCCATGGCGCGGACGGTACCGCGCGGCGCAAAAAAGCGGACAGGTTTGGGTTCGCACCCGGCGCACGCCTATTGACGCAACGACGCGGGTTTCTCGCCGGCTATGTCAGGAGGTCTGAATTTCTTCGCGGCGCGGTGATTGGATCATGCGTGGCCCACCCAGCGCCGGCCACTGGACGGACCCGTCGACTCGTCGAGACGGACCCAGGGGGGCGGGCCGAGCTCGCGCGGGTGGCGGTCGACCTGGCCTGCCGAAGGCACTGAGATGCGGAAGGTCGAGCCCTTCCCGATCGCACTCTCGACCGCGATCGAACCTTCCAAGGCATCGACGAGACGGCGCACGACATACAGCCCCAGACCCACCCCGCCGTAGTGGCGCGTGAGATGCGGTTCGAGCTGGCGAAACGGCTGAAAGATGATCGCGTGATGCTCGGGCGCGATACCGATACCGGTGTCGCGGACGATGAACTCCGCTCCACCGCGGGACTCGCGTATGGTCAGCCCGACCTCGCCGGCGGGCGTGAACTTGACGGCATTCATCAGCAGGTTCTTCAGCACGACCGTCAGCTTGGCCTCGTCGGTCCGCAGCCGCATCCCCTCAGGCTGCACCGTCCAGGCGAAACGTGTCCGGCCGGCCTCGGGCAGTCTCCGCGCAAACGCCTCGAGCTGGCGCGCGAGATCCGCCAGACGCACCTCGCGCAGCTCGAGGGCGATGTTCTCCTTCTCCAGACGGCTCAGATCGAGCACCTGCTCCACCAGCTCCAGCAGCGCGTAGGCGCTCCGTTCGACCTGCGCGAGAACGGGCGCCTGGGCCGGAGCGGGTTCGCCGAACTCCCCTTCACGCAGCAGTGCGGCGTAGCCGATGATGTGGTGCAGTGGGGTGCGCAGCTCGTGTGACATCGTGGCGACGAAGTCGGACTTCAGGCGATTGGCCTGCTGGAGCTCCTCGACGAGCCGTTTGGTCTCCAACGCCAGCGAAGCGAGGTGCGCGATGCCGCGCGCCGTGCGCTCCTGCCGCGCGGTGAAGCGCTCCTGGTGGCCGCGATACCCGGCCGTTAGCACGCCGACGATCTGATCGCCGCGGCGCAGCCCGACGTAGAGCGTCACGGTGATCCCATACCAGGCCGGCAGCGCAGCCGACACGAGATCCTGGGGCTCGGACATGCACACTTGGACCACGCCGTCCTCGGCGAGGCGGGCCAGGAGTCGCGTCACCATCGCCTGCGGGATCTTGAGCGGGCACAGCGCTGCCCATTGCTCGGCGGTATCGCCACACGCCGCGACCGGAGTGTAGACCGACTCCTCCGGATTCCAGAGGAAGACGTGGCTGAAGTCTGCGGCAAGCACGCCCTTCGTCACCCGGCAGAGCTGCTCGAGCAGCGCCGTCCCGTCCAACGCGGCGATGAGTTCGCCCCCGACCCAGGCGAGGTCGGCACCGACATGGGCCGCGTCGTCGAGTTGCGCGTTCGCCGCTTCCAGTTCCTCCGTGCGCTCGGCCACCCGCAGCGCCAGCGCGTGGTTCCACTGCCGCACGTTCTCTTCGGCTCGGCAACGCGCCGCATCGGCGCGATCCAGAGACGAGCCCGTGGCGAGAATCGCCACACTGAAGGCGATGATGGTGGCGAAGATGAGGAGCACGCCGCCCAGCTCGCTCGGGTACAGGCCGGCCCGCTCGCCAGCGACCTGTATCCAGCTCAGCAGCAGCGGCAGAATCAGCGCCGCCGGCAGCAAGCGTCGCGCCATGGCACGACCCGGGCGCGCACCGACGAGGAGCGTCGCCCGTAGGGCTTCGACGAATGTCGCGTTTCGCTGGTTGCCTGTACGCTGGATGAGCGTCATTGCGACCAACCCCGATCGTCACATCCCCCGCATCACCGCCCCGATGCTCGAATGATGATAGCAATGCAGTCCCTATTCAAACTCCGCAAAACCTTGACTGCACTCGCTAAGTGTTCTCGCATGCGACATCACATCTCGGCAGCCCCTGGGAGCCGCCGGTCTGTGTTCAAATTGACCACATGTGAAGTGGGGACGGGGCGTCTCGCCGGTCGCGCCGGCGGGGCCGGCGCCGGCGCGCTGCGCGCGCCACGGACGGGGACGCCCGTGTCCACTTCGGAGAACGTCGCAATCGTGCCGCGCCACCCACCCCGAGTGTTCTTGCGTTGACAAACGAACGCGGCCACGCCGAGAGTTGAGCCCTGCGCGATTTACACGGGTTCCACGTCGAGCGGACAGCTCTCACGGGAGATCGAAGTGGTGCGCGTCAACCGCAACCTCGTCGCTGTCGTCACGCTGTGCGCCTTCCTGGTGCTCCCCGGCGCGGCGGTCGCTGGGATCCACTTCATCGGCGCCGAGGTCGTCAACGTGGGACCGAAGCCGGACTTCACGGTCGCCGGCGATCTGGACGCCGACGGCAGGTCGGATCTGGTCGTGGTCAGTCCGAGCAGCCGGCAGGTCGACGTCTTCCTCGCGGCGGACACGCCGGCGTTGATCGCACCGGCGCAGTCGCTGCAATTCGGTAACACGCTGCGCGGCCCAACGCTCGCCGATTTGAACTGCGACGATCGGCTGGACCTCGTCGTCGCCGACCAGGCGGCTGACGCGGTCTGGGTCCTGCTCGGCGCCGGCGATGGAACGTTTCTGACGCCTCACCTGGTCGACGTGCCGAGGAGCCGCGCGCCGGTCGCCGTCGCTGCCGCCGACTTCGACGGCGCCGGCAATCCCGATCTGGCCGTGGTCGATGGGCGCGCCGAACGGGTGTTCATCCTGCTCAACGACAACGGCGCGCCGCCACGATTCCGCGCCGGCGCCGAGATTGAGGTAGGCAATCAACCGGCCTCGATCCAAGTGGCCGACTTCAATCGCGACGGCCACGACGACCTGATCACGCTCAACGCCGGTGGACCGCGAGTCAAGGACGTGTCGGTCGTCATGTGGAAGCGCACCGTCAACGGCGTGCCTGAGTTTGAGGACCTACAGAAGTACACGGTCGGCGAGAAACCGGAGAACTTGAGCGTCGGCGACTTCAACGCCGACGGCGCGCCCGACGTGGCGATGCTCAACCGCCCGGCCGGTGGCGGAAACAGCGAGGTCATCACCCTGTTGAATGAGGGCGACGGCAGGCTGTCCCCGGTTCGCATCATGAGCGTCCCCTGCCCGTTCTTCACCGGCGGGCAGCCGTGCAAGGCGCTGGTCATGACGCTCGGAGACTTCGACGACAATGGCAACGTCGACCTCATGGTGGCCATGGCCGATCCGCGTCGGTCGCGCGGCTCGGCGAGCAGTCTGGCCGACGCGATGCAGGCGTTTGGCGGGCGTGGCGACGGCACCTTCGTGCCCGGCGGTGTATTCGCCACGCGCAAGGCGCCGCTGTCGATGGCGGCCGGCGACTTCGATGGCGACGGAACGCTGGACGTCGCGGTCGCGCACCTGCGCACGCTCGATCTGCAGGCGTTCATCAACGTGCGTCAGCGCGGGCAGGCTCCGAACGGCAGCCTGTGCACGCGCGACGGCGAGTGCTTCTCCGGTCGGTGCATCCACGGCGTGTGCTGCGCAACCGACTGCCGGGCAATGGAGCGGTGCAACCTGCCCGGGCACGAAGGCACCTGCTCTGTCTTAAACGATCCCATCCAGTGCTCCCTGCCCGACCAACCGGAATGTGATGAGGGCTTCTTCTGTGTAGACGGATTCTGCTGCGATCAAGAATGCGTGGGCGGTCGCTGCGCCCTGTCCGGTTTCATCGGCGTGTGCATCCCCGGTATCGAGGTCGGCTCGCCGTGCGAGGCCGGTGAGGAGTGTACGACAGGCTTCTGTGCCAACCGGGTCTGTTGCCTGGAGCCGTGCGTGGGCGGGTTCTGCAATGACGCCGGCGTGTGCATGGCGAAGGAACCCAACGGAGAGGCATGCGAAGCGGATGCACAGTGTCAGTCTGGGGTGTGCGATCCGTTCGACGCGATCTGCTGCAACCGTCGGTGCAGCGCAGTGGAGTCGTGCTTCGAGGGCGCATGCGTACCGTTTGCTTCCGTCCCGACTTGGACTCCGGAGCGGAGACCAATGCAGACGCCTCGCCTGACGCCGGGTCCTCACGGACCAAGCTGTCAGGAGCCGGCCGAGTGCTGGATCGGCGTATCGTCGCTCGCCGCGTCGAATCCGTGCGGGGTCTGTCCGAGCGGAACGCATCGCGAGAACGGCTCGTGTATTGACGATGCGCGGGATAGCAGTGGGTGCTCGATCGCTGGCCGCGATCGAGTTGACGGCGCTGGTCACGACCTCGCGGTATGGCTGATCCCGATAATCGCGTGGATTGCCTGGCGGCAGGCCAGGCGTGGCTAGGCCCCCGAGCTAATTACCCATTGCTGGGCCGCCCTGCGGGCGGCCACGGGCGCGCCAAGGCGCACCTCTACACAGTCGCCGGCAGTAGGCTGCCGGCCTTTGGATTTGTTCAAGAAAGTAACGGTTAGCATAGTCATGGCGATGACGCGTACAATTCTGTACGCCTCGCTATGCGCTGGAAATTTGTAATTTACACATCCCAATTTCCCTCGTGATTCCAAGGGCTTCTCGAGCGTCTGTTGCGCAGCCTTTGGGCGAATCGCCGCTTCCATAAACATTGCGAGGAAGCTGGCACGCACGGTGCTGTGCGTGGACCACCTCTCTCAACAGGAAGCGCCCTTCATGCAGGACCGGGCCTCATTGCTGATCGTCGACGACGAGCGCGGACCAGCCGAATCGCTGCGGATGGTCTTCAAGTCGGAGTACGAGGTCTTCACCGCGCCGAGCGGGCCGGAGGCGCTGCAGATCCTGCACGCCAAGCCGATCGACGTGGTCACGCTCGACCTGCGCATGCCCGGCATGCCCGGGACCGAGGTGATGGAGCACATCAAGCGCTTCGATCCCGACATCGAGATCATCGTCGTCACCGGTTACGCCTCGCTCGACTCCGCCGTGCGCGGACTGCGCAACCGGGTGTTCGACTACGTCACCAAGCCGTTCGACGTCCCGCAGATCTCCGACTTGGTGCGCCGCGCCGTCGCCCGCCGCCGCGAGACCCAGCACGCCCGCCGCGTCAAGGACGACTTTCTCGCCAACCTCTCGCACGAGCTGCGCACGCCCCTCAGCGCCATCATCGGCTACAACTCGATTCTCACCGAGGAGCTGCAGACCCGGCTCACCGAGGACCAACGGGTCGCCTTCGACCGCATCCAGGCCAACTCGACCAAGCTGCTCAGCCTGATCGAGACCGTCCTGCTGCTCAACTCGCTCGACGCGCGCGAGCTGCAGCTGGCGATCTCGAGCTTCGACGTGCGCGAGACGATTCGCCGCGCCTCCCGCCAGTTCGCCGCCGTCGCCCGCCAGCGCGGGCTGACGTTGAGCGCCGAGGGCGACGCCACCGCGCTGTGGGTCACCACCGACGAGCACAAGCTCGAACGGGTGCTGTGGGCGCTCATCGACAACGCCATCAAGTTCACCCCCCATGGCTCGATCGCGCTGTCCGCCGGCGTCGTCGCCGACCACACCACGTTCGAGATACACGTGCGCGATACCGGCATCGGCATCGCCAACGCCGGCATCGCCCAGCTGGTCGACGAGCTCGCCACCACGCCGCTGCCCGGCGGCCGCGGGCTCGGGCTCGGGCTGCGCATGGCGCTGCGCCTGACCGAGTTTCTCGGCGGCGAGTTGCGCGTGAACAGCCAGCTCGGTCGCGGGACGCAATTCACCATCGCCCTGCCGATCTTCGCGCCGGACCCGCGCAGCGGCAAACCGCCGCACGATGCCTAGGGACCGCCGATGATGCACGAGACCTTTCTGCTCTGTCGCCGCTGCGGTGTGCTGAGCCCGGTGTTTTCGCCATCTCCGAGCGACCAGGACGCTGCGGACGACTTGGCGGAGTTCCACGCCACCCACGAGGAGCACGGCCTCGAGGAGGCCCGCTGCGTGCCCGACTCCGCCGTGTTCGAGACGCCGCCCTGGGATCCGATGGGGGCGCGCTGGTTCAGCGTGTCGACCGCCACCGATCGCCTGGCGGTGCGCAGCTGGCGTACGTCGATCGACGACCCGCGGCGTTACGAGATTGCCCCGAGCACGCCGCCGACCATCGATCGGGTCGAGATCGATGAGGCGTTGCTGCGCCGCGCCCTCGATCGGCACTTCTATCCGCACGCATTGCGTCCCACCGCCCTGGAGCGCTTCGTGACCGCGGTGAGCCAGCTCGTCGCCGATCTCGACCCCGCCGCCGTGGACACCGCGTTCGATGACGCCACCCTGCCGAACACCAGTATCGGCCCCTTCCCCGCCGCCCTGCGTGAGGCCCTCGTCGGCCGCTGCGCGTCCATCTTCGATGCCTGGGAGCTCGAACGCGTGCAGCGCTTCATCGACGACCACCGCCACGCCGACGGCACCCTCGCCGTCCGCGTCCGCCGCGTCCCCGACCGGTCGGCGGCGTAACCATTTTGGAGGGCGGCGCGCCGGCGCCGCCAATATGATTGCGCACCCCCGGCGGCGACGGCGCGCCGCCCTCCACATTGATTGAGAACCTGAATCGCCGTTCGGGCCACCTTGACTCGCAATCGGCTGCGTTCCATAACGACCCGAGATGCGCCGCTGACGGCGCGCGGCCCGAGCCCGCTTGGCTATGCAGGGTACCAGCGACACTGAGATTGCCGCGGGGCAATTCGGCAGCATCGATCCCCCCGGCCGGACCGCCCTCGAATGGGCGCTCGCGGGCCGCGCCATCGACGACCGTCAGGCCCTAGCGCTGCTCGCGCTACCCGATGAGCACACGCCGGCCCTGCTGGCCGTCGCCGGGCACGTGCGCACCCAGCGCAAGGGGCGCACGGTCACCTACTCGCCCAAGGTCTTTCTGCCGATCACCAATCTCTGCCTCGATCGCTGTTCGTACTGCACGTTTCGCCATGACCCCGACGAGCCGGCGGCCTGGACGATGCTCCCCGAGGACGTGCGCGGTTGCTGCCATGCGGGCCGCGCGCTCGGCGCCATCGAAGCCCTGCTCTGCCTGGGCGACAAGCCGGAGCGCGCCTACCGCTCGTACCGCCAGACGCTCGCCGTGCTCGGTCACCAGAGCACGGTCGACTACGTCGCCGCCTGCTGTGCCATCGCCCTCGACGAGGGCATGCTGCCGCACACCAACGCCGGGCTCCTCGGCCGCGACGAGATGGAGCGCCTGAAGCCGCTCAACGTCAGCTTCGGCCTCATGCTCGAGTCGGTGAGCCCGCGCCTGCGCCAGCGCGGCGCCGCGCACCACCAGGCGCCGGACAAGGACCCCGCCCTCCGTCTGAGCATGATGCGCGACGCCGGCGCGCTGCGCATTCCGTTCACCACCGGGATCCTGCTCGGCATCGGCGAAACCCTCGCCGACCGGGTCGACAGCCTGCGCGCCATCGGCGAGCTGCACGCCGCCGACGGCCACATCCAGGAGATCATCGTTCAGAACTTCCGCGCCAAGCCGACCACCCGCATGGCCGCCGCGCCGGAGCCGAGCAGCCTCGACACCGCGCGCACCATCGCCGTCGCCCGGCTCATGCTCCCCGATATGAACATTCAGGCGCCGCCGAACCTGAGCCCCTACGATCACCGCCTGTTCCTTGCCTCCGGCATCAACGACTGGGGCGGCATCTCTCCCCTGACGCTCGACTACGTGAATCCGGAGGCGCCCTGGCCCCAGGTGCAGGCCCTCGCCCGCACCTGCGCCGAAGAGGGATTCACCTTGGCGCCACGCTTGCCCATCTATCCCGAGTACATCGACCGGCCCGGCTTTCTCGACCCGTCGCTGCGCGCCGGTGTCGCCGCCCACGCCGCAGCCGAAGGAGGGCATCATGTGGGATGACCTGCGCGAGGTGGTGCTCGACAGCCGCCCGCTCGATCAGCTGCTGCGCGCCGCCAGCCCGGCCACGACCGCCAGCCTCGAGCGCGCGCTCGCCGGCGCCGAACTGACGGTCGACGAAGCGATTCCACTGCTCAGCGTCGAGGGCGACGATTTCACTGCACTCGTCCACGCCGCCGACGCCGTGCGCGCCACCGACGTGGGCGACGAGGTGACCTACGTCGTCAACCGCAACATCAACTGGACCAACATCTGCTTCGTCGGTTGCCAGTTCTGCGCCTTCGCGGTGCACCGCAAAGACCCGCACGCGTACAACCACTCCATCGACTACGTGCTCGAGAAAGTGCAGGACGCGATCGACCGCGGCGCCAGCGAAGTCTGCATGCAGGGCGGCATCAACCCGGAGTCGGACGCCTTCTTCTATCGAGACCTCTTGCTCGCGATCAAAGCGCGCCACCCCACCCTGCACATCCACGCCTTCTCGCCCATGGAGATCATGTACGGCGCCCGCCGCACCGGCATGACCTACCGCGACTACCTGGCCATGCTGAAGGACGCCGGCCTCGGCACCGTGCCCGGCACCGCCGCCGAGATCCTCGACGACGACGTGCGCGAGGTGCTCAGCCACAAGAAGGTCGACGTGCGCACCTGGGTCGACATCATCACCAGCGCCCACGCGCTCGGCATCCGTTCGAGCTCGACCGTCATGTACGGCCACATCGAGACGCCGGAGCACATCGCCCGCCATCTCGGACTCCTCCGCGATCTGCAGAAGCGCACCGGTGGGTTCACCGAGTTCGTACCGCTGCGCTTCATCCATACGCTCACTGAGCTGTACCAGAAGGGGCTGGTGACGCCGCCGCCGGTCGGCGCGCTCGACTTCCGCGTCTACGCCGTCTCGCGCCTCATGCTGCGCGGCTGGATCGACAACCTGCAGACGTCGTGGGTGAAGCTCGGCACCGAGCTCTCCCAGCTGACCCTCGCCGCCGGCTGCAACGATTTCGGCGGCACGCTGATGGAGGAGTCGATTACCAAGGCCGCCGGCGGTGAAGCCGGCGAGTATCTGCCGGAATCGGAGATCTGCGCCCTGATTCGCGGCGCCGGTCGCGTACCCGTACAACGGACAACCACCTATGGGCGTATCTCTTCGACGGGCGTTTCCGAACCGGGTCGCGGCGCTGGCTGGCGGAGTGGGAGCGGCGCGTTTTCTCCGGGGGCTGTACCCGCAGCTTGAGCCGGGCCGCCTGACGATCGTCGTCAACACCGCCGACGACGAGACCTTCTTCGGCCTGCACGTCTCGCCCGATCTCGACACGGTCACCTATACGCTCGCCAACCGGGGCGACCCGCGCCAGGGCTGGGGCGTGGCGCGCGATACCTTCGCCTGCCTCGATTCCCTCCAGCGCTACTACACGCACGCCTGGTTCCGCCTCGGCGACGCCGACCTCGCCACCCATATCTTTCGCACCGAGTCGCTGCGGCGCGGCCACTCGCTCACCAAGGTGACCGCCGCGATCGCCGCCCGCCACGGGCTGCGGGCGCGGATCCTGCCGATGAGCGATCAGCCGGTACGCACGCACGTCGAGGTGGTCGGCGCCGGCGCGTTGCCCTTCCAGGAGTACCTGGTCAAACGGCGCGGCCGCGGCCGGGTGCGGCGCGTGCGCTTCGCCGGCATCGGCGCCGCGCGTCCAGCTCCCGGCGTGCTCGCGGCGCTGCGCCAGGCCGACGCGGTCATCATCCCACCCAGCAATCCGATCGTCAGCATCGACCCGATCCTGGCGCTGCCCGGCGTGCGCCCGGCGCTCCGCCGCGCCCGTGTCGCCGCGGTGACCCCACTGGTGCGCGGCCTGCCCATCAAGGGTCCGCTCAACCACATGCTGCGCGGCCTGGGGGTGGAGGTCTCGGCGGTCGGGGTCGCCGGTCTCTATCGCGACTTCGTCGACCTGTTCGTGCTCGATGAGCGCGATGCCAGGTTGGCGCCGCGAATCGTCGATCTCGGCATGGAGGTGTTGGTCACCGATACGATCATGCGCTCGCCGGCCCAGTCGCGGCGGCTGGCGCGGGCGGTGCTGGAAGCGGTCTTTCACCACAAAGGCACAACGACACAAAGGCGTTCGAGATGAGGAAGCGGCGGGAACCCCTTTGTGTCTTTGTGTCTTTGTGGTGAAAAGAGAATCCATGCAGCTCTCGATCCTGCCGATCCCCGGCATCCCGATGATCCACCCGGGCGACGATCTCGCCGCCCTCCTGTTCGCCGCCTGCGACCGCAACCAGCTCTCGCTGAGCGACCGCGACGTGCTGGTCGTCTGCCAGAAGGTGGTCTCCAAGTCCGAAGGCCGCCTGGTCGACCTGCGCGAGGTCACGCCATCCGATTTCGCCCGACAGCTCGCCGCGCAGACCGACGACAAGGACCCGCGCGTCATCGAGGTCATTCTGCGCGAGACGAATCGGATCGTTCGCATGGCGTCCGGCCACCTGATCGTCGAGACCGGGCCGGGCTGGGTCTGTGCCAATGCCGGGGTCGACGAGTCGAACAGCGGCGACGCGAACATCGTCGTCCTGCTTCCGAAGGACCCCGATGCGTCGGCCCGCCGCATCGCCGCCGCGGCGCGCCAGCGCTACGGTTGCGCGGTCGCGGTGATCGTGACCGACACGTTCGGGCGGGCCTGGCGCCAGGGACTGGTCGATTTCGCCCTCGGCATCGCCGGCATGCCCGCGCTGCTCGATCTGCGCGGCAACGAGGATCTCGACGGCCGGATCCTCAAGCACACCATCGCCGCCCATACCGACGCGTTGGCTGCGGCGGCCGGCCTGGTGATGCGCAAGGGCGACGCCATCCCAGCGGCCATCGTACGCGGCTACGAGTTCACGCCCGGCGACGGCGCCGGCACCGAGCTGATCCGCGAGCGCCAGTTCGATTTATTCCGTTGAGGGAGCGTGCGGAGGTGCGGAGGTTCTGCGGTGCGGAGGTTACCGGACCTGCACCTCCGCACCTCCGCACCTCCGCACCTCCGCACCTCCGCACCTCCGCACCTCCGCACCTCCGCACCTCCGCACCTCCGCACCTCCGCACCTCCGCACC
>Ga0187893_10014187_pt1 | contig 10919 bp, 12 predicted proteins | sample MA1701074metaG_FD_139574 | JGI IMG/M metagenome (GOLD analysis project Ga0187893, IMG submission 139574) | White microbial mat communities from a basaltic lava cave in the Kipuka Kanohina Cave System on the Island of Hawaii, USA - MA170107-4 metaG ...
TCGATCGCGCGGCGATAGAAATTGATCGCCGCGTCGAGGTCACCTTCCTGTTCGGCGATCGTTCCGCGATCGAACAACGCGTTCCAGTGGATTTCGCCGTTCTGCCGGGTTTCGGGAACCGCGAGCAGGCGGTCGTAGGCCGCCTTGGCCTCGGCCGCGCGACCGCTGCGCAACAGTGCGTAGCTGACGATGAAAAGCCGCGGCAGCTCCTGCCAGCGCCATGCATTGCGGTCGCGCGCGCTGGCGCCGGAGAGCGCATTGTCGATGGCGGCCTTGAAGGCGAATGAACGATCCGATTCGATCGCGCGGATCGCTTCCGCATGGCGGCCGAGCGAGATGTACGCGCGGCCGAGCGCGATCGACTTAACGGTCGAGAAGTCGTTACCTCCGAGCGGGGTCGCACCGGCGCGAATCTTTTCGAGCTGGCCGAGCTGCTGCTCGGCCTGTGACTTGTTGCCGGCCAGCGCATTGCCGACAACCATCAGCGACAGCGCGTTGATTTCGACATCGCGCTCAACCGCGCGGCGACCGTGCGGCGAATCGAGGGCGCGCGCCGCCTCGAGCGCTCCGTCGTCGTGACGGCCGAGGTCGATGTGCAATGCGGCCCGCATCATCTGCAGATCGGGCGTGGCGTCGTCGAGTCCCAGCAGCAGTGTCTCGGTGTCGCCCTTCTTGATGCGCGCTTCAAGTTCGTCGAGGCAACCGGCCAGCCGGGTGTAGCGCTTCAATCGCGCGTAGGCGAAACACAGTGCGTGTGCACGCGCCGCGGTTGGCAGTTTCGCGAGTCCGGCAGGCTCCAGCGCGGCGACGATGCGCAGATATTCGCTGTTGCCGGCGGCGTCGAGCAGTTGGCGATTGGATATCTGCGCGAAGCTTGTCGCGCAGATCGACGCAAGGAGTGAGGCAACGAAAACGCGCACCGTTCTTAACGACACTGGGTCCCGGCCTTCGCCGGGACGACGAGCCTGCCGGTCATTCCGGCGCAAGCCGGAATCCAGTGTCTTTCGGACGACGCGCGCCAATACGTTCATGGCTAAAACAGATACGTCGCCTGCACGGTCACGCCCTTGTACTGCGACGACAAGAGGTAACCGAGCCCGATCGAGCCGTAGTCGCGCGCGGAGTTGATGCGCGTGCGCGTGCCGAGACGAACGCCGATCTCCTGCCAGCTCGTCATGAAGAGTTCCGTGCCGGTCGTGCGCGTATCGATCAGGTACGCCTGGCCCGAGCGAAACACGCCCAGGTCGATTCCCCGCGCGAACAGCAGGCCGTTGCGAAACGCCACCGTCGACAACTGCGGATCGGAGCTGTAGTCGCCGGACGATGCCTCGAGCGACTTGTAGTAACCGATCATGTTGCCCAGGATCATTTCGAATCCCGGCAACTTGAAGCCGAGGCTGCTCGTGACCGATGTCGACACAATATGGCCAAGCGCCGCGAGATCCTCCGAGTACACGAGGCCGTAGGCGACGGCGGGCGTGATCACCCATCGATCGCCGGCCGGGAAGCGATACGAAAACGCGAAGCTCGCGTGCTGCGCGGCCGACCCCGAGTACGTGGCGTACGTCAGCGGCACTCGAAACGAAAAGCCACGGCGCGGATCGAGATCACTGCGTGTGTTGTATTGCAGCGGCACCGTTAGCGCGTTGGCGCGCACATCGTCGTGATCGAGGCTCGCGCCGGTCACCGCTCCGCCGCCGAGATTGCCGATCGCCGTCTGCCCCACCGCGGGCAGCGCGCCGCCCGCTTGCGCCAGAAGGATCGACCGTGCTGCTCTGCTCGGGCGTGGCGCGTCCGAGTCGAGCAGCGAATCGAATGAGAAAAACGCAACCGAAAAGTCGCTCGCGATCATCGACGAGTGCAGACTGTTCGGATTGCCGGCGAGCGGATCGGCGGGCGACCGCGCAAGCAACAGCTTCGCGAGGTCTTTCAGGCAGCCGGTCGGCTTCTTCAATGCGTCGATCAGCAGGCCGACGCTCGCAGTGCGCGTCGCGCCGTTGAAGGTGAGCGAGCAGCCTAGTGCCGGGATCGAGAAATTCAGCGTGGTGGAGTTGACCGCAAAGATGCCGATCATCGGCACGCCGCGGAAATCGACATCGCCGCGGACCGCATCGGTATCGACGTAGCTCGGCAGCAAGCGCCGCAGAGCGGCATCGTCCAGTTGGCGCGCGGCGTCCTCGGCGTTTTTCAGCCGGAACGACGCAGTACCGGGTGTGCCGGTCGAGTCGACGACCGTTCCGCGAAAGACCTGCGCCTGCGCGCAGGTAACAAGCGCCGCCATAGCGCCGGCGGCGAACCATGTGATCTTCTTCATTCGACACCTCCCTCGCCTGGGGCGATGCCGATCGCGGCTGGCCAGCCGCGCAGTCGGCACCGTCAAACGATCGCGATTGCGCCCGACCTCAAATGACAGCGCGCCCCTCGCTTCGAGGGGCGCGGTGGGCCGGCCGTACGGCCGGCCCGATTTTTCGTTTTACTCGCCGCGAAACTGTACGCGGCGGTTTTCGGGCGCGGTTGGGTCCGCGCCTTCGATTGGCTTGTATTTTCCAAAGCCTACGTGCTTGATCCGGCGCGCCTCAATACCGTGCGCATGCACCAGGTAGCTCTTGACGGATGCAGCACGGCGTTGCGACAGTTCGAGGTTGTAGGTCTCTCCGCCGACCGCATCGGTGTGTCCTTCGACCACGACCGCCTGGCTGGCCGGCAACAACTTGATGCCTTCGGCCACACCGTCGAGCTGCCGGCGTGCGGACGGCAGAATTTCCGACGAATCGAATGCGAAGCGCACCGGAATCGACAGTGAGTTGACCGCCGCTTCGTTCGCGATAGCGGCGGAGGGCTCGTCGAGCAAGCGGATCGAGCGCATCTTGAGCTTCTTCTGCGCCGGCGCGCCCAGGATGCGCGCCACTTCGTTCGGGTCGACGCTCTGGTTGTCGCGATAGTGAACGGCCGACTGCGCCAGCGCAGACGAAGACAAGCCGGCGAGGGCGAGAGCAAGGAGGGCGACTTTGGCGTTCATAAGAAGCTCCGGTCAATGAAGTTCGGCTGCCCCCTCAGTTGCGGTCGTGGCACCGATGGTTCAAACGGATTGTGAACCGCGCGCACGGCGGCGTCGATCGACGATTCAGCAAGCGCATCGGATGGAAGCTGGTGAAAATTCACCTGAACCGGTTCCGGCGCGCCGGCAACCCATGGCGCGGATGGCAAGCAGTCTCGCAAGCCACCGACCTCAACCCCAACCCTCTCGAAGGAGTTTCCCAATGAAAGCAATCGCCAAGACCGCCGCCATCCTCGCCTTCGCGTTCGCCTCTGGCGCCGCGCTGGCCGCCGGCGCCGGAGTCAGCGTCAACGGTGCAAGCCAATCGCAGTCGAACAGCACCAACAGCCGTCAAGAGATGGAAGTCGGCGTGGTCGACACCGGCGCGTTCAGCAACGGCACGGCTAGCGTCAACGCGACGAATCTGCGCCAGACGCAAGTCGGCGGCAACAACAACCGTCAGTTCATGACGATCGGCAAGATCGACAGGGACGTCGGCAGCCATGCCGTGAACGTCCAGGCGCACAACATCACCCAGTCCCAATTGGGCGGCGGGAACAGCGTCCAGAAGATCAAGATCGGCGTGGTTGAGTAATCCTCGATCGATGCAGGTTGAGCCGCGGCGGCAAGCTTGCCGCCGCGGCTTTCTTGCGAGAGTCCGCACGCAAGATTCGGCGCGACAGTGACTGCTGCGCCGTGCCTTCCGCCCGGATTCTGTCCCCCCGCCGGCGCACAGCGCCGGCCTTCGACCTCAGATAAGGAGATCGCCATGCGCAAACCATCGAGACTGCCGTGCAAGATCATTGCCGCCGCGCTACTCGCAACCGCGGTTGCAAGCCTCGGCAACACGGCGCACGCTGCTAGCGCTGAGCCATTGGACATCGAACCGGAGTTCCTGGCCAAGCTGGCCAAGGAAAAGGCGAAGGCCACGGCAGAGAGCCGCGCCGCGGCCAATGCCAGCAAGAAGGATCAGAGGAACGCGCAATCCGCCGCCGACTGCGGCGCGATCGCGATCGGCAACGTGGTCGGCAACGGCAGGATCGGCTTCGGTCCGACCGACGTCAACGTGATCATCGTTGGCGATGTGATCAACGCGAACAACAACTGCAGGTGATCGCAGGCGGGATGGAGAAGCAACGATGCGTACCGACCGTTTTGTGAAGAGTGTCGTGCTGGCGGCGATCACCGCCGCGCTCGGCGCGTGCGCCACCATCGAATCGACGGTCGACACGCGCCGCCAGGTCAAGGAGCAGGCGCAGACCGTGAGCAAGGGGCCGGAAGCGGCGCCGTACCGCTCGATCACGAACTTCTCCGACGGTCTGCGCTGCATGGACAACTACCTGCTCGACTACGGCGTGCGCGATGTGTCGGTGATCGTCGAAGACATACTCGACGAAACCAAGAAGGTCAACGCCGGCACCAAGGAGATGCTGATCTCGGCGATCTCCGACATGACACGGCGCTCGCGCTCGATCCGGCCCATCGCCTACGGCAAGGACTCGGGCAACACGATCGGCTTCCTGTTCCAGGCGCAGCAGCGCGAGCACTTTGCGATCGTGCCGCCGTTCGGCATCCGCGGATCGATCACTCAGTTCGACGACGCGATCGTGCGCAAGAACATCGACGGCGGTCTGAGTTGGGAGCCGTATCTGAACGTCGGCGCAGCGAAGACGGCCAGCGCATCGGTGATCGGTCTCGACCTGAACGTTCTGTCGACGCGCGATCTGAGCGTTCTGTCCGGCGTGTCGTCGCGCAACTCGGTCATCTATCTGAAGGAAGGCAAAGGCGTCGACGCCGAAGCGGCGATCAAGAAATTCGGCATCAACTTCAGCGTTAGCGTGGCGCGGCAGGAAGGCCAGTCGCAGTCGCTGCGTACCCTCGTTGAGCTGGCGACGATCGAGTTGATCGGCCGGCTGGCGCGCGTGCCCTACTGGTCATGCCTCGGCGCGACCGACGCGGACCTCGGCGTACAGACCGAGATCCGCGACTGGTATGACGCGATGCTCGCGAACCCCGTGGAACTGTTCGAGTACTTTCAGCGCCAGATGCGCCAGCGCCGCCTCTACAACGGGCCGGTCGACGGCGTTGCGAATCCGGATCTGATGGAAGCCGTGGCGCGCTACCGCGAAGTGCTGGGCATGTCACGCGAGCCGAAAATTTCTCTGAACTTTTTCCAGGCGTATCTGCGCGCCGACCATCGCGCGCTCGCAGCGAAGATCACGCCGGTTGCCGCTGCTGCACCCGCACCGGCTTCGGCGGCCGGTGCGACCGAGCCTCCTGCCCCAGCGAGCGCAGGATCGCTTAGCCTGGTCGTCGCGTCGACCGACAACGCGACCGTGTTCAGGCGCGGCGCGCAGATCAATCTGACCATCCGACCGAATCGCGATGCGCATGTCTACTGCTGGCTGCGCGACGAAGCGGGCAAGGTGCAGCGCTTCTATCCGAACCGCTTTGCCAAGGACTCGCTGGTGACTTCGAGCCGGCCGCTGGAACTGCCGGGCAAGCAACGCTTCCAGCTGGTGGCCAACCACCAGGGCGTGCGTGAGACCGTGGCGTGTTTCGCGGCCGAACGCGACGTGTTGGCGGAATTACCTGGCGCCGTATCGGGTGGCGACTTCGAGCCGCTGGCGGCAACCACAATCAGCGATGTCCGCGCCGCGTTTGCCGCGGTAACCCGCAACAGCTTCGGCGAGGGGTACCTCAATGTTGAAATCAAGTAACTCGCTGCGCGCAGCGCGCGCCGGTCGTCGAATCAGGTTCGTCGCCGGCGCGGCGCTGGCTGCACTGTTGGCGCCGATGATTGCAATGTCGGGAATCGTCGCCGACGAATCCGGGCGTGTTGCCACCGGCGCGTCGCGCAAGCCCGCGCTGAGCGGTTATGTGCTGCGGTGCTGGCAGGAAGGGCGGTTGATCCTCGAAGAAAATCACGTCTCATTGCCGCCGAACATCGACATCGGCAGCTCGAAACTGCAAGTACTCGATCGCAACAACCACCCCGTGTACATCGCAGAGACGAAGAACGCGACTTGCCTCGTTCGTGCGCGGCCCGCCGAGCGCGGCGTGCTGCCTTATTAACCCATCGTTGCCCGGCCCATCGTTGCCCGGTCTTGGTGTTGCATGAAGGTCGTGCGAATCGCCCGCCTGGCGCTGGCGCTTTTGGCGGCCGCGACATGCGTGGCGCATGCCGACACAGGCCGCGAATCGCGCAGCGTCAGCGGCTTCGACCGGATCGAATGGCACGCCGCCGGCGAGCTGCGCATCGCGCAGGGCAACACCGAGTCGCTGGTCATCGAAGCCGAGAAGGGGCTGCTGCCAAAGATCAAGGTTGAGGTGAAGGCCGGCGTGCTGCGCCTCGGATTTACCGAGTCCCGCATCGAAACCCAGCAGCCAATCCGCTTTCATCTGACGGTCAAGACGCTGGCGGGCATCGAAACCCTTACCGGCGGCGAGTTTCTGCTTCAGCGCCTCGCGACGCCCTCGCTGATATTGAAGCTGGGTGGCAGTGGCAAGGCGAAGATCGAGTACTTGTCGGCGCGCGAGCTGGACGTCCGGATCGACGGAGCTTTCGACGTAGACATCGACCGTGGAACCGTGCAGACGCAGCGGGTTGAGATTGCCGGCGCCGGCCGCTATGCAGCGGCCGGGCTACAAAGCGACGTGGCGCGCATCTCAGTCAGTGGCAGCGGTGACGCAGTCGTGATGGCGCGCAGCCGGCTGGACGCTCGCATCAGCGGCGCCGGCCAGATCACCTACCTCGGCGATCCGGTGGTTACGCAGGATGTTTCAGGAGCAGGTGAGGTGAGACGGCACGTCAAGTGACCCAGGTGCCGAAACGCCAGCGAGTCGAGCCGCAACGCGGCTCGACGACATCCTTATGGTTCGCCTAGCGATCGAGCCAAAGCGCATCAAAACCGCTAGCAACGCCGTTGAGTTCTGCGCTCAGCCGCGCAGTACGAACGTCATCGCAGCCGTATTCGAATACGGTCGCCTCGTCGTACGATTCCATTTGACTCACGGCCAGTTCGGTGCGCGTCACGTCCATCGTTGTCTCTCCTCGTTCGCGTTGGTTGGCGCGCCGCGCCGAACCTAACAGTGAGTCACCCGGGAAGCGCGATCGGTTCAAACCAACACGAATATGCAGACCAGAGCTTCGAGCCCGATCAGGCGTCCGCCACTACTGAGCGGCGTTGGGCACCTGGTCGGCGCGCTGCGCAACCTGGGGCTGCTGCCGGTCGGGTTCAGCGATCGCGATCGCGTTGCGAGTTTTCCGGCCGATGACGGACAGTTGATCCCGGTTCAGGTGACCGGCGACGGCCCGCCTGTTGTCCTTGTCCATGGATTGGGGTGCGCGCATACGCACTGGAAGCGCGTCGCGCGGCGGCTCGCGCGCCAACACCGCGTCTACGCATGGGACGCACGCGGCCACGGCGATTGCCACGTCGATGAAACCAGCCACATCACGCTGGCGCGCCTGGCGCGCGATTTGGCGAACATGATCGAGTTCTTCGGCCTTGAAAGCGTTGCGCTGGTCGGTCACTCGATGGGCGCGCTGACGGTGATGCAATTCCTGCGCGACTTCGGCGTGATGCGAGTTGCTGCGGTGTGCCTCGTCGATCAGTCTCCGCGCGTAGTCACCGATGAAGACTGGCGGCTGGGTCTCTTCGGCGGCTGCAGCGCATCGATGCTGGGCGGTCTTATTTCAGGCGCGCGCAGCAATCTCGCCGATACAGTGCTGCGGCAGATCGAGGCGGCCGCAGGCGACTGGCTGCGACGGCGGCTTGCTCCGGATGCGATGCTCGGGCGATGGCTGCGCCGCTGGCTCAAGCGGATCCACGTGGAGCCGCTGCTCGATCTGTGCGAATCGCTGGCCGCGGCGGATTTCCGTCCGCTGTTTTCCCGCTTCGACGTGCCGCTGCTGGTGGTGCTGGGCGGTCTCAGCCCGCACTACGCCGGATTGCCGCTCGATGCGTGGTACCGGGAGAAAGTTCCACACGCGCGCGTGATGACGTTCGAGGATTCCGGGCATTCGCCCCACTATGCGGAGCCGGCCCGCTTCGCGCGTGAGCTGCGGCAATTCTTTGAGGAGCACGCCTTCGGCGGCGCGCGCTCGTAAACCAATGGAGTTCAGACGATGACGCTCCAACAATTGCTGGGAATCGAGTTACCGATCATTCAGGCGCCGATGGCGGGCGTGCAAGGCAGCGCTCTGGCGGTGGCCGTGTCCAATGCGGGCGGGCTGGGTTCACTGCCTTGCGCCATGCTCAGTCTGGACCCCATACGCAGTGAGCTTGTGGCGATCAAGGCTCAGACGGGCAAGCCTTTCAACGTGAATTTCTTCTGCCACGCGCCGCCCGCGCCCAGCGGCGAACGCGAGGCGGCCTGGCGGGCTGCGCTTGCGCCGTACTTCAAAGAGCATGGAATCGACGCGGACGCGATTCCGGCCGGGCCGGGGCGCGCCCCATTCAGCGTCGAAGCTGCCGACGTGCTGGTCGAGTTCAAGCCGCCGGTGGTGAGCTTTCATTTCGGCTTGCCGTCGTCCGGGTTGCTGGCGCGGGTGAGAGCTCTGGGCGCGAAAGTGCTTTGTTCGGCCACGACCGTCGATGAGGCGCGCTGGCTCGAAGCACAAGGGGTCGATGCCATCATCGCCCAGGGTCTTGAGGCGGGCGGGCATCGCGGCATCTTCTTGTCCGACGATCTGAGTACTCAGGTGGGCACGTTTGCTCTTCTGCCGCAGATCGTGAGGGAAGTGAAGCTCCCGGTCATTGCTGCCGGCGGGATCGCGGATGCGAAGAGCGTCGCTGCCGCTATGGCGCTTGGCGCAGCAGGTGTGCAGATCGGCACGGCATATCTGCTTTGTCCGGAGGCCACGACAAGCGCGGTGCATCGCGCGGCGCTAAGAAGTGAGTCCGCTCGCCACACGGCGCTCACCAATGTGTTCACCGGTCGACCCGCCCGCGGGATCATGAATCGAATCATGCGAGAGCTCGGCCCCATGAGCACCGTCGCGCCCGCTTTTCCTTTGGCCACGGCTGCGATCGCCCCGTTGCGCGCGAAAGCGGAAAGCAGGGGATCCGGTGATTTCTCGCCTTTGTGGTCCGGTCAGAACGCGAGTGGTTGCAAGGAAGTGCCGGCGGCCGCCTTGACGCGAGAGCTGGCGGCCGGTCTGTAGCGGGGGAGGCGCTGCATGCAACCTACTTTTACGGCCGTTGTGAAGCACGAGGACGAAACGGGTCGGCCAAGCGTCATCCCCGCGGAAGCGGGGATCCAGCGTCTTTGGCCGCAACGACACTGGGTTTCCGCTTTCGCGGGAACGACACAGGTCTACGCCCCGCAACTGCCGCTAGCCCCAACCTTGAAGCAGAACTCCGCCGTCAGGCTGGACGATTCCCAGGGCACCTGCACGCGCTGCGTTTCTTCGGCAACGCCGATGCGCACTTTCTTGAACAACTGTTCGATCGCCAGCCCCGGCTTATCGAGATTGGCGAGCAGATGTTTGGTGTAGATGCTGTTGCGCGCGCCCGCGCCGTCAAGCGCGACGCCGCCCGGTGCGGTTGAAAACGCGACGAGCGTGCCGACCGGAGCGTCAAGCTGTGCGAGTCCACCCGGTGTCGAACCGCGAAACTTCAGGCGCCGGCCGTCTGGCAGCGCGATGACGCCGCCCGCGAATGGGTTCACGCGACACGCGTCGAGGATCACGATATTGATGCCGTGCTTGATCGCACCGAGCCGGTCGATCAGCGCGCCGATATCGGCGCTCTTTCCCGGGATGTCGTCTTCGGTCTGCACGTCGGCGTCGACAGGCAGCAGGTAGTTGCGGCCTTTGGCCTGCACGCCGTGGCCGGCGTAAAAAACAACCCGCACCGCATACGAGGCTGCGCGCAACGAAAAATCGCGCAGCGTCTCAACCAGATCGCGCAGGTTCGTGTTCTGGCGGGAGATGACTTCAAAGCCGAGCTGCTTCAGCCGCTCGGCAACCGCGACAGCGTCATTGACCGGATTCTTCAACGGCCCGGCCTTGTAGGCGCCGTTGCCGATGACGAGCGCGATCCGCTTTTCGCCGTTCTGGGCTGCGGCCGGCCGCAGCGGAATAAAGGCGGTGGCGAGCGCGGCGGCGACGAGTCCCAGCGCCCTGCGCCGCGGCGCAAGGCATGGGAGCAAAGCAGGGCGCGCGCGCATGGCTCCTCAATGTTGAGTGGGTAGTCCCGGCACCAGTGCAACCGCCTGAACGATCGTGTTCGTTTTCAGCCGTGCAGCCGTTTCGTTTTCCTTGCCCGACGGCACGCGGACGAAGTAGTCGCCCAGTTGGCCGGGGCCGCCGGCCAGCGTGCCCTGGACCGACATCAGCAGCAGGCGGATATCCGCCTCCTTGGCATCGGGCGCGAAGTTCAGCTTGAGCAGCGGACCTTCTTGTACGGCGACCGTCTTTGTCGCGCGGATCAGCGCTTCCTCATCGGCTGCATGCTGACGCATCATGTTGAAGATGACTCCGCTTTGCACCACGATCGCTACCGCCGCCAGCGCCGCCATCGGCCGCACGCGCGCCAGCGCCGTCACGGGTCCGAGGCCGATATCGCTCAAAAATCCGCTGATCCGCTCGACCATCGTCGGCTGGTCGCCGCGGATCAATTGCATCGTTCGTGCCAGGCCGATAGTGGCCGGAATTGCGGGCGCGTTGTCGTGAATCTTCGTCTGCAGCGACTGGTACCAATCCAGTTCGGCGCGCGCGGCCGGATGCGAGGCCAGATAGCTGTCGACCCAGGCGCGGTCCTCGGCATTCAGGGTGCCGTTGACGTACCACGGCAGCAGTTCGGAAAAACGATCACTCACGACACACCTCCAAGCGCATCGCGTGCGCCAACGGAACTTCCTTCACGCTCCAGCA
>Ga0187893_10014188_pt1 | contig 10919 bp, 6 predicted proteins | sample MA1701074metaG_FD_139574 | JGI IMG/M metagenome (GOLD analysis project Ga0187893, IMG submission 139574) | White microbial mat communities from a basaltic lava cave in the Kipuka Kanohina Cave System on the Island of Hawaii, USA - MA170107-4 metaG ...
AACTGCTCGCCGAAGCCGACCGCCGGATGTATCAATCCAAGGCCCGCCAAAAAATGCTCTCCTCACGCGAACGCGGTTTTGATTTTGACGTAAAGCCTGTCTGGCCGTAGGCCACGCCTCCCGGCCTGTCCTTCAGACGCCTTGCCCGAATCAGGACACCTTCTCCGTCTTGGGATCGAAAAATTTGACGCGGTTTTCCCGGAACGCCTGGTTCGCCATCACTACAGCCACCTGCACCATGTAGCCGAGCTCGCCGTCGAGAACGGGCTTTTCGCGCGTGCGCACGCAACGCAGGAAGTTTTCCAGGAAGCTCTCCGAAGGCGGCGAATCGACGCGAAAAGCCTCGCTGGCGCCCTTCCGCTCGGTGCCCTGTCCGTCCCAGGGGACCCACCGTCCCTCGAAGCCGCCTCGCCGGATCTTCTCCCGGACCTTATCGATGTAAGGATGCTCCGGCTCGATAAGCAAATAATCCGGACGGAGCTGGCTGCCGAAGAATCTCATATTCGCCGCGTGGCCGCGCACCACGATGGGCAGCTCGGCCGAGTTCGCCAGCGAGCCGCCAGCCAGGATCGTGTGCTTCGACGGATAGTCGATCGCCATGATAAAAGTTTCCGGCACTTCCATCACGTCTTTCGGAACCAGCCAGCTCCCGCCGGCCGAGACGACGCGTGAGGGAAACTCCGGTCCCGTAATCTTGATCAGCGGCGCGAGATGGTGGACATAGAGGTCGGTGGCGATGCCGCCGGAGTAGTCCCAATAGCGGCGCCAGCGGAAGAATCTCTCCGGGTCGAACGGCCTTTTCGGCGTGTTGCCAAGAAACTTCTCCCAATCGATGTTCTGGGGCGTGGCGTCCTTTTCGATGGTGTAGTTCCAGGGCGGTTCGAGTGCGTTGCGGCTGCGGCTGGTCTGACTCCACAGCAGCTTGCCCAGCACGCCCCCCTGAATGGCGGCCTTTGCCGGCTTCCAGATACCGTGCGCGGTGTGCTCGCTGTCCACCGCGAGGATGCGTCCTGTTTCCCGGGAGACCCGGACCATTTCCCTGGCCTCCTCGATCGTGAGCGACATGGGTTTTTCGACGTCGACGTCTTTGCCCGCGCGCATGGCGTCGATAGCCATGCGGGCATGCCAGTGATCCGGGGTAAGCACGAACACCACGTCCACGTTCGGATCGGCGAGCAGATCCTTGTAGTCGTTATACGCTCGAGCCTTGGTGAGCCTCGCGCCAGCTTCCAGGCGTGGCTTATAGATGTCGCAAACGGCCACGATCCGCACCTGGTCTTCGCGGCTCATCAGGCCTTTCAGATGGCCGCGGGAGATGTTCCCCAAACCGATCAGCCCTACCTGAAGCACGCCGTTGGCGCCATGCACGCGCTGGGTGGACGCCGCTGTTTGCGCGGCACTGCCAGTGGCCTCGATAGCCGTTGCTGCCAGTCCGGCCAGAAATCCTCGCCGGCCGGTAGCATTCCTGGTTCCCGCCTTTCGCCCTGGATCCTGCTTCACTGACGTACCTCCTTCTTCATCCTCTATACGAACTTCTCTCACTAGAAACGGAATTTCAAGCCAAACTGCAGTTTCCGGCTCGATCGCCCGCCTAATCAAACGGCGCGTTCCGTTCAAACGCGGCGATACAATGATATCCGCCAGGGAGCGCCAGTGCGAACCCCGCTACGGCCCCGGCCGAAAGGCAGTTCCCAGATCCCGCTGGACACAAACCGGTGCTTGACGTGCTGGCTGCCCAATGAGCGCTCTTGCCGGAAATCGACCAGGTTCTGCTAGCCGGAGCCGCGTGAATCGCCTGCTCCTGCAAAACCGAGCTGGTTGGAAAGAGTCCGGGAGAAGATGCCGGTACTCTCCCGCTGCCAGAGGTATGGAGCGGCTCGTCCTTGTTAAACTGGGCAAGGTCAAACTATGCAACCACAACCTCAATCGCTGCCCCCGCCCGCCCAAATGATGCAGTTCATCTCGGGATACTGGGCCTATCACGGCCTCGCGGCTTTAGCCCGATTGGCGATCGCCGATCGGCTGAAGGATGGCCCCCGAACCAGCGAGGATCTCGCCGGCGAAATCGGCGCAAGGCCGGATTATCTGTACCGCCTGCTGCGCGCCGCCGCCGGTCTGGGAGTTTTCTCCGAAGACGGCGACGGCCGTTTCTCCAACAACGAGATGTCCGACATCCTGCGTACCGATCACGTGCCCAGCCTGCGGTACATGTTCATGTCAATGTCGGACGAATGGGCTTCCCGATGCTGGCCCACGCTAGCCGAATCCGTGCTCACCGGGCGGACGGCCATGGACCGGCTCTTCGGTATGTCGGCCTGGGAGTTTCTTTCGAAGAACCCTGAGCAATCGGAAACCTTCAATAAAGCGATGACGAACCTTTCTTCGATGGAAAGCCCCGTTGTTGTCGGCGCCTACGACTTCTCCGGCCTCGGCACGATTTGCGACGTTGGCGGGGGTCACGGCCTGCTGCTCGCCAGCGTCTTAAAAGCAAACCCGTCGCTGCGCGGCACGCTCTTTGATCTGCCGCATGTCGCCGATGGAGCGCGCAATGGTCCGTTGGCCGCCATTGAAGGGCGTGCCAGCATTCTCTCCGGCGACATGTTCGAATCCGTGCCAGCCGGCTTTGACGCTTACATGATGAAGTACATCATTCACGACTGGAACGACGAGCGCTCGCGCAAGCTGCTCGCCAATTGCCGCAAAGGTGTGAACGCTGGCGGCAGACTCCTCGTCGTCGACCAGGTGGTCCCGCCGGGCAACCAGTTCGCCCCCTCCAAGATCATGGACCTCACCATGCTGTTATTCATCGACGGCCTGGAACGAACCGAAGCTCAGTTCCGCGAGCTGTTTGCATCGTCGGGATGGCGCCTGACGCGCATTGTTCCTACGCAAGCGCCCTTATGCATTGTTGAGGGCGAACCGGCGTAAGCCTCAGATCAAAACAACAGCTTGATTCCAAGCTGAATCTGCCGCGCCGTGCTGGCGGTATTACGGACCTGTCCGAACAGGGGGTTGGTGACCACGCTCTCTGGCAGGCCGAAGGTCGGGTGATTGAACGCGTTGAAAAACTCGGCGCGTAACTGAAGCTTGATGTTCTCCCGTATCCGGTCCTCCCGGAAAAACGACAGATCAAAGTTCTGGAGCGCATCTGATCGCAGAATATTGCGGCCTGCGCTACCGAACGTAAACTGCCGGGGCGCCGCGAACGCAGTCCGGTTAAACCAGGCTTCCGGGCGCGGATTATCCAAACGCCACTCTCCGACCACGTCAGGCCGGACGCGGTTCCCGTTGGCCACCGCGCCAATATTGGCGATGTCGAGGTTCATTTGGGGGGTGAAGATTTCGCCGCTGCGCAGCGTCACGATTCCGTTGAATTGCCAGTTGCCGAAAATGCGGGAGGGGACGCCGCCTGAGAGCCATGTCCTTCCCCGGCCGAACGGAAGCTGATAGACAACCGCTGTCGAAAACACATGTGGCACGTCGAACCCGGACACCGAACGCGAGCTGTTGGGATCGTACGGGTTCTGTAGCGACAGATTCTCCGAGAACTGTCCTGAGGAAGCCGTGTCGATCGACTTGCTCCAGGTGTATGCGGTCAGAAACGAAAGACCAGCCGAAAGCCGCCGCTCCAGTTTTGTTTGAAAAGCATGGTATTTGCTTTGGCCTACGCTGCGGTCCCAGTTGGTGACCGGGGCATGCGGCCACAAGGTGCGTGGCGCCACCGGACCGGGGCCGGGCGTGAGCGCCGTATTGTAATCCCCAGCAACAGACAGCCGCACGTTGTGCGAGCCTACATAGGCAACACTCAATGCAAGGTTTCGCGCTATTTCCTGCTGGATCTCGAGATTCCATTGCTGCGAGTGGGGATTCTTGAAGAGCGGATCGTAGTAGAAGGCCCGGCCTGACGGCGTGGGAGTCGGCTGGAACGGGTTGTTGTTGCCAAAAGGAGCGTCCGCGGTAGCCTCCACCTGGGTGCTGTTGGACACAACGGTCCGTCCCAAGGAACCAGGCCAGTTGGCATTATTGATGCTTCCATTCTGCGCCTGCTGGTTTACACCGGCGATCAGATCGTAGAAGATCGCATACGATCCACGGACTATCGTTCGCGGCCGAGCCTGGAAGGCAAATCCGAAGCGCGGGCCAAATAGTCCAAGCTCGTCGCTTCGCAGCTTCGAGGAGCCGGTGAACACAACATGGCGGTTGACAAAGTCGCTGTTCGGGTCGATCAGGCAGGGAGGCCTCGCCTGCCCGCAAGCCGCCGGTTTCGCGATCCCGACGAGAAATTTGCCGGTGTTGAAGTCCCACGTCGAGGCGAAGTCCCGGGAGAAATCCGGAGCACGGAACAAATCCCAACGCAGACCAAGATTTATGGTCAGCCGGTTTGTCACTTTCCAGGAGTCCTGTGCATAGAAGTTGATGGTCTGCGATTCCACGGTGAAATCGGCTTCGCTGAGTTCCGTAGTCTCCATCAACCCCATCATGAAAGAAGCAAGAGCCGAACCCGTGTTGCCGAGGCTATTGAGATCCGCCGTTTGGCGCGTGTTGAAGGTCAGAGTCTCGGTGATCTGCGTATTGGTCCACGGCTGCCGGACGACTTCTCCCCCAAATTTGAAGCTGTGCCGGCCGGCGTTGTGCGATAAATCCGAGCGCACCTGAAATCCGCGCTGCGGGCCCAGTATCCGGTTTCTCATGCTCAGGCTGAAGTAGCCGGGAATGTTCACGCCCGGAGTGAGCGCGCGCGGGTCTTTCGGAAATCCAGTGAAAAACCCATCGCCGATAAGGTCCTTGTTGGTAAACGTAGGAACGTCGTTGAACGTCGTGCTGGTGAAGCCGAACAAGCTGCTTAGCACGGTGCTGGCGCCGAAGGTGTGTGTGTAGCCGGCGCCGAGGTTTCTTGCCGGGATCACGGTGGCGATCCGGGTTCCCGGCAACGACAATGCCGCCACGCTATCCAACTGGCTCCAGTTGTAGCGGAACCAGAAAGAATCGCGCGGAGAAACGTACTGGTCCACGCGGATGCTGTAACTGTCGGAGGGAAATCGTTGCGGGTCGTCGTTGCGCGAGTTAAAGCTGGCGAATCCCGTATTGATCGGCGCCGGAATGATCGCTTGAGCAAAGGCGCGAATCGAGGGACTGAGGCGTGAAGCCGGTATACGGTTGTTCGGGTATGCATCGCGCAGAAAGCGGTTGGCCGCCTGCGGGTCCGGGCGGGTGGAGTACGGATCGAATAGCCGCCGCGTTGTCGTCGCAAAATCACCCGACAGCTCGGCGGGCGTTGGCACCAGCGCAAGCGTCGAAGACGCATTCACCTGCCGGTATCCTTCATAGGAAAAGAAGAAGAATGTCTTGTTCTTGATCACGGGCCCGCCGAGGGCGCCCCCAAACTGGTTTTGACGCAGCGGCGGCTTACCTGCTGTAAAGAATCCGCGCGCATCCAGCTTGTCATTGCGGAGGAACTCGTAGAGGCTGCCGTGGAATTCGTTGGAGCCGCTCTTGGTCGCAATGTTGATTACGCCGCCGGTCACCCCGCCGAACTCGGCCTGATCGCTGTGGGACTGTACCTTGAACTGGTTCAAAGCTTCGATGTTCGGTGCAATCGAGTATGTGCCCGTGAAGTGGCCGTTGTTATAGACCCCGTCCAGAGTAAACGAGTTGCTGCGGTTGGTTTGGCCGTTGATGGCCGGGAAAACCAGCACGCCGATTCGCGGCGTCGTCTGGCCGCCGCCGCGGTTCTGCGCCACGCTGACGGGCGCGGCGCCGGGAGTCAGGCTGAGCAATTGAGTAAAGTTACGGGCGTTCAGCGGCAGCTCGGAGATTTTTTCCTCCGTGACCACGGTACCTAGTTGGGCCGTATTGGTCTCAAGCAACGGGACATCTCCCACGACCTGGATTCGCTCGGTAACCTGCCCGACCTCCAGCACAAAATCGAGCCGCGCCGACTGGTTGACATCCAGCTTGATCCCCGAACGCGAGACTGGCCGGAACCCGTCCAGTTGCACTGTGACCTCGTAGTTGCCGGGATCAAGGCTGGGCAGAATGAAATAGCCTTGCTCGTTGGAGGTTGTCGTTCTTTCCGTTCTCTTACTGATGTTCATGGCGGTGATCCGGGCGCCTGGCGCGATGGCGCCGGAGGCGTCCATGACGCGTCCCGTTATCTCCGCATTGGTTTGTGCGTGGCAGTGAAAAGCCACAGTACTGAAGCCAATCATAATAAGTGGAAACAGAAACATCACAGTACCTCTCTTACTTGAATTCGGCGAACACGGCGCGGCCTTTGTTCGAACTCAAGGCGTTTACCGTGTGAAATATTTCATGCTCGAGCGGTGTGCCGTCGGCGGCCTTGATCTTGAATCCGGTCTGCATCTGCATTACCTCAGCCATGTCCTCTATGTCGAGAACTACAGTCCGGCCATCGGCCAACAGCTTCGCGGAACGGATCCTCATGTTCTCGGTTCCCTGCGCGCCGTTGCGCTGGTACAAATCGGAGCCATACTGACTGGTCCATTTGTAGTTCCATCTGCGAGCGTAATAATTCTTCGCGTTTTCCGCGCTGGCCCGGTTGAGCGGCTGCGTGAATGTAATCGACACGCCTTCTTTGGTGACATGCAGCTCATTTGGCACATGCACGGGCGCACCTGTATAACGAACACGGTAAAAGCCGCCAGGCGCTTTTCGTTTGGTGCCCCAGCCGTATAGCCCGCACAGATAGAGTTGTCCGTCCTGTTTGCGAAACTCGGGCCGCATCAGGCCGGTGGAAAAATTGAGAGGCAACTCCACGGCGCCTCCCTGAATCTGTCCATCCACTCGTTCCATCAATACAAGAAAAATCTTGCCGCGTCCAAACGAGGAGTGGATCAAATGGCCGCGAAGCGGGCCCCAGCGGTCGCTGTCGACGAAAGCTTGACCTGCGCCCGAGTTGTCCACCGTCACCGGCAGAAACGTGACCGGCTTATCGTAATCCTTGCGGCCGGAAGGGATGCTGCCGCCCCACATGTAGCCGTGAAAGCTCCCCGGGCTGCACCAGTTGATTCGTGTCGATGGAATCCAGTGCCCTTCCTGGTCTGAAGTGACAATCTCGCCGTTCGGTCCCAAGGCTACTCCATTGGGAACCCGGAATCCCGTACAGACGATCTCCAGGTTGCGCCCGTTCTTATCGAGTTTCAGAATCGTGCCATGGTGTTTCGTGTTGGACGGCAAGGCGTGCCTGGCGGCTTTGGCGAAAATGAAGTTCCCTTCGCTGTCGCGATCAAGATCGAAGGTGAACTCATGGAAGTGGTGCGTCAGCAGAAAATCGTTGTTGAAGTTTTCGTAATAGTCGGCTTCGCCATCACCGTTAAGATCCTGAAGCCGCGTGATCTGGTCGCGTCCGAGTACATAAACAACGCCGTCGACGATCTCGATGCCCATCGGCTGATGCAGCCCGGTGGCGAATCGCCTCCAGGTGAGATTCTTAAGGCCGGTGTCGATTCCGGAGACGATCCACACGTCCCCGCTCCAGGTGGTGACCGCGGCCCGGTCATCGTTAAAGAAAGCGAAATCGCCTGGGCGAAACCACGATTTGTAGGGGTTATCGAACGGCAGAGTAAGTTCATCCACAACGTATGGGCCAGTGCCAGCGCCCAGCTTTCCCGTTGTGCGTACGGTTTGCGGATACCGCGCGGGCCCGCCGCCAGTGAACTTCGCAAGCGGCTCGTTTACGGCGAGTTTACCGGCAACGGCGGCGAAATTCGAAACACCATCCGGCGTCACACGCGAAAGGATGACCGCAAGCCGACGCACGCGGTTTGCGGCTGGAATCCGCAGGCGCAGTTGACCCGGCTCGGATATGTCCCAAGTCACGTCCGCGTCCGCGCGGACCGCCGCTGCCAGCCCACTCTTGCCCGTGGCGCGCGCAACCGGCAACGGCTGCGCAACAAGCTCGATCGATTCTCCGGGCGCGGCGGCCACTTGCAACACCATCTCCTTCGACGCGCCGTCGAGCTCAATACTTCTCGTGAACACTTCCAGATCGCCCTGCTTCGTGAAGCCCGGCAGCTCCAGCACACCGGTTCCGCCGATCGAATACGAGAGGATCACTTTGTCCCCGTGCACATAAGAGCCACGATAGCGGCCCCATGCCTCGGGAAGGTTGCCGAATCCTTCCGTGCGCGGATCGCGGAAGCTGCCATCGCGCGCCAGGCCCGGCCCAACCGGATTCTCAAACACCGGCGTGCCGGCAACGTAGGGATGCGGTCCGTGCTTCCAGTCAAACACCGTCCCAGTTAATGCCAGGTAACCGCCTACCCATCCTGCCGAGTAGCGCAGAAGCTCCGTATCGAAAAGCACCGCCGCCTTCTTGTCCGCCGTGAGTGCAATGGCGATGCCTTTGTAAGTGATGTTGTCGCCCGGTTGTTTATCGGCTCTCGGATCTGCGGGCTGCTTTACGCTGATGCTGGCCGAAAGAAACGGACCGTAATCCATGTCGAGCCAGGGCGTCGCCGGCGTATCCTCTACGCCTTCCCGGGATGGCCCCCACCTGACACCCTGATCGATCCAGGCGCGTAGGATGCCGATTTCCCCGGCGGTCAGCTTTGCTCCCGCCGGCGGCATAATGAGATCCTTCTCACGGCCCGCGACCAAATGAATCAACCGGCTGTCGGCGCTCTTCCCCGGCAGGATCGCCGGAATCCCGGAATGCCCGCCGCGAACGGCAGCCCTTCTTTCCCACAGGCTGTATCCGTTGGCCTCGGTTTCATCACCGTGGCATCCGTAGCAATGCTTGCGCAGGATCGGCTCGACGTCACGCACGAATTGCACTTGCCGGCTTGCCGGTGGCGGCAGAGGCGTCGTATCAGCGGCGGCCCCAATGCCAGCGGCGCAAAAGAAAACAAGCAGCAATCTCGGCGATAGCATTTCAGGTACCCGAGCCATTTTCAAGCTCGAATTGAATCTTGCGGATCGCCCGCCCGATATAATTTTCCACCGAACTGATTCCCACGCTCAACTTGGAGGCAATTTCGCGATACCGGTACCCTTCGGCGCGCAATTGAAATGCACGCCGCTCCTGGCCGCTCAGCCTGCATAGCGCCTTCCGAACATTCCGGCTGCGGCCCTGGCTGGCAAGAATCTGTTCCATATCCGGTTCATGGGAAGCAATATCATGACGCCAGTCTGTTTCGAGTTGTTGAACGATGCCGGTGCGACGCCTGTGTTCGATCGCCAGATTATGGGAAACCTGGAACAACCAGGAACGCAGATTGTGAATCTCATCTCCGCTCAATAGCTGGCCGAACAATCTCAGAAATGCTTCCTGCGTCACATCCTCGGCCTCGCTGCGGTCACGAAGAATGCCCGCTACATAATGGAACACGGGTCTTCGAAAAACCTGGAAACAATCCGTAACCGTTTGCTCCGGCGTGAGCGTATCGACATTCATCGCGAGTCACCGCCTTGGCGCTCGAACCCTATAAAATGCTGTTTGGCGAAGAACCGGAACTTGCTCCGCGCCACCTGCTTGGCTTTCCTCCCATTGCCGGACCCGATCGCTTTCGCAATTTCGTTGTGGGCCTCGGCGGAAGCTCTCATGTCCACACACGAGGGATCTTTCAAGCTCTGGACCATGTGGAAGGCCAGCAAGGGTAGAAGGAGCTGAGGCAGCAGCTTCGCTATGTACGGATTCCCGGACTGGGCCCAGAGAAGCTCGTGAAAGCGCAGATCGTGGCGATAGAATTCGGCGATATCTCCGGACCGCGCGCTTGCTTTCATTTCCGCAACGATTGCGCCGAGTTGCATGGCGTTCTCGCGCCCTCCCTCCTTGGCCGCGAGCTCCACGGCCAGCAATTCCAGCTCCTGCCGCACTTCGTGAATGTGCTCGATTTCATCGCGTGACAGCGCGGTGACGCTAGGCCCCCGGTTGGGCTCGCGCACTACCAGGCCTTGATGTTCCAGCATAATCAGGGCCTCGCGAACGGTCGGCTGGCCGACTCGCAGCGCCTTGGCGATCTTGGATTCCACGATCCGCTCGCCGGGGCTGAGTTGAGCCGACACGATCAGATTGAGGATGAGGTTCTTAACCTGGCGTGCAATGGAAACTTGCCGCTCCAAGGTTTGGGAAAGTTGGTTGATCTGCGACAAAGCAGCGGAGCCGTTCATTGGAACCGACTATATTTCAGCCGCAACCAGCTTGTCAAGATTTCAGATTATAGATTGAAGACTCACGGCTTCTGCTGTAGGCCCGAGCGCAGCATGAGTGTCGCGGCATAGAGCACCACAGCGATCACAATCCAGCGGATCGCCGCCAACGGCAGCGTCTTTACTACAAACGCAGCCAAGGGAACCGCCAGCAGCCCGCCGGTGGCAAGGCCCGCGGCAACCGGGAGCACGTACGCCTTGCTTACCAGGAAGCGCGCGCTGGCGACAGGCATAAGAAAAGCCCCCGCGCCCATCATGATCGGAAACGACGCGATCGGATTCATGCCGAGCAGGCTGACCAGAATCATGCATGGCGCGTAAAAGCCAATGCCAATCGTGCTCATGGCTCCAAACGTCAGAGTTCCGGCCATCCCGGCGGCCAGCAGCCCGCCCCGTAGCGACAACGACTGGCCGCCCCCTGGAAACAGCGCAAGCTGGCTCATCAGCATTGCGGCCGCGGCGATCAACAGCGCCGCGCCCATCCCCAACTGCACCTTCCGGCGCGGCAGCCGCGCAACCACGCCGGCTCCGAACCAGGCTCCGGCCGCGGCGGAGGTCATCATCGCGGCAAGCGTAAGCGCCTCCACTTCGATCACAGAAATGTAAATGAAGGCTTGAAACAGTACAGGCGGCGTATGGCCGACGTTCAACGTGCCTGGAATTCTTTCGTCCGGCAGCATGCGCCAGAATTTGAAGATCGACGTTGTGGTGGCGAATGAGCCGATGCCCAGAGTGTCGAAGAAGTTGGT
>Ga0187893_10014189_pt1 | contig 10918 bp, 7 predicted proteins | sample MA1701074metaG_FD_139574 | JGI IMG/M metagenome (GOLD analysis project Ga0187893, IMG submission 139574) | White microbial mat communities from a basaltic lava cave in the Kipuka Kanohina Cave System on the Island of Hawaii, USA - MA170107-4 metaG ...
AAAGAAGCACGTGGTAAATTTTCTGGAGAAGTTTGGTTATACCTGGGTGAACGGCGTTATCTGCCCGCTGCCACAGACTGAGTGAAGATGTTACCCAACATCTTGGTGTGTTTTCCCTATAGATCAGTGTGCCAGGTTATTAGGAGACGCGCGATTGTTTTCCGCGCGGAGCTTTTCAATCAATCAACAATCAAACATAGGAGGAACTTATGCGAACTATGCGAACATGGATGCTCACACCCATGGCAATGCTCGCTCTGGCTGTTGTTGTTCTCGGCCAAGTCTTCACCGGCAACATCACCGGCGTCGTCACGGAACCCAACGGAGGGGTTGTGGCAAACGCCAAAGTTCTATTGACCAATACGGCCACGGGCGAGACGCGCGAGGTCGTCACGAACGAAGAGGGGCGCTACACCTTTTCACAAGTGAAGCCTTCGACTTACACCATTAAGGTGTCGGCCAGCGGGTTCAAGGAATACCTCCGCAGTGACATCACGATCAGCGTTAATCAATCGAGCGAGATCAACATCCAGTTGACGGTCGGCAACATCGCCGACACGGTGGAAGTCACCGCCGCCGCGCCGCTGCTCGACACGCAGACGCAGACGCAGTCCTCCACGCTGGACGCGCGGCAGGTGACGGAACTGCCGGTGAACGTGCGCAATCCGTTGGTGCTGGTGCATGCGACGGCGGGCGTCGTCGCCGTGCGCACGGGCATCGCGCAAAACAACCAGGACCAGAACCACAACCGGTTCGCGATGAACGGCGGGCGCGACGAGACGGTGCTGGTGCTGATTGACGGCATCCCCAGTTCGGCGGGCGATTGGGGCGGGCTGATCGCTTCGCCCAGCGTGGATTCCGTGCAGGAGGCGCAGATCATCCGCAACACGTATGAAGCCCAGTTCGGCAAGACCGGCGGCGGCGTGGTCAATCTGGTCACCAAAGGCGGCAGCAAAGACTGGCACGCAACCGGATTTGAATACCTGCGCAACGACAACCTCGACGCCAACAACTGGTTCAACAACTTCTTTCGCCGCGCCAAGCCTGAATTCAAGCGCAACCAGTACGGCGGCAACGTCAGCGGCCCGATCTGGGCGAGCAAAAAGCTTTTCGGCTTTTTCAATTACGAAGGCTTGCGGCAGACCACGCCGGCCAGCCGTTTGACCACCGTGCCGACGGCCCTGGAACGGCAGGGCGATTTTTCGCAGACGCGCAACGCCAACGGCTCGTTGATGGTGATTTACGATCCATTGACGACGCGCGCCAATCCGGCGGGCGCGGGGTTCATCCGCGATCCCTTTCCCAACAACCGGATTCCGACAAACCGCTTCGATCCGGTGGCGCTGAAAGTCCTCGCGCTGATGCCGCAGCCCAATCAGGCGGGCGACGCCGTGACGGGGCTCAATAACTACTTCAAGACCGGCACTGACCGCATCGAAAATGACCGCTACGACGCGCGCGTGGACTGGTCGTGGCGCGACAAGCTGACGGTCTTCGGGCGCTTCACCAAAGCGCGGCAGGACGGCATCCTGGCGCAGTTCTTCGACACCCTGGCCGAAACCAACCGCAACGATTTCAATCCGCGTTCGTCGGCTTCGGTCGGCGTGACCTACGTCTTCAACCCGACACTGATCGTCAATGCGCTGATCGGAGGCGGCCATTGGACTGAGAAGCAGCTTTCAAAAGCGCTCGGCACTGATCCGGTGGCGACGCTCGGTCTGCCCGCCGCACTCTCGGGCCGCTTCGACGTGCAGGCGCTGCCGGCGTTCTTCCTCTCGGACGGATACACCAGCATCGGCAACAACCAGAGCAACATCACGGCGCGCGGCGTCTACAACGGCCAGATCAACGTCAGCAAGGAACTGGCGACGCATTCGCTCAAGTTCGGCTGGTCGCTCGAACATTCCGTGCTCAACTTCCCGACGACGACGGCGGGCAGCTTCAGCTTCGACCGCTTCTTCACCAGCGGCCCGAATCCGGACGCGCGCGCCTCGAACGCGGGCAACGTGATCGCCTCGCTGTTGCTCGGCACGGGTTCCGGCGGCGGCGTCCCGCGCAACATCGCGCCGGCGGTGACACAGGCTTACTGGGCCGGGTACGCGCAGGATTCGTGGCGCGTCAACCAGAAGCTGACGATCAATTACGGTCTGCGTTACGAATTGCAACGCGGACGCACCGAACGTTACAACCGGCTCAACTACTTCGACCCGACGGTCACCAATCCTTTGGGACAGCGCACGGGGCTGAACCTGAAGGGCGGCCTGGTTTATGTCAACGAAAACGACCGCTTCCAGTGGGAGCCGTCGCACAAGGATTTCGCGCCACGCCTGGGCTTGGCCTACAAGGTGACGGACAAACTGGTCGCGCGCGCCGGTTACGGCGTCTTCTACCTGATGTCGGTCAACGTCGGCATAGACGGCGCCGAAGGCTATTCGATCACCACGCCCTGGGTGACTTCGCTCGACGGCGGGCGCACCGTGCAGAACTACCTGCGCAATCCGTTCCCGAACGGCATCCTCGATGGCACCGGCAACGTCAACGGCCTGACGACCAATGTGGGATTGGGCCTCACCCCCTTCACTCGCAAACGCCCGACTCCGTACATGCAGCAATACAGCCTGGATTTGCAGTATCAACTCGGCAACGGTCTGGTGGCTGAACTTGGCTACGTCGGCAGTCAGGGACGGCGGTTGAGCTTCGGTTCAGGGGTCAGCGGCGCGAGCGGCAGCTACGGCTTCGAGTTGAACCAGCTTCCTGACTCGGCGCTGGCGCTGGGGCGGTCGTTGCTCGACAGCGTGCCGAACCCGTTCTTCGGCATTATCACGACGGGGACGCTGTCAGGCCCGACTGTCCAGCGCGGGCAATTGCTCAGGCCCTTCCCGCAATTCACGAGCGTGAGCATTCGAGACATGCCCGGAGCTTCGTCGAGTTACAACGCGCTGACGGCCAAGCTGACCAAACGCTTCTCGCAGGGGCTGACGTTGATCGCGTCCTACCAGTATTCGCGGGCGATAGACAACGCGAGCGAGAATCAGGCCTGGGAGATTTCAGACCGCGCGCGCAACTTCAACAACCTGGCGATTGAGAAATCGATCAGCGGCCACGACATCCCGCATTCGCTGGCGATCAATTACATCTACGAGTTGCCCGTCGGCAAAGGGAAGAAGTTCGGCGGCAACCTGCATCCGGCAGCCAACGCGGTCATCGGCGGCTGGCAGGTGAGCGGCATTTACAAATACGATTCGGGCTTGCCGCTGACCTTCACGGCCAACAACAACACCTTCTCGTTCGGCGGCACACAACAACCGAACGTGTCGGACATCGAGGCCGCCGGACAGGGCCAGACCAACGTCAACGCTTCGGACGACAAGAAGATCAACCGCTGGTTCAATACCTCGGTCTTCAGCCTGCCGCCGGATTTCACCTTCGGCAACGCGCCGCGCTGGTTCGGCAACATCCGGGCCGATCACACGAACAACTTCGATTTCTCGCTCGGCAAGAATTGGCTAGTGCGAGAAAAATTCCGCATTCAATTCCGCGGCGAATTCTTCAACCTGTTCAACCGCGTTCAATTCGGACGCGCCAACACCAACATCAACAACGCGGGCTTCGGCCAGGTGCGCGGCACGATCAACACCGGGCCGCGCAATGTCCAGCTTGGGCTGCGAATTGGTTTCTAGCTGTTCATCAGACAGAAAAATGTGGGAGAGAAAAATGTGGGAGAGGATTGTTATTTTTCTCTCCCACATTTTTCTGTCTGATGGATTGTATCTGATGGATTGTAATTGATTTGGGATGAAATTCTTCATCGCCTTTCTCTGGATTTGCTTTGTCCTGTGGCTGCAATCCGCGCCGCCCAAAATCCATTTTGAAGACGTCACCGCCGCGTCAGGACTGAAGCTCGAACGCGTGACGACGGCGGAAAAACGCCACCTGATCGAAACGATGGGCGGCGGCGTGGCCTTCTTCGATTACGACAACGACGGTTGGCTCGACGTGTACCTGACCAACACGCCGACGGTCGCCTCATTCAAAGCGAATCAACTGCCGTCGAACCGCCTCTTTCGCAACAACGGCGACAAGACATTCACCGATGTGACGGCGAAAGCCGGCGTGGGGTTTCGCGGCTGGTCGCTGGGCGTGAGCGTCGCCGATTACGACAATGACGGCGATCAGGATTTGTACCTGACCAACTTCGGCCCGAACCTGCTCTACCGCAATAACGGCGACGCCACGTTCACCGACGTGACGAAAGAGGCCGGAGTGGGCGATGCGCGCTGGTCGGCGTCGAGCGGGTGGGCCGATTACGATGGCGATGGCGACCTCGATTTGTTCGTCGCGAACTACGTCGAGCTCGATCTGGCCAGTCCGCCTGAGTTCGGCAAAGGCCGGTATTGCATTTACAAATCGCTCGAAGTGTTGTGCGGCCCGCGCGGGATGCGCGGCGCGGGCGATGCGCTTTACCGCAACGATACAAAGCCTGGGGGCGACGCCACGTTTACCGATGTCGGCAAAGCCGCTGGCGTGGCGGACGAGCGCGGGTCATTCGGTCTGGGCGTGGCGTGGAGCGATCTGGATGACGATGGCGATCAGGATTTGTACGTCGCGAACGACACGCAGCCGAATTTCCTCTACTGGAATCAGGGCGACGGGACGTTCAAGGAAGCCGGGCTGCTGGCGGGCGCGGCGGTGGACGCGAACGGCAAGGCGCGCGCCGGAATGGGCGTCGCCGTCGGCGATTACGACAACGACGGCCGTTTTGACGTGAGCGTGACCAATTTCTCCGACGAAGCCTATGCGCTCTTTCGCAATCAGGGCGGCGGCGAATTCAACGACCGCGCTTTTGGCGAGGGCGTCGGCAAAGCGACGCTGGCATATCTGGGCTGGGCGAACTTCCTGGCCGATTTCGACAACGACGGCTGGCGCGATTTGTTTGCAACAAACGGCCACGTTTATCCGCAAGTTGACCGCCTGGACATCGGCTCGCGCTACCGCCAACGCTGCCTGCTCTTCCGCAACCAGCGCGATGGAACCTTCGCCGAAATCGGCGCGGAGTCCGGCCTGGCCACGCCCCGCGCTTATCGCGGCGCGGCGCTCGGCGATTACGATCGCGATGGCGACCTCGATCTGCTGCTCTATGATCTGGACGGCGCGCCCATCTTGCTGGAAAATCGCACGGGTGGAGGCAACTATTTGCGAGTTCGCGCGCCCGTCGGTTCGAAAGTGATTGTCGAAGCAGGAAAACTTAAACAAGTGGAGGAAGTGCGCGCATCGGGCGGTTATCTATCGGCCAGCGAAGCCGTCGCGCATTTCGGCCTGGGCGATGCACAGGTCGTTGATCGCCTGAGCGTTCGCTTTCCGAACCGGCAAACCAAAAGCTGGAGCGGCGTGAAAGCCAATCAGGTGTTCACCGCCGATCCGAAAGTCAAATGAGACTCGAAGCAATTAGAAGCATCGTCGCGCTCTTGCTCTTGTGTTGCTGCGCGCCATCTTTGCTGGCGCAGCGCCGTCCCACGCAAGCACCCGCGCCCTCAGTGGAAGTTCAGACGCTCTATCAAAAAGCACGCGAAGCCGAAGCCCGCAAAGAATACAAAGAAGCCGCGAGCATTTACGAAACGATTCTGGCCAAAGACCCGACGCTGCATCCGCTGCGCGCCAATCTGGGGATGATGCAATTCCTCGGCGGCGATTACGCGGCAGCGGCGCGGACGTTTGAACAGGCATTGAAAGCCGATCCCTCGCTTTACACAGCGAAACTCTTTCTCGGCGTCAGCCTGCTGGAACTCAACCAATTCGAACCGGCGCTACGCCTTCTGGAAGACGCGGTCAAACAGAAGCCAGCGGATCAGACAGCGCGTTTTCATCTGGCGCGGGCTTATTTTCTGAAAGATGATTTTCAGCGCGCGCTCGCGGCGTTGAAGTCCGCGCCCACAGACGATCCCGAAACGCTCTATCTGCTGGGACGCATTTACAGCAAGCTCTCGATCGAGAGCTTCGAACGGCTGAAACAGAAAGACCCGGAAAATTACCGCATCTACCAACTGCTCGGCGAAAATTACGAATTGCAGGGGCAACACGGGCCGGCGATTGCGAACTACCGCAAAGCCATCGAACGCAACCCGCTGGCGCGCGGCCTGCGATTGAAACTCGGCGAGGTCTACCTGGCATCAGGCGATCCGGACAGCGCGGCGGAATCGTTTCGGGAGGAATTGCGCGCCAATCCGAATGACGCCTTCGCAAGCTACCGGCTCGGCAGTCTGTGGCTCGATCAAAACAAGCTCGATGAAGCCGGGCCGCCGCTCCGGCGCGCCGTCGAACTGGATGACAAACTGGCCGCGGCCCGCGTGAGTTACGGGCGGTTGCTGATCGAACAAAAACAACCGCGCGAGGCAATCGAGCAGTTGAGGCGGGCCGCGGCGCTCGAACCGGCGAACGCCACCGCCTGGTTTCAACTGGCGCGAGCGTACCAACAGGTCGGCGACCAGGCCGCCGCGCAAGACGCGTTGCAAAAATACGAGAAGTTCAAAGAGCAATAACCCGGATCAGTTTGCAATTGCGTAGGCGGGACAATTTGCCAAACTGTCCCACGGCTTTGCGCTGCTTCAAGGCGTCGTCCGTGAAAAAAGGATGAATGGATAAGAAATTCAGAGTATCCGATATTTTCAATCCTTCAGATAGCGCCTATTGTACAACTTCCGGAAAAACATCACCTTTTTGCGAAAACGTTATGCGAATCTCTAAAACAGTTCGGCTGATGCTGGCCCTTGCGGCCTGTCTCGCCTTCGGCGCGAGTTTATTTTCAAGCTCTGTCAACGGCGGCGGTGGAAAGAAGCCGGCCAAAGACGACGCCGGAGCGCGAGCGGCTTTTCTGGAAGCATACAAAGTCTTCACGCACCCGCGATGTATGAACTGTCATCCGGCGGGCGACCAGCCGCTTCAGGGCGACGACAGCCAACCGCACTTTTACCGTGTGCGGCGCGGCGCTGATGGCAATGGCGTATTCGCCGCGCGGTGCGGCAACTGTCATCAGACGCGGAATCAGTCCGGCGAACACTCCCCGCCCGGCGCGCCGCATCCGCTTGAAGAGAAAGAGAGGCGGAACGAGCCGCGCTGGCATTTGCCTCCCGCCGCGACGCCGATGGTTTTTGAGAGGCGCACTCCCGCGCAGTTGTGCCGGCAACTCCTCGACAAAAAACGGAACGGCAAGCTGACGCCCGAACAACTGCTGCATCACGTCAGCCACGACCCGCTCGTGCTGTGGGGCTGGAATCCGGGCGAGGGCCGCAGCGTCCCACCGCTCAGTCACACGCAGTTTGTCGAGCAAGTCAAAACGTGGATTGAGAAGGGCGGCGCGTGCCCGCAATGAATCGGAGAAAGAGCCATGAAACAGATCGACTTCAGTGTGAACGGGAAAGCGGTCAGAGTAGAGGCCGAGCCGGATAAACCGCTGCTCTGGGTGTTGCGCGAAGACCTCGGATTGACCGGCGCGAAGTACGGCTGCGGGATCGCAATCTGCGGCTGCTGCGCCGTCCATCTCGACGGCGATGCGATCCGCTCGTGCGTCACACCGGTCTCAAGGGTAGAAGGCAAAAAGGTCACGACCGTCGAAGGACTTTCGACCGATCTCAGCCATCCGGTGCAGCGCGCGTGGTTGGAGATACAGGTTCCGCAGTGCGGCTACTGCCAGTCGGGGCAGATGATGTCCGCAGCCTGCCTGCTGGCGCAGAAAGCCAACCCGACCGACGCCGACATTGACGACGCGATGAGCGGCAACCTTTGCCGTTGTGGAACCTATCCGCGCATCCGCCGGGCGATTCATCGGGCGGCCGAGATCGCCGCGAAAGGAGGCCGGTGATGATCAGCGAAACCAAAGTCTCTCGACGCTTCTTCCTGAGCGCGGCGGCGGCGGCCGGCGGCGGATTGCTGATCGGCTCCGGGCTTGAGCCTGAATTGATCGGCGCTCTCGCTCAAACTCAAGCGAAAGACATACCGCTCAACGCCTGGTTGCGCATCAGCGCCGATGATGTCGTCACCTTGATCTCATCGCAGTCGGAGATGGGACAGGGGGTGATGACCACGCTGCCCGCGGTGCTGGCCGAAGAACTCGGCGCTGATTGGAGCCGCGTGAAGATCGAGTTCTCGCCGGTCGCCCCGGCTTACGCCAACCCGCGCATCAACTGGCAATTCACCGGCAACAGCGAGAGCACGACGGCCTTCTTTGAACTGCTGCGCCAGATGGGCGCATCGGCGCGCGAGATGATCGTCGCGGCTGCCGCCAAGCGCTGGGGCGTCAAGCCGGAAGAGTGCTACACCGACAACGGTAAAGTCATTCACCGTCCTCTCGGGCAACTGGCCGGGCGCAGCCTGAAGTTCGGCGACGTGGCCGAAGACGCGGCAAAGGTCACACCACCCACAAGCCCGAAGATCAAAGCTGAAAGCGAATGGAAGCTGCTCGGCAAGCCGCTCCCGCGCGTTGACCTCCCCTCGAAGCTCAATGGGACGGCGGTCTTCGGGATGGATTTCAGCCTGCCCGGAATGGTTCACGCGGCGGTGATGCAAAGCCCGGTTCACGGCGGCGCGGTGGCGAGCTTCGACAAGTCGTCAGTGATGGGAATGCCCGGCGTGATTGATGTCGTGCCGGTTCCCAACGGCGTTGCGGTTGTGGCCGGGCAATACTGGCAGGCGAGCCAGGCGCTCAAATCGCTCAAAGTCACATTCGATGACGGCCCGAACGCACAGGTCAGCGCCAACAGCCTGAACGCGCAATACCGCGCCGCTCTCGGCGGCAACGTGTGGAAGACGGTCAAGACCGAAGGCAAAGCGGTGAGCGGCGAGGCGATGGCGGGCCAGTTCGCCGAGGTTTTTTCGCAGGAGTACGAATCGCAATTCCTCGCGCACGCCACGATGGAGCCGATGAATTGCACGGCGCACACGACTGATGACGGTTGCACAGTCTGGGGACCTCTCCAAGGTCCTCAACTCACGCAGATCGTGCTGGCCTCCGCGCTCAAACTTCCGCCGGAGAAAGTCACGATCAAACGCACGCTGCTCGGCGGCGGGTTCGGGCGTCGGCTGATAGCTGATCTTCCGCTACAGGCCGCGCTGATTTCGCGCGCGGTCGGCAAGCCGGTCAAAGCCGTCTGGTCGCGCGAGGAAGATATGCGGCACGGCCTCTACCGTCCCGCCACGCTGCACCGGATCACGGCGGGGCTGGACAAAGCGGGCAACCCCGAAGCCATCGCGCACAAGCTCGTCTCGCCCTCGATCCTGCAATACGTCTATGCGCCCGCCGTCACAGACGACAACGATCCGAGTTGTCTCGAAGGGCTGATGGAGACGCATTACGCAATCCCGCATCAGCGCGTGGATTTCAAGCTGCTGAAAGTCGGCGTTCCGACTTCGGTCCTGCGCACGACCGGCTACGGGCCGAACATCTTCGCCGTCGAATCGTTCATTGACGAACTCGCGCACAAGGCGAAGACCGACCCTTATCAATTTCGCCGCCGCCTGCTCAAAGACGAGCGCGCGATCAAGGTGCTCGACACGGTGGTTGAAAAATCCGGCTGGAGGAGACGCGCCCCGAAAGGCGCGGGACGCGGCCTGGCGATCACCGAAGCCTTTCGCACGCACATCGCGCACATTGTCGAGTTGTCGGTCAAAAACAATATCGTGAAGATCCATCGGATTGTCTGCGTGATTGATTGCGGTGTCGCGCTCGATCCCGAAATCTGCAAAAACTCCATCGAGGGCGGAACCGTGTGGGGGCTGGGCGCGGCCTTCAAATCCAACATCAGCTTCAAAGACGGGCGCACGGTCGAAGCGAACTTCAACGGGTTCCGGATTGCGCAGATGGACGAGACGCCGCCGATTGAAGTCCACATCGTCAACAGCGGCACGAAAGGAATGGGCGGCACGGGCGAAGTCGGCCCAGTCACGCTGATTCCGGCCGTCGCCAATGCGCTGTTCGCCGCGACGGGCAAGCGTTATCGCTCGCTGCCGCTCAGCCGGCATGGTCTAAAACTCGCCTGACGGAGATAGGCGCGTATGATCAAGATTTTGTTACAGACGACGAAAGGAGAGCGCGAGATGCAAACGAAAAGTAAAATCATCGGGATCGTGTTGCTGCTGGTCAGCCTGTTCGCCGGCGCGGGCGCAACGCGGCAAGGCAAAACTCATACAACCCTGAAGGGGAAAAAGATGAACGCGAAAATTGTGCGTATTTCACGCGGCTGGTTTGATCCGAAAATGTCTGCCGAAGTCGCCAAACAACTGGATGATTCCGCCGCCTCACTGGTTCCGGCGATCAAGGAGCTGAAAGGCAATCTGCGCTATTACGTGGGGATTGACCGCGCTGCCGGAACGATGACCAACGTCAGCATCTGGGACAGCCTGGAACACGCGAAGCAGATGGATACGCTCGCGCCGATGCTGGCGCAACGCAAGGCATTCGAAGCGCTCGGCATTCGCTTCGATCCAATCATCAATTACGAAACGCTGTGGGAAATCGAATAGTGATTGGAATAAGCAATGCAATGAAAAGCTAGGTCATTTATGACTCGACTTTGTCCATTTTGATTTCGGATAGTAGTCACCAAATTGGGCTTTACTTTCAACATTTGGGAAACATGTGAAGCCTGCTTTTCAAGCTGACTTCACATCATTGAAGATCATTCTGGAATCCCCCCAACGGCAGTTGGGGGAGGCTTAAAGTCCAGCCTACAAAAAAACGAGCAGGCTTTTTGAATCCCCCCAACGGCAGTTGGGGGATCGTTAAAGTCCAGCCTTCGTGGTCGCCGTAGGTCGGACTTTAAGCCTCCCCCAACTGCCGTTGGGGGGATTTGGAGAACAGCAGCTTGCCGTGTAGGTCGGACTTTAAGCCTCCCCCAACTGCCGTTGGGGGGATTTGGAGAACAGCAGC
>Ga0187893_10014191_pt1 | contig 10917 bp, 7 predicted proteins | sample MA1701074metaG_FD_139574 | JGI IMG/M metagenome (GOLD analysis project Ga0187893, IMG submission 139574) | White microbial mat communities from a basaltic lava cave in the Kipuka Kanohina Cave System on the Island of Hawaii, USA - MA170107-4 metaG ...
AATTTCGCGAAAACCCGGCGCTTCCCAGCAGATCCGTCAGGCATCAATTCGATTCGCTCAACCCCTGGCAACCACGTACAAGCAACATATATCGCGCTCTCATCCGGCGCCATTGCCATTCCATTGGAGAAGTTAAATGGCCCCTTGTGCCATACTTTCCCACTGCCAGAGTGGTCACTGTCAAATCGATAGATGCGCCCATCTACGTTTCGGAATGTTCCGCTGTCGGATACATAAAGAGTCCCGTCGCGACTGAAGCAAGGGAAATTAGGGATACTCATGCTCTTTTTACCGAATCCGCCGCTGAATTTGCGCAATCTGCGCTCAGCAATGTCGTAACGCATTACGCATTTCATCTTGCTGTCGCAGATCGCCAACCAACTGGCATCAGGGCTGAATGCCAGTCCGAGTACAAATCCCCCGGTGTTGGCAACTTCTTCGTGAGTTTTCCCGTTTGCATCAATTCGGTAAATTTGTCCCGCCTCCCCACCCGCCCAGACGCTGCCGTCGGGGTGAACAGCTACACACTCGGGATGATCCAAGCCTTCGTGAAAGCACGAGATCTTCTTTAAAGATAATATCATCAGAATCATCGCTCCTTCATAGCTATGGTCATGTGGAACTGCGCGGGTTCCATGATGCTAATGCACACGAATTCGGCAGTGCTATTATGCAATGAGAAGCTAAGACACAGCGCGTTCGTGTTTTTGCAAATGCTCTTTGAATGACGGCCTTCGGGCCACTTTAGGAGAATGACAAAATTGAACATTCAGAAACCCCTTTCAGCATGCGAGAAAATCTCGATACAAAGGGATTTGCTAATCCCGACAACTATAGCGATTAATAGCGTATTGCGAACGTAAGTATGACTCAGACCTTCCAATGCAGACATCCCGGAAAATCGCGATATATACCCTGCTCCAGGTGAAAAGTAGTCGATACTACTGTACAGCTAAGCACTCTATAAGTTGAGTTCCCCAAGCTGGCAGTTCACATGAAATAAAGATCCAACCATTCTCAAAGCCAATCCAGCGTTCGCTGCGCGTATACCAACGATCGGCGTTTATTCCGATTTCGGTAATCGGGATTTTTCCCTCAATTCTTCGGTGACTATCCGACAAGTTGAAGATGTTTACGACAAACCCGTCCTCCTGCGGCAGAACATGGAGGTGAATTTCATCGTTAATACCCACAAACTTACCGCGTTTAAAAAAACGCTCAAGTTTTCGATAACGTCGCATAGCGTGCTTCTGCGATTCGGCGACAGCAATATTGGCATGGGTGCCGCCTATGCCGAGGTGACGGCAAGTCGATGCAAACCACCAAAGAACGATGCAATGCTCGTTATCGTCGCGCAGATCTATGTGAAGATAGAGTGGCACGTTGCAAGCCAAATTATAGTAATAGAGCGCCTTTGAACGACCGCTTCGAAGATCATCTATTGGGTTCCACATCAACTCAAAGCCCCAATTTTCGTTGAAGCTGCCAACCAACCCATATTTGTAATAGACGGGAGTCCATCGTGCTCTCGTGCCTCCTGCAATCGGATCATGCATCTCAATGATGACATTTGGAAATGTCTCATGAATGGCTCTGGCCAGCCCGATATTAGCTTGCACATGATCTTCCAATCTCGAAGGTACTGGATGGCCATGGTGAGGACTCCAGCATGGACCGAGCCAAGCGTTGCCATCGAACATAAGGAATGCGAGACCATCGACACAGTTCTCTAACAATCGCTTTTTCGCAATCTCCATGTACTGCGTCGAACAAAGGCAAACGGAGCCCGGCCGTCCCTGCTCATCCAGATGCGACGATTCAGCCGGCCAAGTTGCACGACCCGTATTGTTTGGACGGTGAACAGGGTGCCCCATCCACGTTGCGAGTGCACAGTGCAGCGCCAGTCGGAGCCCTTTGGACCGCAGATCCTTGATGAACATGTCGAGGGGTCCAAGCCATTGTTCTCCCCAGAGTAGCGTGCCAAAATGAGTGTCCCAGCCAGGATCCAAATATAGTGCTTCACAACTATATTGAACTGCTTTCTCTGCTTCAGTGAGGATCGCACTTCGAGTGTATGTTAGGGCGCGAGTAGTTTCCCTGTTTGTCGCCGGCTTACCCGGCGAGGTAACCCACCATTCCGGATTATCGTACAGTTCGTTCCACTGGACAGGCGGATTGTAATCTGAAGGAAAACAACATCCTTTCTCGTCTAACATGGTTCGAAAAGCGGTTGCTGAGCCCTTGTAACCGCCGGAAGCACATTGGTATCTAGTCTCTCCCAATTGAAATGTCTCGCCTGGATTCACTTTCATGATGATCGATGGCTCACCCGAGATCATGCATACGCCCCCGAACCGCAGCCAAAGTCCATCATTCCGAATCATTTGTGATAGAACGCTGTACTCCATCGTCTCTTGACTAAATTTGAAGATGCAGAGCGCGCGTTCTTCGCGTAGCCATGTCCAACCTTCGGAAAACCGATGGCGCGACGGCAGAAGCCCAAAGACCTGATCTGGATCGATTCTAGGTTCTCCGCCACGGGATTTGACTAGGTCATCGATTGAAAAATCGTTCAAAAATCCCGGCGGGTCAGTGGGGCGAATCCGGAAAGGAATGGCCGCCAAACGGTCATTGCTTAGTTCCGACAACGCACGTCCAACGCTATCAGTAATACGGCGCTGAAGACCCATTTCCAAGTGGGAGATAGCTATACATTGATCACTGTCGTTTCGGATGGTGATGTCTTCGTGCACACAATCTTTTGCAGAGGGAATATGAAAGCGGTGGCGAACCAGTAATCCCGCCAACCGCCCAGTGATTTCAAGAGTTCGCGGTAATTGCGTGATGGAAAAATTCTGTAAATGTTCGTGAATTAAAGTCCCCTGGGTTGCTGGAGTATGAATCCGGTAATAGTACGGCGCTTCACACCACGGAAAATTTGTGATCGAATCGAGGAGGCGAATTAATATGGTTCGATCCTGAAGCTCAACTGACAATCGCAAACTGTTGCTAGCGATCTCGCATATCTTGGCCATTATAATCTCCAGCCATTAAGGTCGGAATGCAGATGCAACTATTCCTTGCAATATTCTGCTGATGGAAGTGATCCATCCATAACATAGCCGCCATCAAGGGTTAGATGTTGACCAGTCATATAACGGGAATCATCACAAGCGAGAAACAACGCGCCCGCAGCAATCCATGATGCCTCTGCTATTTCCTTCATAGGAACACGCTCGAAAAGCGATCGTTTTACACTTGGCGTATACATGGGAGTAGTTAGTTCTGTATAAGTCGCACCAGGTCGGATGTAGTTAACATTAATTCGGTGGGGCGCGAGTTCCGTGGCCAAGGTGCGGCAAAAACTTTCAATGCCCCCTTTGCTGGCCGTGTAATGACCGCACCGAGGCTCGCTAAGAACGGCATGGATGGATGAAATTGCGATAATACGCCCGCCTTTGCCCTGTTTGATCATCCGCCTTGCCCCTTGCTGGGAGCATAGGAAAGTGCCCGTCAGATTTGTGCGGATGATCGCGTCCCAGTCTTCATGGGGCATGTCAACAACATGCGCGAAGCGAATTATCCCTGCATTGTTGACGAGAATATCGACACCTCCCAAAGAGCGATCGGCTTGAAGAAACGCAGATTCGACGGAGCTGGCGTCGCCGACATCGCAATGGATCGCGACTGCCCGGCCAGGGCCGCGTGCGCAGATTTTTTCGGCAACACAGTCCGCAGTCGCGCGGTTGTAATCAAGTATTCCGATGACGGCACCTTCGGTAGCAAAGCGACAAGCGATAGCTTTCCCAATTCCCGATGCTCCCCCAGTGACAATTACCCTCTTGCCAGTCAGCTTCACAAATACCTCCAGATATGTCGAGGCGAACCACAGAAATAACATTCAAGTTAGAATACGTGGGGGAGTCCATGTAATGTCAGTAGAAGCACGAACGATAAGATTACACGAAAATGACTTCGATGTTCGGACGAAATCCGAGTCATGTTCGAGTTGTGACAACAGCATTTGTACCGCGACGCTCGCGTAATCTGCAATTGGCTGTCGAATCGTCGTCAATGGCACAGCTGCATAACGAGCCTGTGGAATGTCATCGAATCCCACAATTGCGATTTGACTCGGAACTTGGATTCCCATCTCTCGCAAACCAGTGACCATACCCATCGCCAGTTCGTCAGAAGTGCAAAAGAGCGCGTCAGTATTCACACGGTTCTTGCACAATATTTCGGCTCCAGCATATCCGACGTCCACTGCGGATGGAGCAGCGCCTTCAGCAACCTTTGGAAACGCACCTTCGGGCAATAGAATGTCGACGACTTCGAGCTTATGTTCTATGGCAACTGAACGGAATCCATCCGCTTTGGGTCCCCCATCTTGGCCACGCGATGATCCATAAAAGATCCCTAAACGACGACGTCCCAAGGAAAGCAAATGCTCTGCTGCCATACGTCCGGCCGCATACCGATCACAAGAGACACTCGAAGCACCTTCAAGTGTCGGTCCAATGATGACCAGTGGCATGACTCGGCCGATGATGTCAGACAAGTCCGAAAAAAGCGCCGGATGGGATGTTTCAACTATTACTCCCGCGGCACGACGGTCCAAAAGTTCTAATACTTGCTCTCGCTGTTTTGTTTGAATATTGAAGAGCGATCGCAAGCACATTTGGTAACCCACTTTGCGAAGGTTGGCTCCGATGTGATCTACCAAGTTCGCTTGAAACAAATTTCGAATCGGTGAGGTCACAACACCAATTAGGTCGCTATTGCCTTGACGCAGGCTGCGAGCGTGTGCATTAGGCTGGTAATTTACCTTTTGACATATCTCAAGAATTCGCTGTCGCGTCTCAGCACTAATGTTTGTGCTATTATTTAAAGCATAGGAAACTGTGGACTGATCCACTCCGGCCATCCGAGCGATGTCAGCTTGAGACATAGCAATTTTTTTCACGGTCGCTCTAGCCATGCGATCTCCATCCGCTGATTCATACCAATGATAAATAATGCCATATTTTTGGCTCGAACGCAAGCAATTGGATATTTAGGGGTAAAATCCATCAATTTTTAGAAATAAATTTGACAACTGACAAATCTGATTTATAGTCATACGTATGATAGTCATTCGTATGACTTAAGTTTTGCTTTTTGGACTGCAATGAAGAAGACGGCTTCACGATTTCCTTCTCAAGCAGACATCGCCCGAATGACCGGTGTCGATCAATCTACTGTTTCACTCGTCCTTCAAGGACGTCCCAACATAAGCCAGAAGACACGCGCTCGAATTCTCGAGCTGACGAGCCAGCTTAATTATCAACCCAATGCGCATGCTCAAAGTCTTCGTCGAGGAAAAAGTGACTTAATTGGTGTTGTGACTGCGCCGCTTCGAAATCTTTTTCATGCCCAACTGGTTGATCGTATCGGCAACGAGCTACGCAATGCGGGCCTACAGATGATGTTGCGCCAGTCATATGGCGGCAAGGATGAGGAACGAGCGCATATGCTCGAGCTGCTTGATCGAAGAGCTGTGGGGGTAATCGTAGAGACGACCCATCCCGAGTTGGTACAGGAAATACCAGCCATTATTGGCCGGACGATGCCGCTCGTGGTAATGGGGCCAACAATTGAAGGATCCGCATCGGTGTCATGCGATCGGTTTCGCGGAGGTTCGATGGCAGCCGAACATCTGCTCTCGCTGGGGCGCCAAACACCAGTTGTATTTTCAGGCGCGGGGTCGAAATCGGAAGATCGAGGCCCAAAAGTCGAAGGATTTGTTCGCACAATATCGGCTGCGGGATTTTCGACCAAAGAATTGCTGATTCCGAAAGATCTATGCGAGGAGTTGGCTTGCGACGCTCATCCCGCTTTGGCGGTTGATATTGGGTATCAAATGGCGCGCGTTTTGATTGGTCATTATCCAGACGCCGACAGTTTGTTTTGTGTTTCTGATGAGCTGGCAATGGGTCTTATTTCCGGGCTGCTGGATCTGAAAATCGAAATTCCTGAGAGGATTGCAATAGTCGGATTCGATGATGTTTCGCAGTCGCGCTATGCCGCAATACCGCTCACAACCATTCGACAGCCCATCGAAGAGTACGCTTGTGTGGCAGTAAATATGTTGTTAGAGCAAATTGAAAGCGGGGGGCATGGCCGACCAAAAAGACTCGATTGTGAACTTATTGTTCGCGCTTCAACGCATGCGAACTGGCGGCCACATATGTCAATTAAGTCGCATCCATTCAACGTAAAAGGGGGTCACGGGAAAGAACAGTTCTGCTATTAGGAGGCATCAAAATTACAAGGATTACATTAGCACTAGAGCATTGTTTCACCATCATTTCACTAAAAGGAGAAGAGATGTCAACGCGATCACTTTTAAACGTCGGTACTTTGTGTCTTCCATTCATCCTGACGGGGATGGCAACAGCCGCCATTTATGATGGCGCAGCCCTTCCTACGGCTTCGTCACCTGCTTGGCTGTACGATGGGGGAGGCGAATCCGATTTCACCAGTAGTGGTGGTGAATTGCATTTGAGCCAATCCGTCGCACGGGTAAGCCAATACTATCGCCAGGAACCTGGCCTTGTTCCCAATCCAGGCGATGGTGTTGCGGGTACATCGGACTTTTATATTGAAGCAAGATTCAAGTTGGACGCGAACGCTACGCAAGCCAACAACTTCTACGATGCTGTCTTCATCATGTTGCATAACAAGACCGGCAACTTCTATACAGATGACACCATTTACGTCGAAGATGCCGGCGCTGGCGTTCTTAACCTCCGGTTTCGTCGCCAAGGCGTTACCGCTGCCGGAATTTTGGGAACGGACGACGGTCAATTTCATGTCTACCGAATGGAATACGACAGCAATGCTGCAAATGCCAGTGGAGTATCAAGTCGTGTACTAGTTGACGGCGTGCAGGTCATCGCATTTGGACAATCACCAACGGTGAATTTTGGTACTTCATTTGGCGACAGAGTAATGTTCGGAAATGATGGTGGCGGGGGACCGGTCACAGGGTTTCACTGGGATTATATTGATTACGGACCGATTCCCGAACCAAGCATTACTGGAGCGATGTCGGCATGCTTGTTTCTTATGCGGCGTTCACGGAAGCAAAGCGCAAGATAGACGTATTGGTAGGAGCAGCAGCCGCCCATCCTATGCACAGCAAAGTAGGATGGCGGCTGCTTTTTGAATGTTGCGTTGGCAATTGTTTTGAAAACTTTGAATGCATCATTTTATTCGCGGTTGCGAATAGGTTATTGAATGTGAGAAGTCATGTTTAGTCGCGCAGCTACTATTTACGCTTTGATAATCGCAGGAACCTGCCAGCTCTCAATCAGTGTGGATGCAGCGACATATGATGGATCGTCACTTCCTAGCGCGGCTGCTCCGTCGTGGATTTATGACGGTACAAGTGAACTTGCAGATTTCTCTAGCAATGGGGGAGTTTTGACACTCGCGCAATCGGAGGGCTCCATAAGTCAATACTATCGCCAGGCGGTTGGTATTGTACCCGCCGGAGATGGGATTGCGGGAACTCCCGATTTCTATCTTGAAACAAGATTCAAACTTGATGCTAACGCCACCCAGGCAAATAACGTTTACGACCTTGTGCTGGGATTACTGCAGAATAAGTCGGGAACCCTTTACACAGATGACGCACTCTACGTGAAGGCTGGTCCAAATTCCTCATTAAATATCGTTTATCGTCGGCAAGCTGGTGACGTTGTTTCTGTTGCAACAAATGATGGAATATTTCATACACTTCGGATGGAATATGATAATAACGCCGCAACTACTAGCGGTGTAGCAGGAAGAGTGTTGGTCGATGGTGCCATCGTTGCACCTTTCGGAAACTCTCCAGTTGTCAACTTCGGCACTTCCTTCGGTGATCGGATTATAATTGGGAATAACGGTGGTGGTGGTCCGATCACTGGATTCCATTGGGATTATGTAACGAGCGGAGCAATGGGCCAAAATCGACCAATCGATTTCGGACATCAATGGGTCAAGAGCCATCCGTTTACTTTGGGTGGTTGGTGCGTGGGAATTGATCCGAGCCAAAGTAAGTTTCAATTATTTCAAGGAGCTGGCTTAAATCTTGAGGCGGGGAATGATGTATTTAATACAACTGTTCCCGTGCATCTATGGCCGGGTTATCTTGATTCAAGCGATTACATGGCAGAAGGAGTTGCCGTAGCGCAGAAAGCTCATCCTAATCGCACAGGATGGGTCGTATACGACGAACCGTCCTACCAACAGATGGCAGGGCTTGGTCGAGCCGTTGCTTATCTGAAGAACGTAGACGCTGATAAACTTTCTTACGTAAACGTGTTCCCAAATGTTGCAGGATCGTCTGCACTTTGGGGCGGAGGGGGAAATCCTGGCTATACCTATACACAGTATCTGGATGACATTATGACAATCGTCCGGCCTGATGTACTGTGCTATGATGCATTCCCATTCTCCGGCGATGGATCGGGTTTCTATACGTCCTTTATTCCGAATATGATGCAAGTGCGAGCAAAGGCTCAGCAATACAATGTGCCATATTTCGGACATGTGCAGTCTTTTGAACTGTTCGATACCTACCTTCCTACGCCAACGGAACTGCGTGTACATATGTACAGCCAGTTAACCGCCGGATATCAGGGAATTTTGTATTATGCATTTGAAAGCCATCAACTTCCACAGGCTCTTTTAGTGACCAGCACGGGCCAACCGAGTTCTTTATATGATACGGCTGCGACCGTAAACGCTGAAGTGCAAAGACTGGGAGTGTCATTATCCCGACTCAGAAACGCTGATGTCCGGTTTATTCCCGGCATAGGGCGTTCCTTCGCATTGGAGATGCAAAACTGGTCCGCTGGCGCAGGATCAGATTTCCATATTCTATCCCTCTCTTCCGTTAACGACGCTCATGGGCTTATCGGTTTTTTCCATGACGATAATAACGAACAATACTTTATGCTCACCAATATGAAACACGGTAGAGGACTTACTGTCGCGGGAGCATCAGGTGCATTTAATATTTTATTCGATTCTAGTACCAACGCCATTTATCGCCTTAATCGTCTAACTGGTGCGCCTGAACGTATAGCTCTAAGCAACCATATCCTACAGCTCACGTTGCCAGGTGGGACGGGAGACCTATTCAAATATGACAACGGGTATTTCACAGGCATTGTGGCTGGAGATGCCGACTTGGATGGGGATGTAGACCTATCGGATCTTGGAACGTTGGCGAGTAGTTATGGAATAACTAATGGAGGCCTATGGTTGACAGGAGATTTCGATCTTGATGGCGATATTGACCTGGCAGATTTGAGCACACTTGCGGCTAATTATGGTGCCGGTTCGATCCAAGCAATCGCGGATTTTCAGAGCTTGCTAGCCGTCCCGGAGCCATCGGCTTTGGCGTTTCTATTATTCGGTTGTTTGATTTCGTTAAGACATAGGATGTTGTGTTGAACTTGTTTAGAAATTGGTGTTATCCACTTTGATTGAGGTCTCTTAGCTACAAGCATTCGGCATCAGAAAGTGGCCTTCATATGATTGCGGTTTCAAAATTGGCTACTTGTGACTTGCGGACGCAAGTGATTACGTCGATTGCCTCGATGCGTACAGCAAGTGGACTCAACCACATGCGGCTAATTACCATTCCAATCATTCTCTCTGTCATGCTGGCTAATTCTCTCATCATTGTTCAGGCGCCATGGCTCCCATCTGGGCAAGACTGCTTGGCCGCAGAAAGAGCGGAGCCGGATGTGTCAGATGATCTCGCATTAGTGGACTTAAGTCCTTTCCTCAATGATAGAATATTCGCAATGTCGGAGGTTGATAGAAAAGGGGAAAAAGCTGGAGAATATTTCTATCCGCTCGAAGTCGATCGCTCGGTAAATAATATTCTTCGATTTCAAAAGCTGCCTTTTTATTTCTCCGTCAACAATAGTGGACAACCCGATAATTTTGTTCCGCACGGGGAGCGGCTTCCAATGGTTGAGGGTGAATACAGCTCTCTCCTGATACTGGACGCAGCATCAAATGGCGATCGTGTTTCAGTTTCGCTTATCGCCGAATATACAGATGATTCTTTTCAGAAGATCTCGTACGAATTACCAGACTGGTGTGGACCCGCATTGCCACGAGATATTCCGGCTATTGTCGGCTCGCATCGATTTCATATCGGCCGCGATGGAAATCGATTGAAAGAAGATCGTCCGGTATTCATTTTCGCGCATAGCATTCCACTGAACGGTCAGAAATCCCTCCGAGCAATAACCTTTGAGAAGAATCCTGATCAGCATATTTTCGCGATCACACTGACCCAAAAGGTCGCAACATTCACTCCGGAAAATATGATCGTACCAAAGAATAGTGATCCGCGGGTCACCTACCTTAGTGACGTTCAACCGATATACTTTGCTCGCCCAACAGTTTCGATGTGGGAGCCACCGTATCAACCGGACCTGGCAATGCCCAGAGCTACCAATGTTGGGCAGGGGAAGAGCACTCCTTTGATTATAGGTGAACAAGCCTTTGACAAGGGCATTGGAACACAATGCAACTTTATACTCTCTTACGATCTCTCTTCCGGATATGAACGATTTGTTTGTCGCGCTGGATTGGATGAGATATCCAGCGGAAATCCAAGAGCATATCTGTCCATCTATGTGGATGGAAAAGTTGCGATCGACTCTTTGCCGATGGGAGCTGGAGTTGCTCGCCTGATAGACGTGGATGTTATTGGTGTTTCTGAATTAACTTTGGTCGGTTGGGATGCCGCGTTAACCGAGGCGATAGATGTGTTTGGTCCTGCCCGACATTTGCCCGGGCGCAGTACTGCATACGTCGCATTAGGAGATGCCCATCTCATTAAGGCAAACGAAACCGTCGAAT
>Ga0187893_10014195_pt1 | contig 10915 bp, 12 predicted proteins | sample MA1701074metaG_FD_139574 | JGI IMG/M metagenome (GOLD analysis project Ga0187893, IMG submission 139574) | White microbial mat communities from a basaltic lava cave in the Kipuka Kanohina Cave System on the Island of Hawaii, USA - MA170107-4 metaG ...
AGAAGGACGGCAAGAAGCCGGCCACGTACTCCTACATGCTGCTCGGCATCACCAAGGCGTCGCTCTCCACCGACTCGTTCATCTCGGCGGCCTCGTTCCAGGAGACCACCCGCGTGCTGACCGAGGCGGCGATCATGGGCAAGAAGGACGAGCTGCGCGGCCTGAAGGAGAACGTGATCGTCGGGCGCCTGATCCCCGCGGGGACGGGCCTCGCCTATCACAACATCCGCAAGGCGCAGGCCGCCGAGCCGCCGCTGCCCGAGGCGCCGGCGGGCGGCGTGGAGGCGCCGGCGGAGGCGACTGCCGGAGGGGGCTAGCCGCCCCGGGCGAGCAGCGGCCGGCCGCTGACTCGCCCGCTGACCCTCTCGCCGAGCAGCTCGACTAGGGTCGGAACGACGTCGAACGAGCTCGCGACGCCATGGTCGCCCTGCGGCGCTTCGGTGCCGGCGAGGTAGGCGAACCCCCATCCGCCGGTGTGTCCCCCGGTGCGACGGAACGGGACCGGACCGATGGTTCCGAGCCGCGGATGCACGAGTCCGAGCGGAGCACCGCGCCAGAGGATCGTGAGGTCGGATTCCGTCGGCCCGATCTGGTAGGGGTGCTTGCCCGGGTGGTGCACCTCGGCGACGACGCTTTCGCCGCGGAGCGGGTCGCGGCACTCCCTCACCAGCGCTGCGACTTCATCGCGCACCGCCTGGTAGCGTGCCAGCGGCACGACGCCGCGGCCCTCCCGCCCCTGCAGGTTGATCCGCACGCGGCCGTCGTAATACGCGGGGAGGGCGAACGCAGGCATCGCCGGCCAGTGCACCCGGTAGCGCGCAGCCGGCATCCAGTCGAGGTTGCTTGCGGGTATCGCTGCGGCCATCGGCACCGCGCTCATCATCACCGAGTGCCAATCCTCGTCCTCGGCGAGAAGCGGCACGCCCTGCGCGGTGCGCGCGCGCCATTCGGGCTGGCGCAGCCAGGGCGTGCCGAAGCTGGCGCGGTGCAGCAGCTCGCCGAGCAGCACCATCCCGGCGACGTCGGCCTCGTTGGCGCCCATGCCGTGCATCGAGAAGAGCAGCACGGCCGCATCGGGAAAGGCGGAGCCGAGCGCTCCGACGAGGGCGTCGATCGCGGCGTAGACCCGGCGCAGGCCCTCGCCGGCCGCGGCGGCCGAAGGCAGGCCGTGCAGGGGATGGGCGCGATCGACGCCGTGCCACATGGCCTCGATCGCGGAGTGGGCTTCGCTTACCACGACGACGCCGAGGTCCCAGTCGGGGCAGCGCTCGGCGAGGAGCCAGCGCGCCGCGGCAGCGCGGCAGTCCACCGCCCGCGCGAGCGCCGCGGCGGCGAGCCGCGTCCTGGCGGCTGACTGCCAGTAAAAGCCGTAGACGTGCTCGCTCGCCGGATAGGGCCCGAACCGGCGGGCGATCTCGGCGTGCAGGTCGTGCGGGCGCGAGGCGGGCGCGACGCCGGGATCGTGCGCGCCCCAGCTGGTCAGCCCGCGCAAGCGGGGCGCGAGCGAAAGGTCGCAGTACGGCAGGTCGACGATCACGCTCGCGCAGGCGAGGTCGGCGAGGAACGGGGCCGAGACGGTCGGCTCCTGCGCCAGCCCGTAGCTCGAGGGATCGAAGCGCACCGCCGACCAGCGCTCGAGCGCGGCGGGCGTTCGCCCGGTGCTCACGTGCTCCCAGGCGAGCCCCGAGTACTTGTCGTGGCCATGATCGAGGAGGAAGCGCGCGCTGCGATCGCGCAGGCGCCGCATCTCCGGCAGCAGCCCCTCGGCGATCCAGCGCTCGGCGAGCGACAGCTCGTAGCCATCCAGGCCGATCGCGAGGACGCGCCGCCCGCTCACGCGGCGCTTTCGCGCGCGAGATACTCCCGCAGGCTGCGGCCGATCTCTTCGCCGTCCTTGCTGCCCTGGGGAGGGTCCTCGCCGAAATGCAGGTAGTGGTGGCGGAACGCGGTGCGGTAGGCGACGGTCGGCCGCGCGCAATGCGCTCGCGCGATGCCGGAGCGCACCACTGCCGCCCAGAAGATCCGGTCCCCGATGGCGTGGAAACGCTCCGGGATCGAGCCCCACAGCGCGGCGAGGGGAAAAGCGGCGCGCAGCAGCAGCAGGCAGCTCGTGTCGACGAACCGCTCCCCGTCCACCTCGAAGCAGGGCCCGAGCACCGAGCCGTCCAGGCGGTGCAGCACGCGCGCGCTCGTCAGCACCGTGGCGCCGGTCGTCCGGTGCAGCTCGAGGAGCGATGCGACGTGCCCGGGCGCGTACCAGTTGTCGGCATCCAGAAAGGCAATGCCGTCGAAACCCCGCGTCACGGCGTACTCGGCGCCCGCCGCGCGCGGCGTGTCGCCGTAGTCGTTCGAGCGCCGCGGCAATTGCAGGCGCGTCGCCGCGGGGATGGCCGGGCTTTCGGGCACGGGACCGTCGGCGACCAGTACGTGCTGGCAGGGGTGCGACTGCCCCAGCACGCTCGCGTGGCATTCGCGCAGCCAGTGCGGCGGCACGCCGGCATGATGCGGCGTGACGACTGCGATCCTCTGGTGCATCCGTCGATCCGTCGTTGGCGGTCTGCCGCGCGCGGCGCTATTTCGCGGCCGAGCGCTTGAAGCTGCTGGAGAAGACCTTGCCGTTGACGAACTGGACCGTGATCACGGCGTCGCCGTCCAGCCATTTCGCGCCGGTCCCGGTCATGCCGGCGAGGCTGATGCTGGAAGACTCGGTGGGCTTGCCGAGCATGCCGGTCACTTCCTGCTCGGTCATGCCGTCCCGGATCTTGGCGTAGTTCTCCTCCGTGACTCTGGAGCACGCCGCGAGCAGCAGCGCCACGAGCGCGAACGCGACAGGCCTCACGCCGCAACTATAATCGATCCATGCTGCTCCGGCCCGCCACGCTGCAGGATCTGGCCGCGATTCAGGCGATCTACGCGCACCATGTGCGGCACGGCCTGGGCTCGTTCGAGGAGCAGCCGCCGCCGCTCGAGGAGATGCGGCGCCGCTACGAGGAGGTCGCGAGGCGCGGCCTGCCCTATCTCGCCGCGGAGGAGTCGGGCGAAGTGCTCGGCTTCGGCTACTGCGCCCCCTACCGGCCGCGCTCCGCCTACCGCTTCGCGCTCGAGGACTCGGTCTACGTCAAGCAGGAGCGGCAGGGCAAGGGCGTCGGCCGGGCGCTGCTCGGCGCGCTCCTCCGCGCCTGCGAGGGCCTCGGCTACCGGCAGATCGTGGCGGTGATCGGCGACAGCGCCAACGCCGCCTCGATCGCGGTGCACGCAAGCGCCGGGTTCGTGCGCGTCGGCACGCTGCGCTCGGTCGGCTTCAAGTTCGGCCGCTGGGTCGACACGGTGTTCATGCAGCGGCCGCTCGCTGCGGGCGACATGACGCCGCCCCGCGAGAACGGGGCCGGCGAGGCGTCCTGATCAGCCGGCGAAGGCGAAGCGCCGGGGCGCAACGACCGCGCAGCCGTGGCGCACGCTCGCGGGGGCCGCGCAAGGCTGCTGCGAGGCTGCGGCGAGGCGCGCGCGGTCGCGCTCGATCTCGGCTTCGACCTCGGCGCGCAGACGCGCGGCGTCGGCGGTGCTCGCTGCAGGCGTCGCGGTCGGCCGCACCGGCGGCTCGCTGGTCACGCGCAGGGCGAGCGCCTCGGCCGGCGGCGCGCCGTGGAATGCCACCTCGTGCGCGAGTCCTTCCCCAGTGCTGTAGGCGAGCGCGCGCCACTCCTGGTCGATGTCGCGATGCTCGGCCGGTAAGACCACCGCCCCCGGCGGTGCCGTCGCGAGCTGCAGCGCGGCGTAGAGCACGACCTCCGCGCCGAGGCCTTCGCCGGCCGCGCGCGCCAGCGCGCGGGAGCCTTGGTCGATGTCGGCGTGCTCGGCGCTCGCAGCTACTGCCGCGGCCGGCGCGGCGCCGGCCGGCTCGGGCGCGCGCGGCGTCTGCGGCCGCGACAAGGCGGCGAGCAGGACTTCGCCGGCCGCCTTGAACGCGACCCGCCCGTCCCCGGCGCTCGATACGGTGCTTGCGCTCACCGCCGCCGGCTGCTTCGCCAGCAGGCCGAACACCCTGCCGGGCTCGGCGGCCACGAGGTTGCCGAGCGGCAACGCCGTGTCGGCCGGCGCGCGCAGCTCGATCCGGATCTCAGGGAACGCGGCGTCGATGAGCTGCACCGCCGCACCGGCGGCGAGCAGGATCTCGCCCGAGGGCGCGCGCACCAGCGCGTCGCCCTCGGCGCGCGGCGCAACCAGGAACACGCCACCGCCGACCGGGCGCAAGCCCGCGTCCGCATACGAAGCGCGGCCGAACGCGTGGCGCGAGGGCGGCTTTGCGCCCACTGCGCAACCCTGCTTGCCGACCACTGCCGCCGCGCAACTGCGCAGCGCCTGGCCGAGCGCCGGGTTCTGCCGCCAGATCTCCGCCAGCACATCGTCGCGCAGCCAGACGATCTCCTGCGGCAGCCGGGTCGCGCGCTCCAGCCCGACCTGGGTCTGCTGGAACGCCGCTTCCTGCGCCGCGGCGCCGAGCGCGAGCGCGCAGCACGCGACCGCGGCGCAGGCGCGCAACGCGAGGATTCGGCACCGCCGGCTCACGCCCCCTCCCGAGAAGTGGCAAAGGGCCAGTTTACGCTGCCCGGCGGTCAAACGGTGAGCACGACCTTGCCCTTCACCTGGCGTGCCGCCATGAGCTTCAGCGCCTCGGCGGCCTGCGCGAGCGGGAACGTCGCCGAGACGTGGGGCTTCAACCTGCCCTCCCGGAACCAGGTCATGATCTGCCGCAGGCTGGCGGCGAACGGCTGCGGCTCGCGCCGCGCCCAGTCGCCCCAGAACACCCCCACGATCGCGCAGCCCTTGAGCAGGGCGAGGTTGAGCGGGATCTTCGGGATCTCGCCCGCGGCGAAGCCGACGACGAGCAGGCGCCCGCGCCATGCCGTCGAGCGCAGCGCCAGCTCCGTATACGGGCCGCCGACCGGGTCGTACACGACGTCGGCGCCGTTTCCCGCGGTGAGCTCCTTGATGCGCTGGCGCAGATCCTCTTGCGTGTAGTCGATGACCGCGTCCGCGCCGTGCTGGCGGCAGACCTCGAGCTTGTCGGCGCTCGAGGCGCAGGCGATGACGCGCGCGCCGAGCGCCTTGCCGATCTCGATCGCCGCGATCCCCACGCCCCCCGCGGCGCCGAGCACGAGCAGCGTCTCGCCGGCCTTGAGCGCGCCGCGGTCCCGCAGCGCGTGGTCCGACGTGCCGTAGGTCAGGAGAAAGGCGGCGGCGCTCGGGAAGTCCATGCCCTCGGGGATCGGCAGCAGCCGCGCCGCCTCCACCTTCACTTCCTCGGCGAACGCGCCATAGGTCGTGTAGGCGATGACGCGGTCACCGGGCCGGACGCCGCGCACTCCGGCACCGACCTCCTTCACCTGGCCCGCCAGCTCGCTGCCGGGCGAGAATGGCAGCGGCGGCTTGAACTGGTATTTGTTCTGGATGATGAGGACGTCCGGGAAGTTCACGCTCGCCGCCCGGACCGAGACCACTACCTCGCCCTCGCCGGCGCGCGGCGAGGGCAGGTCCTCGACCACGAGCGATTCCGGCGGGCCGTACTGCTTGCACAGGACCGCTTTCACGGCTACCTCCTGACCGATTGGGGGCGCTTAGAATGCTCGCATGAACGAGCCGATTCTGCATCACTACCCGGCTTCGCCCTACGCCGAGAAGATCCGCCTGATGCTCGGCTTCAAGCGGCTGCAGTGGAAATCGGTGCTGATCCCGGTGATGCTGCCCAAGCCCGACGTGGTCGCGCTGACCGGAGGCTACCGCCGGACGCCGATCCTGCAGCTCGGTGCCGACATCTATTGCGATACCGCCCTCATCGAGCGCGCGCTGGAGCGGATCGCGCCCGCGCCGACGCTCTATCCGTACGGGCAGACGCTCGAGGTGCGCGCGCTGGCGCACCTCGCGGAGACGGTCCTGTTCAACGTCTCGGTGCCGATCGCGTTCCAGCCCGACCACGCGCGCATCTTCTTCCCCGAGGCGGACGGCTCGTTCCTCGAGCGCTTTCGCGAAGATCGCGCCGCGATGCGCAAGGGCGGGACGGTGCGCCGCGGCCCGCTCGCCGAGTGCCGGGCCGTGTACGCGCATCTGGCGCCGATGCTCGAGCGCCAGTTCGCCGACGGGCGCCGCTTCCTGCTCGGCAACGCGCCGTGCGCCGCCGATTTCGCGGTCTACCACCCGCTCTGGCCGCTCGGCCGGGTGCCGGCGCTGTCGGCGCTGCTCGGCGCGTTCCCCGCGACCGAGCGCTGGATGACGCGCATGAACGCGCTCGGCCACGGCGAGCCGCGCGAGATGACGAGCGCGGAGGCGATCGGGATCGCGCGCTCCGCCAAGCCCGCGCCGGTACGCGGCGCGGTGGCGCTGGAGACCGACGGCGTCGCGCTCGGCGAAAGCGTGCAGGTGATGCCCGTGGACTACGCGCTCGACCCGGTCCGGGGCGAGCTGCTCGAGGCCTCGGCCGAGGAGATCATCGTGCGGCGCGAGGACCCGCGCGCGGGCACCGTGCACGTGCACTTCCCGCGCTTCGGCTACCAGCTGGGCCGCGCCTCAGCCTGAGCGGCTGGCGAGCCCGCCGTCGATCGTGAGGATGCAACCCGAGGTGTACGAGGACCGCTCCGAAGCGAGGAACGCGACCGCGCTCGCGATCTCCTCCGGGCTCGCCGGCCGGCCGAACGACAGGTCCCGGAAGAGTTCCTCGTAGCGCGCGGCATCGCCGAGCTTCGCCTGCGCCATCTGCCTGTAGAGGCTCAGCAGCCGGTCCGTTGCCACCGGCCCGGGGTTGACGCCGACGACGCGGATGCCGTCGGCGTGCGACACGCCGCCGAGCGCGCGCGTGAACGCCATCAGGCCGGCGTTCGCCGTGCTGCCGGCGATATAGGCGGCGTTCAGCCGCTCCCCGGCATTGCCGAGGATGTTGACGATCGCTCCGCGCCCCCGCGTCTTCATCCTCGCGTAGACCGCGCGCGTCAGGTTGATGTAGCCGAAGACCTTCAGGTCCCAGGCGCGCCGCCAGGTTTCCTCGTCCACGCCGGCGAGGTCGCCGCCCGGGATCGCGCCGGCGTTGTTGACCAGGATGTCCAGATCGCCCGCCCACGCGGCGAGCTCCTCGGCCGCGCCGCGCCGCGAAAGGTCGACCGCCATGGCCGCGGGTCCCGCCACCGGGTTGCGCGCCGCCACCAGCACCGCGCAGCCCTCCACGGCGAGCGCTGCCGCGCAAGCGGCGCCGATGCCTTTCGATCCGCCGGTGACGAGCGCGCGCCTGCCTTTGAGCCCCAGGTCCATGATTTGCTAGTCTAGCAACATGTCCTTCATCGTCACCGACGACGGCGTCAGGCTGCACTGCGAAGAGGCCGGCAGCGGCAGGCCGCTCGTGTTCGTCCACGAATTCGCGGGCGACTGGCGCAGCTGGGAGCCGCAACTGCGGCACTTTTCGCGCCGCTACCGCGCGATCGCCTACAACGCGCGCGGCTACCCTCCTTCGGACGTGCCCGAGGACTTCGAGCGCTACTCGCAGGAGCGCGCGCGCGAGGACATCCGCTGCGTGCTGGACGGGCTGGGCATCGAGCGCGCGCACGTGGTCGGTCTTTCGATGGGCGCTTTCGCCACGCTGCACTTCGGGATGAAGCACGGCGCGCGCGCCCTTTCCCTCACGATCGCGGGCGGCGGCTACGGCGCGCACCCGGCCCAGTACGGGCAGTTCCAGAGCGACGCGAGGGAGAACGCCCGGGTCATCCGCGAGCAGGGAATGGCGCACTTCGCGGCGACCTACGGGCATGGCCCGACCCGGGTGCAGCTCGAGGAGAAGGATCCGCGCGGCTTCGCTGAATACCTGCGCCAGCTCGCCGAGCATTCGGCGCCCGGCTCGGCGAACACCATGCTCGGCTACCAGGCGCGCAGGCCCTCGCTCTACGACCTGACGGAGGAAATGAAGCGCATCGACGTGCCGACCCTGATCATCGCCGGCGACGAGGAGGAGCCCTGCCTGGAGGCGTGCCTGCTGATGAAGCGCTGCATCCCGCGGGCCGGGCTGGCGCTGCTACCGAAGAGCGGCCACGCCGTCAACCTGGAGGAGCCGGTGCTCTTCAACCGGCTGCTGGACGACTTTCTGCACCAGGTCGAGGCCGGGCGCTGGGGCGCGCGCCACGCGCGCGCCGCGCCGCCCTCGATCTGGGGGCCGAACGGCAGACCCTAGGGTCTGATCAGGGCGGAGCGCGCCGTCGCTTCCGCGCGCGGCAGGTGCTTGGCGTAGTAGTGCAGGCGCGGCGCGCGGAACGCGATGAGGTAGAGCTTGCCCTTCACCACCGCGCCCCAGGCGATGCCGCGCAGCGCGACGTCGTCGCGCTTGCGCGTCATGCTGAAGTCGAAGCGGAACCCTTCCGCGCCCGCGAACGCGCCCGGTGCCAGTCGCTCGAGGCGGAAAGTCGAGCCGTCCTGGGTCGCCGACGCCTCGTAGAGCTCCACGATCTGGTGCGGCAGCATCGCCGCGCGGAAGGCCGGCGGCACGCGCCGGCTGCCCATGGGCGCAGGCGCGAGCGGCTCGCCGTCCTTGATGCCGACGAAGAACGTCAGCACGTCGAGCGACAGCCCGTCGGAGGTCCAGACCTCGCCGCCGCCGCCGGGGACGTCGAGCCGGTTCCAGCCGCCGTCCGAGCTCACGCTGATCGCATCGCGCACGGTCACGGTGCCCGGTCCCATCCGCACCATCGCCACGCACCCGCCGAGCACGAGCGCAGCTGCCGCGAGGAGCGCGCTGCGCAGCCTCATTTGCTACTCCCGCGGCAGGTAGGTGCGGATCAGTTCCGCGTCCTCGGCTGTGGGCTTGAGCTCGAGGTAGCGGCGGAACGCGGTCCGCGACTGGGCTTCCTGGTCGAGCTGGCGCAGGACCAGCCCCTCGGAGCGGAACAGCTCGGGCGGGGCGCCGTGCAGGGCCGCGGCGTGGCGGTAGGCATTGAGCGCCTGCTCGAGGTCGTCTCCCTCGCCGCGCATGCGGTAGACCTCGCCGCGGAAGAACTCGAGCGCGCCGTCGTCCGCGGCGGCCTTGCGCATGCGCTCGAGCAGCACCAGCGTCTCGCCGTACCGGCGGCGGCGCAGCTCGTCGGCGAAGAACTCCGTGCGGTGCCGGGCGAGCGCCGCGCGATAGCTGTCGGCGCCCAGGTTGGTCGCCTCGGGCCGCCCGATCTCGCGCGCTGCCTCCTCGAGCAGCTTCTGGCGCTCCTCGATCGGCGGGTGCGTCGCGAACAGCACGCTGCGGCCCGCGTACTCCTCGTAGGTGACGGCGTCGCCCTTGATCTCGTCGAGCAGCTGCGACCAGATCGCGGTGGCTTCGCCCGGAGCGTAGCCGTGGCGCGTCATCAGTTCCAGCCCGATGCGGTCGGCCTCGCGCTCCTGCTCGCGCGTGAAGGCGAACAGGCTCGCCAGCACCCCGAGCTGCGCGAACTGGCCGACGTTGCCGGCGCGCGCCGCGGCGAAGAAGATCGAGAGGAAGTTGGCGAACGCCGCCCGCGACTTGACGTCGCGCAGGCGCTCCAGGCTGTGGCGCGCGAGGAAGTGCCCGATCTCGTGGCCCAGCACCGCGGCGAGCTGCGCCTCGTTGGCGGCGCGCAGCAGCAGCCCCGACCAGACCTGCATCATGCCGTTGGGCGCCATCGAGGCGTTGAAGTGCGGGGTGCGCACGAGGTAGACGCGCAGATCCGCGCAGTGCTCGCCCGCGAGGCGGCAGGCGAGGCGGGTGACGTAGTCGTTGAGCGCCGGGTCGCGCACCAGGAACGCGCTGCGCTTCAGACGCGCCTCCTCGCGGTCGAACATGCCCCAAAGGCCGCCTTCCTCGCTCGCTTCGTGCGGCCGCGCGAAGCGCGCCGGCGGATGCCACGCGCCGGAGGCCGCCGCGCCCGGCGCCAGGGCGCCGAGCGCGAGGCAGCCGCATCCGATCACGATGCGGCGGCGGCGCGGCGCGATCATTGCGGGAAGCCGGCGAGCAGCGCGTCGATGGTCTCGGCCGCCCGGTCGCGCTGCCGCAGATCGCCCTGCGCGCGCAGCAGGCGGTTGAACCAGAGCACCTGCCCGCTGCGCAGGTCGACGAGCGACGCGTATCCCTGCTGGATGCCGCCGGGGAGCCCGACGCCGAAGAAGGCGCCGATGATCATCGCGGCGACCCGCTCGCCCGAGGCGTAGCTGTCGCGCAGGAACGTGAACAGGGCGTAGTCCGCGCCGCTGCGCTGGCGCAGGACATTGGCGTCGCTGCCCAGCGTCCAGTCGAGCCGGCCATCCTTGGTGGCGAGCGGCAGCATGCCGAAGTGATGCCCCGAGATCGCGGTCGCGACCGCGCCGTGCAGGCGATTGAGCTCGGCCACCTGCTCGTCGCCATCGTCTTCCAGCTCGATCACCTGGGCGCCGAGCTTCGCCTTGCGCTCCCGGTACAGGTCCTTCAGGTGGCGCAGCGCCGTCGTGGTCCAGTCGGCGCGCGGCTCGGGCACGCCGCCGGCGCCGATCTCGAACAGCTCGATGTTCACCGGCATGAGCGCGATCTTCGCGCCCTGCGGCAGCGCGCGGAAGCCGGCGGCGCGGTTGGTCTGGCCGAGGGCGGTGCCCGCGAGGAGGAGCCCGAGCGCGGCCGCCCGGAGAACGAGCCACGGCAGTTTCATGGCGCGCAGAGTTTGGCCGCGGTTATCATCGCACAGATTCGCTTCCCCGGAGGAGGGCGCGGCATGGCCGCAGCGGCAGGGATCAACGTCCGGTCGATCGCGGTGCGCGCGGTGGCAGCGCCGCTCAAGCGCCCGCTCGCGACCAGCACCGGCTCGATCCGCGTCGCGCCGCTCCTGCTGCTCGACCTGCGCACCAGCGCGGGCATCACCGGGCGTGCATACCTCTTCGCGATCGGGCAGCACAACCTCGCGCCGATCGC
>Ga0187893_10014196_pt1 | contig 10915 bp, 7 predicted proteins | sample MA1701074metaG_FD_139574 | JGI IMG/M metagenome (GOLD analysis project Ga0187893, IMG submission 139574) | White microbial mat communities from a basaltic lava cave in the Kipuka Kanohina Cave System on the Island of Hawaii, USA - MA170107-4 metaG ...
GCTCGCGCACGGCGTGGCGTTCGCCCACAAGGAGGACCTCGAGGGCTCGTTCGTGGCCACCTCGCGCGAGGGCTTCCGCCTGACGCTCGAGGTGAGCGCCTACTCGCTGCTCAACGTCACGAACCGGCTGCTCGCGCTGCTCGAGAAGAACGGCGGTTCGATCGTGTCGCTCACCTACCTGGCCGCAGAACGCGCCGTGCCCAACTACAACGTGATGGGGAGCGCGAAGGCGGTGCTGGAACAGATCACGCGGCAGATGGCGTGGGAGCTGGGTCCGAAGCGGATCCGCGTGAACGCGGTGAGCGCCGGGCCCGTCAACACGCTCGCCGCACGCGGCGTTCGCGGCTTCACCGGGATGTTCAAGGAGCACGCCGAGCGTGCAGCCTTGAAGCGCAGCATCACCCAGGAGGAGGTCGGCAAGGCGTCGCTGTTCCTGCTCTCGGACCTCTCGAGCGGCATCACCGGCGAGGTGCTCTACGTGGACGCCGGCTACCGCATCATGGGGATGTGAGGCCGCGGCCTCGCGGGGCCATCACATGAGACGACGCGTCACGGCCCTGACGCCGGCGCGCCTCGAGGCGATGATCCTTCTCGTCCGGAACGAGCGGGTCATGCTCGATGCGGATCTCGCTCGCCTCTACGGGACAACGACCAAGCGGCTCAACGAGGCGGTCAAGCGCAACCGGAGCCGGTTCCCGGTGGACTTCATGTTCGAGCTGACCGAACCGGAGGTGACGGGTTCGAGGTCGCAGATCGCGGGACTGTCCGGATCTCTGTGTAAGCGGCTTCCCGGTCCCGCCGGTCCCGGCGCGACCCGCGAGGTGTCGGGCCGGCGGCCCGTGCGTCCTGCACGGGCGCCCCCCCTCCCCCCGCTCCCGGCCCGGGAATACCCGGGCGTGGCCGGCGTACCTCCGCCGTTACCGATCCGGCAGCGCCCTGGCCACCACGAAGGAGCCGAGCATGACCACCTCCATCCCGCTGCGCACGACCCGCACCGCATCTCGCCGCCGCAGTCTCCCCGCGGCCCTCGCGGGCCTCGCCGCCTCACTCGCCCTCGCGACGCTCGCCACCCCGGCCGTGCGCGCCAGCGACGAGCACCTCTCCACCCGGCACGAGCGCGACCGGCACCGGTTCGACACCTGGGCCGACGGCCGCCTCGTGGACGTCCAGATCCTCGTGGACGGACAGGCGGCTCCGCTCTACTTCGCTCCCGGCCGCAGCGATCGTCACTACCTGCAGGCCTTCGCCGGGCGCAACTACTCGATCGTGCTCCGCAACAACACCGGCCGGCGCGTCGCGGTGCTCCTCGCCGTGGATGGGTTGAACGCCGTGGACGGCGAGCGCACGAAGCTCCGCTCGGGCGAGGCCATGTACGTGCTCGGACCGTGGGAGCACGCCACGATCCGCGGCTGGCGCACGTCGCTCGCCGAGATCCGCCGGTTCGTGTTCGTGGACGAGCGCCGGAGCTACGCCTCGCGCACCGGCCAGGCCAACTCGGACATGGGCTGGATCCGCGTGCTTGCGTTCCGCGAGCAGCTCCCGTGGTGGGAGACGCGCGAGCCCGAATGGGGCCGGCTCAACTACAACTACCGGAGCGGCGAGCCGTCCGCCCCGCACGCCGTGCCGGCGCCGGGCGAGCCCTCGCTCGAGAAGGGGAGCCGGGAGACCCGGGAGGAGCTGGCGCCGCAGCAGCGCCAGGACGCTCCGCGGGCCGGACGCCGGGCGGTGAGCCCCGAGGAGCAGGACCAGATGGCGCGTGGCGAGTCCGATTCGCGGAGCTTCCCCGGCACGGGCTGGGGCGAGCGGCGCGAGGACCGCGTCCGCCGCGTCGAGTTCACGCCCGAGCGGGTCGCCGCCGACCACCTGGTGTTCCGCTACGAGTACGCCTCGGGCCTGCACGCCCTCGGCATCCACCCGGTGCGCGAGGGCTGGCGGGACCGGCTGGGCGAGCGCGACGGCGACCTCGGCTTCGCGAAGCCGCCGCGGTGGTAGTGAGCGAACGCTGATCGGTCGCGCCGGACGGCGCGGGTGCACGAGGACGGCGCGGGCCACGCGGCCCGCGCCGTCCTCGCGCGTCCGGGCGATCGGGTCCGCGGCCCCGTCACGGCCGCGACGCTCGCGCGACGACAGGGGTGGGGAGCCCCGCGCACCGCCCCGCGCACCGCCCCGCGCACCGCCCCGCGCGGGCCCCGGCCGCCGGCGCGGGCGGCGGGACCTGCCCGCCGGAAACCGGCTCTTGCGCGCGAGGGAGGCATCTGGTTCGGTGGGACACGCATGCACGAGGACCGCGGCCGCGGGCCGGCGGGGGTGCCTCCCGCCGAGCAGGAGATCCACTGGGACCGGGCGCGGGCGTTCGCCCGGCAGCGGCTGTCGTTCGAGCTGCCCGGGCCGGCGCACGGTCTGCTGGACGACCTCACGCAGGAGTGCCTCGTGCGGCTGCTACGCGTGGTCCGCCGGGAGCGCGTGGTGAACGTCGAGGCGCTGCTCACGGTGCTCGCGCGCCGGACGGCGGTGGACGCGCTCCGCCGGCGCTCGCGCTGGCGCGCGCTCGTCACGAGCGACGAGGCCGCGATCGCGCTGGCCGCCGACCCCGAAGCCCGCGTCGGCGAGCCGGGCGACCCGCTCGAGCGGTTGCGGTTCGTGGTGGTCGAGTACTTCGTCGCCCACGACGCGCGCTGCCGCGAGCTGGCCGTGGCGTACTTCTCGGGTCGCGACTGGAAGGCGGTGGCCGACTCGAGCGGCCGCAGTCACGACTTGATCCGCAAGCAGTGGTCACGCTGCCTGGAGCTGCTGCGGGCCGCCGCGCGGGACGAGCGCGGCCCGCTCCTCGAATGGACCCGGAACGAGTGAGGTGACGACGATGGGTACGCTCGACACGCAGGACCCCCACGGCTGGACGAGGCGCCGCCTCGGCGCCTGGCGATCGGGGCTGCTCGAGGCGCACGAATCGGAGCGCGTCGAGGCGCACCTGGCGGACTGCGCGGACTGCCGCGCGCTGGCCGGGGCGTTCGCGGCCGAGCCGGACGCGGATGCGGGCGAGCACGTCGCGGCGTCGCTGATCGCCGAGTGGCCGCGCGCGCGGGAGACGCTCCGCGGCCTGGAGCGCGCGCTCGTGCGCCGGCACCTCGAGCGCTGCGCCGCGTGCCGGCAGGACCTGGAATCCCTCGGCCACGAGCCGCGGCTCGAGTACGTGCCCGCGCTGGAGCCGGCGCGGATCGGCGAGTCGCCCGCGGCGGGCCCCGCTCCCGCCGACACCCCGTCGCCGCTCGCGACACCCGGCGAAGCGGGCATGGGTGGCTCTTTCCTGCGGCCGCGACGGACCGTGCGCGCCGAGGTCGCGCGCGTCGTGCGCTTCGAGCCGGCGGCGGGACGACCCGCGTGGCGCGACCGCGCGCTCATCGCATGGGCGTCGGTCGCGAGCGCGGCGGCGGTGCTGCTCCTGTTCGTGGACCTGCGCCCCTCGGGACCGGTGCTCGGACCGGGCGCGCCGATCTGGAGCACGGGTACGTCCGCCTCGGGCGAGGGCTCGGGACTCTCGCTCCGGCTCGCGCCGCAGCCGCGCTCGCTCAAGGGGCCGGCGAAGGGCGAGGGGCTCGGCCGGTTGAACGTGATCCCGGTGATGGGCCCGCTCTCGACCCTCGCGCTCGGCATCAAGCCCCTCGACGTGCCCGACACGTCGCTCGTCACGCTGTCGCTGCTCGACGCGCGCGGCGACACGCTGTACGCGATGCGCTACCGGCAGTGGGAGCTGCGCCCGAACCGGCTGCTGCTCATCGACGGCGAGGACGCGACGCTCTCGCCGGGGCAGTACGCGCTCGTGCTTGCGAGCGGCTTCGCGCGCGCCGGCGAGGCGATCGCACGCAGCTCCCGCTACCGCTTCGAGCTGCGCGAGAAGTGAGGCCGTGAGCCCGTTGGAAACGTTGGGGTTGCGGAGTCTGGCCTCGCACCGGTCCTCGCGCCGGGCTCACATCGCCGACGGCCGCGCGACGTAGGCTGCGAGCCGCTCCCGCCGGCCGGGTCCCGGCGGCCGGGACGGCCCGGCAGCGACCTCCGGCTCGAGATCGGGCCGGTCGCGACCAGGAGGCCCCGATGTTGCCCGAATCGCTTCGCATCGCCGTGCTCGCCGTGACGATCTCGAGCGCACTCGACCATTCCGACACGCTCACGAAGCGGGAGACGATCGAGGAGCCGACCAAACTCCTCGAACGCGACGTGAGCGGGCCGCGCGTCGGCTTCACCTGGCGGCCGGAGTTGCGCGCCGGCGAGCCGCTCGTGAGCCAGTTCGGCTGGCACTTCGAGCACCACGTGAGCCCGGGCGTGGTCGGCCCGCAGTTCGTGACCCAGTTCGTGCCGCTCGTGGCCGGCGTCGAGCAGGGCCGGATCCGCCCGAGCGCGAGCCTCGGGCTGGGAGTGAGACTCCCGAACGGGTACGAGTTCGGGCTGGGCCCGACGGTTGGCGCGAGCTACGACCGTTACGGCCAGCCCGTGCTGCGCACCGCGGTCTTCCTCACCGCGGGTCGCTCGTTCGAGTACGAGGGCATCCGGATCCCGGTGAACCTCGTGCTCGCGACCAATCGCGACGGGAGCCGCGTGTCGCTGATCGCCGGCTACGCGATCCGGCGCGCGACGCGGCGGGTCGGCGCGTGACGACCACCCGGGGCGCGCGCGCACTGCTGCTCGCCACCCTGGCCGTGTGCGCGCTCGCGGTGCCGGCGGACGCCGCCGCGCAGGCCATGCGCACACGGGCCTACGCGGAGCTGGGGTGGACCGGCTTCACCGGAGGGGGCGAGGACCGGGTGACGCAGGTGGGCCTGCGGGTCTCCGGGCTCGACACGCGTGGCCCGAGCCTCGACTTCGCGCTCGCCGCCTGGCTCGTGCCGGCGGCGATCGTGACCGCCGACCTGGACCTGGCCCTCCCCATCGCGCTCGGCCACGGCGCCCGGCTCGCGCCCCGGGCCGGCGGCTCCACGCTGCTCTTCGGCGGCGGCGGCTTCGGCGGCGCGATCGCGGGCTGGAACGTCGGGGTCGGCCTCGTGCTGGCCCCGGCCGCGCCCGTGTCGCTGCGGGCGGACTACACGTACCGGCGGTTTTTCGAACGCGAGCTGGAAGACGAGGGCGGGCTCCAATCGCTGACGCTGGGCATCTCCTGGTAGGCCCCGTGCCAGTCCCGGCCCGGTCCGGCCGATAACCTCCGGGGCCATGCGCGCCCCGGCCGGCCCACGGCGACGCCGCGGGCCGGGGCTGGCGCGCGGGTGGCCCCGGATGCGATGGTGGGCACGATCGCGGGTGCGATCCCAGGGAGGGCTCTCGTGACGGATCACGGGCGGACGGGCCGGGACGGCCGGAGGCACACGGCGTGGACCTGGAGCTAGCCGGCCAGCTGCCGCCGCAGCGCGAGCCCGCGCCGCCGGGCGGCGGGTATCTGCTCGCGCGCATCGCGCTGTGGGCGGCTGCGGCGCTGCTCATCGCGGTCGCCGTGTGGGCCGGGCTCTGGCTCCGCGGCGAGCGCGCGCGTGGCGACGCGGTGCGCCTCGCCCACCTGAGCGCCGCCTTGAGCGGCTCGATCCCCGCGTGGCTTCCGGGCGACGACCCCTACCGGCGGCGGGTGTGGGCCGAGGTGCTCCGCACCTACGGCCGCCACGGCCGCCGGCTGCTGTGGAGCCACGACGGCGAGCCGGGCCCGTCCGCGCGCGCGTTCGTGAGCGCGCTCGCCGACGCCCCGCGCGAGGGCCTCGACCCGGCCGACTACGGCGAGCCCGCGTTCCGCCAGCAGCTCGCGGCGCGGCGGCTCAAGCGGCCGGCCCGCCCCCAGGCGGAGGCGGCGCGCATCGCCGCGCTCGACGTGCGGTTCACCGCCTCGTTCCTGCGCTATGCGCGCGAGCTGCGCGAGGGCCGTGTGCCGGCCTCCCGGCTCGACCCCGACTGGCTGGCACTCCGCGACACGCTCGACGTGGACGGAGCGCTCATGCGCGCGGCGCGCTCGGCGCGAGCGGCCCGGCGCGTGAACGAGCTCGCCCGGAGCGACCCCGAGTACCGTGCGCTGCGCGACGCGCTGCGCGCCTACCGCGAGCTCGAAGCGCGCGGCGGCTGGGCCGCGATCCCGGCCGGGCCCGTGCTCAAGCCGGGCGCCCGCGACGCGCGCTGCCGCGCCCTGCGCGCGCGCCTCGCCGCGACCGGCGATCTGCCGGGCGCCGCCGGGGGCGACCTCTACGACGCCGGCCTCGCCGGCGGCGTGCGGCGCCACCAGGAGCGCGTGGGACTCGAGCCCACGGGCCGGCTCGATGACGCCACGCGCCGGAGCCTCAACGTGCCGGCGGCCGAGCGGCGGCGCGTCCTCGAGCTCAACCTCGAGCGGTTGCGCTGGCTGCCCGCGAAGCTCCCCGACCCGCTCGCGCGCGTGAACATCCCCGAGTCGCAACTCCGCGTGAATCAGACCGGGGCCGAGACCCTGAGCATGCGCGCGGTCGTGGGTGCGCCGACCGATCCCACGCCGGTCTTCTCCGACGTCATCACCTACCTCGAGTTCCATCCCACCTGGGGCGTGCCCAAGAAGATCCTCGCGAACGAGATGCTGCCGCAGTTCCGGAAGGACGACGGCTACTTCACCGCGAACGCGATCCGCGTGTTCGACATCGCACCCGAGATCCCGCAGGAGGTGGACCCGCGCGACGTACCGTGGGAGCGGGTCGAGGAGGACACGTTCCCGTTCGTGGTGCGCCAGGACGCGGGGCCGCAGAACCCGCTCGGGCAGATCAAGTTCATGTGCCCGAACGAATACGACGTCTACCTGCACGACACGCCCTCGCGCCGCTTCTTCGAGCGCTCGTCGCGGTTCCTGAGCCACGGCTGCGTGCGCGTGCAGGACCCCACGCTGCTCGCGGCCTGGCTGCTGCAGGAGACGCCGCTCGCCCCGCCCGAGTCGCTGGTCGCGATCATGGCCGACAGCACCTGGCGGCGGGTGGGACTCAAGCGGCGGCTGCCGGTCCTGGTCGAGTACCGCACCGCGTGGGTGGACGAGGCGGGGGTCGTCCACTTCCGGCCCGACGTCTACGGGCTCGACCGGCGGCTCGACGCGGCGCTCCGGAGCGGCCGGGTCTCCGACTTCGAGCTGAACCCGCTCGTCCGCAGGAACCCGCGCATGCCGCTGCGCGCGGACTGGGCCGCGCTGAGGACCGCGCGCTGACCGCGCCCCGGCGGCACGGCGGGCGCGCGCGCCTCGCCGCGCGGCTCGCGCTCGCCTGTGTGGCCGCGACCTGCGGCGCGGCCGCGCCCGAGGGCCGCGGTCGCGCACTCGGATCCGAGGCCGAGCGCGCGCCGTTCGCGCCGGCGCTCGCCGCTCCGCCGCTCCCGCCGCCGCTCGATGTGACCGGCGGCTTCTGCGAGTACCGGCGCGGGCACTTCCACGGCGGCTTCGACTTCGGCACCGGCAGGCGCGTGGGCCGGCCGGTCGTCGCACCCGGGTCCGGCACCATCGAGCGCGTGCGCGCCTCGGGCGTGGGCTACGGCCGCTCGCTCTACCTGCGCGCCGACGACGGCCGGCTGCTCGTGTTCGCGCACCTGGACGCGTTCGTCGAGCCGCTCGCCTCCTTCGTGCGCGCGATCCAGGACTCGACCGGGGTCTACGAACAGGACCTCTGGCCCGAGGCGGGCCGGTTCCGCTTCGGCGCCGGCGAGCCGATCGCGTGGACGGGCGAGAGCGGCGCCGGCGGGCCGCACCTCCACTTCGAGATCCGCCGCGGCGACATGGCCCACCACCCGCAGCGCGGCGGGCTCGCCGTGCCCGACACCGCGCCGCCCACGCTCACCGCGCTCACGCTCGAGCCGCTCGACGCCGGCTCGCGCGTCGCGGGCTCGGCGGGCCCGCGCACGTTCGCGCTCGAGCGGCCGGAGACGGTCGAGGTGACCGGCCGCGTGCGCGCCATCGTCGGCGCGCGCGACGGCGTCTGGTCGGGCGTGGACCGCATGGTGCCGTGGGAGGTGGGCCTCGAGTGGGACGGCCGCCGCACGCTCGTCCGCTTCGACAGCGTGTCGTGGGCGACCGACATGGAGGAGGGCGACCTGGTCTACGACGCCGGGCGCGTGCTGGACTCGAAGGGCATCGTGCTGTGGGCGCGCGCGGGGTTCCGGCCGCGCGTGCTGCGGAGCGACGCGCCGCTCGCCGCCGAGGCGGGGACGATCGGAGTGCGGCAGGGCGACCTGCCACGGCCGCTCACGCTGTGGGCGCGCGATCTGGGCGGGGGCGCCGTGGAGCGGCGGGTGGTCCTGCGGCCGCCGCGCGGCGACGCGCACGCGCCGGCGGCGGGCGCGGCCCCGGCCGGCGAGCCCTGGGGCGACCCCCCGCTCGCCTTCGCCTCGCTCCCGGGCGGGGCGCTCCGGCTCACGCTCCCGGCCGCGCGCGGGCGCGACGGGGTGGCGTTCCGCCTGGGCACGCGCGCGCGCCCGGCGAGCCGGAGCGACGACGGCTGGGCCGCGGTGTTCGCGCCGCCCTCGCCTTCCGGGTCCGGCGTGGGGCTCGGCTGGAGCGATCGCGACGCGGCGGGCGCGGAGCGCGCGCGGACCGGCCGGGCGCAGACCTGGCGGGCCTCGCCCACGCGCGCGCTCGAGCTGCACGAGGCGGGCGGCGAGCGGCGGGTCCGACTGCCCGCGGGCGCGCTCTTCGAGGAGGCCACGCTGCTCGCCTTCCCGGTCGCGCTCGAAGCACCGCGCGGGCTCGTGCCGCTGGGCGATGCGTGGCGCGTGGAACCGGCGCGCCTGCCCCTCGCGCGCGCGGCCACGGTGGAGGCGCCGGTCGCACCGGGCGTCCCGCTCCGCGGCGTGGGCCTCTACCGGCGCGGCGAGGGCGGCTGGCAGTGGCTGGGAGGCGCGGAGGACACGAACGCGCGCGTGATCCGCGCGGGCAGCCGGCAGCTCGGCGCGTTCGCGCTCCTGCGCGATGCCGAGCCACCGCGCGTGCCGCGCTGGGAGGTGGTGCGCGACGTCGCCTCGCTCCCCTACAGCCGCTGGGCGCTCGAGGCGGTGGTGGTGGAGGACGGGAGCGGCCTCTTCGCCCGCGGCTCGTGGCTCGAGGTGGATGGCCGGCGCGTGCCGACCGAATGGGACCCGGAGGCGGGCCGGCTCCGCTGGCGGCCCGCGAGCGCTCCCGCGCCGGGGGAGCACCGCGTGCGCATCGTGGCCGCGGACCGCGCCGGCAATATCGCCGAGGTCGAGGGTACGTTCCGCGTCGAGGGGTGAGATCGCCCTCCAGCGCATCGGCTCACCCCGACCACCGACGAGGCCAGCGCGCGTCGAGCGTGCTACGGCAGCAGCACGAGCTGCCTGCGGGCGCGAAACGAGTCGGCCTCCAGCTGGCAGAAGTAGACCCCGGGACCGGGCTGCTCACCAGCCGTGGGAGCGGCCGCCACGAAGGCAGGCGCGGGCTGGATCGCGGCCGCTACGGCTGGGAAAACCCTGGGCCCCTGCCCCCCCGCTCTGTCAATATCGATCCGTGAGTCCCGCCACCGGTCACGGCGCGCCGCGTCGGGAGCGCATGATCATGCGTTGCGTAGGACGCGCTCGCGGCTGGCTCGGGCGTGCCGTGCTGGCCCTGCTGCCCTGCCTCTGCGCCTCGAGCGTACTTGCCGAGTGGCCCCCGCTGGGGCGGTCGCTCTGCAGTGGGTGCACGAGTGCGTATGGGTTCAGGCTGGCGCCCGACGGAGCGGGTGGGCTCTATGTGCTGTGGACCGACTATCGCAACTACGCCACCCTGGACGAAGACATATACATGCAGCGCGTGCTCGCCAACGGCGACATCGCGCCCGGCTGGCCGGTCACCGCGCTGCCGATCTGCGACACGACGCGCACCCAGTACGCACTGGGCCTGATCCCCGATGACGCGGGGGGCGCGTTGGCCGTGTGGTACGACGAGCGCGCGGTTTCGGACACGAGCTTCGGCAGCTCGCGCGACCTCTTCGCGCAGCGCGTCCGGCCCGACGCCTCGCTCGCCCCCGGCTGGCAGCGGCTGGGCTCGCCGGTCACGCGCGCTCCGCACGTCCAGTGGGCCGGGATGTCGCCGACGCTGGCCCCCGACGGCGCGGGCGGAGCGCTGGTCGTGTGGGAGGACTGGCTCAACCTGGGGAACGCGCAGCGGACGGACGTCTTCCTCCAGCACCTGACCGGGATCGGGGTCCCCGGACCCGGCTGGCCGGTGGACGGGAGACTGGTGAGCGACGCTCCCGACTACCAGCATCTCACGATGGTCGCGAGCGACGGCGCGGGCGGCGCGTTCCTCGCATGGGAGGACTACCGGAACCTGCCGGGTGACTACGATCGGCTCCTGCACGGACAGACGTTCGTGACCCGGGTGCTGGCCGACGGCTCCGGTGCCCCCGGCTGGCTGCCCGGTGGTCAGCCGCTGGTCCTCCCACGCTCGCGTCCCGCCGGCATCGTCCCGGACGGCGTGGGCGGCGTCTATGTCGTCTACATCCCGACCGACCCGGTGACGCGGGAGGAGAAGGTCGTCGCGGCGCAGCGCCTGACCGCCTTCGGCTCGCCGGCGCCCGGCTGGCCGGCCGACGGGCTGATCCTGTGCGACGCTCCGGGCACCCGGAACATCGGGCCCTCCTGCGGCGACGGGCTCGGCGGGCTGCTCGTCTCGTGGGCGGGCGCGCCGGGCAGCGAGGTGTACCTGACGCGGATCCGGCCCGACGGCACGCTTCCGCCGGGCTGGCCCGAGGACGGGCTGCGCGTGAGCGGGCTCGAACCCACCCCGTACGGTGAGTACGACCCGGTGATCGCGCCCGATGGCCAGGGTGGGTGCTACGTCGCCTGGGCGCACCCGACCGGGTGCTGCAGAGAGGCACTCATCCAGCACATCCTGCCGACTGGCACGATCGCGCCGGGCTGGCCCGCGTCGGGGCTCAAGGTCCAGAGCGTGCAC
>Ga0187893_10014198_pt1 | contig 10914 bp, 13 predicted proteins | sample MA1701074metaG_FD_139574 | JGI IMG/M metagenome (GOLD analysis project Ga0187893, IMG submission 139574) | White microbial mat communities from a basaltic lava cave in the Kipuka Kanohina Cave System on the Island of Hawaii, USA - MA170107-4 metaG ...
CGGTCACCCAGGTGGCAAGGCGCGGCGAGGGCAGCCAGGCCCGGCCGTCCCGCTGGAGATGCGCCACACTGTTGGCGCGGGCATATTTGGAGCCGGAGGCGCTCGTCACGGGCTGGGGAGACAGGCCAAAGACCCGGCTGCGCAAGGTTTCGTAGATCGCGACACCGTTCCCCTTATCCTCAATCAGCTTCACATAGGCCCCCGGCCACTGCTGGGCCATCGTTTCCACCGCATCGCAGGTGTCAAGGAAGCTCAACCGAGCAAACGTGCGGGCCAGCAAAAACACGTTCGGCCCTTTTCTGCCCCAGAGATGGCCGGCAACGTAGGACCCGTGGGCCTTTTCGTTCCCAAACGTCGCATCCCAACTCTGTACCAACACCTCGAACCAGTCTGGTGATGGCCAGACATCGAAAGACTTCCACTTCTCGCGGGGGAAGAGGGTCATGTTGAGCAGGTCGACCTTGTGTTGGCACTCCACCTCGAACGCCGTGGGGCCAATACGGTTGAGCAGCGCCTCACACGCCGCGAGGTCTTGGCCCGCCCAGGTCGGCGTGCCGCTGGTAATCCGATAGTGGGGGGGGCCATGGCCCTCCTCGACCAGCGTGTACCAGGGGTCGGTACAGCCGGCCAAGGCGGGATAGGGGCCGCAAATCTGGCGCTGGCGCAGGTATTCGGCCCGTCCCTGCACAATTTTGGTAAAGAGGCCCTCCGGATGCGGGAGATTTTGCACCCCGAGCACGGCCACATCGGGCGTGCCAGCGGGCAGCAGTTTGCGGGTCAGCGCTTTTTCTTTGTGGAGGAGGGTTTGGTCTGAGTCGTTTTCCTCGTCCAGGTCATCACAGATGAGTAGGTCCGGGCGGCCCTCGTCCAGCTTGACGCCCCGCGCGGCCACCTCCAGACCAATCGCATCCAGCACAAAGCCCGCAGCGGTGCGGAGGCGATTGACCCGCCAGCCTCTGGAGTATCCATATTTATTGAGCGAGCGGTCCACGCCGAGGCGTTCGAGCATCGTTGCCACATTTTGCACATGATCATCCGCCTGTTGCTGGACGCTGGAAATATACAGCCCATAGCGGCGCAGGCCATGATAGCCGATGGCCGCACAGGCCAACTCTGCGGCGGTGCTTTTGCCGCCGCCCCGCGGCCAGACGGCAAACAAGGCGGGGACCGGGGTGCCAGGCCGCAGCGCCCACACCCATTGCCAGAACTCGACATGGCGCGGGGCGAGGGGGACCGGATGCCCCTGGGCATCTTGGAAATAGGCGGGAAACTGCTGCTGCACCCAGGCGAGCCCATCCGCAGGGAGGGGGTGCCAGAGCTGGCCGCGGCGTCCCGCCGCGGGCCCTGGGCCCGCCCGCTCAGGGGCCGGTGGCTGGGAGGAGAAGCGCCTGAGTACCTGGGCTACCGCTGAATTCATGCCGCGCCTCCGCCAGGATAGCGGTCACAACGACGGGATCAGACACATACCGCTGGAGCACCTGCCGAAAATGGGTCGCGAGCGCTTCGAGCAGGGCGGTGGCTTGTGCCACCGTGAGATGCCCGGCGGGGTCCACGGCTTTGAGGGGGGGCAGGAGATAGGGAAGGACCATGGTGATCAGGCGCGCACGATGCTCAGGATGAATGGTGCGGTCCGCGAGCATCGAGGCGATCTGCTCCTCGATGACGCAGCCATGGGCGGCGAGCGCCTCGCGAAAGGTGCGCACTTTTTGGACTTTGTTCGGGGTGCCTTTTTGCCGACCGCCGCGCCGTTCGCCCGGTTTGGAGCCGGTGCCCCGCATCCCCTTTACGCCGGCCATCAGAACCTCCGAGGGACTCCAGCCAGCGGCCGCAGCCTTGGCTGGTGGGGGAGAGGAGCGGTGCCAAGCGGCTCGATGCCGTACCGGGACCGTCTCAGCTCAGTCACGCATAAAAGTTCAGGCGTGGGGGGAGTCGTTGACACTGCTACCATCTCACTAGGGCCTGCGGAGCGCTCCGCCGCGCTCCGCCGCGCTACGCCGCGCCGTCCTGACTCCGGATATTGCCCACACTATTGGCCCCACCGAGGAGGAGGAGGCCAATGGTGGTGAGGAGGCTCGTGGTTTTCCCAGGCGGCAGCGCCTGGGCGAGGGTGACCAGAAGGGTCCCGCCCAGGCCAACCCACCCGGCAAGGGTCGTGTGCGGATTTTGCATCGTCCACTCCGTCCACAGCTGTACGAGAGATGAGAGAGACACGAGAGACGATACCCCGGCCGGGCGCGTGCTGTCAACTACGGCCTGCGCCGGAGGGAAGACCCCTTGCGTCCCCGTGTCCAGGTCTGTACCAGCCTAAACGAGTCCACAAAATCGTCATCGCCCTGATCAAATTTCCCGTCGTCAAACGCTGCGAGAAAGGCTTTTCCATGGGGAGGGACCTCATACGCTGCACGCACCTCGAAGTCGGTGTCCATGATGCAGATCCCGCAGCTGTTCACCGCCGTGGGACACTTCGGGAACATGTCCCTGAGGGCTTCTGCCAAAGGACATGTTGTTGCCGCTAACAATCCCCTCTTTCGCGAGCGCAACGCTCTGGCGATGTGTTCTCCAGTCACGGTGACAGAAATTTCCTTTTTAAAGTCCACTATGTTCTCTCCTCAGTGGTCAATCGGTTCGTTGTGAGTTGCCGGTTGTGAGTTGCCGGTTGTCAGCACTGTCAACTGCGCTCTGAGAGAGAGTATGATACCGATTAGAATCGATGTCAAGTGGTGGAATGCAAAAAATCTTTCACCAGATAAAAGAATTGCCGAGTCTTCTCCATTCGCATATAATGGTGAATAACATTATCACCAGGAGTCGACGTACTCCCCCGATTGCAATTGGGGGACTCTGAGGAAACTGAGAGTCGGTGTCGAGCAGGCTCAGTGCCGTAAGGCACTACGTTCGGTTGGCCATCACACCCTGGAATGCGTTGCCAGTTCCAGGCGCTGTGGCCGGTCATGAAACAGCGGTGGCGAGTACCACGCAGTGTGGCCGGCATGACAAACCTTCCGAACCTTGTCGAGGCGCACTTTACCCGCGCAAGCGGAGTGCCGGATACCCGGCCAGCAGTTGTCAGCCCCATCCCGTGTCGTTGCCGGGCGAAGCTATGGGGTCATGGGCGCCAGTGCGGTGCCCCGTTGTTTCCTCCCCTTGCTCAAGTGAGGGGTCTCCACAACGAAGCACTTTAGGAGACATCGCATGGATCTGATGGAATTGGTTGGGGTGCGAGTGCGAGAGCGGCGGGTCCACAAGGGCTGGTCCCCATACGATCTCGCTCGGGAAAGCCGTGTCAGCCAGGCCACCATTTGGCGCCTGGAAAATGGGGCCAAGCGCCGGGTGGACATTGGCGTCGTGCGGCGGTTGGCCCTGGCCCTCGGCACCAGCGTCGATTACCTGATAGGGCTGTACGATCTGGAGAGATCGCGGCAGTTGTGAGTGGGCAGTTGCCAGTTTCCGGTTGTCAGCCGCACTGACAACTACCAACTGCCCACTGGCAACTGCCCACTGGCAACTGCCCACTGGCAACTGCCCACTGGCAACTGCCCACTGGCAACTGCCCACTGGCAACTGCCCACTCTGATATCTCCGGCCTGAACGCCGGAGCTTTACGAAAGATTTGGGAAGGATATCTCGGCATGCGCAACGCATTAGCACTTCGGGCAAGGATTTTTAAGGCAGAGAAAGGGCGGCGCCCATGACCCACGTGAACACTGCAAGCACGCAGAAGCAACTCGTTGTCCTGGGGTGCTCTGCCACAAAAGTCGCGACACAGGGAGCACTTCCAGCCATCACCCTGTATGATGGGCCGACATTCCGAGTTTTTCGGTCTTTTCTTCGCGACTACTATTGGCCTCAATCGCTCTCCGTAGCAGTCCTCTCCGCAAAGTACGGTATTATTGGTGGATTATCGCAGATCACGACCTACGACCAGCGTATGACGTCAGATCGGGCGGCGGAACTTGCGAGGACAGTAAGTAAAACGCTGCAAGATTGGAGCAACTCTCATTCCCGTATCGATTTAGTCCTCGGGCAAGACTACCTGCATAGCATCGAACCGCAATTATTCTCCCGCGAGGTCCCCGTTATGCAGGTTGTTGCCGGGGCAATCGGGAGAAAACTCAGCCGCTTGCACGACATGCTCCATGCCCTGAATCCCTGCAAGAAATCTCCTGCTCGCAATCTCCCCGAGCCTTCGCGGCCGCTATATTTCCTCCCGGACTGGGACGATTTTTTAGATGTCGACTTCGACTTCGAGCATGACAAATTTTCCTCACCAGAAAGGGCAGCTAGACACGAAGAACATAGTATTACCCTCATGCGTCCCCAGCGATTGTGCGATGGGGTATTGGTGAGTCTCGCGCAAAATCTTGGTTCGAAAGGGTTGCTAAAACGGGTGGGCATATCGGATCAAAATTCCCTTTCGCCTCGCTCCGTAAGAGCACATTTCAAGCTGCGTGACGACCAGTGGGCTTTTGGGGATTGTGGCGCCTTTTCCTATGTCTCCGAAGAAAAACCCACGGTCTCTGTCGAGCAAGCTGTTGCCCTCTACGACCTCTATGCCTTTGATCTTGGGGCAAGCGTTGACCATATTCCGGTCGCGGAATTTGCGACGCCTAGAGGCAAGATTACTCTCTCCGAGGATGAGCAGCGCAGGCGCGTGACGTTGACGCGCGACAATGCAGAGCAATTTCTCAAGATCCACCGCGAACGTAGAGCACGCTTTATTCCTGTTGGGGTCATCCAAGGTCTCGATGCACAGAGTTATGCCAAGCAGGTTGGCGCCTACGTCGATATGGGCTACCGGCATATAGCCATCGGCGGGCTGGTGCCTCGATCGGATGCCGAGGTTTTGGGGATCGTCAGGGCAATCCAGGCGGAGGCGAAGAGGGGCAATATCACGCCATGGATACACCTGCTAGGCATATTCCGTCCAGCATTGCAATCCCACTTCAGGGCGCTTGGTATCGGCGGCTTCGATAGCGCGAGTTATTTTCGTAAAGCCTGGCTCCGCGCTGACCAAAACTATTTAGGAGTGGATGGCCGGTGGTATACCGCAATCCGTATACCACCTCTGAACGATCCGCGTACGAAGAAGCGATTGCAAGCGTCTTCTGGCCTGTCCGATGCCGCCCTGCAGGCGCTTGAATCGAAGGCCATGGGGCAACTGAGGGCCTACGACAGGGGCAAAACTTCGATCGATGCGGCGCTCGAGGCAGTATGTGAATACGATCCACTGTTGCTCCGATCCACGCGCCGGCATGCGCCATTGCAGCTCCTGCTCTTCCGTGTATGTGAATACGATCCACTGCTGCTCCGATCCACGCGTCTCGATACGAAAACGATGTCCGCATACCGCACGACCCTTGAGAGACGGCCCTGGCGCGCCTGCAAGTGCCCCATGTGCACCGCATTAGGGATAGAGATCGTCATTTTCAGGGGCATCAATCGCAATAAGCGCCGGGGGGCGCACAACACCATGCAATTGTTTCAGACAGTACAAGGAGGCGCACATCTCACACATTCGCTCGCAGTGCTCCATCCAGACCGCGAAGCGGTTGGGTGGTGGTGAAGCGAGCGTTGCCCTGCAAGGGCAACAGGTTCTGCGTGTTCTCACCCGACAGCGAACAGAGAGGGCATGTGGCCCTCTCTTCGCGCACACGGAGATAGGTCCATAACTGGAGAAGCCATGACAGCACCACATTCCCAGGAATCCCGGAGACAGACCCAGTATTCTGCCTGGTTTGTCCTCCTCATCGCGACGTTCATAACCTGCCTGATCACTGCGAACATCACGGCTGTCAAGCTGGTAGCAGTCTTTGGGCTCGTTATGCCCGCCGGTATTATTATCTTCCCCATCAGCTACATCTGCGGCGATGTATTGACCGAAGTATACGGCTATCGCCAAGCGCGACGGGTCATCTGGCTTGGTTTCCTGTGCAACCTGCTCGCCGTGCTGGCCATTTGGATCGGGCACATACTGCCCGCCGCACCGTTCTGGGACGGCCAGGCTGCCTACACGCGTATTCTGGGCTCCACGCCCCGCCTGCTCGTTGCCTCTTTCCTGGCGTATCTGGTGGGGGAATTTGCCAACGCTGTCATCCTGGCCAAGCTGAAGATTGCCACGAAGGGTCGCTGGCTGTGGACACGTACCGTTGCCTCAACCCTGGTAGGACAAGGCCTCGACTCCTTGGTGTTTGTAACACTGGCCTTTCTTGGCACCATCCCCCTGGCGGGGATGGCTGCGGCCATTGTCACCCAGTGGCTGGGAAAAACGGCCTATGAAGCTGCGGTAACACCCCTGACTTACGCTGTGGTGCGTTTTCTGAAGCGCCAGGAGGGAGTTGACGTGTACGATGTTGCAACGCGGTTCAATCCGCTCCTGATGAGAGAGGAGGACAGGGAGACCCTGTGAGGCCGCCTCTTGATCCTCCTTGAAAATCCGGCGCGGTGGCGGGAGTGGGGCGGGCTGGTGCACACCGGAGTCTCACGGTCACGCCTCCTCCCGGTGTACTCTGGTAAGCAACGGATCGGGGATGCCAGCTTCGGCAAACCCTCGAGCGCGCAGTTGGCACGCAGGGCAGGTTGCGCAGGGAGGAAAAACGCCTGTATAGCAGGTGTGAGAAGAGGCCAGCGCGTCGAGGGCCCCCACGTCTTGCGCGAGCCGGACGGTTTGCGCTTTGGTGAGGTGCATCAGCGGTGTGTGCAGGTGCAGCGTGTAGTCCAATCCCAAGATGAGTGCCTGTTCCATAGCACGCATGGTCTGCTCCCGACAATCGGGATAGCCACTGTAGTCCGTCTGGCACACCCCAAGCACCAGGTGGGCGATCGCATGTTGATATGCCACCGCTGCCGCAACGGTCAGAAACAAGAGATTCCGCCCGGGAACAAAGGTGTTCGGGAGCCCTGCACGTCCACCATCCGCACGGATCTCCTGGCTCGCATCGAGCAGCGCGGTGCCACCAAGATAGCGGAAGACCTCCAGCGGCAATACGGTGAGCGGGACGTTGGCCAGCTCGCATACGGTTTGGGCTGCTTGCAGTTCGACGCGGTGTCGCTGGCCGTAATCAAAGGCAAGAGCCAGCACTGGAGCAAACCGTTTTTTGGCCCAGAATAGACAGGTGGTGGAGTCCTGACCGCCGCTTGTCAGACAAATTGCGCCTTCCATGTGGGGCAGTTGCCAGTTGCCAGTGGGGCAGTGGTCAGTGTTGTATGCGTTCGGATCTTTCTGCGGCATGAGATCTCTTCCCCTTGGGCGCCAATGTGTAGCGAGAGAGGGGGGCATATACCGCCACACAATGTCGCATCGTATCGCTATGTGCGATGCTCTCCTCAACAATGTTCCTCCCCGAGGTGACTATCCAGTCGCAGTCTCCGCATGCCCCTGCGTGGATATACATCCCGTTCGGTGCAATGGCTCGGCCCAGGAAGGACCGGATATCCTGCACGATCATCGCATGGCCAGTGCCGGCGATATGGCTCGTCCCCAAGCGAGCGGCTTCCTCCCCATCGATGCGAGATACATAGAAATCACATGTATCACAGACGACCCGAAATTGCCGTGGTGTTTGCATCCCTTCCCGCTCCTATCACACATGCTGCTTTCGTTGATATGTCGTATTGCCGGGCCTTGTGGTGCGCCACCCGCCCTGCATCTTTTTGCAGCCGGTCATACCGGCTCCGTTGATGCAGGGCATCCCGCCCAGGGTGTCGCTGGCGCCCCCGCCGTGCCCGATACTTTGCCCTACGCCTGTTGGGCGTCCCTCCACGAGCGTGGCACCGTCAGATACTCCGGCCTTCAGGCCGGAGTTGCTTCCCGCGCGTCTCCTTGCCTGAGGGTCTCGATCGCTGCCAACGCCTCTGCCTGCGTCCGCCACGTGCGGGCCGCCTGCCCCAAGGCGATGGCCTGCGCGGGGGTACACTGCACCCGCAGCGCTGCGGCCTGGATGGTCACCGTCTCGCCTCCTGCCCCCACGTGGGGCGCAAGCCCGACCCGCTGGAGCCCTTGAAAAATGCGGAGCAGCGTCCCATCCGGCAGGGTCTGTGCGGGGTGGTCCCGCTCCAGCCAGGCGCGCCGCGCGCCGTGGTCCCTGCACCACTGCAAGGCTGCAGACACCTCCGCGTAGGTCTCGTAGGTCCACGTGGTCCACGTATCCCCGTCCATCGTGTAATGCACCAGATACATTGTTCACTCCTGTTGTGAGTGGGCAGTTGTGAGTTGGCAGTTGACAGTTGTGAGTTGACAGTGCTGACAACCGACAACTGTCAACTGCCCACCGCCCACTGCCCCATCAGCTTACTGGCCCACAGATGTGCCGCTTCCACCACGCCTGCGCCCGGTCCCGCCACGTCGGGACATGGTACACCACGGCGGGAGACGCCGCATCCTGGAGGTGTTCGAGTGCCACGGCCAGCGCCGCGACGTCCATGGGCAGCGCCTGGGGCACCTCCACCGTCTCGGGAGTGGGAGAGATTTTCGTTGGCATCGTCAGGGCTCCTTTCGGGGGTGTGGTTGCATCGTCTGTGGTGCAACGCCTATAATAATCAGATTGTGATGTATTGTAACAACCACATTGTTAACTTGTCAACAACCACATTGTTATAAAAATACACAGAAAGGTGTATAATGGACGAAAAAACAATACGTTCAAGGATTTTTAAGGCAGAGAAAAAACGACAAGACGCGCAGACGTTGGCACTGCTCCATGCGTGCCTCCTCGCGCGCGAATCCTCCCATCGGGACGCGTACCAGGCGCGCCTCAAAGCCCGCCGGGAAGCCCTCGGGCTGAGCCAGCAGGCGCTCCAGTGGAGCACCGGCGTCCGCTGGCAGACCATTAGCGCCTATGAGGCCGGCCGCCAATCGCTGAGCCTGGAGCGCGCCTGGGTCCTCGCCCGCGCCCTCCAGGTCAGCGTCGAGTGGCTCCTGACTGGCAAACGCCTCCGCTTTCAGGATCCCGAGCCAGCTGCCACTGGGCTCCTGAGGGTTGACATACTCCCCGCCGTGAACGACGGGGATTCTGGGATCAACCACCCAGGCTGGCCGCAGCCAGGCTGACAGGGTGTCCCCCAGAGGAAGATGCCCCTTCCTCGTTGATATTGAGCGCGGCGTTCCGTTCCCGATCATGCGTGACGCCGCAGAACGTACAGGTCCAGACCCGATCACGGAGCGTGATGTGGTGATTCACCTGATGGCAGGCCGAACACATCTTGGTCGAAGGAAACCACCGGTCGATGTGGTGCACGACCGCCCCGGTGCTGCCTGCGACGTGGTGCAGGATGTCCACAAAGCCCGCAAATCCCAGGTCCGACACTTTACGGCCCCAAAGGGCTTTCATGCCCTGGAGGTTGAGCGTCTCCAGCCGGATGGTGTCGTACTGGGCACAGAGGTCACGCGCCAGTTCCCAGTGAAATGCCTGTCTGACACGCGCCACCCGCCGATGCACGCGGGCCAGATGTCGGAGGGCTTTTGTGCGGTTACGGGAGCCTTTCACCTTGTGCGCCAGTTGTCGGTTCGCCTGCGCGATATGTCGCAGTGTCCGCCTGAAGGGCTGTGGCGCGTGCCGCTCGCTGCCGTCGCTGCCCGTGAGATAGGTCGTGAGCCCAAAATCAAAGCCTGCGCTGTTACCCGTCATGGCTCTAGAGGGGGGCTCAGGGACAACGAGACAGGAGAAGTACACGTACAGCTCACCCAAGGCATCGCGCTTGATCGTGACCGTTTTGATGGCGCCCTCGATCTCCCGCGACTTGGCGAACTTGTACATGGTCTGGCCAATCCGCAAGCGATTCGCTCCCAGGAGTTTCCAGCCCGCTTGCTTGAGGGTGAAGGATTTGGCCTTCCGCACCTTGCGAAAGCCTGGCGGGCCAATACGCTGCGTGGTCAGCCCAGCTTTACGGTCCCGTACGTTGTGAAAGAAGCGCTGATAGCCCTTTTCAATGCGTGCAGCGATGTCCTGGATGGCTTGCGAACCCAGCTGCGACCACCAGGCATATTTGGGCAAGCGCTTGCGCTTCGCAATGTGCGCTTGTATCTGAAGCAAAGAAAGATGTTTCTTGTATCGTCTATAGTACCTTCGGTGCAGCGCAATGCAGGCGTTATGAATAACACCACCAGTATTAATCTGTTGGTGCAACCGGCTATTGCGTTTCGCGGTATATAGCTTATACATACATGTCTTTCTCATAGCTGGTACCATACATGGAAGTATATGACGAGTCAAGAACAAACAGTTGCAAGCAATCGGGCATCGAGCCCTCTGCTTGCCTTTCTTATATCTCCGGCCTGAACGCCGGAGCTTTACGAAAGATTTGGTAAGCCCCCCCTTTTCCGTGGGGAAAACGGGCGACAATCGATTATCGCCTCGCCCGAGACCCCAAACACGTCTTCAACGGTTTCCAGGGCTTCTTGAGGCGCCTACGCTGTCAGGGGCCGGTTTTTGGCCGCAGGGCACACACCCCCAGACCTCGGTGCCGTCCTCGGTCACCGCCCCCGTCGGGGCGTAGGCCGTCCCGCCACAGGACGGGCAGGGAGCGATACTCGCGTCCATCCACAGCACCCAGGCAATCGCTGCCCGGTGCTGGCGCAGGTCCGCCCGCAGGACTGGCGTGAGTGCCCGCTTCGTGGGGGCCGTCACCACGGGCTGGCCCTGGGCGTTCAACACAATCGCCAGGCCCGCCGCGCGCGCCCGGCGTAAGACATCAAGAGCGGTCATGGTGCCACCTCCCGCCCCTGCTGCTTTTTCCACCACTCGACGATCCGGCACACAATATCCGAGCGCCAGTGCCAGTGATAGCCTTCATAGCCCGTCTCTTTCTTGAAGGCCACGCGGGAACACCATCCCTCCAGTTTTGCCTGCGACGAGGGTTCCCAGGATTTGTCTGCGAGGCGGGCTTGGAGTCCGTATTGCGCAAGGATCTGATTCATCA
>Ga0187893_10014199_pt1 | contig 10914 bp, 12 predicted proteins | sample MA1701074metaG_FD_139574 | JGI IMG/M metagenome (GOLD analysis project Ga0187893, IMG submission 139574) | White microbial mat communities from a basaltic lava cave in the Kipuka Kanohina Cave System on the Island of Hawaii, USA - MA170107-4 metaG ...
ACTTCAGCGGCTCCTTGAAGAACCGCCGCGAAGCAGGCGTGGATCTACTTCACCGTCCCATGGGACCACCCGCCGATCTCCGAAATGGGACCACCGCCCGTGACAAAGCACAGTAGCGGCGAGGTCGGCCACACTTGCGCAGAGGCTTCCAGTCGTGCTTTCCGTGGGAGTCTTTGTGGGGAGGGCGTAAGACCTTGATTTCTGATCACGATCCCCGAGGGACGGCCGCAGCGGCGTCTCTGCCCCCAAACCCGCCGTCCCCAGGTTCGGGGGGATGATGCTCACGACAGGTATCACGGATCAATCACCCTAGCTTTCACCATAGTTCTTTAGAGTCATTGTGAAGTAGTGCAAATGGCTCATTGATCGAGTCACGCCAATTGCATAGCCTCCCTACTCCCCTTGCTCCCGATGAGGGTGCGCCGGGTTTTCATGTCCTTTCGCACTGGGCTCGCCCTGGGTCGAAGGACGCTTCGACAGGCCGAACAGGCCTCGCCGAACACGGGCTATTGTGCGTCAGAAGAGTCGTTCTCCGGCTCTATCTGCCAAGACCTTAAGGCGGCGTTGGTCCGCTGGAGAGGGGCACGTTCGTGCGGAATCCAGGTGGCCCTATCGCCTGCCCTGCTCGCGTCCTCCGATTCCTGGAAGAGGCCCCTGGGCCTCCCGGGGAAGCAGGTCCAGAGGGCCGCCCCTGCGCTGATCGAGGAGAGATGCGCGGGCCACGCTTCGGACGAGCTAACTTTGGAGGTTCGGCTCGCCCGGCATTCCCTCTACGCCCTTGCCCTCCGGCGCGCGCTCCTGGACGAGATCCGCGCGGCTGCGGGAGAAATCTCTTTCCGACTCATCACATCCATACCCGCCGCCGTGGCCCAGGTGTTCGGAGAGTGCGCGTTTACGTCGGGCGGGGAGCGCATCGAGATCTATCTCGAGGAAGGCGACCTTCGATGGCGCTGCTATCCCGTTGACGGCCCAGATTCGCAGGGCGGCCTTCGGTGGCGAGGACAGGAAATCGAATACGCCTTCGTGCCCGCGGTGGCGGCAGCGGCCTGCGATCCGGATAAGGTTCCGAATTTGGCCCGGCAGCTTCCCGGAGCGGGAAGGAGCCTTCTGAGCCGGCTTCGCGATCCCATCGTGAACACGGCCGCAGCCGCCGCCCTCCTGCTGGGAGCGCTGGGGTTTCACTTTCACCGCGAGGCGGAACGCGAGATGAGCGCGCTTCTGGCTGCCCGGGGAGCCGCCCAGGAGGTCGCTGCACGCCTTCTTCCGGGGCAAGCCGTGGCGCAAGGATCGCTCCTGGGGGATCTTGGGAAGCGGCTGGCGGAGGTCGGGGGAGGCTCCGCTGAGCCCGGGCCTCCATCGGCGCTCGCGTTCTGGCGCGAGATCGGGTTGCACTACCCCGACCCCGACACGCTGGGGCTCTCCCTCGAGAGCCTCGACCTTTCGCCGGAAGGCGGCCGGCTCTCCGCGCGCGTCCCCGCCGCCAAGGACGATCCCCTGAAGAACGCTTCCCAAGTGGAGGGGCAGCTCTCCCGCTCGAAGAAGCTGAGGACCCGCGGGGATTACACGGTCCGCGAGAACCAAGTCCAGGTGCGACTCCGGATGGACTTTTCCCCATGAAGCGCCTCGTCATCCCCCTCGCCCTGGCCGGGACCGCCCTCGCCGTGGCGGCGGCGTTCGCCGTCGAACGCGGCCTGGCGTTGCAATCCGCGCGGGAGGCGCGCATGGCGGCCTACCGCGAGATCGAGGATGCCCTCCGCCTGGCGGCCCGCCACTCCGCGGCGTTCGGGCATCGCTTCCAGGCCGCCCAGGTGCCCCTCAAGAGCCTCGCCCAGGAAGCCGCCGCACGCCGCGGACTCCTGATCGGCGCCCTCTCCGAGTCCGAACGCGAGCTCGACCGCGGTCGCCGGGAACGCCAGGTCCTCGTCCGCGTGGTCGACGCCCCTCACGAGCTCCTCGTCCGCTTCCTCGACGACCTCGAGTCGGGAAGCGCCGGCGCGACGGTCAAGGAGCTCCACCTGCGGCCTTCCGAGACGCGGAACGCGGCCTACGAGGAGGCCGAGATCCTCCTGGCTCGCACGGTCCAGGCCGAGGGGGAGAAGCCGTGAGGCGGAGACGCGGGGCGGCCCTCGTTCTCGTCCTGGGCGCGGTCGCGATCCTCGCAGTCGTGGCCGTGGAGCTCGCTTCCCGGGCGAGCGCGGATTCCCTCCGCGCCGCCCGCGCCGAGCGGGACGCCGGCTTCCGCCGCCTCATCGACTCTGCGGGCGAGGTCGCGCGCGGAGTCCTCCTCGAGCGGGAGCCCCGGGAGTTCGACACGGCGAGGGATGCCTGGGGGCGCGAAGTGACGCTCACCCTTGGGGAGGGGGAACGAGCCGTGCTGCGGCTGGAGGACGAAAGCGGTAAGCTCAACTTCGCCCGGACGTGGACCCATCCGACCGAGGCCATCGAGATCCGCCGCCGCGCGGCGCGCGTGTTCGAGTACCTCCGGCGCCGCGAGCCCGGTCGGGTGAGGGAGTTGCGGGAAGCGGAGTCGAAAGTCCTCTCGCGGCTCTCCTACGGAGCCCCGCTTCTCACGCTGGACGGGCTCCGGGAGGGGGGGCTCGACGCCGACGCCGTCTTCGGCGACCGCGGCCTCCGTCGGTACTTCACCTGCTTCGGGGACGGCCGGATCAACCTGAACACCGCGGAACCGGCGGTCCTCTTCGCCCTCCACGAGGAGTTCGACGAGGCCCTGGTCGAGCGCATCGCTTCCTTCCGGATCGGAAAGGTCTTCGAGGATCCCAGGGACCTCATGCTGGTGGACGGCGTCGTGATCCGGACGCTCATCGACGGCCGTTTCGTGGTCACGCGCGACCTCCACGAAAGGGTCTCAGGCATGATCGGGGTCAAGAGTTCGGCGTTCGGCGCCCGCGTCCGGGCGGAGGCACGGGGCCGCGCCCGCGAGGGCTGGATCTTCCTCGCGCCCGACGCCACCCGCCTCGCCCTGGAGGAGGTACTCCCGTGACGGTCCGCGGCGAGAGGATCCTTGTCCGATCGCTTTGGACGGCGTTCGGGCTTTTCGGTGCTGCCGGTCTTGGAGTGCTTGCCTACGCCCTCTTCACGCCCCGGCCCATCCTCCCCCCTCCCGCGATTCCGGAGATTGCCGTCCGTCCCGAACCTCTCCGCGCTCCCGACCCGTCGATCGAGGCGTTGGCCCGGCTTCGGATGAGCCGGCGCCTCGAGGAGGGCCCTCGGGAGCCGACGACCGGCCCGTCGGGTCCCGTTCCCATCGACTCCATCCTCCGGCTGAAGGGCGTGCTCGACTTCGGCGGAAAGCAGCCCTCGCTCGCGGTGATCGAGCTCGCGGGCGAGCGGAAGACCCGGGCCTACCAAGCGGGCGACAAGATCGGCGGCTCCGGAGCGATCCTCCACGAGGTCGGGGACCAGGTGGTGGTGGAGTACGACCGGCGCCGCTACCGGCTGACCTACAAGGGCGCCAAGGACCTGGGGAGTCCCGTCGGAGACCGGCGTTAGGGAGGGCTGCGGATGAAGGCGATCCTGGCAACGCTCCTTCTCGCGGGCGCGGCGGCCGCCGCGCAGGAACAGGACAAAGTCAAAGTCGAGTTCGAGGACGTGGACCTCGAGGCGCTCGCCCAGCAGGTCGAGCGCGTGACGAAGAAGACCTTCGTCTTCCCCCAGGCGCTCTTCCAGGGCCGGAAGGTGACCCTGCGCTCGGAGAAGCCCATCACGCCCGACGAGTTCTACCGCGTCTTCCAGTCCGTCTGCCTCATGCACGGCTTCGCCCTGGTCCCGAGCCCGGAAGAGAACATCCACTTGGTCAAGATCGTCCCCGCCGCCCAGGCCGCGAAGGAGCCGGGCGCCCAGCCGGTCCTCGCCCGCGGCCAGCCGCTCCCGCCGGGGGAAGGGACGATCTTCTTCGTCCTCACGCCGAAGCACGTCACCGGGCAACGCGCGACCACGGTGGTCCAGCCGGCCCTCTCGCCCTCGGGCCAGCTCGTCAACATCCCGAACACCGACCTCGTCCTCGTGATCGACGCCTCGAGCGCGATCCAGCGGGCCGAGAAGCTGCTCGCCCTGGTCGACGTCCCGGGCGACCCCATCCTCGCCGTCCCCATCGTCCTCCAGCAGCTTGCCGCCGCCCAAGCGAAGACCCAGGTCACGGAGTTCGTCCAGGCCTTCGAGCGCGTGGCCACGGGCGAGCAGGGGAGGAGCCGACTCGAGGTGCTGGCCGACGAACGGCTGAACCAGGTGCACCTCGTCGGCCGGGAGCCCGACGTGAAGCGCGCCCAGGAGTATCTCGCCCAGCTCGACCGCCAGATCCCCGCCGTCCAGCGGACGATCGGCTACTACCGGCTCCGGAACGTGGCCGTCCAGGACATCGCCGACAGCGTCCGGCAGTTCCTGGGTCTGGCCGTGGCGGCGAAGGAGTCGGCGCGCCGAAGCGGCCAGGGGAAGGGCGCCGGCCCGCTCCAGGGCACCCCCGTCCGGGATCTGGCGGGAGCCCCCCAGTTCCCGGCCGGCGTGACTCCGCCGGCTCCTCCGGGGGGCGTCCCGCGCGAGGAGGGTGCGGAGGGGCAGGACCCGGCTGCGCCTTCCCCCAAGCCCCCGGCCAAGCCCGGCGCCGCGCCCTCCTCGGTAGGGTCCCCCTCGGAGATCGAGGTGGTTCCCTTGGAAGGTCAGAACACCCTGGTCGTCATCGGGAACGCGGCCGTCCACGAGGAGGTGAAGCGGATCCTCGAGAACCTCGACCGGCGCCGCGGCCAGGTCCTGATCGAGGTGGCCATCCTCCAGGTGACGGGCGACGATTCGCTCGAGACCGGCGTCGAGGTCCTCTTCAAGGAGGATCGCTCGAACGGCCGAACCACGCAGGGAGGGACGGGCTTCGGCCAGTCCACCCAGGCCGACCCGGGCGGGACCGGGTTCCCCACTCAGCAGAACCTGGCCTCGTTCACGGGCGGGGCGCTCCGCTATCTCAAGGCCGACGACATCTCGTCCCTCATCCGGCTCGTTTCCACGAAGTCCAACGTGAACATCCTGTCGCAGCCGATCCTCCTCGTGAACGACAACGAGGCCGCGAACTTCACCACGAAGGTCAGCGAGCCCACGGTGGCCGTCTCGCAGGGCACGGTGGGGAACCTCACCTCCTTCGCCGGCTTCGCCGAGGCGGTGACCAGCCTTGCGATCACCCCACAGATCTCGCCCGACGGCTACCTGAACCTCAAGATCACCCAGAGCTTCGAGGAGTTCACGGGCGACTCGGGCGGGGCGGGCGTGCCGCCCCCCAAGGTCTCGAACAACGTGACCACGATGATCACCGTCCCTGACCGCCACACGGCCATCCTGGGCGGTTTCACCCGGGACGCGGTAACCGAGAAGCGGACCGGGATCCCGATCCTCATGGACTTCCCCCTCCTCGGACTCCTGACCGGGCGGACGGAGTCGCGCCTCACGAAAAGCCGGCTCTATCTCTTCGTCCGCCCGCGCATCCTCTCCGCCGAGGGCTTCGCGGATCTCAAGGACGCCTCGCGGGAGAAGGCCGGCGCGGCGAACACGCTCCTCCGCGATCCTCGGGTGCGGGCGGAGGTCGAGTCGACGCTCCGCCCCCGGGACCTCTCGATCAAGGAGGCCCCGCTTCCCTTCGAGGAGCCGAAATGAGCCGCGATCCGGGCGTCTCCCCGGCTCCGGCGATCGACTGGGCGAACGTCGTCGTCCCGAAGGCTTTCTTCGAGCGCGTCTCCCTCCGCTTCGCGCGCGAGCACGCGGTCGTGGCCGTGGCGGAAAACGTGATCGCCCTCGGGAAGCCGGACCGGATCTGGGCCGCGGACCGTGTGGCCTACATCCTCGACCGGGAGTGCAAGGTGGTGGACGCGCCGGAGGAGGAGGTGGTCGGCCTGGTCAGCAGGGCCTACCACGCACGGGCGAAGGAGGTTGCGGAGATCGCGCGGGAGCTTGAGCCCTCCGGGCAGGGGGGCGAGGTGGTGCTGGCCGAGGACGTGCTCGATCTAGACGACAAGGCCCCCGCCGTCAAGCTCGTCCACGCGATGCTCCTTCAGGCCATCCGGCAGCGGGCGAGCGACATCCACCTGGAACCCGGCGAGAAGGGCGTCCGCGTGCGCTTCCGGATCGACGGGGTCCTCTACGACCGGGCCACGCTCCGCCGCGAGGCCCAGGAGGGGGTCGCGAGCCGCGTCAAGGTCATGGGCAGGATGGACATCGCGGAGCGCCGGCTCCCTCAGGACGGGGCGGTCACCGTGCGGGTGGGGGAGCGGCGGGTGGACCTCCGGATCGCGACGCTCCCGAGCCAGCACGGGGAACGGGTGGTCATCCGGCTCCTCGACAAGACGACGGGCCTCCTCTCCCTCGAGGGGCTGGGCTTCTCCGCCTCCGACCTCGGTCGCGTGAGGCGCGTCCTCGAGCTCCTCCACGGGATCGTCCTCGTGACGGGGCCGACCGGGAGCGGGAAGACGACCACGCTCTACGCGATGCTCACCGCGCTCAACTCCCCAGCGCTCAACATCCTGACGCTGGAGGACCCGATCGAATACCAGCTCCCCGGGGTCACGCAGACGCAGGTCTCGGTCAAGAAGGGGCTCACGTTCGCGAAGGGCCTGCGGTCGCTCGTCCGCCAGGACCCGGACATCATCATGGTGGGCGAGATCCGCGACCTCGAGACCGCGACGATCGCGATCCAGTCGTCGCTCACGGGGCATCTCGTCTTCTCCACCCTCCACACGAACGACGCGCCGAGCTCGATCACGCGGCTCCTCGATCTCGGGGTGGAGCCCTACCTCGCGGCGAGCTCGGTGAACGCGATCCTCGCCCAGCGCCTCGCGCGCACGGTCTGCCCGGACTGCCGGGAGCAGGCGCCGCTCGACCTGGCGGCGATGAGGGAGCGGGGCTGGCCGGAGGAGGACCTGGCGGTCCTGGGCGAGCTCGGCTGCCGGAGCGTCGCCCGCGGCCGGGGCTGCGAGGCCTGCTTCGGGACGGGCTTCCGGGGCCGGACGGCCCTTTTCGAGCTCCTCCTGATCGGGGAGGACCTCCGCGGCCGGATCGTCCGGCGGGAGTCGGCGGCCGACCTCAAGCGCGCGGCGCTCGAGAGGGGTTTCGTCACGCTCCGGAAAGACGGACTTCGAAAAGTGGCCGAAGGGCTGACGACGCCCGAGGAGGTCTGGGCGGTGACCCAGACGGACCTGGAGTAGGCCATGCTCTATCGGTACGAGGCGATCGACACGGAGGGCAGGACGGCGGAAGGCACCGCAGAGGCGGGTTCGCCGGCGGACGCCCGGGCCCTCCTCCGGGACCGGGGGCTGATCGCCACCGAGGTCGCGCCGCTGCGCACGGGGAGGCCGAGGGGAACCTGGATCGGCCTCTCGGGTCGGCGGCTCGACCTCGTGGCGGGCGCGGTCCGGCACCTGGCCCTCCTCCTCAAGACCGGGGTCCCGCTCGGGCAGGCCCTCTCGGTGCTGGGGCAGCAGTCGGCGGACCGCGACTTCCGGACCGCCCTGGAGGACGTCGCCGCGCGCGTCCGCGAGGGGGCCGAAGTGGGGGAGGCGCTCGGGGTCCACGCGCGCTACTTCCCGCCGCTCCTCGTGGAAGGGTTCCGGGCCGGGGTGGAGGCGGGGGATCTCCCGCGGGTGCTCCTCGACCTCTCGGCCTACTACGCCCGCCAGAAGAAGCTGCGTGACCGGGTCGTCTCCGCCGTGACCTACCCGGCCCTGATGTCCGCAGTCGGCGTCCTGGTCCTGGTCTTTCTCCTCGCGTTCGTCGTCCCGAAGGTGACGGCCATCCTCCTCGAGCAGGAGCGGGCGCTGCCTTGGCCCACGGAGGTCCTGCTCGCCGTGAGCGGATTTCTCTCGGCCTGGGGCTGGGCGCTCCTCCCGGCAGGGGCCCTCGCGGCGCTGGTGGGCGCCCGGCTGCTGTCCCGGGGCCGGGGCCGGAAGCTCCGCGACCGGGCGCTGCTCGGATCCCCCCTGGTCGGGTCGCTGCTCCGGAAGCAGGTTGTGGCCCGCTGGGCGGGGACGATGAGCACGCTGCTTGCATCCGGCCTCCCCGTGGCCCAGGCGCTCCGGGCGGCGAAAGGGTCGGCGGGGAATGCGCTGCTCGAGGAGGACCTCGAGGCGGTCGAGCAGGCGATCGTGGAGGGGAGCAGCCTTTCCGCGGCGCTCGGCCGGAGCCGTTTCCTCCCGCCTTCGCTCGGCCTGGTGGCCGGGGTGGGGGAGGAGTCGGGAGATCTGGCCGGGGCGCTCCGGGAGGTGGCGGAGGCCTACACGGACGAGGTCGAGGTCGCGGCCACCCGCTTGACAGATCTCCTCAATCCAGCGCTCATCGTCGTTCTGGGCGTGGTCGTGGGGTTCATCGTGGCGGCGATCCTGCTGCCGATCACGGACTTCTCGAACGTGCGATAGGGGTGGGTCATGCGAAGGTCGGGACTTGTCCCGCCGAAGCGCCCCGGGCGCGGAGGCGGATTCACGCTCCTCGAGATGATCGTGGTCGTGGCGATCGTGGGGATCCTGGCCACGCTGGTCGTGGTGCGGTACTCGGGGAAGACGGACGAGGCGAAGGTGGCGGCGGCGAAATCGCAGCTCGCCCAGATCGAATCGGCGGTGATCTCGTTCTACGCGCACGTGGGCCGGCTGCCGAGGGGGCTCGAGGAGCTGGTGGTCAAGCCCGCGGGCGCGGCGAACTGGCAGGAGGGGGGATACCTCAAGGGGAAGACCGTGCCCGCGGACCCGTGGGGGACAGCCTACGTCTACAAGGTCTCCGGGCGGAAATTCGAGATCCTTTCGCTCGGCGCCGACGGCAAGGAGGGGGGGGCGGGGGTGGACGCCGACCTTTCGAATGAAGGGGAGCCCGCGGCGAAATGAGGATCCGGCGGGGATCTGTCCAGCCGAAGCGCCGAAGGCGCAAAGGCGGATTCACGCTGGTCGAGCTGACGATCGTCCTCTCGATCGTCGTCATCCTGTCGGGGCTCCTCGTTCTACGGGTGGGGGGCTGGTCCTCCCGCCAATCGCTCCACGCCTCGGCGCGGGCGCTCGGGAACTCGCTCGTCCTCGTCCGGGGCCGGGCGGAGCTCGAGGAGCGGCCCTACCGGCTGGTCGTCGAGGGCGGGGCCTGGAAGGGCCTGTCCGATTCCGGGGAGCTGGTCGCCCGGGGGAAGCTCGCCTCGGGCCAGGAGTACGATGGGCCGAAGGAGGTCCGCTTCGACGGCCGGGGGATCGCGGTCCCCGCGCGCCTCGAGATCCGGAACGCCGCCGGCGACCGGGTGGCCATCGTCGTCTCGCCCCTCTCGAACGCGGTGGAGTACCATGAGGCGAAATAGGCGCGGCTTCACGCTGATCGAGGTGATGGTCGCCCTCGCGGTCGCGGGCGGGACGCTCGTGCTCGTCCTCTCGGCGAACGCCGCCAGCCTCCGGAGGAGCGCCGAGGCGGGCCACCGCGCGCGCCTCGAGCGGGCCGCGGAGGGGAAGCTCGCCGAGTGGTGCGCCGGGATCGAGACCGCCCGGGAGGGTGCGCTCGCGGGCTTCGACGGGCACCGCTGGGAGATCCGCGAGGAGGCCGACCGGGCGGGCGGCCTGAAGCGCCTCCGCCGGGTGACCCTCGTCGTTCGGGGCGACGCCGTCCTCGAGCGCTCGATTCTCCTTCACGGGCCGCCGGGAGTGCGATGAGGGGCTTCACGCTGGTCGAGGTCATGGTGGCGGTCGCGGTGACGGCCCTCCTCGTCCTGGGCGTCTCGGCCGCCGTCCGGGGCGCGGTCGATTCGGCCAAGGTGCGCGAGGCGGGGGCCCGGCTCGACGAGCGGCGCGGCCGGGCGGTCGAGCTCCTCCGCGCCGATTGGAAGTCTCGGCTCCTGATCCGCCCAGCGCCTTACGGGCCAGGCGAGTCGTCCTTCGCGCTCGTCTCGACGGCCGATTCCCTGGCGGGGGAGCGGTCGTCGGAGGTGGTCTACGCTGCTTCGGAGAAGGGGCTCGCCCGCCGGGAGGGGAAGGAGGGCATCCTCCTCGTTCCCGAGCCCGTCCAGCTCGAATTCTGGGACGGGGTCTCGTGGGCGAAGGAACCCAGGAAGGGAATCGTGGCGCTTCGGCTGATCCTGAACCGGCCCGCCGAGACCATTGTGATCCGGTGAGGGGCTACTTCGATTCCTGGAGCTTCCGGAGCTCCGCTTCCACCGCGGCCCGCTCGTTCCAATCGCCGGGTCCCAATTCAAGGGAACGGGCCAGGTCGGCGGCCGCCGCGGGGCGGTCCCCCTGGCGGGCCCGCGCGAGTCCCCGTCCGGCCAGGGCTCTGTAATGGTCGGGCTGAAAGCGGAGGGCGTCGCTGAAGTCGGCCAGGGCGCGGAGGGGGTCCCGGAGGCCCAGGTACGCCACCCCCCGGTTGTAGTGGGTCTCGGCCAGGGGCGTCCCCGAGCGCAGCGCTTCGCCGTAGTCGGCCACGGCCCCGACGTGGTCCCCGGAACGGTACTTGGCGAGCCCCCGGTTGTTCCAGGCCCGGACGCACGAAGGGTCGCGTTCGAGGGCCTCCGTGTACCCTTCGATGGCCGCCCCGTACTCGCCCCAGTCCAGCCTCCGATCCGCCTCATCCAGCGTCTGCTGGAGCGTCGGGCCCGCGCATCCGAAGGCAATGGCGAGAACGCCCGCCAGGGATCTCTTCATCACGTCGCGCGCCATCGTACGAGCCCTCGTACGGAGCGGCAACGCTTATCTGGCCGTCCATCGACCGACATTCCGGTGGTCCTGTCGAGGCGCAAGATCGAGGGGGGGCAAGCCGCGGCAACGTCCCCTTTTGACCGCGTCCAACTCGCTCGGCTTCAGGCGATTCGTCACCGTTCGTCACGGTTGGATTTCAATGATTCGCAAGATTTTTGCCTCGAGCTCCGATTGCGGATTGACATACCTCGGTCCACGTGACAACATTCATTTG
>Ga0187893_10014200_pt1 | contig 10913 bp, 7 predicted proteins | sample MA1701074metaG_FD_139574 | JGI IMG/M metagenome (GOLD analysis project Ga0187893, IMG submission 139574) | White microbial mat communities from a basaltic lava cave in the Kipuka Kanohina Cave System on the Island of Hawaii, USA - MA170107-4 metaG ...
ACCAGATCAACTACCTGACGCTCGTCTCCCCGCTCTTCGGCGGCACCGGGTTCGGCATCGATCCGGCCGACGGCGTCATGAAGCGCATCGGCGGCGTCGGCGGGCAGTGCGGCTGCCTCGACGAATCCGACTCCAAGGGCAAGTACGGAACCGACCAGGAGATCAACTGCTCCGAGTTCCGAACCACGAGCCGACCCGAGAAGGTTCCGGGGGGCGGCGGGGGATCGCTGCTGGTGCGCGGCAACACGCCCGGCATCTACGACAAGGGCAAGCGGATCGGCGACGCCAACGGGATCGGCAACGTGAAGCCGGACGGGACCGGGAAGTTCACCGTGGACGACGACCGGACGCTGCTCGCCGGCGTGGGCGGGCGCCATCCCTTCTTCGACGACGGCAACGCCAACAACGACTTCTACGGCAAGAAGGGGCAGCTCACCGAGCTGGTGGGCGGCCAGGGAGGCGGAGGCGGAGCGAGCCTCACCGAGTCGTACTACTGCGGCGACTGGTGCCGGGCCGACTCCGATCCCGGCAACGACAAGGCCTGCTACGAACCGAACGCCGATCCATTCGTCAAACCCAACAAGACGCGTGCCGGCAGCGTCGGCGACGCGCGCGGCGGCGGGGGCGGCGGCGGCGGAGGGGCACTCCTGATCCAGGCGCTCGGCCCGATCACGCTGACGAGCACCGCGCTGATCGATGCCCACGGCGGAGCAGGGATGGGCGGCGAGGCGGTCGGCTGCTCCTACTGGGGCGGCGGCGGCGGCGGCGGGTCGGGAGGCGCGGTGATCCTGCAGTCGGGGACCAGCATCCTCATCCCGACCGGCGCCCAGATCAACGTCAGCTTCGGCGTCGGCGACGACGCCGAGAACGACAACGACTACTTCTCGTGCGACAACGGCCTGGGCGACGGCAACGGGAACGGCACCGGGGACGCGGGCGACGGCGGCAACGGCGGCGCGGGACTGATCCAGCTCCAGGTGCCGGGCGGCGAGACGGCCACCGTCGTCTCCCCCACCAACAGCCTCAAGCCGCTCTCGTCGTGGGTCGATCCGACCAACACGCTCAACCCCTCCGAGTTCACGCCGGTCAGCATGGCGGTCTCGAAGTGGTTCGACCTCGGACGCGTGACCGCACGGCCGCCGGCGGGCACCAACCCGGTCTTCTCGTTCGGCGGGCTCGACGTCCAGGGCTTCGTCATCACCAACGCCGACGGCACCGTCGCCTCGCCCTCCACCACCGACATCGTGTGCAGCTACATGGGCCAGCGCGATCCGCTCACCAACTACAAGCTCTACAAGAAGGGCGAGGAGCCACGCGGCGACTTCATCCCGACCAACGCGAAGGTGCGCGTCGAGTTCCAGGGCGCCAACGCCATCGCCGCGGGGTCCAAGGAGGTCGACCCCGGCTCGCTCACGGCCTGGTCCTCCTCGCCGACGGTGGCGAGCAGCCGCCAGTTCCTGCGCTGGAGGATCACCTTCGACGTCACGGCTGACGGCAGCCTGCTCGCCCCGAACATCCGCCTGCCGGCCGTGCAGTCGATCCAGGTGCACGCCGACTTCTGACGCTCCGCAGTTCCCCCTCGAACGCCGCGGCCCGGTCGACCCCGAGAGTCACCCGGGCCGCGATTCGCCTCTGCATCGGAACGCCCGCGCAGCGGGTTCAGACCACCTCGAGCCGACGCACCTTCTCGGCGTAGAGCCCCTTGCTGCCCTGGACGACGTCGCATTCGACGGACTCCCCGTCGCGCAGCGTCTTGAACCCGTCACCCTCGATCTGGGAGTAGTGGACGAAGATGTCGTCCATCCCCTCGATCGTGATGAAGCCGTAGCCCTTCTTGTTGTCGAACCACTTGATCTTCCCTTGCGGCATGGATCTCAGAACTCCTGACGCTGTCGCAGGTCCCTGGACGTCCCGGCAACGCTGCCGGAGGAAGTTGAGAGCCGCGACGAACTCGTGGCTGAGGGACCCGGCGAGCAGCCGTCGAGTCGCCCGCCGCGGCTTCGCACCGCGCTCGACGCGCGGCGCCTGCGTCTTCGGTGGCTTGCCTTCTCTCCTTCTCCCTTTGCTCCCTTTGGCTGGCCGGTGCGGATCCCGGCTCCTGCCATCCGCTCGGTCACTCGTCGTGAGTGAGCGACCCGGGTCCGGACCTCCGCCCCCGATCCGGCCTCAGCGCCGGCGGCGACGGCGCCGATCGCCGTCGCCACCGCTCCCGTCTCCGCCGCCGTACGGTCCGCCGTCGTCCCAGCCCGACGGGCTTCCGGCATCCGGACCCTGCGGCTCGTAGCTCTTGCGCTCGTCGCCCGGTCGCGCATCGTCCGGACGGGGGCCGCCACCCGGCGGCCCGTCGTCGGGCCGGCCGCGCGGCCCCTCGTCCCGGGGCGGGCCCCGGTATCCGCCGCCGCGTCGATCGTCGTCGCGCGGCTCCCGACGGGGGCCGCCATGGCCGCCGCGGAAGCCCCCTCCGTGGCCGCCTCCGTGACCGCCGCCCCGCGGCCCGCCGCCGTAGCCCCCGCCCTCTCGCGGCGGCCGCGGCCGGTCGTCGCGCCGTCCGCCTCCCGGCGCCCCGGGGTTGGCGCGCGCGCTCACCTTCACCTTGCCGCTCGGGTCGACGTTGATCACCTTGACCTTGATCTTGTGGCCGATGTCGACGACGTCGCGCGGATCGCGGACGTAGTGGTCGGCCATCTCGCTGACGTGGAGCAGCGCCTCCTGGCCAGGGATCAGCTCGACGAACGCGCCGAACTCCTTGAGCTCGATCACCGTGGCCTCGAACTCGTCGCCGATCTGGACCTCCTTGGTCAGGGCGTCGACGAGGAACGCGGCCTCCTCGATCGACTCGGTGCTCTTGCCCGAGATGATCACCTTGCCGTGGTCGTCGACCTCGACGCTCGTCGAGGTGCGCTCCTGGATCATCCGGATGTTCTTGCCGCCCGGACCGATCAGCGCCCCGATCTTCTCGACCGGGATCACCCGGCGCAGGATGCGAGGTGCGTGCACGGAGACGCTGGGACGCGGAGCCGCGATCACCGAGTTCATGATCTCGAGGATCCGCAGCCGTCCCTCGCGCGCCTGCTCGAGCGCCCGCTTCATCACCGCGAGGTCGAGCCCGCGGATCTTCACGTCCATCTGCATGGCCGTGATGCCGTCGGCGGTCCCGGCGACCTTGAAGTCCATGTCGCCATCGTGGTCCTCCCCGCCGAGGATGTCGGTGAGGACCCGCACGCGCGAGCCGTCGGTGATCAGGCCCATCGCGATGCCCGCGACCGGCTTCCTGATCGGGACGCCAGCGTCCATCATCGCGAGCGACCCGGCGCACACGCTCGCCATCGACGAGCTGCCGTTCGACTCGAGGATGTCGGAGATGAGGCGGATCGTGTAGGGGAACTCCTCATCCGACGGCACGACCGCCGAGAGCGCCCGCTCGGCCAGGACTCCGTGCCCGATCTCGCGCCGTCCGGGACCCCGGATCGGCTTGACCTCGTTCACGCTGAAGGGCGGGAAGTTGTAGTCGAGGTAGAAGCGTTTCGTGAACGGATCGCGCAGTCCGTCGACCTTCTGCTCGTCCGACGTGGTCCCGAGCGTGACCTGGGCGAGCGCCTGCGTCTCGCCGCGCGTGAAGACGGCGGTCCCGTGCACGCGCGGCAGGACCGAGAGCGCGATCCGGATCGGGCGCACGTCGGCCAGTCCGCGCCCGTCGGCGCGCAGCTCCTCCTCGAGCACCATGGCGCGCGTGCGCTCGGAGACGAGATCGGAGAGGAGCGCCTTGAGCTCCTTCTCGCGCTTCTCGCGCTCCGGCGTCCCCGGCTTGAGGTCGGGGCGCTCCGACAGATGCCGCTCGATGGTCTTCGCGGCGAGCTCCTTGAGGGCCGCCTTCTGCGCATGCTTCCCCGGGGTGAGGATCGCGCCGCGCAGCTCCTTCCAGAGCTCGGACTTCATGCGCTCGAACGTCGCCTCGTCGCGCACGGGCGCCGTCACCTCGATCTTCGGCCGGCCGGCCTTGGCGCGCAGCTCGTCGAGCAGGTCGCAGATCGACTGCACGGCTGCGAAGCCGTGCTCGATCGCCCCGAGCATCGCGCTCTCGGAGACGCCCGTGGCTCCCGCCTCGACCATGGCGACCGCCGTCCGGTGCCCCGAGACGATGAGGTCGAGCTGACCGGACTTGCGCTCCTCGTCGGTGGGCATGAGAATCGGCTGGCCGTCCTTCAGGGCGACGCGCACCGAGCCCGCCGGCCCGAGGAACGGGATCCGGGAGATGTGCAGGCAGGCGAATCCCCCGATCATCGCCAGCACGTCGGCGTCGTAGTCGGGATCGGCCGAGATCACCGTGGCCATGATCTCGACCTCGTCGCGGTACCCTTCGGCGAAGAGCGGCCGGATCGGCCGATCCATGCAGCGGGCGGTCAGGATCTCCTTCTGCGTCGGCCGGGTCTCGCGCTTGATGAAGCCGCCGGGGAACTTCCCCGCCGCCGAGGTCCGCTCGCGGTAGTCGACCGTGAGCGGGAAGAAGTCCTGCTCGCGCATCGGCTTGGCCGAGGAGACCGCCACGAGGACCGCGGCGTCGCGGTAGCTGACCAGCACCGCCCCCTCCGCCTGCCTCGCCAGCACGCCGGTGGAGATGCGCAGCGTCTCACGGCCGATCTTCCGCTCGACGACGATCGCCGTGTCGAGGTACGACTGCCCGTGCGTCTCCTCGCCGGAGCTGCGCGCTGCCGCGGATCCATCCATGGGTTGCTACTGCCTTCCTTCCTGCCGCGGGCGGCCGCGACGAGGACGACTCGCGCGCGCGAGACCCCGACTCCGAGGACCGGCGATTCCGCTCACCCGGCACGCAGCCCGAGACGCGCGACCACTTGATCGAAGCGCTGCGGGCTTCGTTGCTTCAGATACTTGAGGAGGGTGCTGCGACGCCCCACCATCACCAGGAGGCCGCGCCGGGCCGCGAAGTCGTTCTTGTGGGTCTTGAAGTGCTCGGTCAGCCCCTTGATCCGCTCCGAGAGCAGCGCGATCTGCACCTCCGGTGAACCGGTGTCCCCCTCGCGCGTCCGGTACTCCTGGATCAGCTTCGTCTTCGCTTCGGCCTGGATCGTCATTCACGTCTCTTTCACGTCTCTGGGTGCGCCCCGCGGTGCGTCGCGCCGCCGCCGCGCCCGGGCGACACCCGCGGCTCCCGGCCGCTCGCATGTCCCCGCCGGCGCGGAACCGGCGCGCCTCTCCCTCGCTCCCGACCTGAGGCGGGAGGCGCCGCGGATCGCGCGAACCTCCGCTCCGGAAGGGCGGGGAGGCTAGCAGCCGCCCGGAAGCCAGTAAATGATCGATCCGCTCCGAGACCGGCGCCGGGCCCGCGGGGCCCGGCTCCCGGGCGGCGATCCCGCCCCGAGGCGCCGGATCACCCTTCGAACGAAACGCGAGCGCGCGCGAGCGCGACGGCGCGCCGGAAGCGCCGGCACGATTCGCAGCTCCCGCAGGGGCTCTCGCCCCCTTCGTAGCAGGGCCAGACCAGGTCGAGCGGGACGTGATGCGCGTCCGCCGCTCGCACGATCTCGACCTTGTCGAGCGAGGCGGTCGGAGACTCGAGCCGGACCCGGCCGCGCGTCGAGTAGCGGAGCGCGGAGTTCATGGCGGCCAGGTACTCGATCGAGTTGTCGGGGAAGGTCGCCGCCTCCTCGCGGTTGAACCCGACGATCACGCGGTTCACCCCGAGCGCCTCGGCGAACGCGGCCGCCACCTCCACGAAGACGCCGTTGCGGTTGGGCACCCAGACGCGCGCGGCGCTCTCCTCCATCGCGGCGCCGCCGCGCGCCAGCGAACTCTCCTCGGGCCGCGGCAGCGCGACCGACGGATCGAGCAGCGCGCCGGCCGGGAACGTCCGGAAGAACGGCAGCTCGACGACGCGATGCTCGACGCGGTAGTGCGCCGCGATGCGCCCGGCGCGCTCGACCTCGCGTCGCGCCGCGCGCTGCCCGTAGTCGATGGTGAGCGCGAGCGCGGGCGGTCCGCGCGGGACCGAGAGCGCCAGCGCCACCGTGGAGTCGAGCCCGCCGGAGAGCAGCCAGACGGCGGGTGCGCCCGCGCTCATGGCCGCGCCGGTCTCACTGCGTCACGATCGTGAAGTTCGGATCGGAGCGCGACGAGCGCAGGCACTCGCGCTCCAGATCGGACTGGAACCACGACTGCGGGTCGAAGTCGTACTGCTCGGGCGAACCGGGCCCGAACAGGTGATTCGGGTCGAGGTCGTAGGACTCGACGTGGACAGCGAACGTGCCCGGGAGCTGGAAGTCGAGCGGACCGACGCCGTCGGGGAGCCCCCCGAGGGGGTTGAGGCTCGGCAGCTGGATCGCGACCGTTCCGCCTCCCATCTGCGCGGGGACGTAGACGCGCCAGGTCTGCACCTTGATCCCGCTCACGAGGTTGAGGCAGTGCATCCCTTCGCCCTGCGTCACCTCGGGCCACGAGAGCGCCGGGGGATGCACGAGGCTGGTCGGCGTGACCACCGGCACCGCCTGGAACGTCACCGATTCGCTGGTCGCCATCGTGGGGTCGAAGATCCGCCGCTCGCGCGTGTAGGCCGACGTCGCCGTGGTCGTCCCCGTCACGAGCTTGTCCTGCACCAGCAGCTCGAGGCGCAGGTTGCGCTGCAGCCGGGCCGGATCGACGACCGCGGCCGGATCGATCAGGTCGGGCTGGATCAGCAGCTCGAGCGGGCCATCCTCGAATCCGACGCCCCCGGCCGGCGTGTCGTTGTCGAGGAACACCTGCGGCAGCAGCACGTCGCCGCTGCGCGTGCTCCCCGAGGGGGTGAAGGAGGTCGTGAAGGCGACGCCGACGTTTTCCACGAACCCCGGCACCCGCGACACGATGCGCAGCTCGCGCAACTGCTCGCTCGCCGCCTCGGATCCCTGCAGGCCGACCGGGCCGCCGTTGCGGACGTCGGCGTCGTCGAAGCTCACCGTGTGCACGAGGTGCGGGTGGGTCGAGGCCGAGTAGCTCGCGCGGCCGCCGAAGTCGACCAGCCGCTGCTTCACGAAGCCCCCGGCCGGGTCGGGCTCCGCCGTGAACGGATCCGAAGCGGCGAACCGGAACTGCACCCCGCCGAAGTTGAACTGCTCCTGCACGGCGAAGCAGTGCAGGCGGTTGAGCGGCAGGGCAAGGACGTTGTCCGCCAGTCCCGGATTCGGCGAGAAGGGGGCGAACCGGTCGAAGGTCGGGGTCGACGTCTGGACGTCGGTCGTGAAGGCGCTGCCCGCCTCCGACGGGCTGCTGTTGCTCTCGTTCACGATGTCGCACTGGACCGGGCTGGTGACGTTGATCACCGGCTCCGGCTGCAGGAGCGCCAGCACCGCACGCGGGCTCGCCGACGACGGCTTGACCAGCCCGGCGAACGTGACCGGACCGAAGATGACGGTGCCGCCGGACGGCAGCGCCCGCTCCGCCACCACGGTCACCGTGACGAGGGCGGTGGGGATCGACGCGAGCTCGGCCACGGTGAACCGGACGACGCCGTTCGACGCGAAGGCCCCCTTGACGATCTGGGTGCCGGCGGCCGGATCGGGCGGGAACTCGTCGAGCAGCACCGCCGCGCCCTGCACGAACTGCTGGTAGTTGTCGCCCGCGTAGGCGACGACGTAGAGGGCGCTGGAACCGTCGGGCGTGCCGACCGTCGCGCCGACCTTGCCCTCCGTGACGTGCGTGATCAGGTCGGCGTTCACCGACAGGTTCCCGAACAGGTCGGAGGTGATGAACGAGAACGCCGGCACCGGCTCGAGGCGCTGCGGGATCGTGGCGTCCTCGGTGGGGCCGCTCGCGAAGAAGCCGTTGGCGACCGTCGACCGGCCGACCGCGAACTGCACCGAGTTGAAGTCCGGGGCGCCGGCGCCGTTGAAGTCGACCTGCACGCCGGCGCACGCCTCGCTCATCCGGCCGTGCATCACCGGATCATTGACCTGCGTGACGAGGATCGCGGGATTGAGGCTCGGCGGCCCCATCGTGACCAGGCGGGGGCCGACCGTGTCCTTCACGAGCGTCTTGAGGACGCTCACCTCCGACCGGAAGCCGCGGCGCTCGACGTAGCAGCCGACGAGCACGTCGCCGTCGAGGAGCGCGGGAGTCGTCTGCGGCTGCAGGTCGGAGATGAACTGCGTGGGGTTGGTCGCCGACTTGTTGAAGAGCAGCGCGTTCTGCTGCACGCGGTCGAAGTAGATGATCGTCATCGAGTCGGGCAGGTTCCCGTCGGCGGTGAGCGAGACGTCGGCCGGGTAGGAGTGCAGGTCGACCGAGCTGATGCCGCCGTCGCGTCCAGGGACCATCGGCGACTTCGGGAAAGTCGCATCGCTCGGGAACGCGGTGTTCTGCGCGGTGAAGTCGAGCTGGAAGCCGGAGTTCCCCTTGAGCGTCTCCTGGCCGTCCGCGCTCTGGATGGAGCGATCGAGGATCACCTCGGTCTTGGCGTTCGCCGGCGCGCTCGTCGCGAAGACGATCTCGAGGCCCCGCGGATTCGTCGCCGGGAACGTGGAGAGCGTGTAATCGGTGCCGAGGTTCAGGGTGGCGCCGTTGCGCTTCACGACGACGTTCCCCGGCGCGTTGAGCCCGCCGCCCGACGAGGAGACGTTGACCGGCTCCGAGAAGACGATCACCGCCTCGGCGCCGCGGGTCACCTCGCTCGCCTGCTGGGCGGGCGACGAGAGCACGACGGTGAAGTCGGGATCGCCGTTCGACTCGATCGTCCGGAACGAGAAGCGCTGCTCGTTGCCGCCCCCGGAGAACTCGATCCCGTCGCCCTGCAGGTCGACGACCGCGCCGGCGACCACGATCTCGTACTGGGTGTTCGGCAGGAGGTCGACCTGCGGGACGAGCACGGCGAAGGTGTCGGCCTGGAACGTCGTCGTCGCGACGGCGGTCGACGTGGCCGACCCCTGCTGGAACAGCGAGACGCCGGTGCGGACGGAGTTCTCGAACATGGTCTCCGAGAACTCGACCACGATGGGAGTCTTCACCGAGACGGCCTGCGCGCCGGCGGCGGGCCCGGTCCGCAGCACCTTGGGACGGTCGCGCAGGAGCCGCGCGCCGAGGAAGAGGTCGCGTAGCGTCAGGCCGCCGCCGATCCCCGGCTGGAAGCCGCCGTCGCCGCCGCCGCCCGGCGGAGCGCCGAAGAGGCGCCCGAGCGACGAGGAGTTCCAGCAGCCCTGGAGGAGGGCCGCCGTCAGGAGGAGCGCGAGAACCAGGCCGCAGACCGATCGGTCGGAGCGCTCGGCCATCGAACGAAAGTCCTTATCCTGCCGGGAGTTGAGTGCGCGATGGTAACGGTGCCACCGGTCTGCGGCAACGTCGCGCGACAGGCAAAAATGCCGCCGGATGCGCGACCGCGCTTGGAGCAACCCACTTGCCGCCGACTTCCCCGAGGAGCGCGAAGCCGTTCGTGAGGCGCGCCATCCTCCCCTCGGCCGGGAGAGGGACCCGGCTGGGCGCTCTCGCGCAAGGGCGCGCGAAGGAACTCGTTTCCGTGGCCGGCCGGACGCTCCTCGACCACGCCCTGGCGGACCTCGCGGCGGCGGGGGTGGAGGAGGCCCTGGTCGTGACGAGCCCGGCCAAGCCGGAGCTCGCGGCGACCCTCGGGACGCGGCGGCACGGCATCGCGCTCGAATACGCCGTGCAGGCGGAGCCGCGCGGGCTCGCCGACGCTTTGAGCCTGGCGGAGGAGTTCGCCGGCGGCGAGCCGTTCCTCTGCTGGCTTCCCGACAACCTCTGGAGCGGAGCGATCGCGGCGAGCGCGCAACTGGCGTCGGCCGCCGCCCTGCGGCCCGCGGACCATCTCGTGGCGCTGCTCGAGATCGCGGGAGCGGAGCTCCCGCGCTACGGGGCCGCGGGCTTCGTCGATTCCCTCCCCGAGCCCGGCGATGGCCGGCTCGTCCGCATCATGCGCGTGCACGACAAGGGGTCGCGGCCGCCGCCGGGCGATCCGGCCGTCGCCGTGCTCAAGGGATTCCCCCTCGACCTCTGGCAGCCCGATCTCTTCGGACGGATCCGCGCCGAGCGGGGGCGCCATCGCGGGGGCGAACTCGACGACACCCCGATCCTCCAGGAGCTCGCACGGGAGGGCCGCCTCTTCGGCGTCGCGCTGCGCGGAGGCCGCCTGTTCGACTGCGGCATCCCGGCCGGCCTCGCGGCGGCGCGCGCCGCGCTGGGAGGCGAGTGACCCCGCGGCTCAGCGCGCCGGCGCGAGCTCCGCCGCCGCCGCCTCGACCGCGGGCGCGAGCTCGTCGAGGACGCGGCCGAGCGCCTCGCTCAGCGCGCGCACCAGGGCCGCCATCGAGTCGTCGTGCGCCGCCACCTCGTGCCGCGCCCGCAGGATGCGGCGCGCCGTCGGCGAGTCGGCCTCGGCGAACTCGAGCACCAGCTCGAGCTCCGCCACTCCCGCCGCCCCCGATCCGGATTCGTCGGTCACCTCGTGCAGCGCAAGGAGCTCGCCGGCGAGCGTGAGCGGGCCGATCGGGCGCGCCGCCGACCCGTCCACCTGCGTGAAGGCGCCGCGTGCGCGCAGGGCGTCGACGAGCAGCCGCGTCACCGCCTCGGCCGGCGGCTCGCCCCAGCGCCGGTAGCGGTAGGCTCCGGCACGCACGTCTCCCTCGCGCCAGGCGAGCTCGCGGCGGTCGAGGAATCCGCGCGGCGCCAGCGGCTTCACGCGCAGCGCGGGGAGCGGCCGCCCGACGCCGCGTCCGCCGTCGCCGCCGACCGCGGTGGCGAGCAGGAACTCCTCGACCTCCGGCGGCGCGGAGCGGCAGGCGGACGTCCCGAGCAGCACGGCCAGGACGGCCGCCGCCGCGCCGCGCGCCGGCCGCGCCGGAATCGACGTCATCACGGACCTCCCCCCTTCGCCGGCTTCCCCCCGGAACGCGCGCCGCGCTCGCGCTCGTCCGGCG
>Ga0187893_10014201_pt1 | contig 10912 bp, 7 predicted proteins | sample MA1701074metaG_FD_139574 | JGI IMG/M metagenome (GOLD analysis project Ga0187893, IMG submission 139574) | White microbial mat communities from a basaltic lava cave in the Kipuka Kanohina Cave System on the Island of Hawaii, USA - MA170107-4 metaG ...
CCTGGGCTAGAATTAGCCAACGCTTTCAGCGTTAAAGCGCAACCCTGGGCTAGAATTAGCCAACGCTTTCAGCGTTAAAGCAAACCCTGGGCTAGAATTAGCCAACGCTTTCAGCGTTAAAGCTAGTCATCCAACCAATCAAGCCGTAGCTCGCTGATGCTGTTCCGGTTTCGCTGATAATGAAGTCCTGCTTGCAAGGGCACACGATGACGAAATGATTTTCTTGTTCGGCGTCTTCATTTGATGTGAGGGTAAATGATTTGAGTCAAAACCCAGGCCTGACGATTCGTCGCGCCGACTCCGCAGATGCAGGCTTGCTGGCCGAGTTGGGCGCGCGCACCTTCTCCGAGACGTTCGCCGCCGATAACAGCCCGGAAAACAAGGCCGCCTACCTCGCCGCTTCCTTCAACCCTGCGCAGCAAGCGGTCGAGTTAAACGATCCCGACTCCACCTTCTTCATCGCGGAAGTCGGGGGGCGCGCAGCCGGTTACGCTCAACTTCACGCGGGCGAGCCGGCGGAGGTCGTCAAAGGCCCAAAGGCCGTTCAACTGGTACGGCTGTATGTGTCACGGGAATGGCTCGGTCGCGGCGTCGGGGAGGCGCTGATGCGGGCGTGCGTAGACGGCGCGCGGTGCGCGGGGCTTGAGACTCTTTGGCTCGGCGTGTGGGAGCGGAACAGGCGCGCACAGGCGTTCTACCGCAAATGGGACTTTCGCGCCGTCGGCGAGCACGTGTTTCACTTGGGCTCTGACCCGCAGAGGGACATCTTGATGGAGCGCGCGTTATAGCCGGTGAGGTCGTTTGCCCTCTTGATAAACCCTTCTACGGTTGCATTAAAACATTCGCTCACATAATCAGGAACGAAAGGACGTGTGGGCTTGCCTCCCGCCCTCGGCGCCACTCTTAACCTTTTCCGCTAATCTAGGCCCTCAGTTGCGTTTTCTGTAACAAGAGTGGCCATTTCAAGCCATCCTGCAAGCTTAGACATCGGAAAGCTCGCGTTTTCTACCCAACCTTTAGGTTGGATTTTACGGTGGCGTTTTACAACCGAACCATTTTAATGGTTGCGGTTCATCTTTAAGGTCCGCTGGTCCCCAACCTAAAGGTTGGGTAGAATGAGAGGTTGAGATTACACAGTCGTTGATAGTCGGTGTCTGATTATTTCACAGCTTCGGGAAGTTCAGTCCGACTTTAGCGCCACCAGCGGATCGACTCGCGTTGCGCGACGCGCGGGGATGTAACACGCCACCAGCGCCACCGCAACCAACGCCAGAGCCGCAAACGACAGAATCAGCGGATCGCGTGTGGGCAATGAGGGGATGAGGGAAATCAATAGTTTCGATACGCCGTACGCACCGAAGCCGCCCAACAACGCTCCAATCCCGACCAACACCGCGCCTTTGCCCAACACCAACCACAAAACATCGCGAGCCTGCGCTCCGAGCGCCATTCGAATTCCGAGTTCTCCCGTACGTTGCACCACCGTGTACGAGACAACGCCATAGATTCCAATCACTGCCAGGATTACGCCAATCGTCGCAAATGCTCCCAGCAAACTCCCCAGCAGCGAAACGCTCCCCAGGCCCAAATCGACCGCAGATCGCGCCGTCCGAATCCGAAAAACCGGCAGGTCAGGATCTAATCCGGCAATCGAGTTGCGCAGACTGTTAGCGATCGCTTCCGAATTCGAGCCAGTGCGTAGCACAAGGGTGAGGTAGTTGGGCGGAGCTTGCGTCAAAGGCACAAACGCTTCCAACCGTGTGTATGGTTCTCCCAGGCTACCCGGAAAGGCAAGGTCATTAACCACGCCGACGATTTCGTAAAAGTCTTTCTGCGCAAAAGTACTAATAATGCGCTTTCCGATCGGACTTTCGTTGGGCCAAAAGTTCCGCGCGGTGGTTTCGTTGATGATCACGACTTTCGGATGATCGGCCGTATCCGCGGTGTTGAAAATACGGCCCTGTTGCAACCGAGCCCCCAGGGCCTGGAAATAGTCGCTACTTACCGATTCGAAAAACATTTCCGGAAGCTTATCCGGCGGAGGCTCGGGGCGACCCTCAATCAGAAACGAATTACTGCTGTTATAACCAAACACCGGATGCGATTCGGCAATAGCAGCGTGCTGCACACCCGGCAGCGTGTGCAGCCGATTTTCCAGCTCCCTCAGAAAAACAACTCGTTGCTGATCACTTGAATATTTCTCTCCCCGAAGGCCCATCTGCGCCGTCACCAGCCCGTCAACTTGCCAGCCCGGATCAGTATTGAGGAAGCGCTGCAAACCCCGCAGGAACAATCCAGCAGCCGCGAGCAATACGATCGCAAACGCTACTTCACCGACGACGAGCATGTGTCGCATACGGTGCTGAGATCGTCCCGCGGTTGACCCGCGCGAGTTCTCGCGCAGCGCCAGGTTCACGTCGGCTCGCGACGCCAACCATGCAGGAACTGTTCCGAATAGAACTCCCGTCAGCAGCGAGCACAACAGAGCAAACGCAAACACTCGGTAATCGAGTGGCACACTTGCTCCGGGCAAATCGCCAAACATACGGACACTGATAAAACGAATGGCGCCAAAAGCAACAACGAGACTGATAATTCCACCGATTAGCGCCACCAGAATGCTCTCAGTAAACGAATGCCGCAGCAGTCGCCAGCGTCCCGCGCCGAGTGCGGCGCGCACAGCCAGTTCGCGCGAACGCGCAACAGTGCGAACGAGTTGAAGGTTAGCCAGATTCGCGCACGCGATCAGCAACACAAAACCTGCCAGTCCAAATGTGAACCACATGACAGTTCTGCCGATGTCGTCGGACATGGAGAGATGAAGCGGTTCGAGTCGCAGGCTTTCACCCTCGTTCGAGGAGTTTTGCTTATGGATGTTAGCGGCGAGCGCAACCATACTTTGCTCTGCCTGCTGGGTTAAGACGCCAGGCTTGAGCCGGCCAAACGAAGACAGATAGTTGGCGCTGCGATTCGTTTTTTGTTCCGCAGTGAACGTCAGCGGCTGCCAGGTGTCGATCGGGCCCCAAAGCATCGGATGATCGAAACCTGGAGGCATTACGCCGACGATCTCCACGGTTTTTCCATCGAGCTGAATTTTTCGTCCGACAATGTTTGGGTCGTTTCCAAAACGCCGCGTCCAAAATCGATCGCTCAGGACTATTACATTATCAACCCCAGGCTCGAACTCTTCGGGTTTGAACACCCGCCCGAGCGCGGGTGCGACTCCCATCAGTGAGAAGAAATCCGCGGTGGCAGCGAGGTTGACCAGGCGCTCGGCTGTTTGCCCCTGTTCGGTGAGTGTACGGCCCGCATAGGTGTAGGCCGCCATGCCTTCGAAAACGGTATTTTGGGCGCGCTGGTCGAAGAAATTTGCCGCTGAAAACGGCCAATTTTGAGAGTGTGGCGACGTGCGCCACAAACGTACTAATCTTTCGGATTGCGGATACGGCAGTGAGCCAAATAAAAACGTATTCAGCACACTGAACATGGCTGTATTGACGCCAATTCCGAGCGCCAGCGTCAGGGCGGAAACGATCGTAAAACCCTTGTGCTTTTGCAGCAGGCGCAGGCTGAAGCGCACATCCTGTAACACGCTCGTCATAGCGCCCTCCATGTCAGTGACTCAAGGCCCTGGATTGGTTCCCGTTTGCAGTATTGCTCAGTAATAATAACACCTTGCAGAGGTCGATTGTGGCAAATATGTTCCTCCTTTAGTTAGTCTGCCAGATCTCAATCAATCTAACTTTTTCAGTGATGCGTTCGGGTGTAGTTGGTTGGTCCCGTGAACCAACAGGGATTGGATGGCGGCGAGCTTTTCTTCGCGCACCATGTCTTTCGCCTCGAGTTCGGCCAGGCGCCTCTCCTGTTCGGCGAGTTGGCGGCGTAAGGCAGCGTTCTCGTCCTGCAACGCTTTCACCTCTTCGTCCTTCTCTTTTTTGATCTGCTGTGTGGCTGAGACGTTGAGCATCGAAATAGCCTCGTAGTCGACGGCGAGGAAGTCCTTCACTTCACGGCCAAAAACAAAAACCCTGTTCCCCTCAGGCTTGAAGTCGGTGCGGAATCTGTCCTGCGCCACTTCGAGCACTTCGTAAATGCCTTCGCCCTTCTCCGTGATCAACTTCACGCGTTCGCCTTTTTTCAGATTGGTCGCCAGCGCCACCCAGCCGTCACGGACTGGCGCCTGCCGGTAGATGTCGGGCACCACCTCGATGTGCTTGCTGACGGCCTGGGGAAAGACTTTCTCGACCTGCTGGCCGATGACCTTCTTGTAAGCGCCGTTGCCTTTGCCGATCACATCCTTGTTGCTATAGTCGGTGATCTCGATGCCGAGCAGCGTGCGAAGATCCGTTGCGCTGTCAGAGCGGCCCTGGATGTTCTTGAGGCGTTCATCCGAGAAGGCATTAAATTCTTCTGCAGCGACGCGCCTATCGGCCCAGATCGAATAGGCACCGGTTTCGGCCTCTATTGGGGGCCTGTCGAATCTACCTGTCCCGCCAGTCGAATTCAGCCACCCGTACTGACGCACCTTCTGGTTGACGAACCCGCTCACCTCCAGCTTCGCTTTGGTGGGATTATTCGTCCCGATCCCGACGCTGCCACTGTCCTTTACGACAAACCGTCCGCCTGTGACTCCCGGAGCATCCACGAGCAGCTCGCCCGTTCCACCGATGCTCATTGCGGCTACGCCTGAATTGGCGTCAAGCCGCAACGCCGTGGTTGCGCCGCCCCCGACTTGCAGTTTGCCGAACTGCGGATTCGTCGTGCCGATGCCGACGTTTCCCGTTTCACCCTTAACAATCATTTCCCTGCCCGAGCGACCAATCAAGACATCCGAATTCAAAGCAGCGTCGCGGTTGAGATATAGATTCTTACCTGACGTTTTGGAGTTGATGCTCCAGCCGTTCGCCCATCCAACAAACTCGAACTCGCCCCCACCCGCTACATCGAAACGGAAATGAGCGAAGTCTGACAACGAATTCGGATTCGCTATCCTGAATCTGGATGTGCCGAAACTACCCGTGCCAATTCCTACCGCGCCGTTGAAATCAGCGTTGCCCGCCACCGAGAGTTTATTTGCCGGCGTCGCCGTCCCGATGCCGACGTTTCCGTCTTTCGTGATCGTCAGCGGATCCGGTTGTTGGCCTTGCGACACGCCTATGGCGCCAAAGATGGTAGCATCAGCAGCGCAAATCTCACTCCCGCCGCGGTTACGTTGAAGCGTCGAATACCGTGCGAGTCTTTCTGCTGGGGCGACAAGAAAACTTGTTTGGATAAGGAGATTAGCCGTTTCATGGTTCTATGCCTTTCGGTAAGTTGATGTGTTCAATCGATGAGGGTCAGCTCGCACGTGCGGTTTTTATTTGAGTAACCTCCAAACCAGACGAGCAAGTACATACCGCGCTGCTCATCTCTTTGCCCGGTTCTTTGGAAATAGGGAGCGTCGGTGAAGTAACAGGTGTCCCACACGTTTTTTACGTGCTCTGTTATCCTGTTGCCATCAACCCCTGTTTGATCCTCACTGGAGCGCCAGCGACCATCACCGGTTGAGTAGTACAAAAGGCCCGTCCGCGATGCGGTTTCTGTTAGGGTGTCATTGTCCCAACGGGTCATGCCTAATCGGTACTCGCACCCATCCGAATCACCGCAAAGATCGTCTATTACATCTTGTGGAATTAGCTTGGTGCTACCGTCGAACGCACCGCCAGTGAGCGACATGTGATAACGCGCCGAAAGCGAATAGGTCGCCTCAGCCTGGCTATCGCGCTGGTAGCGGCCCTTAGAGCGGACAAACCTTCCGATCGAAAGGTCACTGCCAGTGCTGACGACGCCGGCACTGTCGATCTTCAAGCCGCCATTTTGTAAGGTCACGCCGTCTTTGCCTCCTAAAGCACCCAAGCCGGTTTCGGCAAACACGCCATACTGGCCCCACACGGCGCCAACCCTCAAACCCTTGCCATCGTTCCGTTCGACGTCCTTGAAATAGTTTCTGCCGCCGGCATCCTGAAGAGCGATTCTGTCCTTTATGTCCAACTTCGCTGCCGGTGCGGTCGTCCCAATGCCGACATTGCCGGAGAAATCAGCATTGCCCGTTACCGAGAGTTTGTTTGCCGGCGTCGAGGCCCCCACGGCGACATTGCCGCTGAAGTCAGCGTTGCCCACCACCGAGAGTTTGTTCGCCGGCGTTGTCGTGCCGATGCCGACGTTGCCGTTCTTGCTGACAAACAACGAATCAACCGCGCTTTGGCCGAAGACAATCGTGGCGCCTCCGACCATTAGGCCCGCGATCATGAGCGCGAGTCTCTTCGGAGTCGCACGCCAGTGTTCCTTCCGGCCGATTGCCGGCGCGCGCGCTTCGAGTGCGGCAAGTCTCCGCCGCATTTCGTCAATCTCGGCTTGCAATTGAGAAGCGGCTGAGCTCGTGTCGGCTAAAATTGTCTCGGTATAGTCGGGGGAATAGTTTTTCATTTCTGTTCTCCGTTGCGTCGTTGGTTCAGCGATCAGCGATTTCACTTTCGACTCATGCCGGCTCATTGGTCAGTGGCTGGTTATTGCGGAACGTTGGTTTTGACCGTCAGCGTCGTTCCCTGCTTCACCTTAAATTCCGGGCCCACGGTGACATTTCCGCCGGCCGCGAGCCGCGTGTCCTTATCCACGGCGCCTTCAACCCGAAGGTGAGTCGGGCTGGAGATGTCGCCGCTTTGCGCGTTCGGCAACTGGTACGACGGTATCAGCGCCGATAACGATCCAATCTTGCTATCTTGCAGGTACAGCGTGCCGTCCGATCCGAAGAGCAGTTCCACGCTGCTGGGAAGTCCGTCAAGCTTGCGCGCGAACAGTTGGGTGGCGCCGCCGTAACCGTAGAAGATTCCGTTTTCCCAAAAGAAGACATTGCCCTTTGTATCCATCACCAGGTTTCCGCCGCTCCACAACTCAGACGTCTCCGCGACGGTAATCTGGGGCGCAGTCTGGCTGTTCTCTATCGTTCCCATCAGGGCGTTAATCGAGACCAGGCGCGCCGGACTTGATTGATTTTCTTTCCACACGACATAGAGCCTCTTGGAAAGAAGGTCGCCACCCGCCATCCCATCCGGAGCAGGCTGACTGAATAATCCCGTCTCGTTTTTCACATGACTGATAGACGCAATGGGATCCCCGCTCGCCACAGTCGGCTGGTTCCTCACCGTTCGCAGGGCCCCACTGTTCTGAGAATTAGCGGCGATGTAGACGTAGTCGGCTTTGCCGTCCGAAGCTTTGATCACGACCGGGTTATGGAAAGTTTTGGTTTCGGAAGGCAAGGTGAGCAGACGCGGCGCCGTTCCACTCTGGGCATTGATCGCCAGCAAGCCGGGCATTTTGTTATTTCCGTCCGGCAAAAAGACGGTCGCGTATAAATATTGACCATCCGGGCCCAGGGTTATGCGGGCGGACGCTGATGTGCCCACACCGATCCGCCAGAGCATTTGCAAATTAGGGTTCAATGCGTAGAGATCGGTATCATCGATCACATAAAGGCTTCCGTCGGCGCCTGGCAACAGCGCGGCGGGAGCTTTTACGCCGCTTACTGTTTTATCCGTCACATGGGACAACGGCGGCTCACGACGATTGACCGCGTACAACTGGTAAATGATAAAGCGATTCTGACTCACGATCGTGAGTCTTCCGGCGTCGTTAACCACGACGCGGGCCTTCTCGCCGAGCGCTGAAGGAAGTAGCTTGCTCCATACGACGTTCCCGAATGGGTCGTGCGCGTCGAGGCGCCATTCAGTCGTATTGGTCTGGCGATTCGGGTAGGTTCGAACCACATAGTTCAGTCCATCGTAGGTCGCTGCTTTGTAAGATGAGATCTTCGTGCCGTCGAAAACTTGCATGGCCCGGTAGTCGTCCTGGGGCGGCGTGTTGGGCTGCGGCATGAAAGGCAGCGGACTGCGCATCGCCGCCCATCCGTCCGATTGTGAATCGGGACTTCGTCGCGGCGCGGCGCGGGATACCGTGTACTTGAGGATCAGGCGCGGCTGATTGCCGGCCTTGTAGTCCGTGGCGTCGATGGACGGAAAGTATTTGCGGCCACTTCCGCTTTGCTGCGGTGACAGAAGCAGAACGATGTATTGATTGAACGCTTCCGGCCGCACCAGCGTACCCGAGCTGCGGGTCACGATATCGATGATATTCGGACCGGCTTTAGCAGAGCGGATTATGCCCAAACGATATTCTTTATTCCTGTCTTCGTAATCGGCGAGATTTTTTGTCCAATCCCCTTTCGGGATGGAAGCAACGTTTATCACGAGGGTACTGGGATTTGGTTGCTTGGGCGCCTGAACGAGCCGCAAGACCGCCTCAGTGATTTTTGCGTTTGCTGGAATAGACGCGATGCTGAACTCTAAATAGCAGGCCGATTTGTTATCTCCGCCGAACTTATCAGAGACAACCAGAGTTGATTTGTCTGCGACGGTTTGCCAATTCTTACTGTCATCTTGTGATTTACACTCGGTCGAGGTGGGCAATAGCGTTGTAATTCTCGTGTCGGCGCCCTGGGCAAACCCTGTCGCGGCAAGAACCAGACCGAGGAGAAGTGCGCTCAGCAGCCGCAGGCCAATCGATGCTTGCCGGGGACATTCTATCTTGCGAGTCCGAATCTGAGACTTGGTCATGAGTCTTTTCCTTTCACTTTTGCCAACAGGCGAACCAACGAGTTACGACGGAATGAAAATGTTCAGCTTGGGCGCGGTTTGGATGTCCTGGAAGAGCGACCAGAAAAACCAAAATCGATTGAAGACGATCGATTGCATCAGGAAGGTGTTGCCGCCAAATTGTTCCCAGCCCCAACTTACCGGATTGGCTTCCCAGAGAAAGCGCTCGGGGCTCAAGCTATAGACCAACTCCGAAAGGGTTGCGCCGTTGTAGTCTGCAGCGTTTGCTTTGGTTCCCGACTTGAACGAGCCGGCCAGATGCAGACCTTTATCCCAGAAGAGAGTTGCGCCACTAGGCTGTCCACGCTGCGGACCCATCGCGAGAGTTTTTTCTTCCGTCCAGTTAACGCCGTCCGTCGTTGACCAAAGATCCATCTTGGCAACGATAATGTCAGGATCATCGGTGCCGCCGTAGATCCACATCTTTTCCTTTTCAAATCCGAAGACGCCGGCGCTGGCTGGAGTCACGGCCGCGGCGAACATGCAGCGCGCGGGCCAGTTGGCTTTGGCCGTCTGCTGGGACCACTTCTGGTTTGATTGGTCATAGCTCCACACATCATTGAGTGCGCTGTCGCCGTCTGAACCACCCAGTACCCAGAGTTTGTTTTGGAAATCAACGACGCAGTGACCCATGCGCGGAGAAAAGCCGCCAGGTTTGCATCGGACCCATTCTTCAATCCTGGTTTGCTCGTTCTTGTGGTAATACCACACCTCGTTTGAAATCCGTTTCGGATCCACCGAGCTGCCGCCGACGAGCCAAAGCTTTCCGCCGCTGGTAACTCCGGGGCTCTGGCTCATGTCGCTTAGAAAGTACGACTGGTTGTCGCTCACGACTTCGATTTGGTTGAAATCCTTGCCGTTCGATTCCATTCGCCAGGGCGGGAAGCCGGTGGCAGACGAATAAAGCCCAGCGTGCTGTGTAACCGGATCTACGAAAACTCCGTATAGCCGCTCAGACTTTCCGGATTTGAAAGAGAGAGATTTCATCAGCGCGGTGGGATAACCCTGTGGCAGCGGTTGGCGATTCCAGCCAGCCTGCGCAACCTGAACCGTCACCGTGCGCACGACGAGCTTACCGTCCTTCAATAGTTGTTCGCGGTCGGCATCTTCAGAGCCGCTAATGTCTCCCATCGCCTCCAGGCGGTACACGGAGGTGATGCCTGGCTTGTCTAAAAAAAACAGATCGGGACTACCACCATACGGCGGCCAAATTTTAACGTTGTTCTTGAACAGCGTGACAGTTTTCACCGCGCTGGTGGTGTGCCAAGCGAGAATGACTTCTTCTTCACTCGCGTGGAGGACATAGTCCTTCGACGCGGTGAAATAATGAATCTTCACTCCCGTTTTATCGTCCGGCTTCAGCGTGACTTCCACCGGCAATGTTTGCTCGGTAAATGGTTTGCTCGAGACCGGCCCCCGATCACGAATCCCGACGATCACCCTGGCGGTGCCGGGAGGAATGTTTCCTGCCAACCCCGTCACGTCGATTTTCATTTTTGTACCTGGGCCAATGGCGATTCCCTTGGAAGGTGTTTCCCAGGCGAGGTAGCTTGCAGGCGGCGCCGGCTGACCACCTTCTGTCAATGGATCGATTTTCACGGGTGTGCCGGCATTGGCTGGAAGCAGATAATTAACATTCGGGCGTGCCCCCTGGTCATCCAGTAAGAAAGTCCATGGCTCGATCTTCTTTGGCCCGCACGGAATGGAAACACGCACGATCACGTTGTTCAGACCGCCCGCGTCGGGAGTAATCTCGATGGAAAAGTGATTGCCCTCATTTCGCCCGACAATGATTTCGCTGTCTGTAATTTTGGCAGTGTAATTTGGCATGATGAATTCGATCTCCGCTGACTGGTCTGTGACTCGGATCAGTGGCACAGACTTCAGTCTGTGATTCCCCAACGGCAACACAGACTGAAGCTCGGATCAGTGGCACAGACTTCAGTCTGTGATTCCGCAACGGCAACACAGACTGAAGCTCGGATCAGTGGCACAGACTTCAGTCTGTGATTCCCCACGGCAACACAGACTGAAGCTCGGATCAGTGGCACAGACTTCAGTCTGTGATTCCCCACGGCAACACAGACTGAAGCTCGGATCAGTGGCACAGCCTTCAGTCTGTGATTCCCAACGGCAACACAGACTGAAGCTCGGATCAGTGGCACAGCCTTCAGTCTGTGATTCCCCAACGGCAACACAGACTGAAGCTCGGATCAGTGGCACAG
>Ga0187893_10014202_pt1 | contig 10912 bp, 8 predicted proteins | sample MA1701074metaG_FD_139574 | JGI IMG/M metagenome (GOLD analysis project Ga0187893, IMG submission 139574) | White microbial mat communities from a basaltic lava cave in the Kipuka Kanohina Cave System on the Island of Hawaii, USA - MA170107-4 metaG ...
ACGTGCGCCTTGCCTTCGGGCTCGACGCTGAACATGAACAATGTGCGCAGCGGACTGATCCAGCGCAACCTGGCCTTGAGCGTTTTCTTGCCGTCCCACAGGCTGAACCATGTGCCGCGTTGCCAGCTCGCGATCTCTTCGTCGAGTCGCGCCTCTTCCACCCGGTCCATCTGCGCCATATCGGTCACCGGATCGGGCATCGTCACGTCAGCGTCGTGTTCGGCCGCCGCACGCATCACCGCGCCCGTGGACACGCGGATGCCGCCCGCCACCGTGGTGATCGGGAAGGTCCCGGTGAACTGCATGTTGTCGACGCGCGAACGCAGTTCGCTGGTGGCCAACGAGCTCTTGATGTACGTTGCCTGGTCGACCGCCTTCACCGCATGCGCGTGCGACGTCATCAGGCTCTGAAAGAACAACTGCTGATCGCGTTCGCTCGTGCGGATCAGCGACAGTCCGTCGCGCAGCATGCGCGTCATGTTTGGAATCAGCGTAACCAGCCGCTTGCGCTCGTCGGTGGTCGCTTTCGGCTGCACGCTCCAGACGATGTCGTGGATGCCTTCGCGAAAACTCTTTGAAAATCCGGGCGTCTTCGAGTCGCGCAAGGTGGCCGAGACGAGAACCTGCACCCATGGGCCGACCAGGAAGTCGCGCAGGTACGGTTCCAGCTCGACTTTTTCAAAGGCGCGCCGCACCTGGATCGTCGTGTTGATGGCGAGGATCTCGCGTTTTTCCGCCTCTTCCAGCGCGCGCTTGGCGCGCGCCACGGGATCGTTGTCGCGCGGCGCCACCTCGCCGACAAAGTTGTCGAACTCCGCCAGCAGCTTCTCGAAGATGCCGAGATCCTTGTCGAACTTCTCCAGCACCACACGCACCACGCGCTCGACCTCGGCGCGGTAACGCTCGTTCTCATCGCCGTATGGCTCCCAGCCCGCGGCGGTGCTTGCAATGCGATCGATCAGCCGGCGCGACGGGTGCGTGCTGGACGTGAAGAAATCGGCGTCGAGCAGCGCGGCCTTCAGCACCGGAAACTGCAGGCGGGACAGGATGGCTTTCATCTCCGCCGGCACCTGCGCGTCGCGCAGCACCTGGTCGAACATCATGCCCACCAGCTCGATCGTCAGCTTGTCGACCGTGCGCGAGGAGTTTTCGATCAGATGCCCGCGCCACGCGTTGATCGATCCCGCTTGCGTCCCGGCAAACGCTGCGCCGTGAATGCCTTCCAGCCCCAGGGCCTGCAGTTCATTGATCACCTGCAGCAGTTGCTGGCCCGCCGGTCCGGGCGACTGCAACTGTGGAACATTGAGGTCGCGTGCATTGGCCTGCAGCCGCGTCATCAGGTTGTTGAGCACAAACGTCGGGTCGGCCAGCGGGGCGCCGACGCCGATCGTCATGGACGGCAGCGGTCGTCCGGGGGTGGCCATGCCTCCGCCGAAGCCGCCGTAACCGCCAGCCGCAGCGCCACCTGCCGAACCACCAGATCCGGCCCCGGCAGATCCACCGCCGCCTCCAAACGACCCGTCGCCGAAGCCGCCGCCGCCATAACCGCCGACACCGGTGGTCGCCGATCCATCCCCCATCGCTCTCCCGCCACCGGGCGTGCGCGTGCCGGCCTGCTTCAGCGCCAGCTCACGGCGAATCGACTTGGCGTCAAGCCCGTGACGCTGGAAGTGTTCGAGCAGTTGCAGGTGAATGCGGCCGATTTCCTCGGCCATCGGATTTTCAAACGAGTTCAGGAAGAAATCCCAGGCTTCCTGATGCAGCGTGAGGTCTTCGCCCGCCGACAGCAGCGCATGCATGAAAACTTCGGGCGCAAACGGATCATCGGCGGTGCGCAGGGTTTGCCGGCCGACCAGGTGCCCGACGATGATGTGCAGGTCGCGCAAAGGCTCTTCAACAACGCCGCGCATCTTGCTGGCGGCGCGTTCGACAACGGTGTTGGTGCCTGTCGTCACCGCATCGACCAGGGTCAGCGTTTCGGCATTGAGCTGCACGGACACCTGCGCCGACGTCGCCGACGGCCGTGCCATCGCGGTGGCAAGCGCAAGGTCCTGCCGCTCTCTCAGGTGACGGAGGAACTGGTGGCCCAGGTCCGCCTGTTTGCCGGCAATCAGTCGTTGCACCATCGGCGCGCCGACATGAAAGTCCCAGCGCGCGGTCAGGTTCTCTTTCACTACATTGCAGATCGACGGGAACGCGCCGCCGATCAGTTCGCTGGCGATCGCGAGTCCCGACCGCAACAGTGCCGATGCCTGCGCGGCCGACACGAATGGCACCGAGCCGGGTGCACGCGCGGCGTCGGATGAGGCCAGCGGATTACCTTCCATGAACCTCGGTTTCGATGAAGCGCCGTTTGAGCGGCACGCTGGTCGCGACGGGGCAAAACCGCGGCGCGCGAACTTTTTTCGTTGCCACGCGCCGCTGCGAGTGAAAACGACGGTCGAATGTAGCCTGACGCCCCGCTCTGTCAAGCCGGATTGAGACTCGTCTGCGGTACCCAATCACTGAGATTGACCGGCTAAACGCGGAGCCGATCAGCGTAGCCGATTTGCGCGCGCAACTGATTCACCCACTTGATCGCCGGCAACCGCAGCCGGGATTCGACCAGGCGGGCACCCTCCGTCAGCGCAGAGACTTCCACGTCGATCGGTGCGCCTGCGAAGGCGAGAACGATGCGATTGCCGGCCTCGGCCTCGGGCAATGCGACAGCGCGATCATCGAACGCCCGCGCAATCGCATCGAAACTCGGATCGAAGCGGCGGCCAAAGAGGTTGAAGACCGCGACGCCCGGGGTTGCCAGCACGCGCCGGCAGGCGGCGTAAAAACGCGCGTCGTCGTACACCGGGCCCCGGGCGGTGGCGTCGTACAGGTCCACCTGCAGCCAGTCGGCGGTTCGGCGCCGGCGTGGATGTGAAACAAAGTCGCGTGCATCCTCGATCGCCAGTTCGATCCGGTCGTCCTCCGGCAGCTTGAACCACGCGCGCGCCGCAGCGACCACGTCGGCGCTGACCTCGACCGCCGTTATTGTCGCTTCCGGATACTCGCGCCAGCAGAACTTGGCGAGCGCCGCGGCGCCGAGACCCAATTGCACGATGCGTCTCGGCTGCGGAAGGAACAATGCCGCCGCCATCATCTGCCGCTGATAATCAAGTTCCAGCGCGAAGGGGCGCGCGACCCGCATCGCGCCCTGCACCCATATCGTGCCGAAGTGCAGATAGCGCACCCCGTCCGATTCAGAAATCGTTACGTGCTGCGTGCCCGCGGACGCCGACCGCTGACCGCGCGGCAGCGCCCTTGCGTTTCCGTCCTTGCGACGCCCGCCGGCCTCAGGCCGTCGCCCCGCCAATGTCGCTCTCGCCGGCGTGCTGCAGATCGCGCACCACGTCCTGCACCGCGCGGTCAAAAAGCGGCGCCGACTCGACCTTGTTCAAGCGGCCGTTCCGCAACAAGGTCCGCAGCGTCGCCGGCGTCAGCGAATGTGGTTTGAATCCGCGCGCCGGCGTGAACAAGTACAAAGTCCGGCGCGGACTGATCCATGCGAGCTTGACGCGCTGTGGCACGTCGCCAGTCGCCAGATCGAACCAGTCGCCGCGTTTGAACTCCGCGATCTTCCTTTCCAGCGCGATCACCGTGCCGCCCGTTGCGGTGGCCGGCTCGTTTTCCGCTGTGAGGTGTTCGACCTCGACATGGTTGGCCGCGAGTACGTGGCGAACGATGTCATCGGAAACCCGCATGTCCTGCAATACCGAATCGGGCGCGTCCGCCGCGGCGAATTGCATGCCGTCGAGTTTGATGCGCATTGTGCTGGGCTCGAACGCCGCCACCGTCGTCCCCGGGGGGCGGTGCGCCAGCTCAAGCGCCTTTACTGCCTGTGCGTGCGAGTTCATCAGCTTGCCGAAGAACTCCCGCATCTTTGGTTTCGGCCAGTCGATCATCATCAAGCCTTCGCGCAGCGCGGTGAGCACCGGCGGGATCGTGCTGACCAGGCGCTTGCGGTCGTCCGGATTGATCTTCGGCTGCACGCTCCAGATCAGATCGGGAACGATCGCCACAAAGCGGCGCGCCTGCCCGGGCGCTTCCTTGTCGCGCAGCGTCGCCGCGACCAGCACGCGCACCCAGTTTGTCAGCAGAAAATCGCGCAGGTAGGACTCGATCAATACGCCATCGAAAGCACTTCGAATCTTGATGGTGGCGTTGATCGCCATCACCTCGCGCTCCTCGGCTTCGGCGAGCGCCCGTTTGGCGCGCACGATGGGGTCGTCGTCGCGCGTGCGTTCTTCATCCAGGTACGCGTCAAGTCGGGCGAGCGCCTGCTGAAAGACCTCAAGTCCCCCCTCCGGCGCATCGAGCACCGCTTGCACCGCTGTCTGCACTTCGGTCAGATAGCGTTCGTTCTCTTCACCCTCTTGCGTCCAGCCAAGCGACGTCGACGCGATGCGGTCCATCAGCCGGCGCGCCGGTTGGGCGGGAGCGACGAAGAGCTCAGGATCGGTCAGCGCCACCTTGATCAGTGGGAACTGCAAGCGTTGCAGCAGTTCCTTGATGGGCGCCGGCACATGCGGATCGCGTTGAATGCGGTCGAACAGCAGGCCCACTATTTCTATCGTGAGCTTGTCGACCTGGCGGATCGCCTTTTCCGCCAGCGCGCCGCGCAACTGCGCGGCGTCCATGATCTGCACTGGCCCCGGCTGACCCGAAGTTGAAGCCGACACCGGCGCCGACCACGCGGCGGCGCCGAGACGTTGAATGTCGTTGATCGCGGCGATCAGTTGCGGGTCCACGGTGCCGATCAGCGCACCGCCCGCGGGCGCATGGATGCGCGGCACGGTCTCCTGCAACGACGCGAACTGCGCTGCCGTCGCCGCGCCGAGACTGCGATCGGGCGGCACCGCAAAGCCCGGCTGCGCGACGGGCGCGGCGGGCGCGTAAGTGGCGGGCGCGAAACGCAGGCGTTGAAACAGCGCCCCGAGCACTTGATCGGCATGGGTGTTGCCGCCCGGTCCGCCGCCGATGATGGTCGCCGCTCCAGCGGGCTTCGTCTCGCCGGCCGGCGCGCTGCGATGCACCGCCGGCCTGCCGTACTCCGCTTTGGCGCCAAGCGCGTCCAGATGGCGGTCAAGCGCCTGGAATGCCTGTCGAACCGGTTCGATCAACGGCGCGTCAAAACACTTCAGCAGCTTCAATCGATCCGCCGCCGGGGCGTCTTCGCCTTCCAGCGCGCGATACACCGCGCGATTGAAGAGCGCCGGCCGGAACGGCACTTCGTTGTCGCGCAGTTCACGCTCACCGACCAGATTCGCGACGCGCAGTTTGACGTTGACGTAGATGTCGTCGATCGAATTACGGATGCGGTTGCCCGCGCTTTCGACCACCGTTGCGAACTCCATCGAGCCGTAGTCGATCAAGCTGAGCTTGCCGCCGGCACTGACCTGATCGGACGTTCGATGCGCGACAAAGTCGTCGACTGCCGCGTCGATTTCGGCGCGCAAAGCCCGCTCGAGTCCCTGCGCGAAAGCGCGATCACGAAGCAGTACCTGCTTGGCAGGCTTCGCTTCGTCGGCGTCGTCGGATTTGGCCAGTGGTCCGAGTGCCTCCAGCAAAAGGCCCGGCACCGCGGGCCGGATCGCGGACAGGATCGGCTCGCAACACTGCTCGAGCAGCCGGCGCGAAGCCGAGCGTTGCGCCGGCGCGGCAGCGGGGGCCGCGCCGGCAAGAAGCTTGCGAAGATCGTCGCTCATTTCACGCGTCGGTTCCCGACCGCGGCATTCTGCTCTCGAACGCACGCCGCCAAAGTCCGAGTTTCTGCTCGAAAGTTCGCCCTGCGTGCGCCGGACTGCTCGACGGCAGTACTGCGACTGCAAAGCCGGCCTCCCGGAATGCGGGCGCGAATCGCCCGGCCGTTTGCCCGTTGAAGAACACGCGCGCGAGTCGCGGCGCCTGCCTCTTCAGCGCCGAGAAATCATTGGCGCGCGGCGTGCGAATGGCGGTATCGAGACTGCCGTTGCGCCGGCAGGCGCCGAGCACGTCCCAGATGCCAACGCGATGCGCGAGCACGCGCGGCAGCCGCGACGCGTAGTCGAGCTGTTCCAATGGCGCGGCGAGCAGCGCACCGAGCAAGCGCCAGAACTGGTTGCGCGGGTGCGCGTAGTACTGGTTCGCCGCGAGTGACGACGCGCTCGGGAAACTTCCAAGGATCAGCGTTTCCACGCGCGCATCGATGACGGGCGGGAAGCCGCGCAGCGGCGCCGCCGCCCTTGCGCCACCCCTGCTCCGCTCGCGAGCAAGGGCGCTGTCAGTGGTTCGCATCAAGAAGCATTGCGTTGACGCGCCTGACGAACGCGGCCGGATCGTCGAGCTGCCCGCCTTCGGCAAGCAACGCCTGCTCGAACAGCAAATGCGCCCAGTCGGCGAGCTTGTCTCCCACGTCTTTCAACCGCTGCACCAGCGGATGGTTGGGATTGAGCTCGAGGATCGGAGCATTGTTCGCCGTGTTCTCCGGCAGTTTCTGTCCCGCAGACTTCAGCAGGCGCTGCAGATGCGCACTCATCGCATCGCGGTCGACCACGACGCAGGCCGGCGAGTCGGTCAATCGCAGGGTGACCCGCACTTCCTTGACCTTGTCGCCGAGCGCGTCTTTCACCTTTCCCAGCAGGTCCTTCAGTTCGTCCGCGACCTTTTGCCGCTCTTCCTTTTCCTGCGCGTCGGCCAGTCCGCCGAGATCGAGATCGCCCTTGGCCACCGATATCAGCGGCTTGCCGTCGAACTCGCTGAGAAACGACAGCAGCCACTCGTCGATGCGTTCGGTGAGCAGCAGCACTTCGACGCCTTTCTTGCGGAAAATCTCCAGATGCGGGCTGGACCGGGCACCTTCCAGCGTATCCGCCGTCGCGTAGTAAATCGCCGTCTGCCCTTCCTTCATCCGCGTGATGTAGTCGGCCAGCGAACCCGAAGGTACGTTGTCGCCGGACGTTGATGGGAAGCGCAGCAATTTCGCGATGCGCTCGCGGTTGGCGTGGTCCTCGCCGACGCCTTCCTTCAACACCTGGCCAAACTCGGTCCAGAACTTCGCGTAATCATCCTTGCGGTTCTCTGCCAGCTCTTCGAGCAGGGACAGCACGCGCTTGGTCGAGCCTTCGCGGATCGCTTTCACGTCGCGCGACTCCTGCAGAATTTCGCGCGACACGTTGAGCGGCAGGTCGGACGAATCGATCACGCCGCGCACGAAGCGCAGGTACGCCGGCAGCAACTGCTCGGCGTCGTCCATGATGAACACGCGCTTCACATACAGCTTGATGCCGTGCCGCTGGCGTCGATCCCACAGATCGAACGGTGCGCGGTCCGGAACGTAGAGCAGCTGAATGAATTCGGTGCGGCCTTCGACCCGGTTGTGAGTCCACGCCAGCGGCTCGCCGAAATCGTGCGCGACGTGCTTGTAGAACTTCCTGTACTGCTCATCGCTGACTTCGCCTTTCGCGCGCGCCCACAACGCATTGGCCTGGTTGACCGTTTCTTCCTCTTCGCGCGCCACGTAATCGTTCTTGTCCTTGTCCCACTCCTCCTTCCTCATGCGAATCGGCGTGGCAATGTGATCCGAGTAGCGGGTTACGATCGATTTCAACTTCCACGCGGCCAGCCATTCGTCTTCGTCCGGCTTCAAATGCAGGATCACGTCGGTGCCGCGCGCTCCACGCGAGCTGTCCTCGACGGTGAATTCGCCGCTGCCAACGCTTTCCCACCGGACCGCCTGATCGGCCGGCAGGCCCGCGCGACGCGTGATCACCGTCACGCGATCGGCCACGATGAAACTCGAATAAAAGCCGACGCCGAACTGTCCTATCAGTTGCGCGTCCTTTTGCTGGTCGCCGCTCAGGCTGGCAAAAAACTCGCGCGTGCCGCTCTTGGCGATCGTGCCGAGCTGCGCGACGGCTTCGTCGCGGCTCATGCCGATGCCGTTGTCGGACACGGTCACCGTGCACGCCGCTTTGTCGTAACCCACGTGTATTGCCAGCTCGGCACTGCCCGCCTCGGTCGAGAGCAACTCAGGATTTGCAATGGACAAAAAGCGCAACCTGTCGCACGCGTCGGACGCGTTGCTGATCAGCTCGCGCAGCGCGATTTCCTTGTTGCTGTACAGCGAATGGATCATCAGGTGAAGCAGTTGCTTCACCTCGGCCTGGAAGCCAAGCGTTTCCTTTGGTGCGCCCATGTCGATGTTCGAAGAGGATCGTCGTTGCCCGAAACCTGGGCCGAGTGTACCCTTGAGTACACACAGGACGGCGCGGGTCGGATGGGAAACGTCAGATGGGAAAACCGAAGGAGGTTCCCGTGCGTGAATTGCGGCAGAACCTCGCCGGCTATGTCGCGCGCGCGCGCCGCGGCGAATCCGTGATCATCTCTTCGCGCGGGCAGCCGGTGGCGCGGCTTGGACCCATCGATGCAGGCGCGTCGGCTGGTCTGGATCCGGAACTGGACGCGCTGCGCAAGATTCCCGGCGTTCAGTTACCAACGCTACCCTGGGAACCGGTCGACCGCGCGGACCTCACGCGCGCCCGGCCGCTATCGGGCGGGCGCAGTTTCGCCGACTGGATCGTCGAGACGCGTCGATGATCTATTGGGACAGCTCGGCCTTGCTGAAGCTGTACCTCGACGAAGCCGGAACCGATGCGACGCTGCAACTCTGGTCACAACGCGAGACGGGAACAACCGCGACGATAAGCCGCGTCGAGGTCACGGCGGGGTTGGCCGCCGCCCTGCGTGCGCGGCGGCTCGACGAAAGCCGTTACACGCTGCATCTGAAAGCGCTGAGCCGCCACCTTCACGTGCTCGCGGTTCATCCGATCGACGCGTTGATGCCGCGCGCCGCAGAACTGGCGAGCCGCCATGCGCTCCGCGCGGCGGATGCCATACATCTCGCCGCGGCCACATCCATCGCGGCGAGGATCGCGGCGCCCCTGCTGCTTGCCAGCTTTGATCGCGAACTGAACCGCGCCGCGAAAGCGCTCGGAATCAGGTTGGCGAAGTTCGCGCCGGTTTGAATCGCGGGCTTCTCCTAAAACAACGTCGAATCATGGAACCGACGCCGATTGACAACGCCGCGGGGCCGATTTCCTAAAGGCTCCCCAACAATGGAAGCGATCTCGCGACGGAGATCCTTCCTCAGATCATCCGTACAGCCGCGGCCTCATGGTCTGAAGATTGCGTGTTTGATAATGCGGCCTTTGAAACGCAAGTAGGAAGGTGTTCTCAGTGAAAACCTTTTCCGCCGTCATTGAACGCGACCCGCAGACAGGGCTCTTCGTCGGCTTTGTTCCGGGTTTCCCTGGCGCACACGCGCAAGGTGCCACGCTGGACGAATTGAACCGCAACCTACAGGAAGTCATTGCGTTGCTGCTTGAGGACGGCGAGCCGCGTCTGGAATCTGAATTCATCGGCGTGCAAAACGTCGCGGTCGCTTGAGCTGCGGGCGTCGTGCCCGTCCTCAAGCCAACTGAAGTTGTCGCGATTTTCCTCAAGCTCGGATTCGTGGAAGTTAGGCGGCATGGTTCGCACCGCCAATATCGCAACTCATCGGGCTGCAACACGACCGTTCCCTTTCACCCTTTCATAAAGGGCCGCCACATCTCTGCTTCCTTGCTGCGCCAGATTGCGAAAGACGTCCGCATAAGTATCAGCGACTTCATCGCCGAGCGCTGAGCGCCACTGCGTGCTGAGCGCGCACGATCGCGCTCAATCTCCGCCGATCGCGCGCGCCAGAAATTTCATCGCCGCCGGGTTGAGACTCGTCGCCGCGGACACACGCATCCAGGTGCTCGGCAATTGTGCCGGTGAAAACAGCGCGCCGGGCGCGCACAGGATGCCCTGCTGCGCGCCGTTCGCGGCGATCGCGTTGGTGTCGCGGCCGAAATCAGCCCACAAAAACATGCCGGCCGCCGGAGCGCCGAACAGACGCGCGCCCATTTTTTCCAGTGCGCGCGCGGTGCGCGCGCGCGCTGCATCGAGCCGGCCACGCAGCCGGTCGAGGTGACGGCGAAAATGGCCTTCGGCCAGTATGCGCGCGACCACGCGCTCGGGTATCTCCGGCGTCGTCAACCCGGTCAGCATTTTCAGGTCGGCAAGTTGATGCGCGATTTCGGGAGAAGCGGCCACATAGCCGACGCGCAATCCGGCCGCCAGGGTTTTCGAGAATCCGCCGATGTAAATCACGCGCTTGAACTGATCGAGGCCGGCGAGCCGCAGTGCGCGGCCGGGGTGCAGTTCGCCGTACGCATCGTCTTCCACCAGCGTGAAACCGTACTGGTCGGCGAGTTTGAGCAAACGGTGCGCGACCGCCGCCGACATCGATCCGCCGGTGGGGTTGTGCAGCACCGTGTTGACGATGAAAAGGCGCGGCTGATGTCGCGAAAGCAGGTTGGAGAGAACGTTCAGATCGGGACCCTCGGCGCCGCGCGGCACCGCCACCAGCTTGGCGCCGAATGCTGCCAGCCGCGCAAACATCACGAACCACGCCGGGTCTTCGACGAACACGGTGTCGCCGGGCGCGACGAAGTGGCGCGCGACCAGGTCGATTCCCTGCGTGACCCCGCAGGTCGTGACCAATTGCGACGGAGCGGCGTGGATGTCGGAGAGCGCGAGCCGTTGCGCCAGGTGTTCGCGCAGCGGTAGATAACCTTGCGGAACACCGTAAGCCAAGAGCGATGCGCCCGCCGTACGACCCACCGCACGCAGCGCCGCACCGATCAGTTGATCGTCGAGCCACGCCGGTGGCAAGAGCCCGGCGCCCGGGTGATCGGTCGCGGGTGCCTGTCGCAACATGCTGCGCAACAGCCACGTCACATCGAGCGCATTCGATTCGGTCGCGGGCGGCGCATGCGCAGCGCGCGAACCGGCGCGGCTTCGCGCACACACGTAGAAG
>Ga0187893_10014203_pt1 | contig 10911 bp, 11 predicted proteins | sample MA1701074metaG_FD_139574 | JGI IMG/M metagenome (GOLD analysis project Ga0187893, IMG submission 139574) | White microbial mat communities from a basaltic lava cave in the Kipuka Kanohina Cave System on the Island of Hawaii, USA - MA170107-4 metaG ...
AGCTTCACGAAGGGCGCCGAGTCGCGGGAAAGGAAGCCGGTTCAGCCGGAGGGGATCGGGGTGTTCGAGCTGGACGAGAGCGCGTACGGGGTGCGGGACCTGGGAGGGAGCATGCGGGAGTGGTGCGACGACTGGTACGACGAGAAGTCGAACCTTAAGTGCGTGCGCGGCGGCGCGTGGGGCTACTCCGACGTTTCGGACTTCCGAGCGGCTACGCGCTACGGCATCGAGCGTTCGAACGTGAGCGCGAGCTTCGGCTTCCGCTTGGTGCGCGCGCGAGGGCTTCGCTGATTACCCCTTGCTCCTTTACTCCCTTACCCCGGGCCGCGAGCGAAGCGAGCGGCCGGTCTGAACATCGAGGTTCGATGGCTACCCGATCCCGATCGTCAACAGGTAACCGCGCGACTTCAAGTTCACGCTCGGAGACCGGATCACGAACGGGGCCCTGGATGTCCTGGAAGACCTCATCGCCGCGCGGTACGCGCGGGATCGCGCGGAAATCCTGCGGCGGACCAACCTGCGGATCGAGCGGCTGCGGCATCTCCTGCGGCTGAGCGGCGACTTCGGAATCCTGGGCGGCAAGAGCGTCGAGCACTCGGCGAAATCGCTGGACGAGGTCGGGCGCCTCGTGGGAGGGTGGCTGAAGGCGGCGACGTGAAACGATACGGGGGTCTGTGGGAGCAAGTTGGCGTCCTTCCCGAATCTTCGGGAGGCGGCGAGGGAGGCGCGGCGCGGGAAGCGATTCCGCGATTACGCCCTCGCGTTCCACTTCGACGAGGAGGGCGAGATACTGCGACTTGGCGAGGAACTGCTCTCGCGCGCGTATCGACCCGGGCCGTATCGCAGCTTCACGATCGTGGACCCGAGTTCAGGCTCATCAGCGCGGCGCCGTACCGCGACCGTGTGGTGCATCACGCGCTCGTACGGGTGATCGAGCCCGTCTTCGAGCGGTCGTTCATCGACGACTCGTATGCGTGCCGCGACGGTAAAGGGAACCACGCGGCGATGATCCGGGCGTATCGGTTTCTCCGCGCGTCGCGGTACGTTCTCAAGTGCGACATCGCGCTCGACCGATGCCTGAAGAGAAGGAGGCGATTCCCGAGCGCCGACCGGCACGTGTTTGTTTCCCATCGCGGCGCCGCCTTGCCCTACAGGACCGTACATCACGTCTTTGGCAAGCTCCTGAAGCGAGCGGGCATTCGAGGCGAGTCCGGACGCCGCGCGATCGTCATCCACGACTTCCGGCACACGCTCTGCGTGCGAGCGCTGTTGCGGTGTCCCGAGGGTCGCGACGCGGTTGCCCAGCACACGCTCGCCGTCTCGACCTACGTGGGCTGTGACGGCCGGTGGTCCACTTTTACGGCCCGGCCGGTGGTCCAGTCCACTCAGCGCGCTTCGCGCGTGAAGTAGATCCACGGGGCTTCACCCCGTCTTCTTCAAGAACTGCTTGAAGCAGTTCTTCAAGCCGGCTCTCGACAGGAACAAAAACCCCCGGTACATCGAGGGTGCTGTCCCGCGGGCGCGCCCGCGCGCCCTCAAGATACCGGGAGGGGTGCCTCGAACGTACTCTGCGCCGGCGTCCGTTGCAACCGTTCGACCGGCCAGAACGCGGTCGCCTTCGTGAGGCCCTCGACGGCCTGGCCGGACGGCGTGTACCAGTCGCGGACGCGGATCGTCGCCTTCGCCTCGACACTGGGAACGCGATCGAACGCGGGCTTCTCGAATGTGTATCGCGTCACGCCGCCCTCGTCCGCGCGGGTCGACGGCTCGGGCGAAAACGTCCACTCGCCGAGCATGCGCACGCTCCGGCCAAACGTCCATCCGCGCGTAAGCTCCGCGACGTCCTTCCCCGCGATGAGCAGGTTCGTAACGCGGTTGGCGTTCATGTAATCGAGGGAGTCGACGCAGGCGACTTTGAGCGCGACTTCATATTCCGCGACGGCGCCCTTCGAGAGTCCCATGTCCTGGCACAGGCGCTTCTGAATCGCGGGGGAAAGTCCCAGGAACTCGTAGCAGACGCTCCCGCGCCGGACCACCCGTTCTCCTTCCCGCTTCTTCGCCTCCTCCTCGTCGGCGAACGTGATGATGGTCACCCTCGCGTGGATGCCCGCGCGCTTGTACCACCGCGTGATGATCGTGGCGTCGATCGAGCGGAAGGGAGACCCGCCGTGATCGACCTCCTTCTCGAGCGTCCACCCCGTCGGGTCCTGGAGCGCGAGCACCAGCCACAGGTTCAGCATGCGCGATCCATTTGACATGCCGCGGCGGCCGGGCGTAACCTTTTTCCATGAAACAGATCGCGCTCTTCCTGGCCCTGGCGGCGTCCGCCTGCGGCACCCGCCGCTCGGAGGAGACCGGCGCCGTCGAGCCCGACCGCCGCGAGGCGATCGGCTCGCTCCGGATCAACGCGGAGGAGGAGGCGCGCATCCGCCGCACCTACCCGGACTTCTTCCTCTATATCCAGGACTGGCGCTCGGCCGTCCTCGACCACGCGAACCGCACGACGCTCGAGGAGCTGCGGAAGGCGTCCCAGGGCAGGCTGGCGGATTACGCGTCGCGCGACGCGGAGCTCGCGGCACGCCCGCCGTACATCGTCATCGACGCCCGCCGCGACCTGCGCGACCGGGCGCTGCTCGAGAACGAGCGGCTGCGCCTCATCAACGACGCTCTCGGACGCTACGACCGGTAATCAGGGCACGACGAACGCGTCAGGATGGCCGGTGGCGCGGAGCCGCTCCATCTCACGCACGGCTTCGCCGAAGCGCGCAAAGTGCCCCACAAGCACGAGATGGTCGCCGGACGCCGACGGCACCGAGTCCGACTTCGGCGCGCGCACGCGCGCGACCTGGACGCGGAACTCCGTCATCGCGGCCCGGTCCTTCGCGTCGAGCGCCTCGCGCGTGCCCGGGAACTTCGACGCCACCTCCGACAGCAGCGCGCGGCCGCCGCGCCAGTCGCCCGCGCGGATCGTCGTCACGCCGAGCCGGTACTGGAATTCCTCCGCGCGCACGGCCGCTCCGCGCACGGAGTCGGACGCCTCGCGCACGCGCATGAGATCCGAGAGCGCCTCGGCCGGGCGCCAGAGGGCGTTGTACGCGAGCGCGCGACGGTAATGGAGCTCGACGCGCAGCTCCGGCCTCGGGCCCGCGGTGAGCGCGTCGCCGAACGCGTCGATCGCCGCCTCCGAATCGCCCGCGCCCAGCCGGCAGCGGCCGATCATGGCGAGGACGTCCGACCGTCGCGCGCCGTCGACGGCGTCGAGCGCCTGCTCGTAGAGGTGCGCCGCCCGGCCGTAGTTGCCGGAGAGGTACTCGATTTCCGCGCGCGCGAGGTTCGGCTCGCGCTTCGGCTCCGGAGCGCTCGATGAGCAGCCCGCGGACAGGCAGAGCAGGATCGGCAGAGTGCGGCGCACGCGGACCCCCCTCGACTCGCCACGGCGGCTCGCCTGGGGCAAGCCCCCGGGTGTGACTATTTCTTCTGCTGATCTAGATATCGGCCGATGAGGTCGATTTTCTTGAGGAAGTGGTCCGGGTGGTCCTTCTTGTCGAGCGCGATGAGGTGGATGACGAGCGGGATCGCCACCAGGAGGAGGAGAACGAAGATCGCCTTGAGCGCCGGGCTTCCCTTCCTGCCGCCGGGCCCGCGGAGCTTGGTGGTCATCTCCTTGTGGATGATGGAGCACTCGGAGGAGCAGTAGCGGCCCGCGGGCGTGACCATCGTGCACGACTGGCAGATGGGCTTGTGGCATTGCGAGCACATCGTGATCGCGGGCGTGTCCTTGTGGGTGAGGCAGGTCTTGGGCATGACGTCCTCCTGCCCAGATTATACCGCCGCCCGACGGGCGCCGACTACCTGGGGATCTTCTTGTAGTCGTCGAGGAACTTGACGACCCCGATGTCGGTCAGCGGATGGGCGATCAGCTTGTCGAACACGTTGAACGGCATGGTCGCGATGTGGGCGCCCGCCTTGGCCGCCTCGAGCACGTGGAGCGGGTGCCGGATGCTCGCCGTCAGGACCTCGGTCTTGAACCCGTAGTTGCGGTAGATGAGGCAGATGTCGCGGATCACCTGCATCCCGTCGTGCCCCGCGTCGTCGAGCCGTCCGATGAACGGGCTGATGAAGCTCGCGCCCGCCTTCGCCGCGAAGAGCGCCTGGTTCGCGCTGAAGCAGAGCGTGACGTTGATCTTGATCCCCTCCTGGCTGCACGAGCGCACGGCCTTGAGCCCGTCGCGCGTCAGCGGGATCTTGACGACGACGTTCGGCGCCAGCTTCGCGATCCGCCGCGCCTCCGGCATCAGGTCGTCGTACTTCTCGGCGATGCACTCCGCGCTCACCGGCCCCGGGCAGATCTCGCAGATCTCCTTGATCGCGTCCTCGAACTTCCGCTTCTCCTTCGCGATGAGCGTCGGGTTCGTCGTCACGCCGTCGCAGAAACCGAGCTTCATCGCCTCCTTGATCTCGGAGACGCTCGCCGTGTCGAGAAAGATCTTCATGGTGCCGCTCTCCCCCTGTGCTCCACCCCGGTCTACTTCAGCTTCTCCTTGTACTTCTTCAGGTCCGCCAGCCGGCTGTCCAGCGCCTTGATGCGCGCCTTGATCTTCTCGGGGTCGCTTGCGTTCGGCTGCGCGACCGTGTACTTGAGCTGCGCGTCGTAGAGCTTCTTCTCGCACGCGTCCGCCTTCTTCACGAGCTCCCGGCGCGCGGCGGCGTCGGCGGGCGGCGCGTCGGCGCCGGCCTTGACCTCCTTGAACGCCGGCGTCGCCTCCTTGAGGAGCGCGTCCGCCTCGTCGATGAGCCTCTGCGCCCTGGCGGCCTTGTCCTCCGCCGCGGGCTTCGGCTCCTCCGTCGGCTTCGGCTCCTCCTTCGGAGCCGTCTCCGGCGTCGGCCGCTTCGACCAGTCGTCGCCGTGGTCGACGAGCGCCATCGTCGTCGCGGAGCCCTCCATCTTCACCGTGCTCAGCGGGAACGTCGCGCACGTCCACGTCTTCTGCAGCGACTTCTGGCCGCCCATGTCCTGCTCGGCCTCGACGACGACGCAGTCGAACGAGCGACCCTTCACCGAAACGGACTCCTTGCCGAGCTTCTTCGCGGCCGACTTCACGTACGGGGACTCCATCCGCACGAGCGCGCCCCTGTAGTCGCCTTCCTTGACGACCCAGGTCTTCGAGCCGGAGATCTCGTAGACGTCGCACGACACCGTCGTGCCGCCGACGTCGACGTTCTCGCTGCCGACCGGCTTGACCGGCTCACCCTTCAGATCGACCTTCGTGCGCGTCTCGTCGTGGAACTTCCCCATCATGTAGTTCTGCGTGACGGTCACGTAGTAGTCCGCGCCCAGTTCCGCGAGGCCCGTGTCGATGAAGATCTCCATGCCGGAGGTCGAGGAGCGCAGGCGGAACCACGCGCCCACCTTCTCGCCGGCCCACGGGTTCGGGATGTCCTGCCTGGCCGTCTCCTTCGGCGGCTCGGGCTTGGGTTCCGGTTTCGGTTCCGGCCTGGGCTCGGGCTTCGGTTCCTCCTTCGGAGGCTCCGGCTTCGGCTCGGGCTTCGGCTCCTCCTTGGGGGGCTCCGGCTTCGGCTCCTCCTTCGGCGGCTCCGGCTTGGGCGGCGTCGCCCCGTCGTCCTTCGGGACCTGCTCGTCCTTCGGGAACTCCGGCCGCTTCTCCCAGTTCGAGCCGCGGTCGACGAGCATCGTCGTCTCGACGCGGTCGCCCGTCTGGCGGCGCATCTTCACGAGCCCGCCCGGCACGTCCTCGTTCACCCACGCCACGACCTTCGTCGTGTCGGTGCCGTCGGACTCGTCCGCCTCGTACTTGATGCAGTTGAACTTCTGGTTCTTGCCGGGGATCTCGACCTGCTCCTCGGCGAGCGACGTGACCGCGAACGTCTTCGCGCCGTCGACGCGCTTCACGAGGAGCTTCCCCGCGCCGCGGCCCTCGGCGGCGTACCACGACTTCTGCGCGCCGACCTCGACGACCGTGCATTTCATCGCGGTCGCGCCGATCGTGAGCGACTCCTCCGAGCCGACCTTGAGGCCGTCCGGCTCCCACGTCACCGTCTCGTCGACGATCTCCTTCGCCTCGCCCTTCGCGAATCGCTGCGTGGCGATCGTGCCTTCCTTGTCCGCCAGAAGTCCGCCGTTCTTGAGCATCGTATCCTTGTACTGCATGAACGGGTCCGGGTCGTCCGCGCCCGCCCTCACGATGACGCGGTGACGCACCCATGAGCCGTTCGCGCAGCGGCCCCAGACGTTGGCCAGGCGCGGCTTGAAGGCGGGCCTGGCGTCAACGGGCGGGTCGTCGAACTTCAGGCCCTTCTTCTTCGCGATCTCCTTCCACTTCAGGATGTGGGCGCCGATTTCCGGCATGTACTTCTGGTACTTCTGCAGCTCGGCGTTGAAGTTGAGGTTGTCGATGTGGCGGTACTCGGTCGTGCCCTTCTCGTCGGCGAGCGCCTCGGCCATCGCGCCCAGGTGGTCCATGTACCCCTGCATCTGGATGCGGCCGCGCTCCAGCTCCTTCACGATCTCCGAGAGCTTGTCGGGCGTCTGGAACTCGTCGTTCTCCTCGATGCGCTTGAGGCTCTGGACGTACATCTCGAGCCTTCGCTTGACGATGAGCGCCTCGTCGTACTTGATCTCGCCCGGCGTGCGCTCGTCCTTGTTGCTGGTGACCGGCTTCTTCTCCTCCGGCAGCGGAGCCAGGACCGCGAACTTGCGGAGCCACAGGACCCAGACGTTTTCGCCGCGGTGGTTCCTGACGAAGAAGCCGCCCGCGACGAGCGCGAGCGCGAGCACCGGCATCGAGAAGAAGACGAGCTTCTTGATCGTGCTCGGCTTCCGGAGCTGCGCCGGCGGCGCCGCGGTCTCGCCCTCGGCCGTCACCTTCGACCGCTTCCCGGTCTCGCCGCGCCTCATCGCACCCGCTCCGCGACGCACCTTCGCGGTGCCGCCCTTCGCGGGCGCCTGCGTCGGAGCGTCCGGCGCCGGATCAACGTTCTCTTCGTCGGCCATGAGATGGACCCTCGCTACGAGCGATGAAACGTCGGATCACTTCCCGAGGTTTGCGATGTAATTGTTCGCCGTCTTGCGCGCCATCCCCCACTCGCGCTTGGGGTCGCCCCCGTCGCCGCCCTTCTCGCGCGCCTGCTCGAGAAGATGCATGCCGCCGTCGATGAGCTTGACGCCCTTCTCGAGCTTCGCCTTGAGCGCGGCCTTCTCCGTCGCGCCCAGGCTTCCCTTCTCCATCTCCCCTTTGCACGACTGGATGATGGCGAAGCCCTCCTCGCAATCGCGCATGCCCTTCTCGGTCATGCCGCGAACGTCGACGGGCACGCCTTCCTTCTTTGTAGACGCGGCAGGCGCGTCGTTCGTGGGTTTGTCCTTCCCGCTCATCGCGATCGCCACGATCAGGATCAGGATCACGACGCCGCCCGCCGCCGCGCCGATGATGAGCCCCGTGTTCCCCTTCTTCGCGGGGACGACGCGGCCGCCCGCGCGCCCCTGCGTCGCGTGCTGGCCGGTCGGCGCGCGCTGGCGGCCCGTCGCCGGCTTCGCGGCCGGCATCTTCGACGTCGACGGCCGCGCCGCGGCCTGCTTGCCGGTCGGTCGCTTCTGGATCGCCATGGTGCCCCCTACTCCTGCGACGCCTTGCCCTTCTTGATCACGATCTCCCGGGACGCGTCGGGCTCGATCACGTGCACGTGCTCCTCGCCCTTCGCGTTGGCGATCTTCCCGCAGCTCGGGCACTTGTAGTCCGGGCTGGTGAAGAGCTTCCCCTTCTTGAACGTGAGATCGCCCTTCGGCAGGCTCGTCCCGCACGCGCCGCAGAATTCGACCATCTCGACCTCCGCTAGGCTGCCAGCTTCAACACAAGGGCCTCCATGATCGCCCGCTCCGCGCCGCCGCTCGTCTTGAGCGCGACGTCCGCCCCGAGGATCTCGCCGTGCTTGCCGACGAGCTCGTCGAGCGAATGGCGGTCCACGAGCCCGAGGAATTCGTCCGGATAGTACGTGATCTGGAGCAGCGACGTCACTTCGAATCGCCTGCGCCCCGCGAGGATCAGCTTCTTCGCCTCGACGAGCTTGCGGTACTGCCAGGCGATCCGCCAGAGCAGGACCTGCGCCGCCTCGCCGCTCGACAGGAGCGCGTGCGCGATCTCGAGCGCTTCGCGCGGCTGCTTCCGCGCCGTCGCGAGCGCCAGCTCGTACACCTCCCGCTCGGGCCGCCCCACGACGAGCCGCTCGACGTCGTCGGCGGTGACGCGCGCGCGCCCACCGACGTACGACACGAGGTTCGCGATGTGGCCCGCGAGGCCCGCGAGGTCCTCGCCCCCGCGACGGACCAGCGTGTCGACCGCGCCGCGGTCGGCCGACTTCCCTCGCCGCTGGAACTCGGACTGCGTCCATCGCGCACGGTCGCCCGGCTTGAGCGGCTTGCACTCGACGAGCTTCAGCGCGGCCGTCTCCTTGAGTCCCGTCGCCTTGTCCGACGGCACGAGGGCCGCGAGGACGGCCGTCGGCGACGGGGACTCCGCGTACTCCTTCATCTCCTTCGCGTGGTTGTGCACGAAGTTGCCGTCGTCGGCGAGCACGACCAGCTTGCGCCCGCCCATGAAGGACGGCGTATAGAGCTCGGAGAGGATGCCCGCCCACTCCGTCTCCGACGGGAGCAGGCGCACGCAGTTGCGGCCCAGCTCGGGCGCGGCCTCCTTCAGGAGCTCGACGCCCTGGTCGCGCAAATACGACTCGCTGCCGACGAAGACCCAGACGGGTCCCACGTCCGCGAGCGCCCTTCCCCCAGCCAATGCCGAAAAGTCCATCCCCGCGAAGATCGAGTATAACCATGGCGGAGCGTGAAAACTAGCAGGGATTGCCGGATACGCCAGGGATCGGGAGATCCGGAAATCGGGCGATAGGAGTTTCTTCGGAGGACGCCCTTCCCTATAATCAACCTCACCCTTTCACATGATCCGCGCGACGACGCCTTGAGAAGCACGCATCCCACCGTCTACCTGGAGCGCGCGATCCTGGTCGGCACCCTCGACCCGAAGGACGATCCGCGGATCGACCCGTTCGAGGAGCTGGCCACGCTCGCCGAGTCGGCCGGGGTTACGGTCGCCGGCAGGCTCGCCCAGAAGCGCGAGCGCCCGAGTCCGCACTACTACATCGGCACCGGCAAGGTGACCGAGCTCTCGCGCCTCATCCTGGAGTCGAAGGCCGACGTCGCGATCTTCGACGACGACCTCTCGCCCGCGCAGGTGAGGAACCTCGAGAAGGACCTGAAGAAGCGCGTGATCGACCGCACGGAGCTCATCCTCGACATCTTCGCGACGCACGCGCGCACGCAGCAGGCGAAGCTCCAGGTCGAGCTCGCGCAGCTCGAGTACGCGCAGCCGCGGCTGCGGAGCTGGGGCCTTCACCTGACGACCGAGCAGCAGGCGGGCGGCAAGGCGGGCGTCGGCATGCGCGGCCCGGGCGAAAAGCAGATCGAGGAGGACAAGCGGCACGCTCGCCGGCGCGTGCTGGCCCTCCGCCGCGAGATCAAGGACATCGAGAAGCGGAAGCAGCGCGAGGTCTCCGCGCGCGCGGGCGAGAACTACTGCGTCAGCCTCGTCGGCTACACGAACGCGGGCAAGTCCACGGTCATGAACGCGCTGACGAAGGCGGGCGTGCTCGTCGAGGACCGCATGTTCTCGACGCTCGACACGCGCACGCGCCTCTGGCACCTGAAGAGCGGCGGCCGCGCGCTCCTGTCGGACACGGTCGGGTTCATCCGCAAGCTCCCGCACGCGCTGGTCGCGAGCTTCCACGCGACGCTCGAGGAGGTCGCGCAGGCGGACCTGCTGCTCCACGTGGTCGACTCGAGCCACCCGGAGGCCGAGGAGCAGATCGCCGCGGTGAACGACGTCCTGAAGGAGCTCGACTGCTCCGACCGCCCGACGCTCATCGTCTTCAACAAGGTGGACAAGCTCGCGGACCGCGTCGAGCTCTCCGTGCTGCGAACGCGGCACCCGGACAGCGTGTGCGTCTCGGCCGCGAAAGGCGAGGGCCTCCGCGAGCTCGACAAGCGCGTCGCGGAGATCCTCGCGTCGCGCCTGGTGGAGCTCGAGCTCACGATCCCGGTCACGGAGGGCAAGCTGCTCTCCGAGATCGCCGCGCACAGCGTGATCGTCGAGCAGCAGTTCGTGGACACGCAGGTGAAGATGCGCCTGCGCGCGCCGCGCCACCAGCTGTGGAAACTGGAACGCTACGCCCACGCCAACGGGAAGTCACCCGCGTCGTAGTCGATTTCGCATGTCGGACCCGGCCGGAATCTGAAATCGGATATCCGGAATCCGGGTCAATCTCCCCGCCGCGGAAGTCGCTCGGTTGACGGGCGAGCCATGTGTTGTGAAGGAGCTGGGAGATGCGATTCCGCACCCTGGTCGGGGTCTTTCTCGCGGTCAACGTCGGACTCCTCGTCGCGGCGATGGGGCGCACGCCGCGCGGTCATTCGGCGGCTCACCGGGACGAGCCGGCCGCGACGGCGAAGCGCGCCCGTCCCGCCGCGCTCGACCCGGCCCGCGCTCCGGACGTCGCGACGACGACGGCCGCGCCCGTCCCGTACAATCCGCCCGCGCCGCTGGCGCTCGTCGCGGAAGTCGCGCCCGCACCCATCCTCCACCATATGGGCGTCGCCCGCGAGTCGCGATGGGTCGCTCGCGGCGGACGGTACGCCCACCGACTCGGCGAGGAGTGCCGCGCGCCCGCGCTCGACGTCTCCCTCCCCGCGACCGCCGACGGCGCCGTCGCGCTCATGGCCGGCGGCCACGAGGCCGCGATCGCCCCCGTCGACCGCGAACCGGCGCCCGCGGAGTTCGTCGAGCCCGACGACTTCGTCACCGCGACGTGGAACGCGCTGCTCACGGCGCA
>Ga0187893_10014204_pt1 | contig 10910 bp, 14 predicted proteins | sample MA1701074metaG_FD_139574 | JGI IMG/M metagenome (GOLD analysis project Ga0187893, IMG submission 139574) | White microbial mat communities from a basaltic lava cave in the Kipuka Kanohina Cave System on the Island of Hawaii, USA - MA170107-4 metaG ...
CGAATACGTTTTCTTTCGTAAATATTTCAAAAAGGATTTCCACTCCTCTCTGTGGAACAATCTTGCCCGTGTGGGGCTGATGAGTGAACGAGCCGTTGAGCAACTTGGCGCAATGGGCATCAGTGCGCCGCAGCAGAACGCGGCAGCGTAACCGAGCCGCGACCGTGAGGGAGCGGAGCGCGCGCCGCTTGCTAACGCGCGCGGCTCTGCTTTCTACCCCGCGGCTTCCCGCGAAATTACAGTCTCTACTTTTCTTTCCTCTCTTGCCGCGAAAATATCGATCTCTCGCCACTTTCCTCGAGCGAAGCGCCACCGCAACGCCAGCCCGAGCAGAATGACATAGACCGTACCGGCAAGCCACGGGCCGAGGGATTCTAAGTCCGTAAACATTACTGCTCCCAGGCTCAGGGGGGCAAAAACAGTAAACAGAAGGGCAACCGTGAGCCCGGCGGTCCAATGCGTATCGCCGGCGCCACGCAGGGCACCAGCGAAAGTGAACCCCATCCCGTCAAACACTTGGAAGACCGCGGCGCAGAGCAGAATATTGCTACCCGCGCGGATGACCACAGGATCAGTATTGAAAAAGGCCATGAATGGCTCCCGGCAGGTCCAATAGAGTACCGCCATCAGCACCATGTAACTTAATGCCAGGAAAAGTGTTTCGTGGACTCGCTGGATCGCCAGTTCGATCTTCCTCTCCCCGATATAGCGCCCGACCAGTGCCGTGAGCGCCTGCGCCAGCCCAATCCCGGGCATGAACGAGATAGTCATGTACTGGATCGTAATGTTACTCGCGGCCAGTTGTTCCTTCCCGAAGCGACCGACCATCAAGACAATCAAAACGCCCCATCCCAGCACATCGACTGCTGACTGCATCCCAGCCGGCCAGCCGATATGGACAAGCTGACGGAAACGCATCCAGTCGAATTGCCAAGCCGCGCGGGTGGCGAACTGGGAATGCATCACCTCTGAGAGAAACGCCCACAACATGACCGCCAACTGCACGGCGTAGCTCAGGACGAATGCCAGAGCCGCACCTGTAAGCCCGAGGGCTGGCACCCCAAGTTTGCCGAAAATCAACACATAACAGAGCAAGACATTGACCAGATTATCGACAACCATGGCAACCAACGGGATCAAAGGGCGGTGAATGCCATAGAAAAACCCGTTTAGTGCGCCGACCGCCACGGCAATCCCAACTGCCCAGAGGCGGATACGGAAATAGACAATCTCCAGGGCAACAACTTCGGGATCATGACCGAAGAGCGAGAAAAATCCTGGTGCGACCGGCCAGAGCGCGAAGCAGGCGATGCCTACTGCCAGGCTCAAATAGAGTCCCTGCCAGGCGAACGCCGACCCCTCCTCAGGGGAGCGTCGGCCCAAGGATTGGGCCGTAAATGTGCTGACACATTGGGCAATTCCCAACGGCAGGGCGGTCAACGTATAAGCGACAATACCGGCGGGCATAGCGGCGGCCACCTCCGCAGTCCCCACCAAAGCCACCATCCAGGTACTGATGAAGCCCATCACTGTGGCCGAAGCCATTGAGGCAATAATCGGCAGAGCGAGGCGCAGGATCTCGCGCAGCCCTACCCGGGAGGGTAATTTCATGGATACAACCTGAGAGAGAAATGAAAAATTCGGCTTGACAAGGGGTTCGTCCTAGTTGCAGAATCTTTCAGCACTGTTCAACAAAGGGCGGTGACTGTCAACCGAGAAGGAGGACATGGCGATGGCGACCCAACGAGCAGCGAAGAAAACCAAGGCCGTGCGCAAGCCAACGAAAGCAGTCCGCAAACCCGCCCGGCGAGCGCAGCAGGTGAGCCGTACGACAGTCTCACGGGTTGCGGCAAAGGCCGAACCGGTCAATGACTACGAAGGAGCCCGCCAGCTTCTGAGCCGATATTGTTCTGCGCTCGATCGCAGGAAGCTTGCAGATCTCAGCTCCTTGTTCCATCACAATGCGGTATTCTCGGTATCATTCGAAGGCGGGCAACAGCACACTGGTCGTGATACTATCCAAGCCTGGTACGATCGGTTCTTCCAACAGCGCCCCGGACAGTACCGCCACATGCGCCATAAGATCTATGAACCGCTAATGACTGTCAACGGCAACACGGCGACTGCAGCCACGTACTTTGATGCCGACTCGGTCGAAGAGGACGGTTCTGTTCGTGTCGTCGCTGGCCAATATGACGACGTCCTGGTCAAGGAGCAAGGGGAGTGGTTTTTTAAGGAGCGAATCATCACGGTCTTCTACCGCTACTCGCCTGGCCGGTGTGAGGAAGGAATGTAGAATCCTGTAGAGACGCCTTGCCGGGGCGTCTCTCCGCAGGGCGTCACTTGTATACTCGGTCTGAGGAGCAGAGAAAATGGCTGAATACATCAGTGTCGAACAGGCTAGAAGCATGTCTGGTCTCAGAGTCGTCCTTTCACCAGGTGTTCCTGGTCCGTGGAGCGAGGCTATCAAGGGTATCCTGTATGTCAAAAAGATCCCGTATGTTCGCGTGCGTCAGGAAATCGGCGGGGAAAATCGTGCCCTGAATGAGTGGACGGCACAGACCACTGCGCCGGTCGCCGCCTGGAACGACGAACGGCCGCGCTCGACCTGGATCGAGCAACTCTATCTTGCTGAGCGATTGCAACCGAATCCACCGCTCATTCCTGCGAATATCGAAGATCGCGCGTTGATGTTCGGCGACTGTAACGAACTGTGTGGAGAGCACGGTTTTGGTTGGTCGAAACGCTTGATGCTCATTCACCCGACGCTCACGAATCCGAATACTGACGAAAGAAGCCGAGCTTTTTCCTCCTACATGGGCAATAAATATGGCTATAATCTTCCAGAAGCTGAGGCTGCGCCTTCCCGATGTGCTGAGATTTTACGGCTTCTCGGAAACCGATTAGACCAGCAACGCGCCAAAGGCAGCAAGTTCTTCATCGGCAATCAACTCTCGGCGCTAGACATTTACTGGTCTGCCTTCGCCGCTCTGCTTGAGCCCTTACCGCACGAGCTGTGTCCTATGCCGCAGCCTTTCCGCAAGATGTATACGAATACAGACCCGGTCATACAGGCTGCCGTGAAGCCAATCCTGCTGGAGCACCGTGACTTCATCTACCGCGAGTATCTTGAACTACCGATCGATTTGTAAATCGGCCTATAGCTTACGGCTCGTTCACTGCGTTCGCTCTATGGCCTATGGCTTATGGTTGGAGCCATAGGCCATAGGCCGACTGTTTACGTCTAATACTTTTCCATCCCGATGATACTCACGCTCTCAAGCTGTAGCTTGCGATTCCGCTGTTGAAAGAATCCGATAATAGCCAGCGGCGTACCGGGCTCGGCCTGACCGATTTTTGAAAGCAGATCTTTTGCCCCTACTAAGTCGAAGTCAACCGAGTATTTCCCCACCTGTTGGAGGATTGCGGCCCGGCCGATTTGCGGGTTATCGACAGCCTTCGCATCGATGAGCGCAAACTGATACGTTTCGCGATACGCGTTGATCCCTAACTTCACTTCTACGTTTCCGTCATCAGGCTTGGTGTTGATGAAGCCACTGAGTTCGATCTTGAAAGGCGTCCGCGAGGTGTCGGACGTCGGGTTCTCTCCGCCGCCGCCGCCAAGTGGGGCCTGGGCCAGTACTGACGATACGGGTGATGAGCAGACGAGAATAAAAAAAATTGAAACAGCAGCAGGGCGAAGCAACGACACGGCAGTCCTAAACATGTCCTCCCCTCCTCACTTGTGTATGCCTAAGGTCTCTATGTTCGTGAGTTGTAAAGTCTTCTCTCGTTGCCGGAGAAACCCGACGAGCGATAATGGTGTGCCGGGTTCGGCTTGGCCGATCTTGGACAGTAGCTCTTTCGGTCCAGCGAGCTTGAGCTCTATTTTGCCGTCTTTATACTGCCGAATAATCGTGCTGCCACTGATGCGAGGGTTATCCACTGCTTCTGCCGTCACCACGGCAAAATCGTATTTTTCACGGTACTCGTTGATTCCTAAAATGACCGTCCCTAAGCTTTTTTCCTTAGCAGTGGCGTTGAGAATCCCTCTGAGCTTGACCTTAAAGGGAATCATCGAGGATTCAGACTCAACATTATCACCGCCGACGGCGAACGGGATCCTTTGAGCCAGCACGGAGGCCGGCAGGAAAAGGGGCACCCATACAGTAAAGACGACAAAGAGGGGCCAGCGCGAAGACATCGTCTTCCTCCCTAAGTGGCCTTCTTGAGACAGCTTTCCAGCAGTTCGAGCGCAGCAGCAGTGAATGTCCACATGTTTGCTTCTCGGTCCGAGTGCCGTGTCTCCACAGTGATCGTCTGTTCTACAGGACCAGCCACCGCAATGCAGGCGTGTCCGGCGGGATCTCCATAGCGGTTGCCGGTCGGACCGGTCGCGCCAGTTTCGCTCAGGCCCCAGGTAGTTCCCATAAGCTGTCGCACTGCCCGCGCCATGCGCAGCGCATACTCTTCCGTACTCGGTCGAATCCCGCTAAACGCTTCATCCTGCAAGTTCAGCAAAGCGCGCCGGGCCTCCAGGGTGTAAATGACACTGCCGCCAAGAAAAAACGCCGAGGCCCCAGGCACAGCTACCAGAACCGCCGAGATCAGTCCTCCAGCCGAGGACTCGGCCACCGCGATCGTCTGTTTCCGTGCCTTTAAGAATTCACCAACACTGCGGCCCATTGCGGTGAGGTCTTTCATAATGCCTCCGATAATTTTTCATTGGGGCATTTTGCCATGAAGAGCCACTACTGCGATAGAGGCGCGAGACAGAGATCGGTTCAGACAGAGATTTGCGACAGAGACAGAGTAGGAAAGGTGGGGCGGTCTCTATCTCTGTCTCCTTTCTCTGTCTCTTTTGGGGCGCTTTTCAACTATTGGATCGTAAAGGGCTTGTTACTGGGATCTTTGATCGCTGGGTTGATGACACTCCGTACCCGAATCTTGCCTTGCGTGGTCGCTGGCCCAGTCACCACCCATATTTCCTCCCCATCATTAGCTGTGTTCGCGAAGAGAGCAGGAGGAAAGTCTCTCTCACTCTTCATAGAACCGGTTCTCCACCACTGTGGTCAGTGCAGCCAGGGCAGCTTCGGCATCGGCACCCCTAACTTGAACTTCAAGCGCGCTGCCTTGAGGAGCGCCGAGCGTCATGAGTTCGAGCACGCTGCGGCCATTCACCGTCCGGCCGTCCCAACTGACAGTAACCTGGGCATCCAAACTGTTCAGCGCTTTGACGAAGACCGCAGCCGCACGTGCATGGAGGCCAAGTTTGTTCGTAAGCGTGAGCAGAGATTGGAGCGGTGGAGGTTCTGACATAACTGGAGGGCAGTTCAGCGTTGCAGATCTCGGTGACGCACCTGTACGGTGTAGCCCCAGGAATTCAGCCGCCGTCCAAGTTCTTCCGCGACCACGACAGACCGATGCCGCCCACCAGTGCAGCCGATGGCAAGGGTCAGATAGCTTTTCCCTTCGCGGACGTACAACGGTAGGGTCGATTCGAGTAGGGTGCTTACTTGAGCGATGAAACGGATGGTTTCGGGTCGCTGCAGCACGAACGCTGCGACCTCACCCTCAAGGCCCGTTTTGGCGCGTAACTCTTCGACAAAAAACGGGTTGGGAAGAAAACGGACGTCGAATACCATGTCCGCGTCGGTCGGAACGCCGTACTTATAGCCGAAAGATTCCACACTCACGAGGAGTCTGGTTTCGGCAGAACTAGTGGCAAGAGATTGTTGCAAGCGGGTGCGGAGTTCGTGCACGGTGTAGGCTGAGGTGTCGATCACTTGGTCGGCCAGCTCACGTAATCCCGCCAACCGCTCACGCTCAATGCGAACCCCCTCCAGGATCCCTCCCCCACCGGCAGCAGGATGAGGGCGACGGGTTTCGCTGAAGCGGCGGAGTAACACTTCGTCGGCAGCTTCGAGGTAGAGGATCTCAACCCGCTGACCTTGTCTGCGCAGCTCAGCGAGCACAGCCGGATACTCACGCAGTGAGACGCGTTCGCGGAGATCGATGCCTAAAGCGACACGATTGATGTTTTCCTCGCTATTCGCGCACAACTCAAGGAAGCGGGGAATGAGAGTGACGGGCAAATTATCGATACAATAAAATCCAAGGTCTTCAAGCACGTTAATGGCTGTGCTCTTGCCAGAGCCGGAAAGGCCGGTGACAATAATCACCCGCCTCTCTTCCCGCGCTACTCCCTGTGAGGCTGGTTCAGAGTTTGGCATCCTCGTCACAGATGGCACCGTAGAGGTCGGCTTGGCTTTCGCCCCGCAGCAGACGTTCACGAAAGGCGCGATCCTTTAACAAGCGCGACACGCGCGCCAAGGCTTTGAGATGAATACCCGCAGAATCTTCGGGTGCCACGAGGAGAAAGAATAATTTAGTCGGTGCCCCATCAAGCGAGTGGCAATCGATTCCCCTCACGCTGCGACCAAACACGGCGACGACTCCCTTCAGCCCAGGGAGTTTGCCATGCGGGATAGCAATCCCTTCACCAATGGCGGTCGTACCGAGACGTTCGCGATCGAGGAGAACTGTGACCAAACGTTCCACGTCGATCTGTGGGTAATACGCTGCCAAGTGCTCAGCGAGTTCACGGAGCACTTCCGCTTTGGTGGTACTCCGCAACTGCGGAACAACAAGTTTTTCTGTGAGGATATCAACCACACGCATGGGGTGCGTCCTTTCCCCAACCCTTCCCTGCTGCGTTTGCGTACGCTAGCGAATACGTTTACGTTTCGCAGAGGGAAGAATGTTCATGCTTTCTCGATACTTCGCGACTGTACGGCGGGCGATCGTGACATTATCGCTCGATAACATGTGAGCAATTTCTTCATCGCTCAGCGGCCGGGCTGGATCTTCAGTGTTGATCAGCTCACGGATGCGTTCTTTGACGCTTTCTGCTGCTACATCTTGACCCTGGGGTCCTTTGAGTCCGGTCGTAAAGAATTTCTTTAAGGGATAGATCCCACGGGGGGTAGCAATGTACTTGTCTGCGACCGCTCGACTCACGGTTGATTCGTGAAGACTGACGTCCTCCGCAACGTCACGCAGCACCAGCGGTCGCATCTGCGAGACGCCATGCGTGAGGAAGTCACGTTGGAACTTGATAATGCTCTGCGTCACGAGCAGTAGCGTACGCTGGCGTTGATGAATGCTCTTGATCAGCCAGGTCGCAGCCCGCAGTTTCTCCTGGACATATTCTTTCGCCTCACCCTCTTGGGCCAAAAGCCGACGGTAGGATGAACTCACCTTGAGCCGCGGCAGCCCATCTTCATTGAGGGTGACGACATATTCCTCCCCCACCTTATGGACGTACACGTCGGGCTCGACGTAGTGCACATCGCCCTCATCAAAGTTACGTCCAGGTTTGGGGTCGAGCGCAGTGATCAACTTTACTGCCCGAGTCACTTCCTCTACGGTCACTCCGAGGTCCTTTGCCAGGCGATCGAATCGCCGGCTTTCGAGCGCCTGTAGATGATCTCTGACAATCGTTATTGCTAAGGAGAGGGCCGAATCAGGATTTTCTGGATCTTCCTGCTGGTGGAAACGGAGCTGGAGGAGCAAGCACTCGCGCACGTCGCGCGCTCCAACCCCATGAGGATCACACGCGTGAATAAGTTCGAGGACATGCCCCACCAGTTGAACCTCGGCACCCGCGCTGGTGGCGATGTCCTCAATAGAATCTTGTAGGTAACCGTCAGCATTCAGATTACCAATCAGCAGAGAGGCGATCTGTTCTTCTTCCTCTGTGAGGTTGTTAAAACGCAACTGCTCTGCCAGATGATCAGCAAGCGATTCTACCCGGTTCGGTTGGTTTTCGACGAGGTTATAGCGCTCGTCATCCTCATCTTCAGCCCCAGTTGGAGGCAGCGCTGGTATGTCTTCGTGGTAGTTTTCCAGATAGGCGCGCCAGTCAATCTCGTCAGCTGGGGACGTGGGGGCAAGTTCTTCGCTGGCCGGCGGTGCTTCCTCTGGAGGCGTCACGACCTCTTCTCCAGCATCCACTGCCAGCAGCGGATTCTGATCGAGTTCCTCATGGATGAGGGTATCGAGTTCGCCGCGTGGAAGTTGCAGGATCTTGATGGCTTGGCGCAGTTGCGGAGTGATCACCAGCCCAAGCCTCTGGACCTGCCTTTGCACTAGTTTCGTCTCTAAAGCCATAAAGCACTACTCTACTACTATAGACGAAATCGCTCACCCAGGTAGACTTGCCGGGCACGAGCACTGGCAGTCAATTCCCCTGGGGTGCCTTCTTCGAACACACTACCATCGCTGAGAATATATGCTCGGTCACAGATGCTCAGTGTTTCCCGCACGTTGTGGTCCGTTACGAGCACACCAATCCCGCGCTCCCGTAGTTGTAAAATAATGTCCTGGATATCGATAACCGACAAGGGGTCAATGCCAGCAAACGGTTCGTCGAGCAGCATGAACGTCGGAGACATGACTAACGCTCGGGAGATTTCCACACGTCGTCTTTCGCCGCCAGAGAGCGAGTCAGCTCGGTTCTTCGCCAGATGACTAACCCCCAGATCAGAGAGGAGCTTCTCCAGTCTCTCGCGGCGTTCGGCCACGCTCAGCGGTAAAGTTTCCAAGATCGCCAAGAGATTTTCCTCAACCGTCAGCTTGCGAAAGACTGAGGGCTCCTGCGGCAAATAAGTCACCCCTTTCCGGGCCCGCTGATACATGGGAAGGTTGGTCATATCTGCGCCGTTGAACATGACTTTTCCCTGATCAGGACGGATAATGCCAACAATGATGGAAAACGTCGTGGTTTTACCCGCGCCATTAGGGCCGAGGAGTCCCACGATTTCTCCTCCGGCAACTGCTACGGTCACATTGCGGAGCACAGGACGCTTGCCATATGACTTACACAATCCATCCCCGCACAGCACTGGTTTCTCACTCACGGAGTTTTCACTCCTTTTTTCCCCTCCGCTTGCTGTGGGGCAATCACCATCACAACTTGCCCTTCCTCTCCTCCTTCAACAACGCTGCGTTTTTCATCGAGAAACACCGTTACCTTTTCTCCCGTGACCCGGTTGCCGCTCTCCTCGAGCACCGCATTTCCACTTAAGACGACTGTGCGTATAGCCTCATTGAAGACCGCCTTTTTGCTGGTCGCGCGGCGGTCTCCACTCGTAATCTGCACGTTGCCTTCGGCCACAATCTCCTTGAGCCGCTGTTGTTGCAAGGACGTATTTTCTGTCTTAGCCTGCGCAGGTTTCTTCTCTGTCGGCTGATCTTCATAGGTAACGACCAGAATGTCGCTCTTGAGTGTCGTCTCTCCTTGGACCACCACCACATCCCCACGGTAGGTCACGCGCTTGTCGTTGTAGCGAAATTCCAGATCGCGTGAGCGGATATGAATTGGTTCACGACGGGAAGTGAGCGACAGAGAGTCCATGAGGCTTGTCCCCGGGTCGGCTTTCACTGCTGGGCCAGCAGCAGCGGTTTTCTCTTCACCAGCAACAGGTTGCCCCGCCAGTGGCAAGAGGCCGGCAAGGAACAAGACTATTTTCCATGTATCCAATCTTCTGCGTGTCATCCTTCTTCCTTCGTCACGATGGTGCGAACTGCGGAGTTGAGCGTCAACCGTTTCTCATTCACCTCTACCGTATAGCCTTGTCCTTCAATGAACAGGCCACGGCCGGAAATCTGCACGAATTCTGGAGAGGAAATGGTATTGTGTTCACTGTCGTAGACAGCCTGCTGAGTACGGATCGAAAGATCGCCAATTTGTATTTCCAGGTCTTTTTTGAGCTCGATGCGAGTCACGTCTCTTGCGTCCATACCGAGATGAAGACGCCCCTCGCCGCAGCGCAGAGCGATCGTCTCACCATCGTCGAGATAGAGTGAGACTTCAGGCGCGTCTACTGCCACCTCGCTACTCTCTTCAAAATACCGAGCTTGGCGAGCCGCAATCTCCCAGACTTTTTTGCCGTCGCGTACCTGCACGCGACGGAAGTTTTGCATCCGCTGATCGGCATCGGGGTCTACACTTGCTTCCATCTCTTTCTGCAACTCCTTAGTCCGTTGCTGGTCGCGCAGAGTAATGGCGAGATAATAGACAATCCCGCCGAGTAACAGCAGAGCCGCCAAAGCAGAGATAAAACGTACCTGAGAACGGTTCATGAAGTTTCACCTGTTGAGCAAAATACCACCTCTCACAAGGGTACGCAAAGAGAGGTGGTGCAGACAGATGAGGGTCGGTAAAGTGAAGGGAAAATTCTTCGATCTGCTACAAAAATGAACGTGCGCGAGATTCCCGCTTTCGCGGGAATGACAACAACTCCATGACCGCATAGACGGGTATCCAGGGAGTTGCCCCCACGCTGTATCTATCATCTGCTCACAGATTCTTTACTTGACTGTTTTTCCTTCACCGCTGTATCGAGAGCGAGCAAGACCTGGAGGAGCGACTCAAGCTGAGCAAGAGGAAAGACCGTGGTGCTGTCGCTCAGCGCCTTTCCCGGCTCTTCATGCACTTCCATAAAAAGTCCATCAACCCCTACAGCAACGGCTGCGCGTGCCAAGGGGGCGATAAATTCACGCTGGCCACCTGACTGGCCACCCTGTCCACCAGGCAACTGAACACTATGCGTGGCATCAAAGACCACGGGGTAGCCGGAGCGGGCCATAATCGGCAAGGAACGAAAGTCTGACACCAAATTGTTGTAGCCAAATGTTGCCCCGCGTTCAGTCAGTAAAATACGCCGGTTCCCGGTAGACGCAACTTTGGCCGCAGCGTGCTCCATATCCCACGGCGCAAGGAACTGTCCTTTCTTGATGTTGACCACTCGCCCGCTGCATCCGGCGGCAACGAGGAGATCAGTCTGGCGACACAGAAACGCCGGGATTTGTAGCACATCGACCACTTCGGCGGCTGCCTTCACCTC